>Ga0116112_1000459_pt1 | contig 32388 bp, 26 predicted proteins | sample June2015DPH_8_15_FD_89721 | JGI IMG/M metagenome (GOLD analysis project Ga0116112, IMG submission 89721) | Peatland microbial communities from SPRUCE experiment site at the Marcell Experimental Forest, Minnesota, USA - June2015DPH_8_150 | ecosystem: Environmental > Terrestrial > Soil > Wetlands... | reverse complement strand
TTTTCTGCAATTCGTATAGCGACACCATCTCTATCTATCGCAACATCGTTCCCTTCGGCGCCGTGCCGCCTTCGATTACGACCCAGCCAACGAATCAGACGGTGGTGGCGGGACAAACAGCGATATTCGCGGTGGGCGCGAGTGGCACGCTGCCGTTGAGTTACCAGTGGGAGTTTAACGGGACGAATCTCGATGGGGCGACCAACACGACGCTAACCTTAAACGATGTGCAGTTCAACCAAGGGGGCAATTACACGGTGCTGGTGACCAATCTGTATGGTTCCACGAACAGTGCCAATGCCGTGTTGACGGTTAACCCGCCGCCTTGCGATCCTGCGCCACTTGGTTTGGTGAGTTGGTGGCCGGGGGAGGGTAATGCCAATGACATTGTGGGTGGGAACAACGGAATGTTGTCGAACGGGGTGGTCTTTGTCGGTGGCATGGTGGGCCAGGCCTTCAGCTTCAACGGCAGCAATAGTTATGTGCAGGTGCCTGATGCGCCTTCACTGCAACTGACCAACGAGCTGACCATCGAGTTTTGGGTCCGGCGGCAGCAGTTGGCAACGGAGGACTATCTGGTTAACAAGGGTGGCGACTGGACGGCTGGAATGCTGAACTATGGGGTGACCATCCCCGGCGCGAATTTTAGCGCGGCCTCCAATTCCCTGACGTTAAACTTTGCTGGGGGCACCCGCCATTCGAGCAGCATCACCGATTTTAATTGGCACCATTGTGCGGTGGTAGCTCGTAACGGCGATGCGGATCCAACATTCTACATTGACGGCGTGCAACAGCCAATCATTTTACGGGAGGGGTCTTCGACGCTCAACCTCTATCCTTCAACCCAACCGTTGCAAATCGGGGCGCAGGTGGATCCGGCCACCGGCTTCAACTATTACAGCAAGGCCTTGGTGGACGAACTGAGCATCTACGATCGCGCCCTTTCGTCGAATGAGATCGCGGCCATTTACAATGCGTGGAGCGCAGGCAAATGCGTGACATCGCCAACCATCCTCCAGCAACCGGTCAGCCAAGCGGTGTTGTTGGGTTGTGATGCCACGTTCAATGTATTCGCCCGGGGCACCAAGCCGTTGAGCTATCAGTGGTGGAAGGACGGGCTGGCTCTGGATCTGCAAACCAACAAGAGTTTGACGTTGACAAATATCCAGACATCTGACTTTGGAAGTTACAGCGTAGTTATCACCAACCTCTTCGGTTCGGTGACCAGTTCGCCGGCGCTGCTGGCCTTGGGGCATCCGCCGGTGGCTAATGCGGACACTGTTTACCGGTTTGCGGCTGGTGGAGTCCGGGTGAATGTGAGCGGTTTGTTGGCCAACGACACCGATCCCGACGGGGATGCTTTGACCCTCATCGAAGTCAGTTCAAACAGTGTGCTGGGTGGTACGGTTGGCCTGACGAACAACTGGATTTATTACGCGCCGCCAGCCGGCTCGACCAATGGTGACACCTTCACTTATGTGGTGAGTGATGGGCATTGTGGCACCGACGTTGGGACGGTGACGGTGCAAGTCAAGGCGGATAATCCGCTTCCGCTGACCTTCGCCATCGCCAATCCGGGTGATGGATCCATCCACCTGACATTTGACGGGATTCCAGGATATAACTATCGGATTGAATACACGGAAGACTTGTCCAATCCGGTTTGGCAGACGTTGACGACGCAAACAGCGGATGGTTTTGGTGTTTGTCAGTTCGTGGATTGGTCACTGACGAACGCCCCGGCGCGGTTCTACCGTGCGGTCTGGCCGTAGGGTTGCACGTTCGGCGCATAAGTTTTAAAGTAGGTGCGCTATTATGTATCGAGACGAAGCGCGGTGCCTGATGTTTTAGGAAACAGGCTGTGACACAAATGAGCACACAGCATCGCGCCGTCTTTCTCGACCGCGATGGCGTCATCAACCGCGCCTTGGAACGTGACGGTCTGCCGTATTCACCGGCGAGCCTGGGTGAATTTGAAATTCTGCCCGGTGTTGCGGCCGCGTGCGCCAAACTCAAGCAAGCCGGTTATTTGCTTGTCGTGGCGACCAACCAGCCCGACGTGGGCCGCGGCACACTCAAAAAAGAACTCGTCGAAGCCATTCACGCGGAAATGTGCCGCTTGCTGCCGATTGACCGCGTAGAGGTTTGTTACCATCCCGGCAAGGAATTGTCCGATTGCGATTGCCGCAAGCCTAAGCCCGGCATGTTGCTGCGCGCGGCGCGCGAGCTGGGCATTGACCTCAAGCAAAGCTGGATGGTCGGCGACCGCTGGCGCGATGTGGATTGCGGTCACGCCGCCGGCTGCCGGACGGTCTTTATTGATCGTGGCTACGCGGAGGAACTTCGGCAGAAACCCCACTTTTCCGCTGGCAATTTGGCTGAAGCAGCGGACATTATTCTGCGTGAAACAACGAATCACTGACGTTTGCCGGCCGTATTGAACCATGAGCACATTGAAAGATTTGAAAATAAAAATTTTCGCCGATGGCGCGGACAAACAGGGCATGCTCCAGTTGAACGCCAACCCGCTTATTAAAGGCATGACCACGAATCCCACCCTCATGCGCAAGGCCGGGCTGGCGGATTTTGAGGCGTTCGCCAGGGACATTCTGCAAAGCATCACCGTGAAGCCGATTTCGCTTGAGGTGTTTTCCGATGAATTTCCTGAAATGCGGCGGCAGGCGCTCAAAATCAACGGCTGGGCAAAAAACGTCTATGTCAAAATCCCCATCACCAACACGCGCGGTGAATCGTCGTTGTCGCTGGTGCGTGAGCTGACGCGCGAAGGCGTGAAAATCAATGTCACCGCCATGCTCACGCAGGAACAGGTTGCCGGGGTCGCCCAGGCGCTCGATCCCAGGGTGCCCGCCATCGTGTCTGTGTTCGCGGGGCGCATCGCCGACACGGGTGTTGACCCGATGCCCCACATGCGCGAGGCCAAAAAGAAACTGGCCGGGCTGCCTCAAGCCGAGCTGCTTTGGGCCAGTGTGCGCGAGGTGCTGAACATTTTTCAGGCCGACGCCTGCGGCTGCGACATCGTGACTGTGCCGCACGATATTTTGAACAAGGCGCTCAAGCTCGCCGGCATCGGCTTGAAGGAAATGTCGCTGGACACCGTGAAAATGTTCGCCGCGGACGCAAAGGCGGCGGGTTTCACTTTGTAAATGGTAGGGTGCGTCACTCCGTGCGCGCCGCTGCGCGAATTGATTGCGGCGGGCAGAAGGACTGCCCGCCCTGCCATTCAAATCAATTTCGTCACCGTCGCAAACACATCCTCGACTTTTACCGACGCCATACACGCCAGCAGTTCCTCGCGCGTGCCTTTGATGTCACCGCCGTCGTAACGGTAAAAATCCAGCCCGCGCCCGTTCACGACCGGATTTTTCACGAGCGTGAAGGGATTGCCATACGGAAAGTTTGTCACGTTCAGCGTCGGCGCTTCAATGACGATTTGCTTTGGCGCTTTCACCGCCGCGGCCAGGTGCATCAACGCCGTGTCCACGCTGAGAAAGGAATGACAACGCTTTATCAACGCCGCTGTCTGGCGGAAATTTTTCGCTCCGACCTGAAGCACGCGGTCGCGGTCGGCCTGCGCCAGAATCACCTCGTGATCCTTGGTTTCTTCCGGGCCACCGAAAAGCAGGACACTGATGTCGCGCCGCTCGCGATTCAAACGCCGGACCAGTCCGACGAAATTTTTCAGCGGCCAGCGCTTGAGCGGCAGGTTTTTTGTGCCGCCGGAGCCGACGTGAACCCCCAGCAACCTGCGGCCGGCAAGTTTATGTTGGACCAGAAAATCATCCGCCCACTTTTCCTCTTTCGGTGTCAGGAAAATTTCAATTTCATGCGCGGACAATTTTTTTTGCGCACCGAGCAACGGCAGCACGTCGAAATTATTTTCAATCGAATGCCGGGTGTAATCCTGCGGCAGCGTGCGGTTTACGAGCCACCGGTCGAGCGCGTTGAAACATTCGTATTCATGGCTGATGCGCGTGGACGCGCCGATGATGCGTGCCGCCATGCGGTAAAGCCTCTGGCTCTGCGGATGCGTGTTGATGGAGACGTCGTAATGCTCGCGCCGCAGCGACCAGAAAAATCGCAGTGCCTCCAATTTGCCGGCGGTGTCCAGTTTGCCGGCGGTGATGAGGTTCTTCTGGTGGATACGGTTGAGGTGCGGATTGTTTTCCAGCAGGTCCCGGGAACCGGCCCACAACACCAGCGCGTCAATCGTGGCGTCGGGAAAATTCGCGCGCAATTCGTGGATGAGCGGCGTGGCCAGCAGCGCGTCGCCGATACCTGCCAAGGAAATGACCAGAATTTTCATTTATTTGGGAGGGACGGCATGTTGCCGTCCCCATTCATGCACAAAAGTTTGGGACGGCGGCACGCCGTCCCTCCCAGTTCACAATCGCGAAATTTTTTCCAGCAACGCCGTCGTGGATTTGCCGGGCACCAGCGGGAAAATCACAATGCTCCCGCCCGCCGACACGACCAGGCGGCGTTCCTCCTGATTTAACGTGTCCAGGGTGTAATCGCCGCCTTTGACATAAATATCGGGCTGGGCCGCCGAAAGGAAATTCGTCGCCGATTTGTCCGCAAAAATGCAGACGCCATCCACGCTGGCCAGCGCGGCGAGCACGGCAGCGCGGTCGGCTTCGGAATTCACCGGACGCCCCGGGCCTTTCAACTGCCGCGCTCCGGCATCACCGTTGACACCTACGAGTAGGGCGTCACCGAGGTTGCGTGCCGATTCGAGATAACTTACGTGACCCAGATGCAAAATATCGAAGCAGCCATTAGTGACGACCAGTTTTTTGCCGCTTGCGCGCATGGCCTCGCGCCACGCCGGCAATTTGTCCCATGCGATGATTTTGTCGCGGAAGTTCACGCCGTCATTTTGCCGACGCGCTGCCGATTAGCAACGATTTTGAAAAAGGAACAGGACGGATTTGAACCACGAAATACACACTTGTCGCGCCGTAGCTGGCAAAGGCGGAAACCACACGAAAACATTGAGCCACAAGAGAACGCAGAGAGCGCAAAGAGAAAAACCTGGTTGTAATCCTGTGAATCCTTTTTCTATGTGTTCTTTGCGTTCTTTTGCGGCTAAAAATCTTCAATACACCAGCACCAGCACCGCCGCGTCTTGCGCCGACTTCACCACGTCCTCAAACTTTCGGTCAGCCGTGACCGGCGCTTTCAGCTTGTTTGCCACGTCCGGGACAGACTCGAGGAATGGGAGGGACGCCGTGTCGGCGTCCCTGAAATTTGGGACGGCAACATGCCGTCCCTCCCGGTTCTTGACCGCATTCTCCGGCAATGCATTCAGCTTGGCCGATACGATGCCGATGACGTTGCCGTGTTCGTCCACCAGCGCGCCGCCCGAATTGCCCGGCTGCACCGGCACGCTGATTTGAAAATAGCGCGGGTCATCACTCGCGCCGGACAACGACGCAATTTCCCCTTTGGCCAGCTTGGGCGAGAACATGGAGCGTTACCGTGCGGGAAAGATGACCTCGCGGAATTTAATGGACGAGTTGGAGCGCGTGGCGATTTGTATCGCAGCCGGCAATGGCAACGATCTTTTGGAACTGGCTGGCGAACTGTTTGACCGCGAGGAGCGGATTGCACCGGAGAAAGCGCCGCGAGCCATTGCGATAGTTGAACACGCGATTAAAAAAAGTGCGGGAAACACTGCATTTATATCCAGAGCCAATTCGATGCTGTCTGAAATTTACGCTGCCACCGGCCAGACGGACATCCCAAAATGAATTTAGGAAATGAGTTCCCTCCCGTCTTCGCTGCGCTACGACGCGACAAGTCCGCCCGTTTCCAATGCGGAATTCAGATTGCAGATTGTGGAGTGCGCGGACACGTCCGCGCTTTCAAAGCGGCGACGCGTCGCCGCACTCCAAAGCGCCAGAGGACTGGCGTACTCCAAGACGCTTCGCGTTCTTCGCAAGTCATCAGAATCGCGCGCCAGTCCCGCCATGCGGGAGACTGCGGCGGCCCTCCGCCGCTTTACCCTTCGCCGCGAAGGCGGAAGGACTGCCCCGCCCATATTCATGCTTTCACAGCCAGCCGGTTCCCCAGTTCCTTTGCCGTGCGCCGCAGATCCTGTGCGGTATTCTGCATGGCTTTGTCCAATTCAACGGACGCAGGGCTGATGGTCAATAGCTGGACAAAATATTGTCGCAATGGCGCAGCCGCCTCCAGGGCCACGCGACCGGCCAGGCCAATCACCGGAACATTTTTTCCTCTGGCTCTCAACGCAACCCCGAATGGTCCCTTGCCTCGCATCGTTTGTTCGTCAATGCTGCCTTCACCGGTGATGACGAGGTCGGCTTTTTGCAAAGCATTTTCAAAACCGGTGATATCGAGGAAATAGTCTATTCCCTTCACCAAGGTTGCGTTCAGAAATCCCTGCAAACCGGCGGCCACGCCACCGGCCGCGCCTCCGTGTTTGATCGTTGCCAGGTCTTTGCCGGTTTGTCGGAACATGACGTCACGCAATTTTGCAAGGGTGGCCTCCAGTTTTTTTATGACCGGTCCGGTTGCCCCCTTTTGCGGGCCGAAAACTTTTGCCGCGCCTGCTTCGCCCAGCAGTAAATTCTCCACGTCACAAAGGACGGTCAGGGCACAATGCGAAATCCTTTGATCCAGGCCAGACAGATCAATGGATTCGAGGTCGGCAAGGTCTTCCGGCAGGTTCGATAATATTTTTCCGCCGGCATCCAGAAAACAAACCCCCAGCGCTTGCAAAATACCAGTGGCGCCATCAACCGTGGCGCTGCCGCCAACCCCGATGATGATTTTGTTGACTCCCTTATCCAGCGCGTTTTTTATCAACTCGCCGGTGCCAAAGGTGGTGGCATGCAACGGATCAAACTCTTCACGGTGCAACAACCGCAAGCCGGAGGCATCGGCCATTTCAATCACCGCCGTGCCACCGTTATCAATCAACCCGAACCGGGCTCGGATTTTTCTTCCCAACGGATCCTGGACTTCGGCGGGCACGATCTTGCCGCCGCGTTTTTGGATCAGCAAGGCCGCCGTTCCATCTCCCCCGTCACCGACCGGAAAACATTCACAGGTGCATTTCAGTTTGCTCTGCTGCAATCCCTCGCGGATTGCCTCGGCCACGGCAGTTGCATCCAGGCTGTTTTTAAAGGCATTGGGAGCAATCAGGATATGCACGGTGAGGTCAAGGTAAAATCAACGACAACAAATAAATCATCAACAAAGAAACCAGCCCCATCAGCACTGAAGCGACTGAATACACTTTCAGCATGGTTTTCATTTCCAGTCCGGAGAACTTTGTAATCACCCAAAAATAGGCGTCATTCACGTGGGAAATCATCATGGAACCCGCGCCCATGGCCAGCACGGCGAACAGTTGGCCTTTCTCCGTCGCCAAACCCAGGGCCGGCAGCAAGGGTTGAACAATGGACGCGGCGGTTATAATAGCAACCGTGGAAGAACCCTGTGCCGTTTTCAGAACCGAGGTGATTAAAAAAGGAAACAAAATGCCCAGGCTGTTCAACGCCAACGATTGACTGAAGTGCCGGCCAATATCGGTTGCCGCCAGCACCGCCCCAAAGGCTCCGCCCCCGCCGATGATGACCAATATGCCGCCGGCTTTTTCCGCCGCTTCCCGTGACAATTGCCCCACAATCTGCTTGTTCCAGGACCGATGGCAATTAAACGCGAGCAACACGCCGATAGACAAGGCGATTACCGGGTCGCCCAATGAGAGCAGAGCGGAAAACCACCAGCCGTTGACGGCGGATGCCTGTATGGTAAAAAAGGATCTGGCCGCGATTAAAACGATGGGCACGACCACGGGGAGAAATGCCTTGATAACGGAGGGTGGCTGTGACGTTTCTTCGACCATGATTTCCTCATCGGCAACCGTCACGGGAATTTTTCTGCCCGCAAAATTGGCCCAAAAATAGCCAACCATCGTGGCCGGAATCGCCACCACAATTCCGATCAGAATCAGTTTCCCGAAGTCCACGCCAATGACGCTGGCGGCGGCGGTCGCGCCGGGATGCGGTGGAATCAGACAATGCACGGAATACAGGCCCGTCGCCAGCGAAACGGCCATCGCTGTCACGGAGATGCCGGTGCGCCGGGCCAGCGACGAATTCAACCCGCTGAGAACGATATATCCCGAGTCACAAAAGATGGGCAAGCCTACGATGAAGCCCGTCATGCTTATTGCCAACGCCGCGTGCCGTTCTCCAACTTTTCGCAGAATGAAAGCCGCCATCACCCTGGTGCTGCCGGTATGTTCAAGCAAAATGCCCAAGGCCGTTCCCAGAACAATGATGAATCCCAATGACTTCATGATGCTGCCAAACCCGTCTTTGATGGCAGTGATGATGTCCGGCACGGGAAGTTGCGCGCCCAATCCCACCACGAACGAAGCAATCAGGAGGGCAAAAAAAGCGTGGACCCGGTATCTTGCCGTCAACAGGACGATGAGCGAAACGCCAGCAACCAGACAGACCAACAACTGAAACAAGGAGATGGTCATGGCGCCTTTGATTCAATGGCGATGAAGCAATTTCCAGACACGCAACGCTTCGGTCACACCCCACGCCTGCGCATCACAACCGCGTTGTGTGTGCGGCGCGTCACCGTCCAAAATTTCGGGAATCTGGTCGAGGCAGCCTTCGTTCATCAATTTTTCCATACTGCCCAAATACGCCTTCGCGGTTGCCACGGCATCCGGTGCAAAATCCCAGGCGCACGCGAGCGCCTCGCAAAAAGTCGGAAACGTCCATGTCCACGCCGTGCCGTTGTGATAAGCGGGTTTGCGGTGTGTGTCCTCGTCGCCTTCATAACGCGGCCAATATGGTTCGACCGGATTGTTCAAAAGCCGGCCGTCGTTGCCGTAAATGGGCCGCGGGACCAATACCGGCAGCGGCGCAAGCGACCGCAATGCGCCGGGAACAACCAGATATTTTTGCGCCGCCTCGACGCAGCGTTTCGCGCGTTCGCCGGTCACCAGACCGAGACTCACGGCAAACAGATAATTGCTGCGCAACGCATCATCGGGTTTGGCCTCGCGCGCAGTGACACCAGGTTTGGCCAGCAGCACATCGGCGAACCAGCCTTTCTCTTCGAGCCAGAAAAATTGTTCAAGCGAAGCGGTCGCCTGTTCGGCTAGCCCGCCCCATTTTTTCCGTTCGTCGCCCGGACTGATTCTTTCAAGTTGGCAAAGCAGGCGAATCCACAGCGCTTGGATTTCAACCGGATACCCTTCGCGTGGCGTGCCGGCCGGATGGTTCGTGTCCATCCACGCGAAATGGCCCGGGCTCCAGACTAACGCCGAATCCACGTCCATGCGGATGCCGTTGGGCGTGCCTTTCATGTAATTTGTCGCAATGCTGCGAAGCACGTCGCGAAGGGTGCGACCCCTTTGGTCAACGGTCGTATCGTAGAATTTCGCTCCCGTTTTTTTGTCCTGGGCCGCCGTCTCTTCGCATGCCATCCCGAACCATAATGGTGCGTCGGAGGTATCGCGATTCGACGTGTCGTCACCATGAATCGTATTGGGCATCGTGCCGTTTTCCTCGAATCGTGCAAACGTGAGCAGCGCGTGTTTCACTTCCGCAGCCATGCCCGCCGCTAACAGTCCGCGCGCGCAGATCAGCGAGTCGCGTCCCCAATCCAAAAACCACGGATAACCGGCGATGACGGTCTTGCCTTCGCCGCGCCGGACGACGAATTGCCTCGCGGCGTATTGAAGTTGCTTTTCAAATGGAGTGCCGAGATCCGAGTTGGTGTGTTGGAGTTCGCGCTTCAGCGTGTTACGGTCGCAAGCTAAAGCTTGAACTCCAACTGAAGGCTCGTCCGTTTCTGCCGTTGCGACCAGAGTGATGCTCGCGCCTTTCGGCAAAAGCAATTCAAACCAGCCGGGACTGTAAGCGTCACCGCTGCCGGTCTGGCCACGGCTTTGCTCGACTGGGTGCGGGATGTTCTCACACCATTCCGGCTGTGGATGATATTCGCCGGTGTCGGCGAAGACACGAAGCTGGCGGTCCGGCGCGGGGGTGAAGGCAAAGCCAATTCGGGTTTGGGTTTTCGGGTCTTGGGTCTGGAGTTTGTGTGTGTTTGATGAAAAATGAAAATCCGCGCCGCCGTTGCGTTTGGTTTCCCAGTGGAAATTCCGGTCCTCGATGTCAAAGCGCACAGTCAAGCGCACGTCGGCTTCGGCAGGCAACTGTTTGCCGTGCGCGTGTTTTTCAGTCGGACGGCTGAAATGCAATACCGTTGTATTTTTGCCTGCGACCATTTCCGCGCGCAGTTCGATTTCGACCGTGCGGCCATCTCCAGCGTTGGCGATGAACCGCCAGAGCGCAGGCGGGCCGACGTCGAACGCGGCGAGATTTTTAAAATCAAGCGGCGAGAGGAAACCGTCGGCGTTGACCCACACACGGATGCGTTTGACGAAGATGTGGCGGTCCACCGGCACGTTGGGATCCAGATTGGCACCGAGCACACAGTCGTATTTTGAATTCACGCGGCCCAGGTCCACGCACATTCGCGCCATGCCGCCGCGGCCGTTGGTCAGCAAGACCAAGGAACCAGGAGATGGCAGTTGGAAATTGGGAGTTGGGGATTTTGGTTCGGCTGAAAGGAAGCGAATCCCGGCGGTAACTTTCTGCGAAGTCGCAGCGTAACGTTCCAAGATTAATTCCGCTCCTGCCTCCGCCTCGCGTGGCGGAAAACAGGCGACATGGCCGGCGCGAACGGCGATGGACTGGACATACTGGATGATTGGCACTTCGCACTTCGCACCTCTCACTTCCAAAGTGGCCCGGAACGGCGCGCTATCCTGAATCAAGAGCCAGTGGCCGGGCGGCACGAGTGTAATCCGGCGGTGGTCGAGCAAAGTCCAAGTGACAATGCACGGGAAGATCTTTTGCTGTTCGCAGTCGCGCAGCAGTTGGGTGAGTGAATTCTTGCGGGTGTGGGCCGAAGCTGCGCTGGCGGCGAGGAAATTTGGGGGCGAGTTTTCGACTTGTTCAGCGAGCCAGCGCCAATCGAGGCTATCAATCGTTTCGACCGGCGCGATTTTGTTCAATGCTTCGAGCGCCCAAGCGGCTTGGGCGCGGGCGCGGCGATAAGCGTCGCCGCTCAAGCCGATTGGTTTTTCCGTCGGTGCAAGGCAATGCGCGGCGTGGGGGGTGAGCGTGAAAGTGGTTTCGTTTTTCTCGACGGAAGTTTTGGGAAGCGGCTGGCCGAGCAAATCAATAGCCAATTGCCGATTGCCAATTGCCGATTGCGGAATGGCAATCGAATTTTCTTTTTCAACGTCGGTGTTGATAAGGACGAGAACCGAATCTTTGCCTTCAGCGGACTCGCGCAGCAACGCATAAACCGGCAAATCGGGCAGGCTGAGGCGCGTGAGCCTGGCTCCATCGAAAAAACACGGATGATTGGAGACGAGTTGATTGAGTTGCGCCAGTTCGGGAATGATGTTGTCGCGGCTGTTCCAATTCAATCCGGCACAGCCGTGGACGCGGATTTTTTCGGCGGCCAGCCATTCGACGCCGCAGGTGAAACCAAAGCCACCGCGGGGACTGGTCAGCGCAGAAAGGCGATTGCGCAGCAACGACCACGCACGGCCTTTTTGGGCAAGCCGGTCGTTGTCGTGCGTCTCGCTATAATGAATGTAAGTGCCGACGCGCGCGCTTTGGCGGTTGGCGTAGTCGAGATAATCAGCGACCTGACGGCCGGAGAAATTTTGGAAAAGCTCGGAGTAGGCCCATTGCATGCCGCCTTCGGTCAGCAACATTTCGGTGGCCTCCCACGAACCACCCAGGCCCTCGAGCAGGAAAATGGTTTCGGGGAATTCGTCCTGCACGCGGGCGACGATGTATTGCCACGCGGGCACGGGAATTTTGTAGCCGGCATCGCAGCGGAATCCATCCACCCCGCGCCGGCACCAGATCAAATGGGCCTCGGCGATTTTGTCCCAGAGCGCGACATTGTCCTGTTTCAGCTCGACGAGGTCTTCCCAGGTAGTACCCCACGCGCCGGGGCTGGCGAACGCACCGTCCGGATGGCGCAGGAAAAAACCGGGATAATTTTCCTGCAAGGTCGAGCCCCAGCCGGTGTGGTTGATGACAATGTCGAGGAAAACGCGCGCGCCAAGCGCATGCGCGGCGCAGGTCAGTTCACAAAACTGGTCCACACCGGTGGTGCGGCGGTCGAATTCAACCAGCGCCGGGTCGATCGCCGTCAAGTCGAGGCTCGCATACGGACTGCCGAAACGGCCGAAGCGCGCATAAGTCGTCGGCGTGGGTTGCACCGGCAGCAGATGCACAATGCGGCAGCCGAGCGTGTGGACGATATGTGGCAACTGGCGCGCGAGGTCGCGCAGTTTGCCGGAAGGTGGAATGACGGTGAAATTTTTCCCGTCGAGCGACTTGATTTGCGCTTCGAGTTTATCATCGCGCGCCGAGGACAGACTTTTCGTTGCACCGAACAACCGCGTGAAAGCGCAATAAATGGTGTTGGCGGTGCGGGCAAAATCCGGATGAACACTTATACCGATATCCGGACCTTCCGGCCAATGCTGCCAGTTTTTTTCGTCGAGCCAATATGCCTTGGCCTTGAAGAAACCAATTTCAGCGAGCGGCAATTCGATTTGCCAGCCATCGCCGGTTTTTTGCATCGCCGCATCGCGCCAGGAGGCCCCGGCGTGAACGGCGCCACCTGCGTGGGCGGCGATAATTTCGCGGCGGCGCACAGCGGCGCGGCCAAGATTGGTACGGAGCAGGGCGCGCCGCGCGGTGGACGCGCCGGCGCCGCGCACAGCGAAACGAACGCGGTCGCCGACGAAGCGCAGGAGGCGTTCGCCGGTTGCCGGTTCCATGACGGGAGTCGGTTGCGCCATATTAAGACCGGAGTTGACCGCCGGACGGGGTTACGATTCCGCAGAAGCCGACAGAAAGCAACGCTGCTCTGCGGGAAAAAGCGCCAAAAAATGGCGCAGAGATTGCTAGTGAAGCCCTTGCGCAGGGGAATCCAACGACATGGTGACGCTGACACAAAATCAGGGTGAAGAAGCTCAATTGTTGCAAACGATTGAGATGTTCGAGGTTATTGTGCAATCGCAACCGAACGATTGCCAATCGCTGGAGATTCTCAAGGAGGCTTATTCGAAACTGGGTCGCGAGCAGGATGTGATCAACACCTCCAAACGGATCGCGCAGGCGTATATGCAGCAAGGCCAGCTTTCGTCGGCGATTCTGGAATACGAGACGGTGCTGCAACGCCGGCCGGACGACGCGGACGTGCTGGCGGCGCTCAAACAAATCGAGGACAAAGCCAACAACATGACGGTGGAGGCGGCAAGCGCGGAGCCAGCGGCGCTGGCGGCCCCGTCCGACGAGACGAAACTGCATAAAAAGGCGCGCGCCCCCGAGCTGGTGGAAATCAATGATGGCCGCAAGGCGATGCAGAAAATTTTTGTTGATAGCAAGCTCATCAGCGCCGGTGATTTCGATTTGTGCTGGCGCGTGCCGGACCTGGCGGTGGTGCCGCCGGACGTGGTCGAGCCCTTCATTCACATGCTGCATGAAAAAAACCTTTTGCACATTGAAAAATCGCTCAAACTGTTGAGCGACAAGGCGCGCACGGCGTTCATGCCGCTGGACCGTTATGACGTGGACATTGACTTGACGCGCGGTTTTCCGGCGGACGTGTGCCGGCGCTGGTGCGTGCTGCCGTTTGACCGGATGAGCAAAGCGATTTTGGTGGCGACGGCCAATCCGTTCAACCAGCAGGCGACCAAGGAACTGGCCGAAGCCACGTCGCACCGGCTGTTGTGGTATCTGGCCACGCCGTCGGAATTGATTTCAACCCTCCGCAGAGCGTTTCGCTGAGCCATGGCCAAGATCAAATCATTTGGGGAACGCATTGCCGATGCCCTCGTCGAGGATGGCCTGTTGAGCGCGCGCCAGGTCGAGGAGTTGCTCGAACAACAGAAAAAGGAGGGTGCGCGCCTTGTCAAACTCATCATTGACAAAGCCTACGTGAGCGAACAGGACCTGGCGGTTTCAATGGGGCGCGTGCTCAACGTCTTTCCCATCAACATCGCCCGTGTGAACATTCAGCCGGAGATTGTTGAATTGCTGCCGCGCGATGTCGCATACAACCACAAGGTCATTCCCGTTTCCCGGTTGGAAAACAAGTTGTTCCTCGCGATGGCCGACCCGCTCAACGTCCTCGCCCTTGACGACGTGAAGCGCCTGACCAAGCTCGAAATCACGCCGTTGATCGCGTCCGAAAAGGCCATTACTGAAAAACTCAACGCCCTGGACGCCGCCAAGAGCGGCTCGATGGAAGATATCATTCAAGACGCGCAGAAAAAAACCGAGGCGGAGGCAGACGCCGAGAGCGTCGAAACCGTCCGGGAAACCATCGAAGAAGTCAATTTGGACAAGCTCGCCGCTTCCAGCGAAGAGGCGCCCGTCATCAAGCTCGCAAATCTCATCATCGTCCAAGCCGTCAAGGAACGCGCCAGCGACGTGCATTTTGAGCCGTTCGAGAAGACTGTGCGGTTGCGCTATCGCATTGACGGCGCACTGGTGGACGCGACGCCGCCGCCCAAACAACTCCAATTGGCGTTGGCCTCGCGTTTCAAAATCATGAGCAGCCTCGACATCGCTGAACGCCGCCTGCCGCAGGACGGGCGCATGCGGGTCAAGGTCAGCGGCAGGGATTACGACCTGCGCGTTTCCGTGCTGCCGACCGTTTTCGGCGAGAAAATCGTGCTGCGTATTCTCGACAAGAGCACGCTCTCCGCGAGCATTGACAAACTCGGTTTGGACCCCGACACCTTCCGGCAGTTCAAGGCGGCCATTGATGCGCCGCACGGCCTTATTCTCGTCACGGGGCCGACGGGTTGCGGCAAAACCACGACGCTTTACTCCGCGCTCAACGAACTGAACAATCCGATTTATAATATCGTCACCGTCGAAGACCCGGTGGAATTTCAAATTCCCGGCATCAATCAGGTGCCAACCAAAAAGGAAATCGGCCTTACCTTTGCCAACGCGCTACGCTCCATTTTGCGCCAGGACCCGGACATCATCATGATCGGTGAAATCCGCGACACCGAGACTGCGGAGATTGCCATCGAAGCCGCGCTGACCGGCCATCAGGTGCTTACCACCCTGCACTGCAACGATGCACCCGGGGCCATTGCGCGCCTCGACGACATGGGCATTGCACCCTTCCTCATTTCCTCCTCGGTAATTCTTGCTTGCGCGCAGCGGCTGGTGCGCCGCATTTGTTCCCATTGCCGCGAGCCGGTGACCTATCCGCCCAAAATGTATGAGGACCTCGGCATTGACCCCGCCATGTTCAGCGGCGTGCAACTGTATCGTGGACGCGGCTGCGAACGCTGCAAAAATTCCGGTTATGCCGGACGTTTCGCCATCATCGAAGCCATGACCATCACCGACCAAATCCGCAAACTCGTCATCGCCCGCGCCAGTACCCGCGAAATGGCCAAGGTCGCCATCAGTCAGGGAATGCGCACCCTCCGCATGGTGGCACTGGACCGTGCCCACGATGGCATTACCACCTTGGAACAGGTGCTGGTAACCACCGCGTCGCACTGACGGCGGTCAGAATTTCCGCTGCGGCATGGTGAAAGGCTGGGGGGTTGACAACAACCAAGGCGGCGGTTGCGGTGCCCAGGCTGGCGGGGCGGCGAATGATTGCCAGTTGGTGGAGCTGGTAATGCCCGGCAAGGGTGGCAAACCTGTCGGCCGGCCAATCCCGCTGCTCAACGGCGCGAACGAAGCGCCCACAGGACTCCTCGTCGGTGCTTGATTGGCGGTTGCATCCGTCAGCAACTGGAGGGGTGAGAAGAATTTGCCATCCGGCGAGGATTTTGCCGACGTGTCCGAGGACAAACCCGGGTCCAGCAGTTGTCTGAACCGCTCCCTTTCCGCCAGTTGTTCCAGAGTTGGTGATGGCGGCTGCGGGGGCAGGCCGAGCGATCTGAACCAGCCTGCCCTTCCGTTTTCGTTTTGTCCCGGGGACCGGTTATTGGCCGGGGTGTCGTTGAAAAAACGGTCCAAAATTTGCGGCGCAGTTGGCAATCCGACGGGATTGAACGGATTCCCGTTCGTCAACCCGCCTTGGTTCCCCAAAAAATCCCAGCCGGTGGAGGAATTGTCGTTGAGGTGTCTGTTTGTGACGGCGGCTTGCGGTTGCTGTTGTCGCGCCAGGAAACGCTCTACCAAGGTCAATTTTTTTCGATTATCGGCGGCCTCCTGCTCCGTGGTGCGGAGAGTGTTTGCCGGCGCGCTCACGCCAAGAATTTCCTCCGGCGTCATCAATGCCCAGTTGTCCCGCACGTCCAGCATCTTTTGCAGCCGTTGCGCCTCGGCGGGTGAAGGCGCCGGCGCGCGCGGCCAGGCGGCCGGCGGCAGGGATGGACTGGGAACATTGAAAACCGACACCGGCGCCTGCAATTCGTTGGCGAAATTCGGCCGGTCGGAAAGTCGCGGCAGAAGCAACGGCGCATTGTTTGCGGCCTTGTCCCCCGCTGGCACGGAAAAGATGATGGGCTGACTCGATGGCAGCGCGTTTGTCTGCGCTACAACGGGCAAGACCACCGCTGTCAACGCACAGGCCAGCAGCGGCATTCTGAAGTTTGCCCGGTGAAAATTCATTTTCAGGTTGATACGCTAGTGTAATAGACACCCAGCGTCAAAATTGAATTCAAAACCCGCTCAATTTCCTGTATTTATTGGGTGATATACCAGCAGGATTGGTCTCTCAACTTTCAGCTCTCAACCACTTTTCATTGCTTCTCGTATTCACCCTTACTGAGACGTTTGAGCACCGTGAACCCGGCTTTTTTGGCGTCCGAGATGGAGAGCGGCTTGAGCTTGTGCGGCGTGCTAAAGGCGGAAAAGACCTTGCGCACCGGCTTTTTGCACGCCGGACATTTCGTCAACTCCGGCGCACTCAACGGCCGGCGCAAGGTGAACCGCCCGCCGCACACCTTGCACTCGCCTTCACACAGCTCGTATTCGTAAAGAGGCACGGAACCAATTTCAGCTTGGGGGTGCCGAAAGTCGAATGGAATTTTAAGTCCGGACAAGGTGAAGACCGAACCGCTGGCATTCTTATGTCGAAGGATTTTGCGCCAAGCGTTGATCAGGTGATTGCCATTCAAAATGCGAGAGAAAACGAGAAAGGGAATAAATACGATTTTATGAAAAAGACGCAGCCGCGCGAGGGCATTGAATCCCCGAAGCTTTGATTGGTTTGAGTGGGTGGACGTTCTACTTCTTCAAAAACGCGCTGAACAAATCCATCGGTATTGGCAGGAACGTCGTCGTATTATGTTCGCTGGAGATTTCCCGCATGGTCTGGAGATAACGCAGTTGCAGCGCAATCGGCTCCTTGCTGATCAACGCGGCAGCCTGCACCATTTTTTCGGCAGCCTGGAATTCGCCTTCGGCGTTCACGATCTTCGCGCGGCGTTCGCGTTCGGCTTCGGCCTGCTTGGCCATCGCGCGTTTCATGCTGTCCGGCAACGCCACGTCCTTCACCTCGACGGCGGTGACCTTGATTCCCCATGGCTCGGTCTGGCGATCAATGATTTCCTGCAACTTCTGGTTGATCACGTCGCGCTGGGAAAGCAAATCGTCGAGCGGCGCCTGGCCGAGCACGCTGCGCAGCGTTGTCTGCGCGATCAGCGAAGTCGCTTTCCAGAAATTTTCCACCTTCACCACCGCCGCCGTCGGATCCACGACGCGGAAATAGACGACGGCGTCCACGGTGGCCGGCACGTTGTCGCGGGTCATGATTTCCTGCTTGGAAACGTCAATGGTCACGACGCGCAAATCCATCCGCACCATTTTGTCCACGATGGGAATGAGGAAAATCAGCCCCGGTCCCTTGGCGCGGAGCAGTTTGCCGAGCCGGAAAATGACGCCGCGTTCGTATTCGCGCAGGATGCGCAGCGCCTGCGGCAAAATGATGATTGCCAGCACAATCGCTATTACCACCCATGCTCCAAGGGTGTGAACTATGTTAATGATGAGTTCGTTCATAATTTTCTCCGTTTCTACATTTTGGGTTTTACTTTCAACGTCAGGCCTTCGATGCCGGTGATTTCCACCGGTTGCCCGGCTTCCACCGGCGTTTCGCTCACGGCATTCCAGTTTTCGCCTTCGATAAACACCTTGCCGCCCTGCGCGTCAATCCGCGAGAGCGCCTTCACCGTCCGGCCGAGCATCGTTTCCTTGCCGGATTGGATGGGTCTGAACTGGGCGCGAATTCCCTTGCTGACGACGAAAATGAAAAACGCCGCCGTGAGGACCGTGGCCGAAACAATCCAACTCATCGGCAAATGGTAACCGACCGGCGCATGATTGAACAGCATCAGTGCGCCGAGGAAAAACGCGGCGATGCCGCCGCCGGTCAATACACCGTGTGTTGGAGCAAAAATGTCAATGATGAACAGCGCCACCGCCAAAAGAATCAGCGCAACTCCGGCGACGTTCACCGGCAGGGTCGCCGACATATAAAGCAGCAGAATCAACGCGAGCGCGCCGGCGACGCCGGGAAAGATCGCCCCGGGATGGCTCATCTCGGCGATGATTCCATAAATCGCAATCAGCATGAGAATCATCATCACTTCCGGCAACCAGAAAAGTTGGAACAAATGTTCGGATGGCGTCATCGGAATTTCTATAACGCTCGCGCCGATGGTTTTCAGAATTTTCCCATTCACGGAACGGCCACTTAATTTTTGCAGCAAATCGGGAACATTGGTTGCAATTAGATCAATGACTTTAAGTTGCAACGCCTCTTCAGAAGTGAGTGCCTTGCTGGCGGTGACGGAGGATTTCGCCCATTCGACGTTGCGATGCCGTTTTTCGGCGATGGTTTGCATGACCTTCGTGTAGACATTTCCCACTTTTTGCATCATAATGCTGTTGGTGGTTTCCTCCTCGTTGCCCATTTCGACGGGATGTGCCGCGCCAATGGTTGTATGAGGAGCCATTGCGGCAATATTCGCCGCCAGGGTTATGTAAACGCCCGCACTGCCGGCCATTGCACCTTCCGGCGCAACATAAACGACCGTCGGGACTCGCTCCGCATAAAAAACCTGAACAATGTCATTCATGGAATTGGCCAGACCGCCGGGGGTGTTCAATTCGATGACAAGACACTCATCGTTTTGCGCCGCCGAAACGTCAATCGCGCGGGAAATGTAGCTGGCGGTGGCCGGGCCGATGGCACCATCAATTTTGATCAGCCCGACTTGCGCGGCTTGGCCTGCCGCCACGCCGAGAATCAACCCGGCAATTGCGATGGAAATCCAACGCTTCATAATTCCGGCTCTGATTCAGATTAGCAAACGGCGGGAAGTCTGCCAATGATTTTGTCAAGCGGGCCTTCCCAGCGGCGGCTGATTCCGAATTGCCGTGACAAGAATTTTCTGGTAGTAACATCGTTGCAAACAGAACGATGCCCAGCGCCCCGCCAAAACCGCTTCAAGCCGCCTCACCAGGCATCGGCAGCCTGGGGTTGAACGAAGCAACGGTCGGGCCGGCACAAAGAATCCGCTTGCGCCGGAAGCCCGCTCCCGCTGAAGTTGCTGGTTAAAACATTTATGAGCACAGTGATTGTTACCGGTGCCGCCGGATTGATCGGTTCGGAAAGCGTCAAACGTTTTGCCCGCGAAGGATACAAGGTGGTTGGCATTGACAATGACCTGCGCCAATGGTTTTTCGGCAAGGAAGCGTCCACGCTGGCCAACCGGAAGAAACTCATTGAGACTGTCCCCCATTATCAGCATCACGACTTTGACATCCGCGACCGGCAGGCGGTGGAAAATCTGTTCCGCCAACTCGGCAAGGAAACCGTCCTCATCATTCACACCGCGGCGCAGCCGTCCCACGATTGGGCGGCGCGCGACCCGCACGCGGATTTCAGCGTCAACGCCACGGCCACGCTCAATTTGCTGGAAGCCACCCGTCAATTTTGCCCCACAGCGGTTTTCATTTTCACTTCCACGAACAAAGTTTATGGCGACACGCCGAACCGTCTGCCGCTCGTTGAATTGGAGAAACGTTGGGAAATCAAACCTGGCCACGAGTACGAACCCGGCATCTCGGAGACGATGAGCATTGATCACACCAAGCATTCACTGTTCGGCGCGTCCAAAGTCGCCGCCGACGTGCTGGTGCAGGAATACGGGAATTATTTCGGGATGAAGACGGCCTGCTTCCGCGGGGGTTGTCTGACCGGCCCGGCACACGCCGGCACGGAACTGCACGGCTTTCTCGCCTACCTCATGCGTTGCACGGTGGACGGCACGCCCTATCGCGTGTTCGGCTACAAAGGCAAACAGGTGCGCGACAACATCCACAGCCACGATTTGGTCGAAATGTTCTGGCAATTCTTCCAGAAGCCGCGCATCGGCGAAGTCTATAACGCCGGCGGCAGCCGCCATTCGAATTGTTCGATGCTCGAAGCCATTGACCTTTGCGAACAGATCAGCGGTCGGAAACTAAAATGGACCTATGTGGAAGATAACCGCATCGGCGACCACATCTGGTGGATCAGCGACGTGCGGAAATTCCAGTCGCACTATCCGGCTTGGAAATTCCGTTACGGCTTGAAGGAAATTCTGGAGGAAATCCACGCCGCCTGCCGCGCCGCTTGAATGACCCCGTCCTTTCCAGAAAGCATTTTGGTCACCGGCGGCGCGGGGTTCGTCGGCAGCAGTCTCGCGCTGTATCTCAAGAGCCGCCATCCCCGCACACGGGTCGTGTGCATGGACAATTTGCACCGGCGCGGCTCGGAGTTGAACGTCCCGCGGCTGCAAAATGCCGGTGTGGAATTTATGAAAGGTGACATCCGCTTTGCGAAGGAATTTCCGGCCGGCCCGTTTGAATTCATTCTCGAATGCTCCGCCGAACCGTCCGTGCTGGCGGGTTATGGCGAATCGCCGGATTATTTGATGGAAACCAACTTCATTGGCACCTGCCGCTGCCTGGAATTCGCCCGCCAATGGAAAAGCAAACTCCTGTTTCTCTCCACGAGCCGGGTTTACCCGATTGCCACTTTGGAAAAACATCCTTGGATCGAGCAACCGACACGCTTTGCCTGGGCCGACGTTCCCGGCGCGGCAATTTCGTCGCGCGGCGTGCGCGAGGATTGTCCGATGACCGGCGCGCGGTCGCTCTACGGCCTGACCAAATTCGCCAGCGAAGGTTTGGTTGAGGAATATCGCGACGGATTCGGCCTGCGCGCCGCCATCAATCGTTGCAGCGTCATCGCTGGGCCATGGCAGATGGGAAAAGTGGACCAGGGGGTCGTCGCGCTCTGGGTGCTGCGGCATTTTTTCGGCAAGCCGCTAAAATATATCGGTTACGGCGGAACGGGTAAACAGGTCAGGGACGTGCTGCACGTATCCGACCTTTGCGAACTGGTCGAAGAGCAAATGGCCAACTTCGACCGTTGGGATGGCTGGCTGGGAAACGTTGGTGGCGGATTGGAAATTTCCACATCCCTTCAGGAACTCACCGCCTCCTGCCAAAAAATTGTCGGACGCGGGGTGCCGATTGCCGCCGAACCCCAAAACCGGCAGGCCGATCTGCGCGTCTTCCTCGCCGATTGTTCCCGCTTGTTTGCCCGGACCAGCTGGCGTCCCCGGCGCGGAGTAACGCAGATCGTCGCGGACGTTTTTGAATGGGTTCGTGCCAACGAAAGGGCATTGCAGCCACTGGTATGAAAAGCGATTCACGCCCCGAAAATCTGTTGCAAAGCGGCATCGTTTTTACGGTCATTAGTTTTCTGGCGCTGCTGGTCCATTGGATTTTCCAATTCATCGTCAGTCCGCAGCTGGGCGGCACGGAAGGCGAATACGGTCTTGTCCTCGCGACCATCGCGTTCATCGGATTCCTCGGCCTGCCGTTGACCATCGCCATCCAGGCGGTCACGCATTACATCGCGCGTTTTCACTTCAGCGGGGATGACGCGCGTCTTCATGGCTTGCTTGCCGGCTGCCGCAAATTTCTTTTTCACACCACCCTTGCCGGCTCGGCCATTGCCATCCTGCTCGTGAAACCGCTGGGCGACTTTTTCAACATCCCCCGCACAAACCTCACCATCATCGCGCTCGTTTGCGTGCTGGGCAATCTTTGGACTTCCTACGCGACGGCGCTTTGTCAGGGGCTTGGTTGGTTCAAACGGCTCGCCTTGATTGGATTGCTGTCAGCCGTTCTGCGGGTTTTGTTCGGCTGGCCGGCGACCAAAATCTGGCCGGTGGCCGAATGGGCGGTTCTCGCCTCCGCCGTCATGTTGTTGCCCAATTTGATTTTGCTTTATTGGCGAAATGATTTGCCGCGCCGGACGGATGCCATCATTTCGCCGTGGACTTCGGAATTTGTCCAGTTCCTCGTCGTCAGTGCCGCGTGCGCCGTCGGCGTAATTTTTTTTGCTCAAGGCGACTTGCTCATCGCAAAAAAATATTTTTCCAGCGTGCAAATGGATGCTTACGGTTCCGCCGGACTGCTGGCGCGCGCTCTCCCGACCGCTGTCGGCCCCCTGTTGACCGTTTTGTTTACGCACCGTTCAGGCCGCGATCATCACCACGGCGACGCATTGCAGGAACAATTGAAATTAATTGGCCTCTATGCGGGGGGGTTGATTTTGGGCGCCATCTGCCTTTACATGTTGCGCGGATTCTGTCTGCAACTGCTGCATCGCAACACGCCGGCGGCGGCAGCGATGATCGGCCCGCTTTCTTTAACCATGGTTTTCGTCGGCCTGCTTCAAGCGCTCGCCCTGTGGTCACTGGCGAGCCGCTGGATAAAAATTTCATTGCTCTACGGTGCGCTGGGTTTCGCCTACTGGTTGGCGCTTTTACTTTTCGGCAAATCACCGGCGGACTTGGTGGGCTTAATGCCGGTGGCCGCCGGAATTTCATTCGCCACAGTCTTTCTGGTTTGGCTGGTGGCCATGCGCCTTCACAAAATCGGCGTGCCGGAACAAAGCTGATTTGAATTTGCCATCGCGGTCAGCCAAACTTACACCATGCAGTCCGACCCGGGGAAAATGCCGCGCGTCAGCTTCATCATGCCGACGCTGAATGCCGGGGCGTTGCTCGACAATTGCCTTGCGTCCATAGCGCGCCAGACCTGGCCGCGCGACCGCTGTGAAGTCATCCTGGCCGATGCGCATTCGACCGATTCGACCCGCGACATCGCCAAAAAATACGGCGCGGTCGTCATTGACGACGACGGCAAAAATATGGAGGAAGGCAAACGCCTCGCGCTTCGGCGCGCCACCGGCGAATACATCGTTTTTGTGGATGCGGACAATGAAATCACCCATTCCGATTACATTGAACTGGCCGTGAAGGCGCTCAGGGCGAATCCACAGGCGCTGGGCGTGGAAAGTTACTATTTGCCGTCGCCGAAGATGAGTTCGTTCTGCGCCTACCTTACGCATTTGCTGCATATCAGCGATCCGATTTGCTGGCTGATGAGCACGAATCCGCAGCTGGTCGCGCGGGACAACGAGACGGAACGCTGGACGCTGCCGGGCGATTCGCTCTCGTATCCGCTCGGTGCCAACGGCTTTGTCTTTCGCCGCGCCGATTTGGAGTCAGTGCGGGCCAACGAACATTTTCAGGACACCCATGCGGCGTTGCATCTCCTGCGCGCGGGCAAACGCGAGTGGCTGCGCATCCGGGGGCGTGGCGTGCATCACTATTACGTGCAGACGCTTTGGGGTTTTGTCCAAAAACGCCGCCGCGCCACGGTGCATTTCCTGCGCGTGCAGGCGGAGGCGAAGACGAATTGGATGAAGGAGAAACCGCCCGTGCCCCTCTGGCTGGCGGCGCTTTATTGCGTCACCTTCATCGGCCCGTTGTGGCACACCTGGCGCGGTTTGACTCGCGACCGTGACGTGCGCTGGCTTTGGCATATGCCTGCCAGCCTCGCCAGCGTGCTCGGCAATGCCTGGGGTGTGTTCACCTACCGCCGCCGGGGCAAGGACAAAAAACTCATTGCCGAGTTGCAGGTCAAACAGACGCTCAAGCCTTGATCGAGAGAGCCCATGGCAACGCCGCCCCCAACTCAATCTTCGTTCGCGCAACGCCCGCGCCTGGTTTGTTTCGTCAACGGCATCTTTGGCGAAGGGATTGGCGGCGGAGATATATACGTTTATCACATGGTACGCGCGGCGTTAGATGCGGGTTATCCTATTCATTTCTTCGGCGGCCATGCGCTGAAACGATTCCTCGAAAAACAAAACCTGCCTCTCAATCTGACATTGACCGATTCTCAAGCTGCCGAGCTTGGAGACGTGAACCAGTTGTCCGGGCAATTCCGGCTGCTGCGCGATTTTGCCCGGCGGTTGAAGAACACGTTGCGGCAGTTGGATGACGTGAAAACCGGTGACCTGGCTTATACGGCATCCGATTATTGGTTTGACACCGTTCCCCTCATCCGTTGCCGGGCGCGCGCAAAAATTTTGTATCTGGGCATGACGGCGCCGACGTTGGGCCAGGTCTTGTCGAAAGGCCGCGCGGACGTGACCTCCAGCCGTCTGCCGTCGCTTTACTACTGGATGAGCCAGCAACTTTCACTGCGCTGGTTCCGGCGGATCCGCAATGGTATCGTGACTTACAGCCATCCGCAAATCCGCGATTATCTGAAGCAGTTCGGTTATGCGGAGTCGAACCTGTGGTATGTGCCCAATGGCAGCGATGTAGCATTGGCTGACCGTGTGCCGCCGCAGCCGAAACAATTTGACATGGCCTGGATGGGGCGTGTGCATCCGCAGAAAGGCATTGACGATCTGCTGGCCACGCTGGCATGGCTGAAACAACAAATGCCGGATTTCCGCGCGGTCATCATCGGCAAAAGCCAGGACAAACTCGAACCGGTGATTGGCCGGATGGGGTTGCAGGAAAATGTGACGTTTAGCGGGCTGGTTTCCGAAGAGGGAAAATTTCGCCTGCTCAAGAGCAGCCGTGTGTTTGTGATGCCAAGCCATTACGAAAGCTGGGGCATCGTGGTGGGCGAAGCGCTTGTATCCGGCGTGCCGGTAGTGGCTTACGATCTGCCCTGTTACCGGCCCGTCTTCGGCGACTTCGTGCGTTACGTGAAATGCTTCGAAAGTGACGGCTTCAAACGCGCTGTCGAAGACGAGATTCGCCGGCAACGCGCCGGGCGCAACTATCTTGCCGAGATGAATCCCGGCAAACTGAAGCAGGCGACGGATTGGTCAACTGCCCAGGAAAGGTTCCTTTCGCTTCTGCGAAAGCTGGCCGCCGACGGCACGCCCGCAAGTTGAGACGCCAATTTAACCTTGCCGCGTCGAGCGGAATTGAATGCGCTGGCTGTTTGAGCCGCGCGTTACCTTCATTCGCGGCACAGGCAACCGGTTCTCATTTGCCAGATTACGCGGAGAAATCCGTTCAAAATCAAAAGCCTGATTGAACGGGCCGGTCTGGTTGGGTGTGTTCACGCTCAACACGGACGGTCATTCTCTGGGAATGGGGGTAAAGAAACGCCGATTGCGGAGAGAGTGTGAGCGATAAAGCTTCCAGCCGGTAGCTGCCGCTTTGAGCAAATGGGCCAAACCCGGGGAAAAGCGGTTCACCGTTCGAATCAGTGCGTTCGGGCCTTTTTCATCAGACCGCTTGCTCGAAGCGGCAGCATCCCACATCGTCGAATAATCACTTTGTTGCGGCATTCGTCGGAACAGTTCCACCACTTCTTTTCGCCGCGCCTGAACGAGAAGGTGAATCAACGTATAAGAAATGAGCTCAACGCGCGAACGTAGGATTCGAGGGTCGGCGACTTTATACCATCGGGCTTGCGGACCGGCAGCGTGCGCAATCATATCGACAACTTCATAACCATTTTCTTCGGATAGGGCCTGGTAAAACAGTTCCGGGCTGAACTGGTAAAAACCGTGTCCGAACCAGTTGTTTCCTGGCGAATCAAGGAACAGATATCCTTGGACCTTGACCAGCTCCATGCAATTGCGCAACGCAACGGGAAAGTTGAATACGTGCTCAAGGGTGCCGCCGTCGCAAACAACATCGAAGCGTTCCTTCCAGTCGTTCGGAATAGGTTGATTCAGGTCATGCACCAGGGCGGCTCCTTCGTAAGGCGAGGCGTCGAGGGATTGCACCGTGCGTGCTCCCAGGCAATGGAAGAACTCTTCGGCAAACCCGCCGAGATTACCTTCCTCCCGGAATGGCTCATCGGGAAGATGGTGTTGTTGCAGCAATTGCCGCATCTTGCCGGGGAAAACATCCAGCTTTAGCCGGCCGATGGTCAAAACACTGCCGAAGCACACCCCTTGTTTGCGAGCGCGCAATAGAAATTGAACTGAATTGAGATCCAAACCCATAGCGTCCGTTCAAGTTTGAACCCCAAACGTCTGTTTGTATTGATTCATACCGAAATCTCCGTGTCGTGGCCATTGTCAACAGCCGACACAGGGGCAACAAGTTTTTTTGGCAACCAGCGCAGGCAACACCCGCTCATGGCAACAATACTGCTATCCGCTCTGCCAGAAAGCGTTCCACGCTGTGATTCCAGTTCTTGCGAAAACGGTTGATCGCATCATAAAAATTCCGGCCCTGGTCGCGCATTTCCAGGACAGCCTGTTCAATTGGTTGCGGGTCAGGTGCCACGACCCGCCCAATGCCGTTTCTCTCAATTTCCCCGCTGAAAAATGCAGTGTTCGTGGTCAATAGTGGCAGGTTGTTGGCCAGACAATGAAAGTATTTCGACGGACAGCCGTAATAGCTGTAACTTTGCGGGCCGGCGTTGCGATATATCGCGTAGGCGCAAAAGCAGTGCCGGGCGATTTCCGAGAGGCGGCATGGCTCGATATGGCCATGGAATGTGGTTTGGGGCGGAGCGTCCATCTTAATCGAAGCCAGATAGGGCGAGTCTCCGACTATGTGCAACGGGATGTCGTGTCGCCGCGCGACCTGAAACAAAACATCCAAGGCGTGATCTTCCGAGGGAACGCCAAAATACATAATCTCCCGCCGCTCGGCCATGGGAACCCCGTTGTCATTGATATAGATTGGCAAAATGTAGTTGTGCGAATGACCTTCTCCTGTGGGAATGCGCGGCGAGAGTCTCCACACCTCGTCTGCCTGACGGACAATGAACCGGTTCAAGGCCATGTTGGCACGGCGATGCAATCGGACACGCCATTTTCCAACCGGCGGCAGGTAATCACTTTGAAGTGAAACCAAAGTGCGGACTTTGCCCCATCGTTTCAGCCCTACCGCCAGCAGTCCGCGCGGCCCTTCAACAATCAGAAGTGCGATGGGTTCCCCTTCCGCCCATTTCAGAGTCCGGCGCAGGATGCGAAACGCCGAAAAGAAACCAAAGCACATGTCGTCCAATCGCCGCCAGCGGGCCACCGGCATTTTCTCGCTCAAAGAAGTTTGCTGGCCATGCACCCAGGTGGAATCCTCCCGCCACCGACCGCAGCGCACCAGCAAGAGCGCAGCATTGGCCGAAATGATTTTTGCCCAACTTTCCTCGTTGGTCGCGCTCCCCATCCACATGGCAATGCGTTTCATATCTTCGCAATTGCCGGAAATAGGGACATCCCAAAATGAAGTCAAGCGGAACCGGATGACATAGCCTTGACACATAGGTGGTTGTCACTAAGAATCTCCGCCCCAGCCATCGCGAGAAGCCACCGGTTTCACCCGGTGGAGCTGTGAGCGCAACGCGGTTTTGATTTGTGCTGGTTGCCAGTCTGATGAAAATGGTGAAACCAACTCCTGAAATTAAGCGGCGGGGTTTGCTGCCCCTTGCGCTCCTGGCCGTCATTTTGGCCGTGCTCTTCTGGGAAAGTTTCTTGCCCGGCTATGTTCATTTCTCCAACGACGGTCCGCTGGGGCAGCAAATGACAGCCTGTTCGCGCCTGCCGCAGGCCTTCTTCGGTTCGTGGGGCGACTTGAATGACATCGGTAGCAACACGGGCTCGTACCCGCTGGACGTGAACGGGCTGATTCGCTGGGTGTTGCGGCCGGTGGGTTACGCGAAATTTCTGGCGCCCATTGCCCTGTTCATTTTGGGACTCGGCGCCTGGACGTTTTTCCGGCAACTGAAACTCTCGCCGCTGGCGGCCACCTTGGGGGCGCTGGCCGCGACCCTGAATTCCACTTTTTTTGCTACGGCCTGTTGGGGCGTGGCGCCGCAACAAATCGCCATCGGCATGGACTTCTTGGCGCTGGCTTTGGTGGTTTCCAACACATCGGAAACTCCCGTGCTTATACGCTGGGCAAGACTGGCGCTGGCTGGACTGGCCGTCGGCATCAACGTGATGGAAGCGGCGGACATCGGCGCGATTTTCAGTTTGTTCGTCGCGGCCTTTGTCTTTTTCAAAGCCATCGCCGATGAGAGCGGGGCGATGGGGGTAAAAGTGGGACGGGGCGTCAGCCGCGTGGCGGTCATCGCGCTGTTTGCCGGATTCATTGCCACGCAGACAATTGTGGCGCTGGTTGGCACTGCCGTCGTCGGCATTGCCGGCGCGGCGCAGGACACCGAAACGAAAATGCAGCACTGGGACTTTTCGACCCAGTGGAGCGAACCGAAAGTGGAAACACTCGGCTTGTTCGTGCCGGGTTTGTTTGGTTACCGGATGAACACGCCGAAAGATATGATGGAATTTCTTCAGGACCATTACAAAGGCGGTGAGTATTGGGGTGCGGTCGGGCGTGACCCGGCATTGGTGCGTTACTTCGACACTGGAAAACAAGGTTCTCCGCCGTCCGGCTTCATGCGATTTACCGGCGGGCAGAACTACGCCGGTATTTTGGTGGCGCTGGCGGCATTCTGGGCCATGGCGCAATCCTTGCGTCGGCAGAACTCCGTCTTTTCCGAAACGCAACGGCGGTTCATCTGGTTCTGGTCGGTCGTGTTGATCGGGTCTTTGTTGCTGGCCTGGGGCCGGTACGCGCCGTTTTACCAATTCTTCTACATGCTGCCTTATGCCTCCACGATTCGGAATCCGACCAAATTCCTGCTCGTGTTTTCCTGGGCGATTGTGATTCTCTTCGCCTATGCCGTTCATGGCTGGCGCCGGCGTTACCTGGAGATTCCGGCGGTCAGTTCCGCTTCGCCGCTGGCGCATCTTAAAAACTGGTGGGCGAAAGTCCGCGGCTTCGACCGGAACTGGACTTGCGCCTGCGGCGCAGCGTTTATCGTCGTTTTGCTCGGTTGGTTGATTTACACCTCGGACAGGCCAGGCCTCGTGCGCTATTTGCAGACGGTCGGTTTCGGTGACGAAGATACGGCAAAACAGATCGCCGCCTTCAGCATCGGACAAGCAGGCTGGTTTGTTCTGTTGTTCGCGTTGGCCGCCGGACTTTGCGTGCTCACCATCGCTGGCGTCTTTGCCGGGCGGCGCGCCGGACTGGGCGGTATTTTGCTCGGCGCGTTTCTGGTGGCGGACTTGGGCCGGGCCGACCTGCCTTATATCACCTACTGGGATTACAAACAAAAATACGACATCGATCCGGCCAATCCGACCGATTCAACCAACCCGATTATTAATTTCCTGCGCAACAAACCCTATGAACATCGGGTGGCGGATTTGCCGTTCAATATTCCACAGCGCCTGCCTTTCTACGATGACTGGTTTGGCGACCTATACCGCATCGAATGGGCGCAACACCATTTCCTTTATTATAACATCCAGTCGCTCGACAAAATTCAAATGCCGCGCATGCCGGCGGACCTGGCGGCTTACGAGATGGCGCTGACGCCTCATTCCACAGACACGACCTGGCTCTCGGTCAGGCGTTGGGAATTGACCAATACCCGTTACCTGCTTGGTCCGGCGGGCTTTCTGGACATTTTGAATGACCAACTCGATCCGGGGCAGCACCGTTTCCGGGTCGTTCAACGTTTTGACGTTGTGGCGAAACCCGGCGTTGATCAGGTGACGCAATTGGAGCAGATGACTGCCGCCCCCGGCGAAAATGGAGGTTGTGCCCTCATTGAATTCACCGGCGCCTTGCCCCGCGCCAAACTTTATTCGCACTGGCAGGTGAACACCAATGACCTGACCACACTCCAGACGCTGACCAATGCCGGTTTCGACCCGCAACAAACGGTTTTGGTTTCCACGCCGCTGCCCGTTGCCGGTTCCACCAATCAAAATTCCGGGACCGTGGAATTTACCAGCTATGCGTCCACCCGCATCGTCTTCAGAACGCAGACCGCCATGCCGTCTGTGCTGCTGCTCAACGACATGTTTGACCCGCATTGGCATGTGTTCGTGGACGGCCAGCCGGCGGAACTGTTGCGCTGCAACTACATCATGCGTGGCGTTTTTCTGACGCCGGGCGCGCATACAGTGGAATTCAAATTCAGTCAGCCGCACAAACCGCTCTACACCACCCTGGCGGCCTTCGGCGTCGGAATGCTTTTGTGCGGTTTCCTGCTGGTGGCCACGCGCCGCAACGCCGGGCCGGGGACTCAGCCGTAAATGTTTTTCGGATGCCGCGGCCGGCGCCGGATGGTGTAAAGGTAAAAATCGCGCAATTCGACCAGGATCTGCCCCGCCAGCCAGGGCGGCCAACCGGTAATGCCGCGTGCCACCCGGACAATTTCACGTGCATAAGCGGCGTTCCCGTTCTGGCGGACGCGCTTGGCCTTGATGCCGGAGCGCACGGCAAACAGGCCTTTCAATTTCAACTTCCGGTGCAGGTTCAAGGCCTTGCCGCGCAGCGCTTCGTTCATCTCCATCGTCCGCCACTCGTCCAGAATGAGCGGCTGGAGGCCGGGCGCGTGGAACACCGTTTCATTCGCGCCGTGCCAGCGGTATTTTCCGAGCGCTTCGCGGACATGGACAATTTTTTCGCACTGTGCGCCAAACGCCGCCCAATAAATCTGGTCGCCAAGGATCGGGAAATCCAGCCGGAACCGGCACGGCGCGGGTTGAAAATTGGTTTTCATCAACGTTGCGCAAAACGCCTGGTTGCGAATCTCGGCCTTGCGCTGCAAAAAAACGTCCCGGTCCAGGACTTCTCTCCGTCCGTCCGCCTTGCCGGAAAAACTCAAGTGCCGGTTCCGCTCGTCAATGCGCTCATCAAGGCACCAAGCCAACCCGCGCCCGGCGCAATCCGCCAGCGTGCCCGTCATCACCTCGTAAAAACGCGTTGCGACCGCGTCGTCGGCGTGGAGGATGTGGAGAAATTCCGTTTCGGCGGCGAAGTCGAGGCAGCGGTTCATGTTGCCGAACAGGCCGAGATTGGTCGGGTTGCGGATGAACTCGCAGGCGATGCCCTTGAAATTCCGGACGATTTCCTCCGTCCGATCGGTCGAGCAATTGTCCAAAACAATCACTCGGTCCGGGCGGAGCGTCTGCCGGGTGACGGATTCCAGCGTCTGCCCGATGAACTCCTCACCGTTGAAGACCGGGATGGTGGTGATGATTTTGGATTTCACGAGCGGCCAGTTTAGGCCAGGGCGCCGGAACCAACAAGTTCAGGCTTTCATTGGCCCCCCGCTTCCGGCAGCATGGCCGCATGAAAGCGGTGGACATTCCGGTCTTCATCCTGTGCGGCGGTTTGGGCACTCGCATCAAAGAAGAAACCGAATTCCGGCCCAAACCGATGGTGCCCGTGGGCGAGCATCCGATTCTCTGGCACGTCATGCAGATTTATGCGCGGCATGGTTTCCGGCGCTTTGTGCTCTGCCTCGGTTTCAAGGCCGATGTGGTGAAGGATTACTTCAACAGTTTCCACCTGCACAACGCCGATTGCACCATTAAGCTCAAAACCAATGACGTCACCGTCCACGAACAACGGCATAATCTGGATTGGGAGGTCACGCTGGCCTACACCGGCGAAAAAAACATGACCGGCAGCCGGGTGGCACAGGCCGCGCGTAAATATCTCGGCCCGGCGGAACATTTCGCGGTGACCTACGGCGACGGCCTGACTGACGCCAGCCTCGTCGAGGAATTCCGCTACCATCTGGCGCGGAAAAAACTCGGCACCGTTCTTGGAGTCAACCCGCCGTCGCGCTTCGGCGAAATCAGGATCAAGGGCGACCGGGTGGTGGAATTCGCCGAGAAACCCGACCTCGAAGGCCACTGGATCAACGGCGGCTATTTCTTTTTTCATCGCGATTTCCGCCGGTACCTTTCCGAAGACGAAGGCTGCGTGCTGGAAGGCGGCCCACTCGTGCGGCTGGCGTGTGACGGTCAGTTGAGCATTTACAAACACCGCGGTTTCTGGGCGTGTATGGACACGCAGCGTGACCGCGAGCAACTGACCAAACTCGTCGAATCCGGCACGCCCCCCTGGCTGAAATGAAA
>Ga0116112_1000429_pt1 | contig 33777 bp, 32 predicted proteins | sample June2015DPH_8_15_FD_89721 | JGI IMG/M metagenome (GOLD analysis project Ga0116112, IMG submission 89721) | Peatland microbial communities from SPRUCE experiment site at the Marcell Experimental Forest, Minnesota, USA - June2015DPH_8_150 | ecosystem: Environmental > Terrestrial > Soil > Wetlands... | reverse complement strand
TTCTTCAGACTGCCGCTTGACATCCGGCAGGCGCAGGATAACAATAGACATGGCGAGCTCCTTGAAGAGGCGACTTCGACAATCACCATCTTACAAGAAGCTCGTCTTTTTTTCAACAAAACCAACCGGGAATGTTACAGATTCACTTATGCGTTCTGCGAGTGTTCGATGGAGTGCTTAATAGTTTCGGCACTTACATGCCCGGCAGTTCTCCCAAAGTAGCCTTCTGCCCACAGAGTCGCGTGTTCACCCCAATACTGGCGGCGCAGATAATCAAATTCCTGTTTGAGCCGCCTGGACGAGATGCCCTTGAAGTAGCGTACGACTTCAGCGGAAGAAAACTTAGGCCTAGCCGAAACGAACCAATGCACTTGGTCAGACATCACCTCCACCGCCAGGAGTTCAAAACCGGACTGGCTGGCAATTTCGGCCAACAGTATTTTCAGGCGGTCGGCAATCGGACCGCCCAAAACCTTTTTACGGTAGCGCGGTATCCAAACCAGATGGTAGTTGATGCTGTAGACACAGTGAGGCGAGCGATGCAATTGATTATCCATGCACCCATTCTATTCCAACGGGGAGCGCCTATCGGCAGCGGTGCTTCCTCCACCCGCTTCAACCGGGTGGTTTCCGCGCCGCAAAATCTATGAAAAAAAGGCGTGGAGCCCCCAGAGAGTTTTCTCCGGGTAGGCTCCACGCCTCAGGGCTGAAACCCTGGGTCGCGCCTTAATCTTCGTCGCCGCGCTTCCCCAGGCGATGGTCCAGCATCAGCACTCCCGATCCCTTGGTATCGATCAATTCCAACTGCTTGACGATCTCGGCCGCGTTCTTTTCCTCTTCGACCTGCTCATTGATGAACCACTGCAGAAGCACCTGAGCCGGATAATCCTTTTGCTTGAGAGCCAGTTCGTAGAGGGCATTGATGGAGGCAGTCACTTCGGCCTCATGCTTCTGAACGACCTTGAACGCCTCCAGGCTGGACTTCCATTCGGTTTCGGGGGCGGCAATCGCCTTGAGCATGACACGCCCGCCGCGGTCGATGAGATGACCGTAGAGCCTCATGGCATGCCCTCTTTCCTCCCCATCCTGGACGTGCATCCACTTCCCGAATCCGGGCAGATTATTATCCTCAAAATAGGCGGCCATCGAGAGATATAGGTAGGATGAATAAAGTTCTTTGTTGATCTGTTCGTTAATGGCTTCCTGCATCGCTTTAGAAATCATATTTTTCTCCTGTTTAATGTGGACGATTTTCACCCATTATACCGATAAAATACCCTCTATTCAATGTGCATTTGATGAGTCTTTTCTGGGCGCTGGATCGACCGGGCGATGAAAAAGGCACCGCAGCTTGGACGCCCATCCAGATCCGGACGAGGGCGGTGCCCATCGCCTGATCACCCGGGGGAAAGCTATCCTTGGAAAAACAGATGCCGATAGTCGGCCTCCATCACCCGATCAGGGATACCCGGTCCCTGATTCCAGCGGATCAGCTCATCGCCTGGACCTCGGGATTCCCGTCTCCAGGGATGTGCCTAATCTTTCACGGCATGGATGAAATCCGTCAGCAGGCCGTAGGCAGTGGTCTCTGGTCCTGGATTGCCCTCCACGATCGACAGGCTGCTCAGGACGTCGGTTTTGAACTCGACGATGGACGAAGCCCCCCCGACACTGAAGAGCGGGGAGGAGGGCAGGACCAGCTCCGGGGCGACCCGGGCGTGGACGCCCTGACTGGTTCGCTCGGCGCTGCAGACCAGCTTCCAGCGCTTTCCCTCCACCCGGGCAGCCTCGATCTGATCGGAAGTGAGGCCGCGGATGCCCGTGCGCTCGACCTGCTGGGGCGTGAAGGGCACGTCCATCAATACGCTGACCAGCACCGCGACCTTGATGGCCGCATCCCAGCCGTCGATGTCCGCCGAAGGATCGGTTTCAGCCAGGCCGACGGACTGGGCGAATTTGACGGCCGCTTCGAAGGATTCGCCAGCCTCCATGCGGGTCAGGATCAGGTTGGTCGTGGAATTCAGGATGCCGCGCAGCCCGAGCAGCTGTGCTCCCGGCAGGGCGCTGCGGAAGAGCGAGAAGATCGGCGCCCCGTCCATGACGGTGGACTCGAAAAGGAATTTCCTGTTTTTCGCCCGGGCCAGCTCCATGAGCTCCCGGTAGGCATACACGACCGGCCCCTTGTTGGCCGTGATGGCGTGCATGCCACACTCCAGGGCAATGCGCAGATGGTCAACCGCTGGCTGGCCATCCTCATGATTGACCGGCGTGTTTTCAAAGAAAACATCCGCGCCGCACTTGCGGATGTAATCCGCTGCATCCAGCGCAAGGGTATGAGTCATCAGGTTGAGAGAATTTCCGGAGCGCACCAATTGCACCGCGCCGGTGAGGTCGATGCCGGCCGGGTTGATGATCTTTCCATGCCGTGCAGTGGCAATCCCGACCGCACTGAACGTGATATCGTAACGCTCTTTCAACTCCGCACGCTTGCGCATGAGCAGTGCGGCTAGCGCCTGGCCGACATGGCCAAAGCCGAGGAAGGCAAGTTTGGTAGCTGCCATGGGACCTCCCGCCTCGATTATACCGGCGGATATGGATACGCGCGCCGGTCCGCCGGCGGGGGAGGGAACTCCCCGGATGCCAGGATTGCCTCCGCCCGGGCTGCCAGGGCTTTCGTTTCCCGGGTGGTCAGATAGGCTGCCAGCAACGCACCCAGGTCCGAATGCTCCTTCATCTGTGCCTGGAAGGCAGCCAGGGCTTCCAGCAGTTCGGCGGGAATGGCCTCCCCGCCGAAATCCCACAACACAGTCCGCAGCTTGTCCTGCTCATGAAAGCACACACCGTGATCGATCAGGAAGATCCGGCGGGTGCCCTTCTCGATCAGGATGTGGCTGCCCTTGCGGTCGGCATTGTTGATCAGCAGGTCGAAGAGGACCACCGGTTTGAGGCGCGCCCGGTCGGCAGGGCTGAAGGTGAAGTAGTGGTATTCAGGGTTGTAATCGATGAACTGCTGTAGCGATCCGGGGCCATACGGTCCGTCGCGCAGCAGGGTGAACGGCACGAAGCAGAAGCCGAGCGCCTCGCTGACCAGATAGGCGGCCACTTCCCGCCCCGCCAGCGAGGCGGGAGGGAAATCCCACAGCGGCTGCTCGCCGCGCTGCGGCTTGTATACCGCCGGATACTCCGCCCCCTCATCGCGCACATTGACCAGGAAAGTATAGTTGGAGCCCGGCAGAAACTGACCCCGCGGTTCGATGGTCCCGTGCTCAAGGGCGCGGCGCAGGGATGCGGAGATCTGTAAGGACGGGCTCATAAGAGGATGCAGCCTGACGGGGAAAGGGATGTTTCAAGGAGGCACCGCTTCCTAGCGAGGTGCCGGACGGCGGTCAGTGCTTATGACCATTCTTCTTCGGGCAGAAATGGCCCTCCGGCTCCATCGGCTGACCGCACTGAGGGCAGATCGGCCTGCCACGGCCGACCACCTCGTTGCCCCAGCGTGCCAGGGCCCACACCTGCTCGCGTGTGCACCAGAAGCGGACAACCGCCGCGTTGGCCGAGTCCTTGTCTTCCATGACGATCTCGCGCACCAGGATGATCACCAGATCCTGGGCCTCATCGTATCCCAGACCGACTTCCCCGGCGCGAAAGAGCGGGTCCAAAGGCGGGGTGATGCGCATCTTCACTTCGTCGAATTCCCCCGCGGCCTGAGGCAAATCCGGCTTCTGTTTGGCGATCTCAGAGAGGAGTTGCTCGATGCCCGCTGCCAGCGATTGGAGCTGAATCTTCTCGATGAGGATGGTCACCGGCTGGGGATCCGTCTCGCGCCAGGCCTGCAGGTAGAAAACGCGCTGCCCGGGTTGGCCGATGGCATCGCTGGTGATATGGCTGACAGGATTAAGGTCCAGTTCGAAGCGGGGCATAGCACTCATCCTTGTTTGATGGAGTAGGTGTCGAAATCACGCGCCACGCTGACGTTGGGAAAGACCGCCTTGGCCTCTGCCAGGATCTCTTTTTCCCGGTAGCGGCGCGAGACGTGGGTCAGGATCAGCTGGCGGACGCCGGCTTTCACGGCGAGCTCCGCGGCCATCCGGGCCGTCAGATGCGAGTATTGCCTGGCCATCTCCGCCTCTTCTTCCAGATAGGTGGATTCAATGACGAGCGCGTCCACCTCGCGGCAGGCCTCGACCAGGTCTGTGATCCGGCCGGCGTCGCCGATATGTACCATCCGAACCCCGGGTCTCAGCCCCCCGAGCACATCGTCCGGCTTGATCCTGCGCCCATCCTCCAGCTTAACCGTTTTGCCATCCACCAGCTCACGCCGCAGCGGCCCTGCCGGCACGCCCAGTTCTTCCGCCTTCTCCGGCAGGAAGGGGCGGCGGGCGCGTTCCTCAAATCGAAAACCCAGAGAATCCGAACCGCGGTGAAAGACAGGGAAGGCTGAAATGGTGAAATCATCCGCTTCGAAGAAAACACCCGGCTTGATCTCGTGCAAAGTGAGGGTGATCGGAGACTGCGCACCGCGCAGGACAACGTCGTAGAGCAAATCGTGGATGCGATCCAGGGCCCACTTTCCACCATAAATATGAAGAGCCTCGATCGTCTCCCAGCGCATGAACGTGGAGTACAACCCGGCCAGCCCCAGGATGTGATCCAGATGGCCGTGGGTGATCAGGATGTGGTTCAGATGTTTGAAGCCGATGCCGGATTGCAAGATCTGGCGCTGCGTGCCCTCCCCACAATCGATCAGAAAGCGGAACTCATCGTGTTTTACGACCTGCGCGGCAAGCCCGCGCTTGGCAGAAGGGGCAGAAGCCGATGTTCCCAAGAAAACGATTTCAAACAAAGCGGATACCCTTTCAAGGAATTGCCGCAATTGTACCTCATTCAACGTGGCCAGGCACTCGACCGGCGCCTGCAGCGCGTGCGTCAGGCGGGAGGCGGCCTAGTCGGGCCGCCCTGCCGAGGAATCGGATCATGGCGATAGACCATTTGTGCTATAATGATTCTGCCATGCCGATTCTGCGTTCCAAACGCCCCTCAAAAAAACCGGCCTCGCCCCCTTCCTCCCGCACCGTCTCCAAGCAACCGGGCCAGCCGGCAGCCGGCGGGACACGTCGGGCAAGCGCAGGACGCCAGGCGGCCCTCCTGGGGAACATCTCGCCGGCGCGCAAAATGGACATCCTCGGCGTGGTCATGGCCCTGATCGGCCTGCTAACCATTCTCAGCTTTTTTTCAGTTAAAAATGGCAGTCTGACGGGCGGCTGGATCTCCATCCTAGAGAAGGTCTTCGGCTGGGGCAGGTACGTCCTGCCTCTCGGTTTAATTGTGATTGGCGCCTGGCTCGTGGCGCGCAACCTGGACCGCCTGCCGGCACTCAACATCGAACGCATCGTCGGCATCCTGTTGCTGTTCATCGGGCTGCTCGTGGCCCTGCACGGCCTATCCGGTCCGGCCCAGACTGCCATCGGCCGAGCCGGCCTTGGACAGGGCGGTGGTTACCTGGGTGCTCTGCTCCTGGTAGGGCTGGTGGGGGCCATCGGAGGGCCCGGGACCGTGATCCTGGTCGTGGCCTGGATGCTCATCGCCCTGGCGATGACGCTCGACCTCTCCATGCAGGAGATGTTCGGCTGGGCCGGCCCTCTCGGGGCACGCCTGAGGACCTGGGCCAGACAGCGGCTGGTCAAACCGTCCGGGGCCTCCCCGCAGGGGCTGGCGCAACCCGCGGCAGGCAATTCACCCGAAGATTTCCATCCCCTGCCGCCAACCACCTCCGCCTCCGCCCGGTCCGGCCCGCCAGCCTCGGGCGTGACCGTCAAAACCGGGGTGCCGAACGTCCCGCTGGTGGCGTGGGTGCTGCCCAGGTCCGCCGACGTTCTGGAAGTGGCCCAGGCTCCCGCGGTCAACGAGGAGTTCGTCGAGACGCGCGCCCGCCTGATCGAGGAAACCCTCAGTTCGTTCGGCGCACCCAGCCAGGTGGTCGAGATCAGCCGCGGGCCAGCCATAACCATGTTCGGCGTGGAACCTCAGTTTGTCGAGACGCGCAACGGGCGCACACGCGTGCGCGTCAGCAAGATCGTCAGCCTGGCGGATGACCTGGCTCTGGCCCTGGCCGCCCCGCGCGTCCGCATTCAGGCGCCTGTGCCCGGGCGCGGCTTCGTCGGCATCGAAGTGCCCAATGAAGAGATGACCTTGGTCACCCTGCGGGAGGTGGTCGAGAGCGAGATCTTCGGGCGTGTCAGGTCTTCGCTTCGCCTCGCCCTGGGGAAGGATGTGGCCGGACATCCGCTGGTTGCGAACCTCGAATCCATGCCGCACCTCTTGATCGCGGGAACGACCGGCTCCGGCAAGTCCGTGTGTGTCAATTCGATCCTGACGTGCCTGCTGATGCACAACACCCCGGACGACCTACGCTTCATCCTGGTCGATCCCAAGCGGGTGGAACTCACCGGCTACAACGGCATCCCCCACCTGCTGGCACCGGTGGTGGTGGAGATCGAGAACGTCATCGGGGCTTTGCAGTGGATGACGCGTGAGATGGATAAACGCTATCACACCTTCGCCGAGACGGGCGCCCGCAACATCCAGGACTACAATGCCCGCATGGCCTCCCAGGGTGGCAAGAAACTGCCTTACCTGGTGGTGGTCATCGACGAACTGGCCGACCTGATGATGATCTCTCCCGACGAAACCGAACGTACCATCACCCGCCTGGCCCAGCTGGCGCGCGCCACCGGGATCCACATGATCATCGCCACGCAGCGGCCGTCGGTGGACGTGGTGACCGGCCTGATCAAGGCCAACTTCCCGGCCCGCATTGCCTTTGCAGTCGCTTCCAACGTGGACAGCCGCGTCATCCTCGACCAGCCCGGCGCGGAGCGCCTGCTCGGACGCGGCGACATGCTCTTCCAGGCGCCTGACTCCCCCTCGCCGGTGCGCCTGCAGGGGGTGTTCGTCTCGGATACAGAAATCAACCGGCTGACGGATTACTGGCGCCAGCAAGCCGGTGCCTCCAGTCCGTACGCCGCCGCAGCCGGAGTCTCCGGCAGCCCCGTTCAGTCGGTTCCCGAGGGTGTACCGCTGAAGCAGGTGCCCATGTTTGAGGACATGTCCCCGGAATCAAAGGGTGACCCGCTGCTTGCCGACGCCACCGACCTCATCCGCCGGGAGGGACGCGCCTCGGTCTCCATGCTGCAGCGCAGGTTGCGCATCGGCTATACGCGCGCCGCACGTCTGATCGACACCCTGGAAGAAAAGAAGATCATCGGAGGGCCTCAGCCCAACAGCCAGGTGCGGGAAGTGCTGGACTACGGCCCGACGGCACCGCCGAAAGAAGAATAAAAAAGTGCCTACCAAAAGGCCAGGTCGAGACTGCCCTGACCTTTTGGTTTGATAGGATCAGCCCGCCATCCACAAACCCCCGCTCGATTCCATCCAGTCCGCGATCTGGTCGCAGGCGTGGGCCACATCGCTGTCGGAGATGTCCAGTTCCAGGGTGGGCAGACGCGACTCGCCCACCAGCCGCCGCATCTGCTCCTGCTCCTCGATAAATACCTGCAAGTTGTCGTACTGGGCCGGGTTGCCAGAGACCTTGAGCCGCTCGGCGCGCGCCGCGGGGAACGAGGCCGGGGTGCGGGTCAGGAAGACCAGGTGGAAACCCAGAGCATCGAGGCGTTCCTCCAGCCAGCCGAAGTCGTAATCCCTGCCGTAGGTTTTCAGCTGATAGGCGCGCGTCGATATGTGGAAACGATCCACGATCCAGGAGTAGTAACGCTGAAGCTCAAACAGGCGCACCCAGGTCGCATAGGTTTCCATCGCCAGGGCTTCCTCCTGTGGTTCGAAATTGATCAACCCGCGCCCCCAGGGAAAATTGGTGAAAGCGCACCACTCGGCCGATATGAGCGGTGAAGGATAGCGGTACTTGCGTGGACCGACAATGCGGGCGTGTTCGTTCAGCGCGAAGGCGACCTCCGTTTTAAGCGTCAGGCGGGTGCCTTCCAGGATGATCTTGGGAACGAGCTTTTCGGACATGCGAGCTCTCCGCCTCTTTTTTAGAACCCGGTAATGACAGTGCTTACACGGTTTTAGGGGAGGATCAGGACGGCGCACTCAGTTCCAAGGATACCCATCAGCTGGTTGAGGGCTTCGTCCCATACTTGCCCATCATTTTCTCCAGATCCTGAATGTGTTCTTGATCGTGATCCAGCATTAATCTTAATACGCCCTGCACGGTTAAAGTGCCAAAAGCAGCGTGGGTTCCAGTGAATGACCGTTTTTCCTCAGGCAAAGAGCGAACGAAATCGATGATCTCCTGGCGTGTCGCTGTCCAAGCATGGAGCGAATCTTTCAAGTCGTTCTGGCTAAAATCTCTGCCGGTGTTGAAGTAGGATTCGAAGTGCGGCTTCCCGCCCGCGGCAATCCGCACCACTCGGTCCTGGTAACATTCCTTTTCGGTCGTCGCCAGGTGAGAAGCAATATAGCGAAACGACCATTCACCTGGAGCGGGTTGCCAATCCTGGTCATCCGCTCTGGTCTCTAATAGAACCACCAATCGCTTTTGAGTGGCTTGGATCCTGCTGATCAGTTGTTCCATGGTGTCTTCCATCAACTCTTCTCCTCGTTGGCAATGAAATAGATTCTAAAAATTCTTATAATACGATTAGATTATAGGATATTTTTTTGTGGTATGATTTTCCCACCATACAGGTATCCCATGGACGATAAAATCACCATCATCGAAGGGCCTCCGCCCGTCTTTGAACCCGTTCAGGACGGCTGGGCGCTCGGCCTGGGCGAAGGGCCGCACCTGCCGTTGACCGTGCTCACCCGCCTGCGCACCTTCAACGGTCCGGCGCTGGTCGAACGCTGCTACCGCCGCTGGCACACCCATGAAGCCATCCACCTGCACTACCGCAACGACCTGGGGCTGGAGGACCACGCCCCAATCGTAGCCGCCCGCTCGACCGACACCAGTGACGGGCAGATGCTCTTGCTCTGGATCCAGCTCGACCCGCATAAGGTGGAAATTGAGCTGGATACCCCCGATGATGAGGAATCGGGGGATGAGGATCAGCCCTGAAAAAATAAAAAGCACACCCACCCGAACACCTCTCCGGGCGGGGGGTTCATGAGTAAAATCACAAAGGAATCACGCGCCGAGGTGGATTTTGTCATATTGACGCGCAGGCAATATTCGTGTAAGTTTAAGGGGCTTCATCCTTTCCTGGTGAAAATGCCCATGCTTGAATGGTTCGACATCGGCGCCTTCTAGAGCGGGCCTCCCGTCCGGAGTGCCCGCTTATATTTTCACCGAAACCTCAATCCGCTATCAGGAGATGAACTATGCCCGCACAAATCAATGCTTTCGAAATGGCACAAGAGCAGTTTGACGGCGTTGCCAAGCTGCTCAAGCTCGACCCACAGGTGGCCGAGGTGCTGCGCTGGCCAATGCGCGAGTACACCTTCCGCATCCCGGTGCGCATGGACGATGGGACGCTGCGCGTTTTCCAGGGCTTCCGCGTCCAACACAACGACGCGCGCGGTCCGAACAAGGGCGGCATTCGCTTCCACCCTGCCGAGACGCTGGACACCGTACGTGCCCTGGCGACCTGGATGACATGGAAATGCGCCGTGGCCGATATCCCCCTGGGTGGCGGCAAGGGTGGCATCATCGTTGATCCGGCCACGCTCTCGGTCGGCGAAAAGGAACGCCTGTGCCGCGGCTGGGTGCAGAAGATGTGGAAGAACATCGGCCCCCGCCAGGATGTCCCCGCGCCGGATGTCGGCACCACGCCGCAGATGATGAGCTGGATGATGGATGAATACTCCAAGCTGACCGGTCAGTATACCCCCGGCGTCTTTACCGGAAAACCCCTGGGCGGCGGTGGGTCGGAAGGCCGTACCGAAGCGACCGGCTACGGCGTCATCTACACCGTCCGGGAAGCCATGAAGCACCTGAAGATGGACCCCAAGAAGTGCGTCGCTGCGCTGGAAGGCTTCGGCAACGTATCGCAGTACGCGGCCGTCGCCTTCATCGAGATCCTGGGCGGCAAAGTCGCCTGTGTCTCCTGCTGGGACCGCAACGATAAGACCTCCTACACCTACAGCCACAAAGAGGGCATCGACCCGCGCTTCCTGCTGACCATCGTCGACCAGTACGGCACGATCGATAAGAAGAAGGCCAAGGCGGCCGGCTATCTCATCGAGGACGGCGAGGCCTGGATCACCAAGGAAGCGGACGTTCTGATCCCGGCGGCCATCGAAGGCCATGTCAACGCCGACACGGTCAAGAAGATCTCCAAGCGCGTCAAGATCGTGGCCGAGGGCGCCAATGGCCCCTGCACGCCCGAAGCGGACGAATACCTGAAGAAGAACGGCATCTTCGATATCCCCGACTTCCTGTGCAACGCCGGCGGGGTGACCTGCTCCTACTTCGAGTCTGTCCAGAACGATATGAACTTCTACTGGACGAAGGAAGAGACCCTGGAGAGACTGGATGTCAAGATGACCCAGGCCTTCCACGGCGTGCTGGATATGTCCCTGAAACAGAAAGTTTACATGCGCGATGCGGCCTACATGGTCGCCATCGACCGCGTGGTCAAAGCCATGCAACTGCGCGGCTGGGTGTAAACCCGCTCGATCCCTCCAACCTGCAGGGGCAGGCATGAAGCCTGCCCCTTCGCATTTCCAAAGGGCGAGAGGTGCGCGGTTGGGTCAGCCTGCCCGCCCCTGGCGAGGCCAGCCTTACCAGGCTTCACCGGAAACGGCAAACGAAACGGCCCGATTCGTTCAAGAACCGGACCCCTTGCTTTCCAGCCGCCGCTGCATAAGCTCGCCCGGCTAGGCCATCGGCTCCGCCACGAATTCATCCCTCTGCGGCGCGGCGTTCCTGTGCAACTGGACCATATTCGAATCCACGACCATCTTCAGGAAGATCTCAGCCAAACGGGGATCGAAAACCCTGCCCTCGTTTTCTTTGATGTAGACAAACACCTGCTCTTTGGGCAGGGCTTTCCGATAAGGGCGGTCTGAACTCAACGCCTCCCAGTGATCGACAATGGTGAAGATCCGGGAGGGCAGCGGAATTTCCTCCCCTTTCAACCCCTGCGGATATCCCTGCCCATCCCAGCGCTCGTGGTGACAGTAGGGAATAGAAATGGCGCTCTGCAAGAACGGGATGCTCTCAAGCATCTCTTTGGCATAGATCGGATGTTTGCGCATCTGTTCCCATTCGGTATCATCCAAGGGTCCGGGTTTGAAGAGAATCGAATCCGGGATGGCCATTTTCCCAATGTCGTGCAGGAGGGCCCCATGGTGAATCTGGGTGATCTCGTCGCCCGTGAGCCCCACCCTGTCTGCCAATTGCATCGAAAGGCTGGTCACACGCCGGCAATGCCCTTCGGTCTCGCGGTCGCGATACTCCAGGGCTTTGACCCAGCCTTCGAGGGTCAGTTCATACGACTCCCTCAGCTGAGCCTCGGATCGGGCGGCGCGTTTCAGGTTGTGTTCAATGTTCCCCATGGTTGCTGACACCAGGTAGCTGCCGGCCGCCAAGAGCACCAGCTGGGCGAGCAGGTCGCCCAAATTCACGCCGGAGGGCGTCTGGATATACCCCCTGACCTGCAGCCCAGCGATCACGATCAATGAAATCGCACTCGCAAAGAACAGGAGGGGGGAAGCGCGTCTTCCGAACAGGAGGCTGCCGATCAGGATGATCGCCGGATAAGCGAGTATGGCCGGATCCTGGAGGCCGCCACCCGTGATCGCGTTGTAGAAGGCTGCCGCAAGAATCACGATGGTGGCCAGGACGCTGATGAGAATATAATGACCTCGTTCGTTGATCTGCAGCCCCAGCAGACAGAGTACACCCAGGGCGAAGAGCAGATCGGCAGCCTGGATGGCATCAAAGTAAATGTGGACCAGCCCGAGAACCACACTGGTGAACACGATCCCCCACAGGATCATGTTCAGGGTGCGATTTTGCAGCCTGCCCTCATACGATTTCCGATTCGGGAGATTGAAGGTGCGTTGGATGAACTTGATCATCAGGGCCTCGATTCTCATTCCCTATCTATTCGCCGGTATAACTATACAGACCCGCAACGCTTTCGTACACATGAGAAAGATGCTTTTCACAGGGTATTTTTTGCCCACCCCATAAAGAGGCGTGGATTGGCGATTTTGTGCCCATGGGAGGCCGATCGGATCAAAAAAACAGGGCACTTCCTGGGTAAGTTCGCAGGAAGTGCCCTTCTTCAAATAACCACAGACCGAGGGGAAAGATGGTGCTTTAGGGAAAACGGTGGGGCGCTAAAAGGAGCCGGACGGCTTTTATATCCGCAAAAGGGCGCTGACCGCGAGCCACAATTCGTACACTCCGAAAACAGCCAGGGCGATCGCGGAAATGCCAACCAGCGTCCTGCTGACCTTGGGCCCGAGGTTCCCGGCCAGTCCAAAGAGCAGGATGATTCCCATCGTGCTCACGACCAGGGTGCCGTAGAACCCCAGCAGCAGAGCCAGCCCGTACCCGGGGGCCTGGCGCCAGCCCCTCAGCAGCAGCGGACCCATCACCAGACTCCAGGCGAGATACGGGTTGGGGTTGAGCAGGTTGACCACGGCCGCCTTCAGAACCGTCTGCTGACGATCAGGCCCCGGCGAGGCCGAAACGGCTGCCTGGTTCCTCCAGGTCTTCCAGGCACCCAGGGCCAGGAAGAGCAGAAAGCCTCCTCCGGCCCCCTGCAGGACCGCGATGAGCCAGGCGGGCACCCGGCTTAAAACCAGCAGCACCAGCACGACGATCGGCCCATCACTGAGCAGGGGCGCAAAGGCCGCCGGCAGGGTACGCCGCCAGCCGTTGCGCGAGGTCTGGGCCAGGAGGAAAGCCTGGAAGGGACCGGGCTGCACGGCGGCCGCAAAAGCGAAGGTCATACCGAAGATCAGGTACTGCAGCAAGACAACGACCCTCGAAGATCATCCAACAATGCCAGCGAAAGCGGGCAACAATCGCCCGATCAAGATTCGGCGGCCAGTTTCAGCCGTTTGGGCGCATCCTCCACACCCTGATGCAGCTGCCGGGAGAAAAAGTGCTCGAGCGCCCAACCCCACCACACGGGTGAGAAGGTAAAGTCTCAGCCAAAGCTGATCCGGCAAACGAAGGGTAACTCTAAACTGCATAATCTCACCTCCTGGGATACCCAAATAATGATCGTGCTAAAAACCAATAGAACGCATTATAAAGTACATTCCAAACGGAACCTTCGTCGGATCCGTCTGCACTTTCACCGAATCGGACCATACGAGCAGGGACCAGGCAGGTTGTCCTTAGGTGAAGCGCGCATCCGATTTTGTCGAGCGGATCCGGCCGCGGGCTTTCTCAAGCCAGCCAGTTTTCACCTTCCCGGCGGGCCGGTCGAACACGGGGACGTAGGGTTTAATGTCCAGCAGCGGGGTGCCGTCCAGCATGTCCAGGTTTTCCAAGTACAGGAGGTGCCCCTTGACCCGCGCCAGGCGGACTATGGATAGGCCAATCGGGTTGGGGCGGGACGGGGCGCGCGTAGCAAAGATTCCGCGCGGCTCGGAATCGAGGAAGGGGGTGGGCGTCAGGTCGACCTTTCGGACGGCGTGCAGGTGGTACATCAGGATGATATGCGAGAAGCCATCCAGATCCTTGAGGCCAGCGGCGAACTCGGGGAAGATCTCGGCCGTACCATGGCCGCTGTTCCGCCCGGTAGGCTGGATAGGCATGCCCTGCAGGCCACGGAAGGGGGTGTGCAGGACGCCGATGGGGCGATAGGAAATTGTTTTCATGTATGGCTGTTCGTTTTCATCGGAAGGGCACTTCCACAAATTCGTAATGACCATAAAAAATCATTACTTTGATAAACTAAGCTCTCGTAAGACAGTTAAGGTTAAAGTCGGAGTCGGAGTCGGAGTCTGGGTCAAGGTTGACTTGGCAGGCAACAAAGTCAGCGCCTCGGCCGGCTTGGCTGGTGCGCAACCGGAAAGGATTACGAGAAACGCCACCGTACATCAATAACTTTGGAACAAGAACGGTTACACTCATGTAAACAGCACTTGCACGATCCTCTCCCATCGTCGTTGCCAAGTATGATTCTCCACCACCGCCTGGTAATTTTTTTCGAGGAAGGGGATATATTCCGTATAACGATCAAGCACGGATCGCAGCTGACCTACCGGGTCATCCCAATCTATCTCAATGACCGGGTTGTAACCAAACAAACCGATCATTTCTTCGGGAGCATGGCCTAAGATCAGGCATTTTGAGGCCATGGATTGCAAATATCTTCCAGTCATGGTTTCAATATCCCCGGCGCGCACGGGGTGCGTCATGCTCGCAGGGAAACAAATCGAAATCTTCGAACCTGCCAGACCGTCAAGAAACTCTTCCTGGGTCGGAAAAACAAGTTCGCCTTTTTCTTTCTCATAGAGGTAAACCTTCCCGAGCCTTTCCAGAGGCGCCGCGATGAGTTGATGATAGATATCATACTTCCGGCCGAATTGGAGCACATCGATTTTTTTGTCTTGATAAGAACAGAATCGATAATCCTCTGGATTGTGCCCCTCCGGGATCCAATAGCAGTGGCACCCTGAAACTGACCGGCCCAATCTCTCAGCAGCCTGGGAGGAGGATAGGAAGACGTTATCGATATTCCAGTGGAGAATGAGCTCTTTAACCTCGTCATGTATACTGGGCCAGGCATCAAATAAATAGATACTTTTTCTTCCGGATGCAAATGAGAAAGGCATCCATTTTCTTAGATTTATGCCCATGGATACCACAAATAGGTCCCGTTGTTTTTTACCCGCATGGATCCCCGTAGCGGGAGACCGAGGCAACAGATGCGTACGCCTGCCCGATCTATCTGCAATGCGCCATAGATAGTAAACCAAATTTGAAACCTGACGGTCTGAAAAATTTAACCGCCGGACATGGGGATCAGACAAAATAATCTTCTCAAAGGCCGCTACGGTGTCTTGAGAAACATGATACTTTCTCGGTTTTTCCAAGATTATTTCCATAAATCAGCTACCCTGATTCGGATCAGCTTGAATTGAGGCGCGTGGTGCGCGCTGCGGTCCACAAGGATCAATTGATTTTCATTGCTTAAGACGCCCGGATTCCGCAAATTCCTCTTAATCAAGCGTATCCATCAGCAAACAGGTCGCATGATGTCCGTTCTTCCTTGCTTGTCCGGTAATATGTTTAATTTCAGGTTGGGCGAAATCCAGCTGGCTCAGTATTCGAACCCATTTTATAGGGTCGCAAAAATCGGGCCTTTAAAAGCTGAGAGCTGGTTAAACCTTGAGCAAGTACGATACAGCCGCGTTTACTGCCCGTCTCGGTTTGAGATGCCAAAGCCGGAAAGAAAATGCTCATTCCAGATAAAACCTCACTAAAATGATCTAAATCTTGGATAGCCCCATTCTTATAACTCTCGAATCCATAACCCGCATCGCCGGGAACTTGAAAATCGTCAATCATGGCCACATAATCTCGCCAGTTTGTATGGATGATTTGTAATTCCTCACGAGCAGGTAATTTGCCTTTCCAATGTGCATCCAGATAGAAAAAAACAGCCTCTTTCGGTATTCCCGGGTCATGGGACATCTGATCTAATACTTGTGGCGAACCTCCTTCGAAGACGCGGACATTCTTATAACGGCGCAATCGAATTCGTGAGTAATAAAAATTATGCGGATCAGACTCGATGGTGAGAATGGGTGGTCGAAAAGTTTTCGCCATGAATTCTGTAGTCGTTCCTCGATATGTACCGGTTTCAATGATGGTTTTGGGGTTGACGAGATCTACAATTTCCAGAAAAGCCTGGATCCGTTGTTGCTGGCCATTGAAGGGCCCACCCCAGCTCAATCGGCTGTTCCGAGAAAAAGAATAAAGCATCCAAGAATACCATTGCGGGGGTAAAAACGATTTTAACTTTTCCAGGATTTTGCTCTTAAGCATCGCTTTTCCTTGCAGCTGAGGCCCATTTCGATCTGCCTCGGTTTCCTTTTGTGTCTGGTGCCTAAAAGCTTAACCGAAGAAGGTGTTTCGAACCAGCCGGATTTCTTTAAGAGTGCCGTGAAGGCCGATCATGGCCATAATGTTGAACCTCGTCCCGTCATCCATGATTACTTCTTCGTTTTCTTACCTCTCCCCCCATGGTACGCCGGGGCGGTAATGGCGTGGATCGTGCACAGGCGGGCATCCAGCATGCGCGAGCGGATGCGGGCGTCCATCTCCTCGAGCGTGTCGGCGGTGGTGATGACGGTCGGCAACTCGGCATTGTAGCGGTAGTTGAAGAGCTGGTAGAGCTTCTCGCGCACCCAGGGCGTCATGGACTGCGTTCCCAGGTCATCCAGGATCAGCAGCGGCGCGGCGCGGATCTCTTCGAAACGGCGGTCGTAGCTGGCACTGCTGTTCGGGCTGAAGGTCGCCCGCAGGTGGTCGAGCAGGTCCGGCACAACAATGAAGAGCGGCGGGCTGCCTCGGTCGGCCAGGGCATTGGCAATGGCAGCGGACAGATGAGTCTTGCCACACCCGTAGGAACCGGTCAAGACCAGCCAGCCACGTGGTTTTTTGGCAAAGTCCGTGGCTGCCTTGAGCGCCTTCTCGAGCGACTTGAGTTCTTCGGGCGGCAGACCTTCCCCCCGGCGGTCATCAAAGCTGGCAAAGGTCCGAGCGGCGTGCAGGTCGAGCGAGGAGAGTTCCGGATGGCCTTTGTCGTCCGTCGGGCGACGGTAATCGGGAGCCTGGATGCGCACCACGCTGACCAACTCCGGGTCGGCCAGGCGCGAGCGGATGCGCGCTTCAATTTCATCCAGGGCCAGGTTGGTGGTCACCACCAGCGGCAACCGGTTGATGTAGCGGTAGTTCACGACCTGGAATAATTTCTCCTGGGCCCAGGCTGTGGCGTTCTGCGTGCCGAAGTCGTCCAGCACCAACAAAGGAGCATTGCGGATCTCCTCGAAGCGCTGCTCGAAGGAAGTCTCCTCAGAATCGTAGGCGAAGCGCAATGTGTCCAGCAGGTCCGGGACGGTCAGGAAGAGGGTCGGCACACCCATGCCAACGGCGAAGTTGGCTATGGCCGCGGCCAGGTGGGTCTTGCCGCAGCCATAGCCGCCCGTGATCAGCAACCAGCCTTGCAGCGAGCCAGCATACTGCCGGGCGCGGTTGAAGGCCCATTCGAGCGAGTTGGCCTGCTGTTCGCCCAGGCCCTTGCGCCCGCAGGGCTGGAAGGTCTCGAAGGTCAGCCCCCGGAGCTCGTCCAGGTGGCTGAGGGAAAAGAGCCTGGCGCGCACTGACTCTGTCACCTGGCCCTGGCGGCAGGTGCAGATGTCCAGCTTGCCAAAATCCGCATGCCCGACCGGCACATCGCGGCGGACATAGCCGGTCCCGTGGCAGTGCGGGCAGTTCGGGTCGCCGAGGCTGCTAGTGCTTGATGTAGGGGGCGTACTTGCCTTCGACGTATTTGTGGCGATCTTTTTCAGCGTCTCGTCGATCTTGCTCTTCGCCATGGCCCTCTTCCTTCCAGCGGCGTAAGATGGTCTCCACGTATTTCCAGCTGCGCTTGTTGCGCGTGACGGCCTCCCCGATGGCCTGCTCGATCCAGTCCAGCGGATAATTCTGCTCCGCGTCCTTCAACGCATCCGCCAGGAGGGGGGTCAGAGGCCCGAAGTTGTCCTCATAGAGCTTGAATACATTCGGGCGGTCAGGTGGCGGGGCCGCGGGGTGGGCGGCCGGGCGAAGGCCGCCTTTTTTCAGCGCCCCGGCGGCCGCGCGCCCGCGCGGCGAGTTGAGAAAATAGAACCTGCCCGAATCAGCCTCAACCTGGAGCAGGCTGCCCCGCTGGACCGCCTTCTCCAGCCCCCGGTCGAGCTCGGCGGCACTGAATCCCTCCATGAAAGTCCGATCCTCAAGGATCTCACTGCGGCCCAGGGAGCGGAAAGGTCCTTCCATGTGTTCAATGCGCCAGAAGAAATAGAGGCTCACCTTGAGTTCGGCTGCGTCCTCGATCTCGTTTAACAAATGTCGGAGGAACGAATCCGGGATGCGGGTGAAGGTCTCCTGGTCGGAGAAGCCCTGGAAAGGGGTCATTTCAGGCCTGAGAGAGGTCAATATTGCGCGTGGCCGCATCCACGAACTTGGCCAGGTGGTTCAGGAAGATCAGCTCGACGCTGCCGGTCGGGCCGTTGCGGTGCTTGGCCACGATGATCTCGGCCACGTTCTGCTTGATGGTGTCCTTCTCGTACTGGTCGGGTCGGTAGATGAACATGACGATATCGCTGTCCTGCTCCAAGGATCCCGATTCTCTCAAATCCGAGAGCACCGGGCGTTTATCAGTGCGCTGCTCGACGGCCCGACTGAGCTGGGCGGCGGCCAGCACCGGCACGTTCAGTTCGCGCGCCAGGACCTTCAGGTTGCGGGAGATGTACGAGACCTCCTGGACGCGGTTCTCATTGCGCACATCGCCCCCCATCAGCTGCAGGTAATCCAGAATGATCAGGTCAAGCCCGAATTCCATGTGCAGCCGGCGGCATTTCGTGCGCAGCTGCAGGGGCGTGATCGCCGGGGTATCGTCGAGGTAGATATGCGTGTCGCCCAGCACCTCGATGGCATGTGTCAAGAGCGGCCACTCATCCTCGCTGAGCTTGCCGGTGCGCATGCGCTGCGAATCGATGCCGGTCTCCTGAGCCAGCAGGCGTTGGACCACCTGTTCGTTGGACATCTCCAGCGAGAAGATGGCAACGCTCTTCTTGTGAAGCAGGGCGGCGTTCTTGGCCACGGAGAGCAAGAAGCCGGTCTTGCCCTGGCCTGGCCGCCCGGCGATGATCAACAGATCCGAGGGCTGGAGGCCGGCCAGCATGCGATCCAGGTCCACGAAGCCGGTCGGAACGCCGAAGATCTCCTCCGGACGACGGGCAAGTTCATCGATGCGGTCGTAGTAATCGCTCAGCACCTGGGAGATCGGCAGCAGGTCGTGGCGCAGGCGCCGCTCGCTTACGTTGAAAATGGATTTCTCCGCCTCCTCGATGACGTTCTCAACCGTCTCTTGCTCATTGTAGGCCAGGGTCGCGATCTGGTTGGCAGCGGTCAGCATGCGGCGGCGGATGGCGGCCGCCTCGACCATGCGCCCGTAGGCCTCGGCATGCAGGGAAGTCGGAACCTGATTGAGCAAAGCCGTCAGATAAGCCGGGCCTCCGATCTCACCCAGCTGGCCGGCGCGCTCGAGTTCCTCGGTGACGGTCAGGAAGTCCAGCGGGATGCGCTGTTCGTGCAGACGGGTGAAAGCTTCCCAGATCCAGCGGTGGCGGTGGATGTAAAAATCGTCCGCCTGGAGAAACTGGGCCAGGTCGTAATAGACTTCCGGGTCAATGAGCACAGCCCCCACAACAGCTTCTTCGGCTTCGCGGTTGTGGGGGATGACGGACGTGGATGGGAGGGTAGTCTCTTCTGGGGGGGGCAGATCAGACATGCGAGCCTATTTCTTGGGTTTTTTCTTGGATTTATCCGGGTCGTCTTCGCCGCTCTCGCTGTCCTTTTTATCATGGTCGAGCTTCTTCAGGAAGTCCTCGAACACCTCCAAACGTCCTTCGCTCTCTTGCGTGGGCGGTGCTACGGGTTTGGGTTCGGAACTGGCGGGGGGCAAAACTTGCCCCTGGATGTCCTGTTCGGGAACAATGCCCGCCTCGTCCATCACGGCCAGACTGACCAGGATGGGGACGTGGGCACGCAGGGCCAGAGCGATGGCATCCGAAGGGCGCGAATCCACAACAGCGGTCTGTCCCCCCGTCTCGGCGATGATGTTCCCGTAGAAGATGTCCTCTTTCAGGTTGACGATCTCAACCCGTAAGATCTTGCCGTTAAAAACCGTAAACAGGTTCTTAAGCAGGTCGTGGGTCAGGGGACGGGCCATCTCGACCTCCTGCAGGGCGACCGTGATGGACTCCGCCTCGTAAGGCCCGACCCAAATCGGCAGATAACGATCCGTGTCCTTCTGGCGCAGGATGATCACGCGCTGGGGGGACATCAGGCTGACACGCACACTATCAATGACGACTTCGACCATCTCAGGCATATCCGGCTCCAATACCGATTAAGGGTAACGTTATTCTAACACGGGCTGAAAGGTGATGCAACCGGAAAGATCCGGCGGGTTAAAAGGCTGTAGTGATAAAATCAGTCTCAATGTCCTCCAAGCAGAACTTCCTGGCATATGGGGCGCTGGGGGTTGCCATCCTGGCAATCAGTTTCTCAGCCTTTTTCGTACGCTGGGCGAACGTCCCGCCGCAGGTCATGGGCTTCTACCGCATCGGCCTGTCAACCCTGATGCTGAGCCCATTTTTTATGAGCCGCACGATCCGCCGGCAGGGTGGGCCCTCCGCCCTGGACCTGCGCTGGGGGATTCTCCTCTTCCCGATCCTGGCCGGCCTGGCCTCCGCCATGGACCAGTTCATCTGGAACACATCCCTGAAATTCACCCAGGCCGCCAATGCCACCCTGCTGGGCAACACCTCGCCACTGTGGGTGGCCCTGATCGCCTGGGTGATCCTTCGGGAACGCACCCGGAGATTGTTCTGGCTGGGTCTGGTCCTGGTCATGGGCGGTGCGGCCGTGGTCCTGGGCAATGACTTCTTGAGACATCCCACGTTGGGCTGGGGGGATCTGCTGTCAATCACATCGGCTTTCTTCTACGGCCTCTTTTACCTGTTTTCCCAGCAGAGCCGCCGGCGGTTGGACACGCTCTCGCACGTCTGGCTCTGCAGCCTGAGCAGCACGCTGGTCCTTTTGGTGATCTGCCTGGTGAGCCGCACACCGCTCTCCGGTTATCCCACCCGGTCCTACGTGGTCATGCTGGGGGCCGCGCTCCTGCCGCAGCTGACCGGTTACCTGGCAATCGGGTACGCGCTCGGCCACATCCCGGCCGCCATCGCCTCACCGACCATGCTGGGGCAGCCGGTGATTACGGCCATCCTGGCGATCCCCATCCTGGGCGAGAGGCTCACCCCGCCTCAGTGGATCGGGGGGCTGGTCGCCCTGACCGGGATCTATCTGGTGAACCGCAGCCGGGAGAAGCCAATCGAAGCCGTTCCGATCGATGAAGCGCCCCCTCTAAAGGGATCAACCGCCGAAGGCAAAGGTCGGCAGACCCTGGATCGTCGTTTGGATCCGAAATAAACCCCCGGAAAGAGGATAGCGATTTAATTGCTCGGCACTCAGGCGTATGCGGGCAGTGGTGATATACAGGTCGGTCAATCCTGTCCCGCCGAAGACACACGAGCTGGGTTGCAAGGCTGGCAGTGGAACCCCCGCCAGCCTCCGGCCGGTAGCCGGATCCCAGCGGGTGACCTGTGCCCCGCCCCACAGCGCAATCCACAACATGCCCTCTACATCCGAAGTCATCCCGTCCGGCAATCCAAGGCCGGGCGGGATGGTGATGACCGTTCGTGGATTGGCGATCTCGCCGCGCGCGAGATCGTAATCATAGGCTTGGACCTCACGGGTCGGGGTATCGATGTGGTAGAAGGTGCGGTAGTCGGGACTCCAGGCCAGGCCGTTCGGGATGCGCAAGCCCTTCCGCAGCGTCTTCCAGGTGCCGTCCGCAGCCAGGGAATAAAGCGAGCCAGAGGCTTCCACTTCGGCATCGTCCATGGACCCGGCCAGGAAACGCCCGGCCGGGTCGCACTTGCCGTCGTTGAAGCGGTTCCCGCTCAGGTGCGGTTCGGGACGCGCCAGGTGGGTCAGGGCGCCGCTCGCGAGATCATAACGCGCATATCCGCTGCGCACACCGAGGACCAGGTCCCCGCCCCGACAGGGGGCAACGCAACCGAGCGGCTCACCGACCGGAACAGCGCGGTCGCTCCCGGTCCGGGGCTGGAAGAGATGCAGCAACCCGGCGTAGATATCCACCCAATACAGGAGACCGGCGCGCCCGTCCCAGGCAGGGCCTTCCCCGAGTTCGGCTTGCGCCTCCAGGATGAGCTCAGCCTGCATGGGTTTGGCGGTTGATCTGGGTGCGCATCACAAAGTGGTTCACGGCCCCAAAACGGTACTTGTACTCTTCCTCGCCGCGCATGAAGTCAAACTCCACACGCTGGTGCTCGTTAGCCCACTGCAGCAGGTAGCCCAGCAGCACCCAGCCCGGGGAAAGTTCCATGAACCGCCGGTCGAGGCCGGAGTTGTAGACCCAGATGCGGTTGTTGTAATCAAAGTTCAAATACGCGGCGGCTTTTACACCGTCCGCCTCCAGGAAGGCCAGCTGCAACCAGCCCTCCTGAAAAGCCGCCCGGCAGGACAGGTGCATCTGCTCGCGCATGGCCGGGCTGAGGAAGTTGGCTTTGTCCGGATCGTCCGCCATCATCGCCAAGAAAGCATCCACCTCGGCATCGAGCGCAGCCCCGTCTTCCACGATATACCAGCGCACCTCCTGCCCGCTCTCCTCGGCGCGGCGCAGCTTGCGCCGGATCTCATGGCGCTGTTTTTTGTCAATGCCGGTCAGGTAGGCGTCAAAATCCCCGACCAGCGGGATGGAAGGCGCATGATAGGTGCGCTCGGTGCGATGGGTCCAGCCCCGTTTTTCAGCCTCGCTCTGAAGCAAGGAGAGCGTCGGGGAGGCCTCCGGAATGTTCTGCCAGTCAAGCAGGTCCCAGGCGGGCAGGTCTGTCCTAGCGCTGGAAAGAAAATCCAGCAAACCGGGAAGAAAGGCCGGCAGGTCCAGCGGACGACAGATCAGGTCCAGATAATCCGAGATCTCGATCGAGCCCAGGAGCATCAAGGCTGGGCGGCTTTCCCGGTTTTGGGTGAAGAAGAGCGGGGCGATTCCCTGCAACTGTCCACCCTGATGGGCGAGGACCACTGCCAATTCGGATTGAGGCCATTCGCCTCCGCCGCGCGTCGCCCACCAGGCGCGCAGGTATTCATGTCGCAGGAACGGGACATGGGTGATGCTTTCAGCCAGCAGGGCGTTCCAGTCCGCGGCCGACGGATCCAGTTCGGAGAAGTGACGGATGAGGGTATAGTCCATGAGATCAAAAAATGGCTGGATAGGAAGCTGTTCCTCTGCGCCGATTCTACCAGTATTAATAAAGTAGAAAGAGGTCCTCTTGCCCTAAGCCTGCGGCCCATTGGGTCATTTTCCGGAACGATCCATACACGCATGACGAAATAGTTAAAGCAGTATAATGGTTAGCGTGACCGCCAAGTTCGACTTGAATCTGTTTCCCTTTTATCGCATCCAGGGATTGGATCGACTCCAACTACCAGGGCTGGTCGCCGCAACGCCACCCAAACGCACAGCCCGAGGGCGCGAAGCGGACCGCCTGCTCATCTACTTGACCCTCTCCGGAAACACCGCGTTCTCCGCCACGGAATACAACCAGATCACTGCTCAGATGGCGCAGCGCTTCTACCAAAATCCCGGCTCACTGACCGCGGCGATGCGCGCCACGGTGGAAAACCTCAACCAGCAGCTGGTGGAGCGAAATTTGCGCACCACCGGCAAGGGCCAATACATCATCGGACGCTTGATCCTCGGCGTGCTGCGCGAGGCCCAGCTCATCCTGGCCCAATGCGGGCCGACCCATGCCTTTCATTTGAGCGGGGAGGCGACCCGGCCCATCCACGACCAACAGATCTCCGGGCGCGGCCTGGGCTTCAGCCAGACCACGCCTCTGTATTTCTCCCAGGCCGAGCTGGCAAGCGGCGATCTGCTGGTCCTGAGCAACCAACTGCCCTCTACCTGGGAAGCTGCCCTGCTTACGGAACACGGCCCGTTGGTCGAGACCCTGCGCCGCAAACTGGCGACCATCACCACCGATGACCTGAACGCGGTTCTGATCCAGGTGCAACCAGGCAGGGGGAACCTGAATCTCCTGCCGGGGACGCTCCCGGCCGTCGACACGGCCCCCGGGCGTGAGAAGCGCCCAGGACCAGAAGCTCATCCCGCACCCAGCACACCCACCAGCGTCCCCCTCAAGCCGGCTTCCCCGCCGGTCTCGCAGGTCGACAGCGGACAGCCATCCAGCCGATTCTCGCGCATCATGGCCGCCGGGCAGCCTGAAGTGCCGTCCGGCGTGGAGAGTCCCACTCCTGCAGATGCCCCTCAGGCCGCCCAGCCGCGCGCCGTGGAGGCTGATCGCCCCGACCACCCCACGGCCGCAGCCCAGACAACCTTTATCAAACCGGCCACCGCGGCGCGCCGTTCGAACCGAACGGTCGCACCCCAGAATTCGAACGACCTTCCCGAAATCTCCCGCCCAGGCCAATCCGGTCGACAGAAGACCTTTCGCGGATTGGCAAAGGGTCTGCAGGGCGTGAGGGGTTTTACGCAGAAGATCTCGCAGGGCCTCCAAACATTACTATCGAATCTCCTACCCAGTGCTCGCGACGGCCAGTCCGCCGTTTCCGGGGCGAGCATGGCGTTCATCGCCGTGGCTATCCCCATCCTAGTCGTGCTGGTGGCCAGCATGGTCTACCTGCGTTACGGCCGCGTAAGCCAGTTCAAGGAAAACTATGACCTAGCCGTTGCCGCGGCGGTCGGAGCCACCAAACAGAGCACCCCGCTCGAGATCCGGCACGGCTGGGAAAGCGCCATTTTTTACCTAGACAAAGCCGAGGCCTATCAGGTCACGCAGGAATCCCAAGAATTGAGGCGGGAGGCGCAGGCGGCCCTCGACAACATGGATGGGATCGTCCGTTTGGACTTTCGCCCCGCCATTATCGGCGGATTGAGCCGCACCCTCCAGGTCAGTCATATGGCCGCCACCGACTCGGACCTCTACCTGCTCAACGCGGCGCGCGGTGAGGTGCTGCGCGCCTACCTGACCAGCCAGGGCTATCAAATGGATCCGACCTTCAAGTGCGGACCGGGACAATATGGGGGAAACTCCGTCGGTACGCTCATTGACATCGCCGCGTTGCCCAAGGTCAACACCCGCAATGCCAGTGTGCTGGCGATGGACGCCAATGGCACCCTGTTGTATTGCGCACCGAATGCAGACCCGATCGCCGTTCCACTGGTAACGCCAGCACTGGGATGGCGGGGGATCGCCGGATTCGTGCTGGACACGGACGGGCAGAACCTCTACGTGCTGGATCCACTTGGGAATGCGGTATGGGTTTATGCCGGTAACTTCGGCGACTTCCCGAACCTGCCGAACATGTTCTTCGGGGAACAGGTCCCGCAGAATATGAATACCGCGATCGACCTGGCGGCCAATGGCGACGACCTCTACCTGCTCTTCCAGGATGGGCACGTGACATCCTGCACCCTCAGCCAGCTGGACGTCGTCCCGACGCGCTGCACGGACCCGGTCACCTTTGTGGACAACCGCCCCGGACAGCAATCGGGTAAAACCATCTCGGATGCGATCTTCACCGAGCTGAGTTTCGCTGACCCGCCCGATCCGTCGCTGTACTTTTTTGAACCGCTGACCCAGGCGATATACCGCTTCAGCCCGCAGCCGGATTCGCTGACCCTTCAGGGGCAGTTCCGGGCAAGCGAGGACCAGCGCAAGCTCATGATGGTCGCGTCGGCTACCGCGATGACGATGAGTCCCAATCGTTATCTTTTCATGAGCGCAGGCGACCAGGTTTACTTCGCCACCGACGTCCCGTGAAGGAGGAGAGATGAGCAATTCCACCGGGAATTCCGGTAACTTCCTCTCGGCCATCCTGGATTTTCTGCTCGGCCTGCTGGGCATTTCCCAAACCCCGCTCACTCCTCCCCAGCCTCAACCCCCTGCCGTTCCACCGGACAACACCACCGAACCGGTGCGCATCGTGACCTCCCATGTCCTGCTGGTGATCTATGACCCGGTGATGGACCCTGCGACCGGCACCAAACTCTCCCAATTTATGAATTGGAACCGCCCCGACGACCTGGCGAACAGCTTTATTCAAGACATCCTGGTGGCCAGCGGTGGGAACGCGCGCTTTCAAATCGCCCAGCGGGTCGAGCTGAACGAATTCCCGGCAAAGACGGATGGCTATCGCTATAACGCCCAAACCTTCGCGGCGGTGATCAAGGGCACCCAATCTGCCTATCAACCGGAGATGGCCGACTACATGGCCATCGTCACCGGCCTGAACATCCTGCCGCAAATCACCCGGCGCGAAATCGATGAGGTCTGGCTGATTGGTTTTCCGAATGCCGGCTTCTACGAATCGACCATGGGCGGGGCCGGGGCCTTCTGGTGCAACGCTCCGCCGCTCACCGCGACGGCAAGCTGTGACCGCAAGTTCGTGATCATGGGATTCTCCTACGAACGGGGTGTCGGCGAAATGCTGCATTCCTTCGGCCACCGCTGCGAATCTATCATGACCCAGGCCTTCGCGAAGACCCAGGGGGAGGCGAACCTGTATGCCCGCTTCTCGCGCTACGATAAGACCTCCCCGGGCCAGGCCGAACTTGGCACCATCCATTTCCCGCCCAATGCACAACAGGACTACGACTACAATAATCCAACCAAGGTTGCCAGCAACTGCTACGACTGGTACAACTTCCCTCAGTTTAAAAATGATGTGCGCCAGGTCAATGCCGATGAATGGGGCAACGGCAATCTGGAAATCCTGCACTCCTGGTGGACGAAGCACCTGCCCAAGGTCGCGGGTCGGACCAGCGGGGTCGCCAACAACTGGTGGCAATACATCATGGACCCCAATCTGGTAAACTTGTAAAGGGATTGTAAGCGCTTAAACCATACCGGTTTAAGCGCTTTTTATGTTTAATAATGAGGGTGGGACGGCGTCGCCCGCAAAGATCGGAGCGATAGGTGTGGAGATGCCGCATGAGCCTGCGCGGCTCACTTCAGGTGTGATACTCTGAGGTTGCGAGACCGGATGAGAGATTCTGACCACCCTGCGCGTGCCTTAAAATGGGGGATTGTCCTTGGGCTGCTGGCCCTCTCTGCAGCAGCCTCTGTCCTTCTGCGCCACAGCCTGGGCCCCTCCGCGGGAATCCTGCTGGCCCTCCCGATCATCGCCGCAGCCTGGTTTTTTGGCCTGTGGGCCGGGCTGGTCTGCCTCGCCGCCGCCTTGGTCATTTACATCCTCCTTGCCTGGTTGATCGGTGTACCTCCGCAAATCCTGCTTTTTGAACCGGGAGTTGTGATCGCCTTCCTCCTGGCCGCCCTGGTCGCACTGGACGTTGCCAGGCTGGGGGAACTTACCCGCCAGCACAGCCAGGAAGTCACCGCACGGGAACGCACCCTGGCAGAGCAGGAGGTCCAGGTCCGGTTCATGACGCTGCTCAGCGACATCGTCCGAACCGCGTTGCAGGCGGAAGATACACCCCACCTGCTGCTGGTGCTGGAGGCACCCCTCGCCGAACTTTTCCGCGCAGATGCCTGCGTGATCACCCTCCAGGAGCCGAGCGGGAAAATCCTCCTCCCGGCCAAGGGCCCGGAGGCCGTGAGCCCCTCCGCCCGCCCACTTCTCGACCCGGAGCTCCAGCGCAGCCTGACCCGTTCCGTCCTGGAGGTCCGGCATGCGCTGGTCCTGGGTGAGGGCGGCAACCTGCCTCCCCAGAAAACGGATGGGCGGATGCCTTGCCCCCCGGTCCAATCCGCGCTCGGCCTGCCACTCATCTCTCCTGAAAAGGACATGGGGGCGGTGATCTTCGGTTTCTGTTCCGCACGCAGCTTCACCGCGGAGGAAATCGAGCGTGGCGAACTGGCCGCGCGACAGATTTCACTGGCGCTGACCAAAGTCCTGCTTCTTGAAGAGACCCGCAAACGCATCCGGGAACTATCCACTCTGCACGCGGTAGCGGAGGCGGTCACCCAGGAAGATGATGAAGATGACCTGATCCAGCGTGCAACCCTTTTGATCGGTGAGAGTTTGTATCCGGACAGCTTTGGCATTCTGCTCCTTGATCAGGCTACAGGAGAACTCACCCTGCATTCCTCGTACCAGCCAGGGATAGACCTGGCAGCACTGCGGCTGTTGAAAGGGGTCGGAATCACAGGCAGCGTCGTGCAGTCCGGGATCGCGCGCCGCGTGCCGGACATTGCGGCGGCTCCCGAGTACTTGAGCGTCCATCCGAATACGCGCTCTGAATTGTGCGTCCCTTTGAAAGTTGAGGGGCAGGTTATCGGCGTCGTCGATGCAGAAAGTGAAACGGTCAATGCCTTCAGCGAACAGGACGAGGCGCTTCTGGCCATCCTGGCCGGACAGCTCTCGACCGCCATCCAGCGCCTGCGCACAGCCAGGGCTGAGCATAACCAAGCCAAGCAACTATCCCGCTCCAACGCCTTGATCCGGGCGCTGGCCCAGCTGGGAGCCAGGGCGGCCGCGGTCACCGATCCAGACGGGGTGATGCAAACACTGGGGAACGAACTGGCCAAGCTCGGGCTGCGCTGCCTGATCGCGCTGGGCGGGACTGAGGATCAGCAGGTTTCCTTCCGATACACCTCCCTCCCCAAACACCTGGTGGCAGCGATCGAACGGATATCCGGTCGGAAGTTCCAGGACAATACGATCCCGCCTGAATGGTTTTCCTCGCAGGCCGACGCCCTCCAGGGCTCGCTGATCATACCCGACCCGGTCGATCTGGTGGTGGGGCTGTTTCCGGAGCTTTCCCGGCAGGTCGCCGCCAAATTTTTAAGGGTGCTCGGCGTGATCAAAACCACCTCGGTCTGCCAGTCGCCGCTGGTCAGCGAAGGAAAGCTCATCGGCACCCTGTGGATGTGGGGGGAAGGCCTGCATGCCAATGACCTGCCGACGCTCTCGCTGTTCGCCAGCCAGGTGGCGACCGCCCTCCAGAATGCCAACCTGCTCGCCGAAGTACAGCGGCTGGCGATCACCGATGAGCTGACCGGAGTTTTCAACCGCCGCTATTTTTTCAACCGGGCCGAGGTCGAGTTCAGCCGGGCCAAGCGCTACAGCCATCCGCTGACGGCACTCGTGGCGGACATCGATCATTTCAAGCAGTTCAACGACCGGTACGGCCACCTGGTTGGAGACCAGGTCCTGCAGGAGGTGGCCCATCTCATGCTGACCAGCCTGCGGGACAGCGATATCCTCGGGCGCTACGGCGGGGAGGAGTTTTCCATCCTGCTGCCGGATACGGGAGTGAAGGCGGCCACCAATGCCGCTGAACGGCTGCTGACCCGCATCGCGGACACGCCCATTGAAACGGAGGCGGGAAGCTTGCAGGTGCAGGTCAGCATCGGGGTGGCTGGACTCGGCAAGGCAACCCCCACCCTGCATGACCTGATCAACCGCGCCGACCAGGCCATGTACCAGGCCAAGGAGGCTGGCAGGAACCGCGTGGAAGTTAAGTGAACTATCCCACCGCTCAAAGGGGGCTTCCTATTTCAACGAGCGTTGCCTGAAATTAGGTCATAATCCCAACCCCCAATTGACCAGTGGGGGTTTTTCGTCCTATACTTAACCTAGCAACTTGCGGGCAGCGCACTGCCCGAATCCGATAAGGAGGAACCTATGACCACTAGCCTGACCTGGTACGGGCATGCTGCCCTCGGGATTGAGACCAATGGGGTGAAACTTCTGGTGGATCCCTATTTCAGCGGCAACCCAGCCGCGACGACCACCGCCGATCAGGTCGACGCGGATTACATCCTGGTCACACATGGACACGACGACCACCTCGGCGATACCGTCGCCATCGCCAAGCGCACCGGAGCGACCGTCATCAGCAATGCCGAAATCTCTGACTGGCTCGGCAAACAGGGCGTCAAGACCCATGCCCAGCACATTGGCGGCGGTTACACCTACCCCTTCGGCTATCTTAAGCTGACCCTGGCCCTGCACGGCTCCGGGCTGCCCGACGGCTCGGGCGGCGGCAACCCGGCCGGCTTTCTGCTGACGACCAAGGACGGGATGAAGATCTACATCGCCGGGGATACGGGCCTGTTCGGCGACATGAAGCTGATCGGAGAGGAAGGGCTGGAGCTGGCAGTGCTCCCGATCGGAGACAATTACACCATGGGCCCCGAGGATGCCCTGCGGGCCACCAAGCTGCTGGCCCCGAAGCACGTCATCCCCTATCACTACGGGACCTGGGACCTGATCGCCCAGGACCCGGACGCCTGGGCTGCCCAGGTCAATGCCCAGACCAAGACCAAGGCTCATGTGCTGAAGCCGGGAGGCGGGTTCAGCCTTTAAGCCCTATCCGGGGGGTCAGAAAATGAATCCTTCCGCCTGCTGGATGCCAGGTGATTCTGTTGTTTTACGCGGCGTCGGATTTGGCAAGCTTTGGTGGGCGATGCCGGTCAGCGTGGTGCAGGACACGCCGGAGATGATCGCATTGTTCTGGCGGGAGGGTACACATTGGAAAGATGTGAGTCATCATCCGATTGGCCGGGAGTTCCTGACCTTCAAGAAAGCAGAACTCGTTGACCAGACCTGGACGGAGACGGATGTGCTCATGCTGGCCAGGCCAGAAGAGGCTCACTCGGTCTATGTGATGTGGGAGGCGGGACAAACAAAAATGCGCTGCTGGTACATTAATTTACAGACCCCGCTACACCGGACCCGCTTGGGGTTTGACTGCATGGACCACGAGCTGGATATCGTGATTTCTCCGGACCGGTCGAACTGGCGCTGGAAAGATGAGGAAGAATTCGACCGGATGGTCGCGGAGGACGTCCTCCCGGCCAGCGAGGCACATGCCATTCGAGCGGAGGGACAACGAGTGATTCAAAAAATGCGATCAGGTGAGTCGCCCTTTTGTGAGGCTTGGGAAAAATGGTCGCCTCCCCCCGAATGGCAGATCCCCGAACTCCCGCCGGACTGGGATGTTTTTTAAAGACTAAACAGACCTGTCTTCCGGCAACACCAGCGGTGTATCGGCAAACGGATGGGGGACCACCTGCACCGGCAGATGATAGGCGGAAGAGATCAACTCCGCGGTCAGGACCTGGCGCGGCGTTCCACAGGCTTTCAGCTCCCCCTCCTGGAGCAGAGCCACGCGATCCGCATAACGGGCGGCCAGGTTCAGGTCGTGCAGGGCGATCAACACGGCCAGGTGCTCCTGATGCGCCAGGGCGCGCACCGTTTCCATGAAACTGATCTGGTAGTGCATGTCGAGATTGGAGGTCGGCTCGTCCAGGAGCAAGATGGGCGTGGACTGGGCCAGGGCGCGCGCCAGCAGGACGCGCTGCTGTTCGCCGCCGGAGAGCTCCCCCACCCTGCGGTCAGCCAATTCCAGAGCCTCCACCTTCTGCAAAGCCTGGCGGGCGATCTCCTCATCTCTTAAAGAGACCTGACCCAGGAAGTTCAGGTAGGGCGTGCGGCCCATCAGGACGGTCTCCCAGACAGAGAAAGCAGGCGGCAGGCTCACCGCCTGCGGCACGACGGCCAGGTGGCGAGCGCGCTGGACAGGCGGCAGCGACAGCAGGTCGTCCCCGTTCGTGCGGACCCGGCCTCCCAGGACTGGAAGCACCCCGCTCACGGCGCGCACCAGCGTCGACTTCCCGGACCCGTTCGGGCCGATCAGGGCAACCACCTGCCCGGCCTCCACCTCCAGGGAAACCGCATGCAGCACGCGCCGCGCCCCATAAGCCACTGTCAAGTCTTCAATGCGCAACATCTCACCAGTACCCCTGGTTCTTCGTCCGCCGCAGCACCCACAGGAAAAAAGGCGCACCGGCCAGGGCGGTGATAATACCCACCGGAAGTTCTTGCGGGGCCAGGAGCGTGCGGGCCAGCACATCCGCCAGGAGCAGCGCCCCCGCGCCGCTGAGGATCGAAAGCGGCAGCAGTCGGCGGTAGTCCGCACCGAACCACAGGCGCATGACGTGCGGGACAATCAGGCCGATAAAACCGATGATCCCCGAAAACGAGACCGCCGCGGCCGTGGTCAGGGAGGCGGCCACCAGGATCACGGTCCGCGCCCGAGTGACATGCAGGCCGAGCTGTTGGGCCTGGTCGTCGCCATACTGCATCAGGTTCAAGGAATGCCCGCTCAAGACCAGGATCCCGAGGCCGATGGCCAGGAAAGGCAGGACCGCCAGGACCGGGCTCCAGCCGGCCTGGGACGCACCCCCCAGCATCCAGGCGATCGCCCGGTGCAGATCACCGGTCGAGCGCAGCATCAGGTAAGAGGTCAGGGCGGAGGCGAAAGAACCGAACGCCACCCCGGCCAGGATCAGGTTGGTGGTCGGGACCGTCTTGCCGAGGCGGGCCAAGGAGTAGACCACGAACACCGTCGCCAGCGCCGCACAAAAAGCCGCCAGCGGGACCGCCATCAACCCCCAGAAAGAGTACGGCCAGTTGAGACTCATCGCCAGCACGGCCCCCAAGCCGGCACCGGAGGCCACCCCAATCAGGTAGGGGTCTGCCAGTGGATTGCGAAACAGGCCCTGGTCAGCCGCACCGCTGCCTCCCAGGGCCGCGCCGGTCAGAAGGACCAGGGCCGTGCGCGGCAGGCGGATGGCCGAGATGATGGAAGCAAAGGTCTGCAGGGAGTCCGGCAGAGGCCTCCGCATCAGCCAGTCCGCCAGAAGGCGCAACTGAGAGAGCAGAGGGATGAAGACCGACCCGATGGCGACCGAGAGTACGATGGCCACGAGCAGGAACAGGCTGGTCCACAGATATGGCAGGAAACGGTGGGACATGGCGAATTGCCTTCAGGGCCGTGGCGAGGTTCTACCGCCGGGCGAAGCTATTTAAACAGCTCAGGATGGATCAGCTTCGCCAGCGCTTCCAGCCCGTCGACCAGGCGCGGGCCGGGCCGGCTGACCAGGTTATCATCGAAGGGGTAGACCTGATTGGCCTTCACCGCGGCAAGCTGGTCCAGGGCGGGGCGGGACGCAAATGAGGCCGGAGTCACCCCATAGGCCGAATCACCCAGGATGACGATCGACGGGTTGCCGACCACGAGCTGCTCCAGGCTGATCTGCGCCCACTGCTCCTTCAACTGGGCCCCGAAGTTCGTGCCTCCCGCGCGGGCAATGAGCAGGTCGACAAACGTGCCGGGACCGGCGGTATAAGGTTTGGTCGGGTCGGTGGCGTCCAGTTCATAATACACGGAGGGATGGGAGGCAGCCGCAGCGACCTTGGCGTCGACAGCCGCGACCCGCGCTTGCAGCGAAGACACCAATGCCGCAGCCTGCGCACTGTGACCGGTCAAGAGACCGACCGTGCGCAGGTTCGCGTACAGCCCATCCAATCCGCTGGGATTGGGCAGGAAGTAGACAGTCAGGCCGAGCTGCTGCAAGGAGGCGACCAGTTCGGGCGGGTTGATCTCCCCGGCCAGGATCAGATCCGGGTGGAGGGCGACGATGGCTTCCGTGTTGTAATTCCCCGTCGAACCGCCGATATCCGCCACCGACTTGGCTTCCGCCGGGTAATCCGAGAAGCTGTCCCGGCCGACCACCTGGGACCCCCCACCAATGGCGAAGAGGATCTCGGTATTCGAGGGGGCGAGCGAAACGATCCGCTGGGCGGGGGCGGGCAGGCTGACCGCCCGCTTCAAGCCGTCGGTCAGGCTGATCGGGGTAGCGGTCGGAACGGGCGTCGGGAGCGGCTGGCTGGGGGTCGGCAGCGGCTGGGTAGGGGCCGGGGTCGCGGTGCGAGCAGGAGCGCAGCCGGCCAGCAAGAACGCCAGGGAGACGATGGTGAGGATCAGTTTGCGGATCATGGAGTGGCTTCCTTTGACATCTTTTTGGGTTCCAAATCGAGTAGGAGGGCGGGGCTAGCGCCCTCCTCTCACACCACCGGACATGCGGGTCCGCATCCGGCGGTTCGGTCAGTGTCAGGGCAATGCCCTCTAGCCTTTGTTGATGGTCTGTGCCAGG
>Ga0116112_1000421_pt1 | contig 34207 bp, 25 predicted proteins | sample June2015DPH_8_15_FD_89721 | JGI IMG/M metagenome (GOLD analysis project Ga0116112, IMG submission 89721) | Peatland microbial communities from SPRUCE experiment site at the Marcell Experimental Forest, Minnesota, USA - June2015DPH_8_150 | ecosystem: Environmental > Terrestrial > Soil > Wetlands... | reverse complement strand
ATGCGTAAGGGTTTGAAACTGCCGGTTTCGCTTCGTGCCCCACTCGCCAAAGGATTTCGGGTCTTTGAACATCCTTTCCGCGATTCGCGTCAGAAATTGCGCCTGCGTGGAAAAGATTTCCGTTGTCAGCCCACACACCTCACCGGTGGCCTGAATTACGGAAAAGTTGACGTGTGCGGTGAGGTCCTGTTCGCCGGGGTTTGCCAAAACGTCGTCGGTGGCGTGATGGCGGAAATAGGCACGTAGCGTCCCGTGCGGCCGGCTGGGTGAAAATAGTTCGTCGGCGGTCAGGCCGTAATCAATTGTCATCAGTTTGCCGTTACCCAAGATGCGCGCCGCTTCACGCCACCAGTTCTCGGCGGCGGGAGAAATGTCGATGGTGTAGCCATCTGGCAGAACGTCTAAAAGCGAGGATAGAGACGTTTCCGCTTCGCTTCGCCGCGCCAGGAGATGGAGGATGGAAAATGGCAATTCGGAGTTCGGAATTTTCGCCCAAACGAATTTTTCACCGTTAACAGCCACGCCCCACTCAAACCATTTCTTTTTTTTCGCGTCCCAGCTGAATCGGTGAACGGGCATGGCGTCGAGCAGTTCGTTGGAGAAAATCACTCCGCGAAATTGAGCGTTGAGGGTTGAGCGTTGGGTCGGCTCGAAGGAGTCTCGCCCTGCCAATTCTTGAAAGCCGGAAAACCAGCGGACGCGCGCCGTAAAGTTCTTCAGCGTTTGTTTCTGCCATTCCCGTTGACACGGCGAAGGCTCGATGATGCAGTACTGGATTTGCCGGAACAGTCCCGGGCGATGCGCCTGAAGCCAGTTCAAAATGTCGACGGCGAGCCGGCCATCGCGCGCGCCGGCTTCACAAAGGTTGAGAGTGGAGAGTTGAGGGTTGAGCATTGAGAGTTCGTCAAACCAGTCTGCGAATTGGAAGGCCAGGAGCTGGCCGAACAGTTCGCCGGTGCTGACGCTGGTGTAAAAATCGCCGCGTTGACCGGGGCTGTCTTTTTTCACTTCGTAATATCCAGAATTGGGACAGTAAAGTGCAAGTTCCATGAAGCGCGCGAAGGACAAAACGCCGCGTTCGGCAATTTTGCGGCGGATGATTTCGGCAAGTGCGCTCATGGCTTGTGATGTGGCGCGGCTCTAGCTAGTGTTCCGACAACAGAAACGAGTTATGGCCAAGATAGATGCATTTTTCAACCTGATGTTTGAACAGAAGGCGTCCGACTTGCACATGGCAACCGGCAACCCGCCCATGCTGCGCATCAACGGCGAGCTTCAGCGCGTGGATTATCCGGTGCTCGAAAACGACTCGCTCAAGGCGATGCTTTACGAAATTGCGCCGGACTACAAGATCAAACAGTTTGAGGAAACCGGCGACGTGGACTTCGGCTACGAGATTCCGAACATCTCGCGTTTCCGCGTCAACTTTTACAACGAGAAGAAAGGCATCGGCGCGGCGTTTCGGCAGATTCCCAGCCGAGTGCTGACGTTTGAAGATTTCGAAAAGCTTGACGTGCCCCTGCCCGCGGTGCTGAAAAAGTTTACCATGCTCAGTCGCGGACTGATCGTGGTCACCGGACCGACCGGCTCCGGCAAATCCACCACGCTGGCCGCGATGGTGGATTACGCGAACCGCAACCGCAAAGACCACATCATCACGCTCGAAGACCCGATTGAATTCGTCCACGAAAGCAAAGGTTGTCTGGTGTGCCACCGCGAAGTCGGCGTGCACACCAAATCCTTTGGCTCGGGATTGCGCGGCGCGCTGCGCGAGGACCCGGACATCATTCTGGTTGGCGAAATGCGCGACCTGGAAACCATCGAGCTGGCCATCACCGCAGCGGCCACCGGCCACTTGGTCTTCGGCACGCTGCACACACAGAGCGCCGCCAAAACGGTGGACCGCATCATTGACGTCTTCCCGGCGGACCAGCAAAACAAGATCCGCCAGACGCTTTCCGAGGCGTTGAAGGGCGTCGTGGCCCAGATATTGTTCAAGCGCACGGACAAGAAAGGCCGTCTGGCAGCATTTGAGATTTTGTTGTTCAACACCGCCGTCGCCAACCTCGTGCGCGAGGGCAAGACACATCAAATCCCCGGCATGATCCAAGTCGGCAAGAAATGGGGCAATCAACCGATGGACGACCACATCATGGAACACGTGCGGATGAAACGCATCTCGCCGGAAGATGCTTATGACAAGGCGCTGGACCGGAGAAAATTCCACAGCCTGCTCGCGCATCCGCCGGCGGAGGACGAACCGACCTGATTATGCGGCGACCAGAATTGGACCACATTTTGACGACGATGCTGGCGTCGCAGCCGGAGGTGTCCGACGTTTTGTTCACGGTGGGCCGCCCGCCGCAGGTCGAGTCTTACGGCGAACTCAAGCCGGTGGTCCTGGAGCCGCCGATTGAAAAGCTCACGCCGTTTCAGACCGAAACCATCGCGCTGAACATCATCGGCGACAATCTCTGGCAGACGGAAGATCTGCTGCGTCATGGCTCCTGCGACGCCTCCTACGGGCTTTCAGACAAGGCCCGCTTTCGCGTCAACATTTTCGCGCAGCGCGGCAATTACTCCATCGTCTGTCGCCAGTTGAATTCGACCATCCCGACACTGGAAAAACTGAAGTTCCCGGATATTTTCAAGGAAATCCCAAAGGAAAAAACTGGTTTGATTCTCATCACGGGCGCAACCGGCACCGGCAAATCCACCACGCTGGCCGCCATTCTCGACGAAATCAACCGCACCAAGCCCGTCCACGTCGTCACGCTGGAAGACCCGATTGAGTACGTTCACACGCACGACCAGGCCACATTCAACCAGCGCGAACTGGGCATTGACTTTGATTCCTACGTCAACGGCCTGCGCGCCGCCTTGCGCCAGGCGCCGAAAGTGATTCTGGTCGGCGAGATGCGCGATCGCGAGACGGTGCGCATCGCGTTGAGCGCGGCGGAAACCGGCCACCTGGTGTTGAGCACGCTCCACACCATCAACGCCGGCGAAACCATCAATCGTATCCTAGGCATGTTCGAGCCGGACGAGCAGGAACAAATCCGCGTCCGGCTGGCCGATTCGCTGCGCTGGGTTGTCAGCCAGCGGCTCGTGCCCAAAATCGGCGGCGGGCGCTACGCCCTGCTCGAAATCATGGGTGCCAACCTGCGCACGCAGGAAACCATGCGCCTTGGCGAAAGCGAAGGCAAAACGTTTTACGAAATCATCGAGGCCAGCCATCCATTCGGCTGGCGCACGTTCGATCACGTCTGCCTCGAAGCCTACGAAAATGGTTTCATCACGGAGGAAACCGCCATGCTTTATTGCACCAAACGCAGCGTCGTTTCGCGCGGCCTTGACAACACCAAAAAGGGCCGCGGCGAGATCACCAGCACCGCCGGCTCGTTGCGGATGAAATCATTGCCCAGCGAAAGCCCGCCGGTGCTTAAATTCAAGTAATCCAATCACTATGAACGGCTCATTCGATTTCGTCAGCACCGCGGACAAACCGGTCTTGATCGCCTTTTCCACGCCGGAATGGCTGGAGACGGCAAAGGGCGCCCTGGTCGAGCTGGGCTACAAGGTCCACACCGCCGCCACCCACAGCGATTTCCTCGTGCGCTTCGCCCAGGTGCGTTACCAGGTCGTCATCCTCGAGGAACTCTTCGGGGCGAACAGCCTTGAGGAAAACCTCACGCTCAAGGCGCTGCAACAAATGCCCGTCGGCCAGCGCCGCCACGCCGCCATCATCCTGCTCGGCGACTCATTTCAGACTTTTGTGCCGATGGAAGCTTTCAAACATAGCGTCCACGCCGTCGTCAACAGCTCCGAGATGTTCCTGCTCAAGCAACTCATCGAAAAAGCGGTCGCCGACAATGACCTTTTTCTCCACAGCTTCCGCGACGTCCAAAATCGGGTTTACGCCAGTGGCAACCGCTTGTAACGACCGCGGTTTTTGATCACAATTTGCGCCGGTCAATTTCATGACCCGCCTCGATCAAGCATTGGTTGAACGCGGCCTGTGCGAAAGCCGCGAAAAGGCCAAACGCGCCGTCCTCGCCGGCCAGGTCCGCATCAACTCCCGGCCCGCGCGCAAACCCGGTCAGCCGGTCAAACCGGCCGACACCCTCACGCTCGATGCCGGTGAAAAATACGTGAGCCGTGGCGGCCACAAACTGGAACACGCGCTCCGGCATTTTCAACTCGACGCGTCTGGGCGGGTGGCGCTCGACCTTGGCGCGTCCACCGGCGGATTCACCGATTGCCTGCTCCAACACGGTGCAGCGAAGGTCTTTGCCGTGGACGTTGGCCGGGGACAGCTTGCCTGGAAACTCCGCCTGGACCGCCGCGTGGTCGTGATGGAAAAAACCAACGCGCGCCTTTTGACCGCCGCGCAATTTCCGCAACCGTTCGCGCCCGTGGATTTGGCGGTGATTGATTGCTCCTTCATTTCGCTGCGCAAAATCCTGCCTGCCGCCGTTCCGCTGTTGAAACCGGACGGCAAAATCGTCGCGCTCATCAAACCGCAATTTGAAGCCGGCAAAGACGAGGCGGACAGGGGCCGAGGGGTGATTCGCGACGCTGCCATCCACGAACGGGTCCTGGCGGAACTGCAAAAATTTGTCGCGGCGCAGTCTGGCCTTTGCTGGCGGAATGTGGTTGAATCCCCCCTGCTCGGCCCCGCCGGCAACAAAGAATTTTTGGTGCTGATTGAAAAAGAACACTGACCAGATCAAACGCGTCGGCCTCATCGGCAACGCCGACAAGCCCGACTGCGCCGGCATCCTGCGCAAGGCCGCGCAGCTCATTCAACGCGCCGGCCGCAAGGTGCTTCAACATGCTGACACCGCGGCGTTGGCGCACGAGGCGGATTTGCTGCTCGTCTTCGGCGGCGACGGCACCATGCTGCACGTCGCGCGCGAAATCGCCGGTTTTACCACCCCCATGCTCGGCATCAACATCGGCGGGCTAGGTTTCCTGACCGCCGTTCCGTCCGACGGACTGGCGCACGCGCTGAACCACATCTGGAAGGGTGAATTCCAATACGAATCCCGCGTCCTGCTGGAAGCCAGCGGAACCTGCCGGGGCTGCTCCGTTCGCGAAAACGCACTCAATGACATCGTCGTCGGCCGCGGCGCCGTTTCGCGGCTGATCGACTTGGACGTCAGCGTGAACGGCGAATGGGTTACGCGCTATCGCTGCGACGGTTTGATTGTCAGCACGCCCACGGGTTCGACAGCATATTCGCTGGCAGCGGGCGGCGCCGTGATTTTTCCAACTGCCGACGTTCTCGCGCTGGTGCCCATTTGCCCGCACACGATGTCGAACCGCCCGTTGATTTTGCCGCTGGCCTCGACCATTCGCATCAAAGCCATCAGCCCGGCGCCTGCGACCATCCTGAGCGCGGACGGGCAATTGGTTGGCGAACTCGGCGCTGGCGACGCCGTAACGATTCGCCGCAGCCGCCGCACCGTGCGCCTGATGCACCTGGCGGACAGTTCGTTTCTGGAAGCCTTGCGTCGCAAATTGCACTGGCGCGGAGCCTATTTGTAAAATGAAGAAAGGACGAACGTAGCATGAAGAATAAACTCAAGTCGTCGGCGATGAACTTCTTCAACTTCGCACTCCGCATTCCGCATTCCGCATTCCGTATCCTCGACTCCGCACTCCGAACTCCGAACTCCGCCTTCTAGCCATGGTCCGCCTCAAAGACATTGCCCAAAAAATCGGCGTCTCCGTCATGACGGTTTCCAAGGCGCTGCGCGACGAGCCCGACGTGTCGGCAGCAACGCGGGCGCGCATCAAGCATCTCGCGCAACAAATGGGTTATGTTCCCGACTCGACCGCGCAGGGCTTGCGCACGCGCACGACGAAGCTGTTCGGCGTCGCCATCCCGTCCATCACCAACCCGATTTACGCGCGGGTGTTTTTCGCCATTGAGGAGAAAGCGCACGAGCTGGGTTACGACCTCCTGCTCGCCCACACGCAAAACCTGCCGGACCGCGAGGAATTTTGCATCCGGCGGCTGCTGTCGCGCCGCGTGGACGGTCTGTTCATCTCGCCGGTTTATCGCATGGAGCCCGAGGCGCGCATCTATCAGGAATTGCTCATGCGCCAGACGCCAACCGTGTTGCTCGGCCCGCCCGCGCCGTTCTGCAAAACGTTCGTGAGCGTGGAAATCGAGGAATTGATTGGCAGTTACACCATTACGCAACATTTGTTGAAACTGGGGCACAAACGCATCGCTTGTTTCACCGGGCCGTCCGCCTCGCCGTGGGCGCAGGAACGCCTGGAAGGCTATCGCCGTGCGCTGCGCGAAGCCGGTTTGGACGTGGACGACCGGCTCATCTTTCAAGCCGGCAGCACGATTGAAGACGGCACGAAAGCCGCGAAGCAAATGCTCGCTGAATCGTGCAACGCTACTGCCGTGCAGGCAGTGAATGACCTCGTCGCCGTCGGCTGCGCCGAAACGCTGCTCGCGCAGGGCTTGCGGGTACCGGAGGACATCTCAGTCGCGGGATTCGGCAATGTCATGGTGGCCGAACATTTCCGCGTGCCGATGACGACAATTCGCCAGCCGAAATTCCGGTTGGGCGTCGCCGCCGTGGACGCGATGATGCAACTGCTGAAAGGCCAGCGGCCGGAAACCAAGCGTCTGACTGCCGAACTCATCGAACGCAAAAGCACCGCCCCACCGAAAGCGGGTGCGGTTCCCAGGACGGGCGTTGGGGCGTAGGATACGTTTGTTGGCTTGAAACTTCAGGCAGTTAATGCTTCCGCCACACGCTGAATTTTTAACGCCGCGCCGGTGGCGTCATTAATTTCAATCACCACGCCGTGAAGCAACACCCGGCCCTTTGCCACTTCGAACCGTTGCGGCATGCCGGTGAGAAAGCGCCTGATGACCGGCTCGATTTCGCGGCCCAAAACGCTTTCGTGCGGGCCGGTGAAGCCGGCGTCGCTCAAATATGCCGTGCCGCCGGGAAAGATCTGCTCATCCGCCGTCTGCACGTGCGTATGCGTGCCCACCACCGCGCTCACCTGCCCGTCGAGAAACCGTGCAAACGCAATCTTTTCCGAGGTCGCCTCGGCGTGAAAATCCACGAAGATGATTTTGGACCGCTCGCGCAGTCGCCTGACCGCTTCGGCAGCGAGGAGAAACGGATGTTCCAACGGCGGCAGGAACGTGCGGCCCTGCACATTCAAAACCCCAATCGAACTCCGAACTCCGAACTCCGAACTTCGAACTTCAAACACGCCGCTCCCCTGTCCCGGCGTGCCGGGTGGATAATTCAGCGGGCGAAGAAAGCGTTTATCACTGGCGAGCAATTCCATGACCTCTTTTTGGTCCCACACATGGTCGCCGCTGGTGATGACGTCCACGCCAGCGGAGAAAATTTCCCCGGCGGTCTCAGGGGTGATGCCGGAACCACCGGCGGAGTTTTCGCCGTTGGCGATGACAAAGTCGAGTGCGTGTTGTTCACGGAGTTTGGGCAGGAGCTCCTTGACCGCGTGGCGTCCCGGCCGGCCTACAATGTCGCCGATGAAGAGCAGTTTCACGGCCGGAGTCTAACCACGGAAGACGCGAAAGACACGAAAAGAAATTTGCGCCAAGAAACGAAGCAAAGCAGCGCAGGCGTCCCGCCTGCAAAATCATGACCCGCGCAGGTGTGACGCCTGCGCTGCGTTTTACAGCGCGGCGAGTACGCCGATCATCACGGCAATCAGCCAGATGACGAGCACGGCGTGGGTCTGGCTGAAGCCCGCGCGCACGAGCCGGTGCGAAAGATGGTTGGTGTCGCCAATCCAAAATGGTTTGCGTGCGCGCGTCCGCAAAAGCACGACCCACGCGAGGTCGGCCAGTGGCACGGCCAGTACCAGCAGCGGCGACAGCACCGCCAGCGGGCGCGGATTTTGCTTGGTGTAAAAGTGCGGCAGGATGGCCATCACCGCGAGCAGGTAGCCGACGAGATGGCTGCCGGCATCGCCGAGAAACGCGCGGGCATTCGGGAAATTCCAGGGCAGAAATCCAATCAATGCGCCGCACATCAAAAAGGCAATGAGCGCGACAAGGTATTCCCCGTTCGACGCGGCGATGATGGCAAACAGCAGCGCGCCAATCGCGCCGAGTCCGGCACAAAGGCCGTTCATATTGTCCATGAAATTGAAGGCGTTGATGACCGTAAGCAGCCACAGAATGGTGATGGCGTAACTGAACGTCAGGCTTGGCACGAAAAGCGTGATGCGTTTGCACGCCAAGGCAACAGCAACGGCGACGAGCAGCTGGCCGGTGAATTTCGGCAGCGGTTTCAATTCGTGTTTGTCGTCCAGCCAGCCGAGCACGGTGATGGCGATTGCTCCGAAGACAATGACGGCGAGTTCAATGGCGCGGCGGTTGATGCCATGAACAATCAATGACGCAAAGGGAATTTTCAAAATTCCGAGTTTAAGAAAAATCGCACCTGTCACCAGCGGCAGCAAAATGCCGGTAAGCACGGCAAAGCCGCCCGCCAGTGGCACGGGCGCGTCGTGGATTTTGCGCTGGCCGGGGTCGTCCACGAGATTGACGCGCAGGCACCATTTTCGCCAAAGCGGCAGCGCCAGCAGCGTCGTCAAAAACGCGCCCATAAAGGCGGCGAGAAAAAAGTTGAAAGGAAAAGTCATGCAGACTATAGCCGCGGCGGTTTCGGAGAAACCGCCCTACCTGTTCCGGCAGGGCGCGCGCTCCGAGCGCGCCGCAATCAATTTCAGGTAAAGATGGTAAAGGCTGTCCACCATTTTTTCGACGGCGAAATTTTCGCGGATGAAGTCCGTACCGGACCGGCCAAGTTTTTTACAAAGCGCAGGATCACCCGCCAATTGGAGCAAGCGATTTGTCAAGCCGGTCAAATCGCCAGGTCGCAACAGAAATCCGGTTTGGCCGTCGAAACAGACTTCGCGCGCGCCATCACAATCGTAGGCCACAACGGGTTTCGCCGCCGCCAGCGCCTGCGGCAACGCGCGCGGCAAACCTTCGCGCAACGACAAATGCACCAGCGCGTCCATGATGCCGACCAGCGGCGGTATTTGGGCGGGAAGGATGAGACCGGTGAAAATGAAATGTTTCTGCAGGCCATGTGATTTCGCAAGGTTTTCAAATCGCCCGCGCCATTCGCCGTCGCCGACGAGCAGGAATTTGATTTGCGGACAGCGGCGGATGAGTTCCGGCGCGACGGCGAACAAATCGTCGTGGCCCTTGAGCTTGAACAACCGCGCGATTTTGCCAACGACGAAATCGCCGGGCTGCAAACCGAACTGTGCACGGATGGCAGGGTCGTTTTTTGCCGCGAGAAACGATTCCAATGGGAAACCGCTGAAGATTTTCGTGTATCGCTCCGGCCGGCCAATGCCGGCGGCAAGGTACTGGGTCTTCATCGCGTCAGCAACAACGACGAAATGCGTCGTGGCACGGGCGGCAAGCCTTTCAGCGGCGCGGAAAACGAAGTTGGCGGCGGCGTTCTGAAAATTTCCAAACGACGGGCCGTGAATAGTGTGAATGACGAGCGGAACATCGGCGCGTTTCGCGGCGAGACGGCCGAGAATGCCGGCTTTGCCGCTGTGGGTGTGAACGATATCGGGCCTGGTTTGCCGGAGAATTACCGTGAGCCGGCGCAGTGCAAGAAAATCCTTCAGTGGATGAACGGGCCGGACGAGTTCGGGAATGGTGGTGAGCAAGCCGGGAACTTTTTTTACCTCCGATTCGAGCGAGCCTTCCGGCCCGGTCGTCGGACCGGAAAGCAAATTGACTTCGATGCGGTTTGAACTCGCGGACGAACCGTCCGCGCTCCGATTGCGCAGGCCGAAGACGGTGGCGACGGTGTTCTCCTGCGCGCCGCCGACGACCAGCCGGGTAATGATGTGGGTGACGCGCATCGGCGCGTTTCAGGGTGAATGGCCTTCGAGTTCGCGGAGCCGCAGGATGACATTGGTGGCTTCGGTGGTGTTGGTGTTCGCGTTGGCCAGATAAATTTTGTAATTTCTGATGGCCTCATTGGTCTCGTGTTTGCGCCAGGCAATTTCGCCGAGGCCGTAGGCAACCGGGAATGAATTGGTGAACGTTTGCTGCAACTGCCGATAATCGGCGCGCGCGGCGTCGAGCTTGTCGCTGTCAAGGCAGGCCAGCGCGCGGTTGAAGCGCGCGTCAGCGTTGTTCGTTTGGATAGCCAGCACACGCGTGTAGTCGGCAATGGCATCGTCGTAGGCGTGAAGTTGAATGCAAACGTAGCCCTTGCTGAAAAGCCAGGCCGGGTCGTCGGGCGTCATTTTTAGCTTGCGGTCAATGACGCCCAGGGCATTGGTGAACAGGCCGCGCATCACATAGGCCTGCGCGGCGGCGGTCAGCAAATCGTTGTTGTCCGGGTGACGGCTGATTTCCAGGTCGAGCAACTGGGTGCCGCGCGCGAGGTTGGTCGTTTGAAGATAAGCCCCGGCGGCCAAAACATTGAGTTCGGCAACATTGGTATCCGTGAGCGAGAATTTTTCAGGTTGCGTAAGCGGGTCATGGAGCACCTCGAGTGCGCGATCGGGCAGGCGGGAGAAAAGATAAATTTGCGCGAGCAGGAGCCGTGCGGGCAGATAATTCGGCTCGAGTTCACGAACGCGGTTTAAAGGAGCGACGGCCTGGCGAAAGAACATGTTGTCCCTGGCCAACATGACGCCGTTTACGAAACAAAAGCTCGGTTCATCAAACGGCCCGTCGGTGTTGATGACTTCATTCCAGTCGTGATATTTGCCGAATTGATCCCTCGTGACTTTGGACGGGTCAACCGGCACGGTGCGGCCAGCGCGCAGGACCTGGTTGAACTGCAAGTTGATTTGCGCGACGATATTGTCCGGGTCGAGTTTTTGCGCCGTTTCGAAACAGGCGGCGGCTTTTCCCAATTCATCGGCCCGCTGCAACTGGACGCCCCAGAAATTGAGGTCGCGCGAGTAAAAAGCAGCGGCGACGACCGCGTTTGGATTCTGCTCGCGCACGACATGCAGGCGCGCCAACAAGCGTTGCCCCACGGTCTTGGGTGCGTTGCGATTGGGGGGCGCGATTTCCCGCTCAATGAGCGGAAAAGCGCTGGCCTCTACATGCGCCCAAGCAGCTTCATTTTCAGCGATTTGTTTTTGATCCAGCGGCGGCGGCAGGAGCGTATCGCCCGGCAGCAGTTTCAATTTGTAAACCAAACCATGCGGCTCCGGATAAAATTGCTCGAAGTAGTAGCCGAAACTCGGATGCAGGTAGTAAAGCTCGTTGGTCCTGGCCAACACGGTCAAAAGGCCAATGAGATGCAACGGACTGACACTATTGGTCATTTCGGTGGCGGTGACGGTATCGGGCCACGTTTGAGGAAATCTCCCGTGTAAATATTTATGATAGGCCGGATACGCCAGCGAATGTGTGTCGAGTGGCACAAAGTCCTTTGCCCGGCCATCCCGGACCAGCGTGGCTTGCACGATAAACAGATGTTTCCATTCGTCGGACAACAAAAAACCCCCGCCGCGCGGCAAATTATCTTCCACGAGTGACCCATATCGGGAGAGCGTGTCGTCATTGACGCTTTGAACTTGCGGTATGTTTTTGTAAATCAGTCCCGTGGTGGCCAAGGCCGCCAGGACGAACACGCCGACAAGAACGAAGGGATTCAAAAATTGGAGCAGTTCCGGCGGCGGCGGTTGCGAGCGGCTGAGGGCTTTTTTGCCAAATACCAGCAGGAAATATCCGCTGTAGTAACCTACGCTCAATGCGACGAGATAGTAGATTGTTAAGCCAAAACCCTTTTCGCGTGGGCTGAATGGCGGATCAAACACCAACCAAACGCAGACAAACAGCATGATCGCATGCACCACGTGAAACATGAAGCGCGCCAGCGCCATGCCGATCTGGCTGCTGTCGCCAAAGGATGACTGCCAGCGAATTGCCAACACGCATACCGGTATCAAGTAGGCCAATAACAATGACAGGAGCTCAAAATGTTGCTGTAGGTGGATACACGAGAGAAAATAAAGTTTCAGCACGTTGTACTGTGGAATCAGACTGGTTTTTAACGCCAGCCACCAGAACGCAGCCGGGATTTTGCCGGAAATCACCGCCCAGGTCGGCAATAGCAGACAAAACAACGTTCCTGCCAGACCGCACAAGACCATGCGGTTGAGAAACCGCAGATTGAAAAAATTCAGCCCGCGAATCCAGATGAGGGCGGTAATGAACAGCGGCAAAAAACCCACCATCGCCCAGTCCTCCGCCATCCCCGCGCCATAAACAATCGCGGCCACATACAAACGCCTCTCCCGCTCGTCCAGCCGGTATTCCAGCAACGACCAAATCACGAATGCGAACAACAACAGGTCAAACATTTCGCCCGTGAAATTTGTTGCGCATTCCCAAAACGTCAGTTGCAGGCCGCAGGCCGCCACCGCCAAAACCGGCGGCAACCACGCGCTCCCCGTCGTCAAAAAAGAAAACTCACTGCGCTCGCGCTGACGTTGCGCATCCGTGCGGTCGTGGGGCAGCAACGCGACCGAGCGCGCGAGCAACCCCAGCGTCATTGCCGCACATATGGCGGAGAAAAGATTCAGTGCGACAGGAATCAGCACCGCCGGCAGCCAGCGGAAGGGGTAGGTGACAAGGAGCAAAAGCGGGCTGATCAATTCCGTTTGCCAGACCCAGCCTGAAATCTTGGCTACAGCCTCGAGATTGGGCAGTGACACCCAGCGATTCAGAGTAAACCCATAAACCGCCAGCGCCGCCGCCGCCAGCAACCAAGGCAGAAAACGCGGAACGAAATTGTTCCGCGGATCATTGTGTGTTTCCGTCGTCATTGAATTGCCCCAGTTGAATCCATGTTTTGCCGCTTGGCAAGTTTACTTTGCTGGTGCGCACGTCTGCCACACACTCCACATGCTGTGTTTGCGGAAACATATCCAGCGGCATCACGCGTCTTAACTCAAAGACACCATTGCCGCACAAAATGTTCAAGTCCCGCGCCATGGTCGCCGGATGGCACGAAACGTAAACAATTTGCGCCGGTCCCATTTCCCGCAGGATCTGCAGCGTCCGTGGCAGACAGCCTTTGCGCGGCGGGTCAAGAATGACGGTAGTCATTTGCGGAGACAAGGGCTTCAGCAATTCCGGTAAAACTTCCTCGACGGCGGCGGCGATGAACCGGCCATTGCCGATTTTGCGCGCCGCGGCGTTATGCCGCGCCGATTGGACGGCGCGCCGGTCGTATTCAACCCCGACAAAGGATTCAACCGCACTCGCCAATTCAATGCTGAAAAATCCGACGCCGCAATACAAATCCACCAGATGCCGCGCGCCACCTGTGCGCAAAAATTCGCGGATGGTCTCAACCAGTTTCGGCAGCAGGAAAAAATTATTCTGGAAAAACGAGTCCGGCGGCACGTCCCAGTTTTCCGGCGGAATCCGCAACACGACCTTGAGGCCGCCCTTCGGCGGCGGGTTTTGGCGGACGCGCCGGATTTCCTGATTGAGTGCCGGCTCGGCGATTTTGCATTCCTCAATGTCCTCAACCAAGCCACCGTCCCAACGCACGAAGCCGAGGTTCAATTTTTGCTCCGGCTTGTTCCATTGACTGCGGACCATGATGCGATTGCGATAACCATACGGTTGCGGACAGGGAACGACCGCCCCGACCAGGTTGGAGGGAAATTTGCCGACGCGCTCGATTATATCGGCGATCTGTTTCCGCTTGAGCCGCAACTGCGCCGTGTAATCCGCGTGTTGATACTGGCAGCCGCCGCATTGACCGAAGTAACGGCACGCGGGTTCGACGCGCTCCGGCGACGGCTGCATCACGCGCAACAGCCGGGCGCGGGCAAAGTTTTTCTTCACCGCCATGATTTCCACCTCGACCATTTCGCCGACCAGCACGAACGGCACGAACACGACCATGGAATTACGGTCGAAAGTCGAAGGTCGAGGGTCGAGGGCAGCAGTACCATCTGGAGATGATTTTGCGTTCGACTCTCGACTCTCGGCGTTCGACGCCGCGCTGATGCGCCCGACGCCTTCGCCGCCGAACGCAATATCGTGAATCGTCAAAGTGAACTGGTCGCCGACTTTGAGGGGCACACGAAAAGATTAAGTGACCGGTGACCAGTGACAAGCGGCAAGAAAAAATAAACAGCCGCCAAAATCTCAAATTCGTCACCGGTCACCCGCCACCCGTCATTTTCAGCCAGCGGGCCTGCTTTTTTCTGCGATGGCTTCGGAGAAGACGGCGAGCACCTCGGCGCGGGATACGGACCCGACGAGGCGTTTTTCCTCCGGGCTGCTGACCACAGGCACGTTGCGCAGTTCGCTTTCCAGCACGATAGGCAGCGCGTCGAGCAGCCGCTGGCCGGGCGTGAGGCTCTTCGGCGGCGGTCGCATCACGTCGTAGGCAATAACCCCCTCGAAATCCTGGTTGGTGTTCAAAAATTCCTTCAAATCCTGCAGGGCGACGACGCCGATGAATTGTTGTTTGGCATCCACGATGGGCAGAAAGTTGTTGGAACTGACGAGAAACCGGTCGGCAATCTGCCGGAACGTCGTCGTCTCGCGCAACGGCGGTATCGGTGCGCGCATCAAATCGCCCACGGTCTTGTCCATCGCCACACCCGTCTGTTCACTTTCCTTCAGCAGCGACAGGCCTTTCAAGCGCATGTGCTCGGTATAGACCGATTCCCCGTGCAACTGCCGCGCCAGGAGCACGGACACCACGCACGCCAGCATCAACGCCGGCATCAACGAGTAATCCAGCGAGATTTCAAAGGCCATGATCATCGCCAGCAATGGCGATTTGGTCGTGCCCGCCAGCATGGCGCCCATCCCAACCAGCGCAAATGCACCACCCGGCACGCCCGGCGCGACGCCGAGTTGGTGCAGCACCACGCCGAATAACGCACCCACACCGGCGCCCAAAAACATTGTCGGCGTAAACACGCCACCGACCGTCCCGGCGCCAACCGTCGCTACCGTCGCCAGCAGTTTGGCGAAAAAGAGACCGCTCAATTCAGGCAGCGGATTGGAAGGATTGGCATAATCGCCGTGCAAAATCCGGTTTGTCACATAGTATCCGTTTCCGCAGACACCGGGAAAAGCAACGGCAATGACGCCTACGATCAATCCAGCCAGGGTCAGTTTCGCGTAAATCGGCCAGGGAAGCTGGTTGAACCGCTCCCGGCTGCCCCGCAACAATTTTAAAAAAAGCGCGCTCACGCCGCCGCAGAGCACGCCCATCAAAACAAACCATGGCAACTGCGCCGGGGTTGTGGCCGGAAACGCCGGCACTTGATACCACGGTTCAATCCCGAAGAAACTCCGCGACACGACCGACGCAATCACCGACGCGCACACAAGCGGTGCGAACAGGCTCATGGAAAAATTGCCGAGCACGATCAGCGACGCGAACACGGCGCCGGCCACCGGCGCATTGTAGGCCGCTGAAATGCCCGCCGCCGCGCCGCACCCGACCAGCAATCGCAGCCGGTACGGCGGCCATTTTGCCAGTTGACCGAGCTTCGACGCCAGCGTGGCCGACAGTTGCGTGATACCGCCTTCGCGCCCGATGGACGCGCCCGTGGCGATGCTCACCAGCGCGGACGCCGTTTTCACCGATTCCGTGCGAAACGGCAGCCGCCCGTCGCCCGCCACCACGACCTCCAGCAAGTCACTTGACCCCTGTTTTCCTACCAGGCGGATACCCCAATGCAAAATGAGGCCGGCCATCAATCCCCCCACGGTCGGCACCAGCAGGCGTTCCCACTCCGGCAGCCTTTCCGCAAATTCCACCGGATCGCCGGGCTGAATCAGATGCACCGCGTAAAAGAAAAAAAGATTCACCAAGCCGCCGATGAGACCAACGATTCCGGCCAGCAAAAGGTGGAAAGCCTCCTCTTTGAAGACAAACTTCTCGCGCCAGCGCAGCGCGCGTTGCCAATGACGGCGGAAGAAATCGCGCGCCTGGGCCACGAGCCGGTTTTTCAGCCACCACTCCACAGCCGGAAACTACCAGCCAATGCTGGCTTTGACGAGCCGGGAAAATGAAGCTCAGGCCTTTTTCAAACCGGCGATGGCCGCCTTCATTTCGCGAAAATGGATGTCGGGATTGCCGGTGTCGGTGACGTGGACGATTTTGCCGTCGAGGCCGATGAGAAAGCTGACGCGGCGGTCCATGTTTTTACCCGCGGCGCGCACGCCGTAGGCATCGGCAATTTTGCCGTCGGTGTCGGCCAGCAGCCGGAAGTTCAACTTGTACTTGGCGATGAACTGCTGGTGGCTGTTGCCGGTATCGAAACTGACACCGACAACTTCGACGTTGTCCTTGGCCAGTTCGGCAAGGTGGTCGCGGAAGCTGCAGGCTTCCTTCGTGCAACCCGGCGTGTCGTCTTTCGGATAAAAATACAGCAACACGATCTTTTTGCCGACCAGATCGGCCAACTTGACCGTTTGTCCGTCCTGATCCTGTCCCGTAAACAGCGGCGCGGTATCGCCGACTTTGGGCATGGCGGCTTGTACGGCTGTGGTGGAAAAAAGCATTGAACCGGCGACCAGCAGATTTTTGAGCCAATTGATTTTCATAATCTTTTTTGATTTACTGGATTAAATTGCCAGATTGGCGGACAAAAGCAAACCCAAGAAGAAAACCGCAGGGCTTGGTTGAACCTTACCGCTTGCGGGGCGTGCGGCGCAGGCCGTTGCGCAACCACAACCACCAGACCATCCAGAATGCTTCGATGACGATGCCGCGCGACAGTTTGGAACTGCCCTCGATGCGCTCGGTGAAAATGATCGGCACTTCGACGATTTTGAATCCGTCGCGCCAGAGCCGGTGGGTCATTTCGATTTGGAAGCTGTAGCCGTTGGAGCGGACAACATCCAGATTGATGGCCTGTAGCGCGCGGCGACGGAAACATTTGTAGCCGCCGGTCGGGTCGGTGATCGGCATGCCGGTGATGAGCCAGACGTAGATGCCCGCGAACCGGCTCAAAAGCAGCCGCTTGAGCGGCCAGTTCACGACGCGCACGCCGCCGGAGTAGCGCGAACCGAGCACGAGGTCGGCGCTTTGTGCGGCCTTGAGAAAATTCGGAATCTCGTCCGGGTCGTGCGAAAAATCGCAGTCCATCTCGAAGATGAACTCATAGCCACGTTCGAGCGCCCACTGGAAACCGGCGATGTAGGCGCGGCCCAGCCCGTTCTTTTCCGAGCGATGCAGCACATGGAGTTGCGTATAATGTATGGCCAGCGCATCGGCGATTTTGCCCGTGCCGTCGGGCGAATTATCGTCCACCACGAGCAAATCCACCTTCACCGGCAGCGCCAAAAGCCGTTCCGCCATGCGCGGAAGATTTTCCCGCTCGTTGTAGGTCGGCACAATGACGAGTGTTGGATTCATGCGAGTGACGGCATAAAAATTAACGGGAAACCGGCTGAAAACAAGTTCGTTAAATCGTCAAGCCGTTGAATCGTTGAACCGATTCAACTATTCAACTGTTCAACCTTTCAACGTTCTTTGCCGCGGCAGCAACGGCTGGAGCGGGCACTGGTCACAACGCGGTGCGCGCGCCCGACAAAAATGTTTGCCCACCATCACCAGTTGCGCGTGATAATCCCGCCAGTAATCCAGCCGTGCGGCACCCGGCTTTTGGCCCAGTGCCGATTCACACAACGCCTGCAATTCGTCATAAGTGAAACCGTCCAATTCAGTGCGTACCCTTTCAGCCTTTAGCAATTGGCCTTTTACTTTTTGGTTCCAACCGTGCCGTTGGAAAATCCGTTTCGTATAGGCGTCAATCACGAAACTATGATGCCCCCCGGCGTAAAGCAGCAGGCTGTCCGCCGTCTCCGGCCCGACGCCGTTGACCGCGAGCAACCGCTCGCGAACCACGGCGGTTTCACCGGCGAAAAGTTTTTTCAAATCCCCGCCGAACGTTTCGACAAGCACGCCCAAGAAGGAGCGGAGCCGGCGCGCCTTGACGTTGAAATAACCAGCAGGCCGGAGGAGCTCCGCTAGTTTCGGTTCCGGCAGCGCGAACAATTTTCCGGGTTTGAGCACCTGCGCCGCCTTCAGGTTGGCGATGGCCCGTTCGACGTTCGACCACGCCGTGTTTTGCGTGAGGATCGCCCCCACGCAGACTTCAAACGGCGTTTCGCCCGGCCACCAATGTTGATGGCCGAACCGGGCGCGCATGAGGCCGTAAGCGCGGCGCAAATCACGGGTCAGCCGGCCCTTTTTCGTTTTCGCACGACTGGGCACGGGCAAATTGTAGCAGGAGACGGACGGCTGAAAATGTTTGATTGCCAGCCAAAACCCTCCGGCATAGTTTCGCCGCCGTGTTCGCGTCACTCATCACCAACCTCGAGGGCTGGCAGTATTTCCTGACCAGCCCCTTTTGGTTGCTGGTGACCATTTTCCAAATCTGGATGCTCATTCACGCCATTCGCAACCGGGAATGGATTTGGGCCCTGTTCATTGTCATCGGCTGGGGCATTTCAACGATTCTGTATTATTTTTACGTCTATCGCGCGTCACCCTCCGCGATGCAAGGATTCGAACTCCCTGGCGCGCACGACCGGCGACGCATCAAGGAATTGCAGGCGCAAATCCATCATCTCGACAAGGCGCACCATTATTCGCAACTCGGCGACATTTACTTGCAGCACGGCAAATTCGAAAAGGCCGAGGCCTCCTACCGGGCGGCGATGGAACGCGACCCGCAAGACCTCGACACGCGCGCCCATCTTGGCCAATGCCTGCTCCGGCAGAAACGCGCCGCCGAGGCCCGCCCGCTGCTCGAAGGCGTTATCGCGGAAAATCCCAAACACGAATATGGTTATACCATGATGGCGCTGGCCGAAACCCTGACCGCGCTGGGTCAAACCGACGCCGCGCTGAAAATCTGGCAGCAGGTCACTGCGGAACATTCCTATGCCCGCGCCAAAGTGCAACTGGCGGAACTTTACCTTGCCAAAAACCAGCCCGACCTGGCGCGTCCCGAACTTCAGGACGTAATCGGTGACGATGTGCACGCCCCAGCCTTTCAGCGCAAACGCGACCGCGTCTGGGTCCGGCGCGCAAAAAGTTTGCTGCGGAGATTGTAGCGCAGGCGTCTCGCCTGCCGCGCCAGTCGATAGTCGGAAGAACCACTTGCCGGGCACCCGTTATGCAGGCGAGACGCCTGCGCGCCTTGGCTTTTGCCTTTCTCGCGCACGGAAATTTCTTCATTCTTTCCATGTGTCAAATTTGATTGCCATCGTCGGACGGCCCAACGTCGGCAAGTCCGCGCTGTTCAATCGCATCGTCGGGAAACGCATTGCGATTGTGCACGACCAACCCGGGGTCACGCGCGATCGCGTCACCGCCGAGGCGGAGTGGCATGGGCACACCTTCACGCTCGCAGATACCGGCGGCCTCGGTTTGTTGCGCGGAGAAAAAACCAATGACGTCATCATCAAGGCCGCGCTGGAGCAGGTGGAACTGGCCATCGAAGCGGCGAGCGTCATCGTCCTGGTCACCAACGTTCAAGAAGGAGTGGTACCGCTTGACCGTGAAGTCGCGGCCCGGCTGCGCAAGAGCGGCAAGCCGGTTCTGGTCGCCGCCAACAAAGCGGATACCGCCCGCGCGGAAAAGGATGCCGATGAATTTGCCGAACTCGGCTTCGACAAAATTTTCCCTGTCAGCGCCATTCACGGCAACGGCATCGAAGATTTGATGAACGCTGCGGTCGCTTTGCTCCCGCAAAGTGACGAGTGGCAAGTGACAAGTGACACGAATGCGCCTGCCGGCGTAGCCGAAAAAATCATGTCACCTGTCACCCGTCACCTGTCACCACTAAAGCTTGCCATTGTTGGCCGGCCCAACGTCGGCAAGTCCTCGATTATCAATGCTTTGACGCAATCCTCGCGCGTCGTTGTCAGCCCGATTCCCGGCACGACGCGTGACGCGATTGACGTGCCGTTCGAGGTTGAGACCGACGGCGCGCGACAGAAATACATCCTGATTGATACCGCCGGCATGCGAAAGACGCGGCGCGTGGACAATTCGATTGAATTTTTCAGCGTCCAGCGCGCCGAGGATTCCATCGTGCGTTGCGACATCGTGATTCTGGTTCTGGACGCCGAGGCCGGCATCACCGAGCAGGACAAAAAAGTCGCCGATGTCATCGTCGCCAACCGCAAGGCTTGCATCGTGGCCGTCAACAAATGGGATTTGGTGGTGGAATCCGTCCGCCTGGCGCGGGAAGAGGAAATCGGCCGGCGCAAACAGAAGGACCGGCGTGAAGGCCAGGCCGGGGAACTGTCCACGCTCGGCGAATTCGGCGCGTGGGTGCAGGAAAAACTGTTTTTCCTCGATTACGCGCCGGTGATTTTCACGTCGGCCACGTCCGGTTTTAATCTGGACCGTCTGTTAGAAGCGGTGCGCTACGTGGCCGCGCAATTGCAGCAGAAAATTCCGACAGCCATTTTGAACCGCACGTTGCATGACGCCGTCGAGCGCCGCCAGCCGGTCAGCGCGGTGGGGCACCGGCTGAAATTTTTCTACGCGACCCAGGTGAAGCAGGCGCCGCCGACGTTCCTGCTGTTCGTCAACCGCGACGAACTTTTTTCCGGCCCATACAAAAAATATCTGGCGAACGAATTGCGCCGCGCGTTCGGGTACGAGGGCTGTCCGATTGTGCTGGTGCCGAAGCCGCGGCCCAAATCCATCGAGCCGGTGCGGAGGCAAAAACCGTTCCCAAACCAAAAACGCGCGCGAAGAAAATCGCGCTGAATTTTGTTCACCGCGGCGAATAAGTCGTCGTCGCGCAACGTTGATGCGGAGTTTCCGTTGTTTTTGTTTGGGAATATCGTTTTCGTAACTTTTTTGAAAATTTTTCTTGATGTCCACAACAGGTGGTAGCAACATAGCGTCCGTTCCCCCACTAATTGGGGAAGCAGAATTTGGAAAGAATCGGGTTTAACCAGAGAATTAACAATTTTTGAAGCTCGGTCGGCTTTTTTCTTTTGAAGTCGCCGGGCATTAAATGTCTAAACTGATTTGGAGGCAACATGATTGATGCGCGGGAAGAAATTATGGCGCCGGCCCCGCATGTTGGGCGGCGCCGCACCGCCAAAGTGGCGGCAGCACAAGACGTGGACGGCAACAAGGACACGCCGAAGAAACTTCTGCAGGTCGAGCGCATTTTCAGCGATGCCAGGGTCAAACCGTTCGACCAAATTGAGTGGGAACGCCGCACGGCCGAGATCGCCGACGACACCGGCAAGGTGATTTTCAAACAGGAAAACGTCGAGGTGCCGAAGTCGTGGTCGTTGCTCGCGACGAAGGTGGTCGTCTCGAAATACTTTTACGGCGAGCAAAACACGCCGGAGCGCGAAACCTCCGTGCGCCAGCTCATCCACCGCATCGCCCGGACAATTGCGGATTGGGGAATCGCGGACGGCTATTTCAGCAAGGCCGACGGCGAAGTTTTCTACGACGAACTGACGTGGCTGTGCATCAACCAATACGGCGCGTTCAATTCACCGGTCTGGTTCAACGTCGGCCTCTTCCACAGCTACGGCATCGGCAATAATTCCGGCAAAGGCAACTGGTTTTACAACCGCAAGACCCGCGAAGCCGAGCGCGCCCGCACACAATACGAACACCCCCAGTGCAGCGCGTGCTTCATCCAGTCGGTGGACGACAACATGGAAAGCATCATGCGACTGGCGCACAGCGAGGCGATGCTGTTCAAATTCGGCTCCGGCACCGGCACGGATTTGTCGCCGCTGCGCTCGAAGCGGGAAAAATTGAGCGGCGGGGGGCGCCCGAGCGGCCCGATGAGTTTCCTCAAGGTCTATGACCAGATTGCCAACGTCGTGAAATCCGGCGGTAAAACGCGGCGGGCCGCCAAGATGAACACGCTTCGCGACTGGCACGGCGACATCGAAGAGTTCATCGACGCGAAGCAGAAGGAGGAAAAGAAGGCGTGGGCGCTCATCGAACAGGGCTACGACGGTTCTTACAATGGCGTTGCCTACGGCAGTGTGATGTATCAAAACGAAAACCTTTCCGTGCGCGCCAGCGACGAGTTCATGCAGGCCGCCATTGCGGGCAAGGAATGGTGGACCCGCGCCGTCACCACCGGCAAACCGCTCGAAAAGAAGGACGCGGCCAAGCTGCTCTACAAGATCGCCGAAGGCACCTGGATTTGCGGCGATCCTGGCATGCAATACGACGGCGCCATCCAAAAATGGCACACCTGCAAGGGCACCGACGCCATCCACTCTACCAATCCGTGCAGTGAATATGTCTTCCTGAACAACACCGCCTGCAACCTGGCGTCGTTGAACCTGATGAAATTCAAGCGCGAGAACGGCACCTTTGACGTAAAGCGGTTCAAGGCCGCCGTCCGCATTTTCATCACCGCGCAGGAAATCATCGTGGACAGCGCGAGCTATCCGACCAAGGAGATTGCCGAGAACTCCCACGTTTTCCGCACGCTCGGCCTCGGTTACGCGAACCTCGGCTCGCTCATCATGAGCTACGGCCTGCCCTACGACAGCGACGAGGCCCGCGCGCTCGCCGGTGCCATCACGGCCATCATGACCGGCCACGCCTACGAGCAGAGTGCCGAAATCGCCGCGCGCCTCGGCCCGTTCCCCGGCTACCACGACGCCCGTTGTGTGCATGTGCTGAAACCACTCCGAAAGGACAATGTCGCATCCATGCTGGGCGTCATCGAATTGCATCGCGACGCCGTCGAAACCATCCAGCCGAGCCAGGAATTCAATTATCTGAAGGAGGAGGCGCGCCATTGCTGGGACCGCGCGCTGGCGCACGGGAAAAAGGTTGGTTACCGCAACGCGCAGGTCACCGTGCTCGCGCCTACGGGCACGATCGCGTTTTCGATGGACTGCGATACGACGGGCATTGAACCCGACATCGCGCTCGTCAAATACAAGCTGCTCGCCGGCGGCGGCATGTTGAAAATCGTTAACCGCACCGTGCCGCAGGCGCTTCAACGGCTCGGCTACAGCGCGCAGGAAATTGAAGGGATTGTCGCCCATATCGAAAAGTTCGACACGATTGAAGATGTCGATGGTGGCAGCGGCGCCTCGTCGCCGAAAAATGGCAAGGAGCGTGACGAAGCGTCGCGGCTGCATTCCGGCCTCAAGCCGGAGCACCTGCCCGTTTTCGACTGCGCGTTCAGGCCGCATCGCGGCAAACGCAGCATTCACTATCTGGCGCACTTGAAAATGATGGCCGCGGCCCAGCCGTTCATCAGCGGCGCCATTTCCAAGACCGTCAACATGCCGCACGAAAGCACCGTTGAGGACATCCGCAACACCTACCTTCAAGCGTGGAAAATGGGACTCAAGTGCGTGGCGATTTACCGCGACGGCTCGAAACGTTCGCAGCCGTTGAGCACCAAAAAGAGCGGAGACGGTTCCAGCGGCGCCGCCCCGGCGGACATCTCATCATTCGAAGCCCGCATCAAGGAACTGGAAGCCGAGGTGGCCAGGCTGCGCGCCGAGACCGGTAAACCGCTGCGCCACCGCTTGTCCGATACGCGCACGGCCGTCACGCACAAATTCGACATCGCCGGCCACGAAGGCTACATGACCGTTGGCTTGTTCGCGGACGGCCAGCCGGGCGAGTTGTTCATCACCATGGCCAAGGAAGGTTCGACCATCGGCGGTTTGATGGACGGCATTGGCACGCTCACCAGCATCGCACTGCAATACGGCGTGCCGCTCGAAACCCTCGTGAAAAAATTCGCGCATCAACGTTTCGAACCGAGCGGCTTCACGAAAAACCCCGACATCCGCAACGCGTCCTCGATCACCGACTACGTGTTTCGCTGGATGGCCCTGCAATTCATTCCCGGCTATCGCGCAGCGGCTGCGGCCAATCGCGCCCAGCCGGAACTGGCCATGCCCGGTTTGCTCGAAGAAGAAAAAAAAAGGCTGAACCGCCCGGTGCCTGAATTGCAGATTGCCGAAGATAATGACGCGCTCGACGTGAAAGCGGGCAATGGCAACGGCCATTCCGGCGCTGACCCCGCGGTGAAATCGCTGAATGAGTCCCTCGCGCATTTTCAACAGGACGCGCCCACCTGTCCGAATTGCGGCCATGTGGCCGTGCGCAATGGGGCGTGCTACAAATGCCTGAATTGCGGCGAAAGCCTCGGTTGCTCCTGAAGCACCCGGTTGAACAGTCAAGCCGGGGAATTCGCTGAGTTCTCCGGCTTGTTTCGTTTCACCGTCACGACTATGTTTCGGCCATGAGCGATACCACTGCATTTGTTCGTGAGGACCCCTGGCGGATTTTCCGCATCATGGCCGAATTTGTGGATTCCTTCCAGACGCTGTTACAGGTCGGCCCCGCGGTCACGATTTTCGGCTCGGCGCGCGCGCGCCCGAACGACAAGTATTATCGCGCCGCGGTTGCCATCGCCGAAGGGCTCGCGCGACACAAACTCGCCGTCATCACCGGCGGCGGCCCCGGCATCATGGAAGCCGCCAACAAGGGCGCGGCGCAGGGTGGCGGCAAATCCGTCGGCCTCAACATCGAATTGCCGCGCGAGCAGGCCGGCAACCGTTACACCAACGTGCCGCTGCATTTCCACTACTTTTTTGCGCGCAAGGTTTGTTTCGTGAAATACAGCCTCGGCTTTGTTTTCATGCCCGGCGGGTCCGGCACGCTCGACGAATTTTTTGAAATCTTCACACTCGTGCAAACCGAGCGCATCCCGCAATTCCCGCTCATCCTGTTCGGGCGCGACCATTGGAGCGGTCTGTTGCAGTGGATGAAAACGGAGGTGGAGGGGAAAAATAAATTCATCAGCCCCGGCGACCTCGACCTCGTCACTGTGACCGACGACCCGCAGGAGGCCATCAACCGCATTTTGGACTATGAACGCCGCGTCGGCTATCCCGGCGTCATGCCCAAGGCGTTTGCGTGATTCGGAAATGCACCCGCTGATTTACGAAATCTCCACCGCGCACACGCCCGAATCGCTCGTCGAAAATCTGCGGGACGGGAGTGGTGTCATCGTGTTGCGAACCTCGTCGTTTGATTCGCCGTCGGCCCGGTATTCCTTTGTCGCCGCCGATCCTTTTCTCACGTTCCAGTCCTCCGGCTCGCGCTGCGAAATCTCCAGACCTCAGACGCCGGACACCGGACCCCAGACCCAATTCGGCAACCCGTGGCATCTGCTGGACAGTTTGATGTCGCGCTTTGAATTGCTCGATGAAATTGATTTGCCGTTTCCACTTGGCGGCTGCTTCGGTTACTGGGGCTACGACCTGAAAAATTTCACCGAGCCGAAACTCCCGCGCCGGGCGGTCAACGATCTCGAACTGCCCGACTGCCACGTCGGTTTTTACGGCAGCCTGGTCGTGTTCGATCATCGCCTCGGCACAACGTTTGTGGTCTCAACCGGCCTTGCCGCTGATGGTTCGCGCAGTGAAAAACGGGCAAAGGAACAAATGGAATTCTGGCGAACGCATTTGCACGAAACCCTCACCCCGGCCCTCTCCTTTTCCGAAAGGGCGAGGGAGAATAATCCGTCAGCCAAAGAAAACACCTGCGATCCACAAAGTCGCACCGGCATTCGAAAGCTTCTCCCTCTCCTGGGGAAGCGGGCCGGGGTGAGGGCGGGCGTTGTTTCAAATTTCTCAAGAAAAGATTTCCTTTCCGCGGTCGAACAGGCACAGCGGTATATCCGCGCCGGCGACATTTACCAGGTCAACCTCTCGCAACGCCTGACGACGCAATGCGAATTTTCCGGCTGGGACCTTTTCCAGAAACTCAGCGCCGTTTCGCCCGCCCCCTTCTCCGCTTTTTCGGATTGCGGCGATTTTGAGGTCGCGTCGTCGTCACCGGAACAATTCCTGCGTCTGAGCGGTTCGCACATCGTCACGCGACCGATCAAAGGCACGCGCCCACGCGACGCCGACCCGACCCGCGACGCGCAACTCGCCTACGAGCTCCAGACCAGCGCCAAGGAACAGGCCGAACTGGTGATGATTACCGACCTGTTGCGCAACGACCTCGGCAAGGTATGCGAATTCGGCTCGGTGCAAACACCGGAGCTGGCTCGACTCGAACGCTTCGCCCAGGTGCAGCATCTGGTCTCGACGGTCGAAGGCCGGTTGAGAAGAGGCATGACACATTTTGCCGCGCTCGCGTCGTGTTTCCCCGGCGGCAGCATCACCGGTGCGCCGAAGTTCCGCGCGATGGAAATCATTGACGAGCTTGAGCCGATTGCGCGCGGACCTTACTGCGGTTGCCACGGCTATCTCGGCTTCAACCGCGAAAGCCAGTTGAGCATTACCATCCGCACGGCGGTTTGCAAAGATGGCCTGGCGCATTTCAACGTCGGCTCGGGCATCGTGGCCGATTCCAATCCCGAAGCGGAATACGAGGAAACGCTGGACAAGGCGGCTGGTTTCCTGGCGGCGTTGAAGCTCCAGACGCCGGGCGTTACGACTGTGCACTCTGTCGGGTGGCACCCGTGCCCCGCGGGTCAAATTCGGCGTCCCGCCGAAGATGCCACTGTAGCGTGCGCTGCTGGTCGCGCCGTAGCCAAGCGAAGGCTGATCCCCAGCGCACTATCGGCTGAGGACAGCCGACTCCACAACGTTCAAACGCACCCGCTGGCCTCTGAAGGGGAGCGCGGTAATGTAAGAAAGCCGCTGACAACGCGCGCCGTTTCGGTTAAACCTGAATCCACAAAACCAATTCAAACGTGAGCAACAAACTTCAAGGAAAAGTGGCACTCATTACTGGCGCCAGCGCCGGCATCGGACAGGCCTGCGCACGCGCCCTGGCTGGTGAAGGCGCCCGGCTCGTTCTCACCGCCCGCCGCAAGGAGCGGCTCGAGAAATTAAAAAAGGAAGTCGAAGCGGCCGGGAGCAAGGCCGTGATTGTCACCGGCGACGCCCGGGAGGAGGTGACCGCGGTCAAGGCCGTCAAGGCCGCCACCGACGCGTTCGGCCGCATTGACGTGCTGATCAACAGCACCGGCGTGGGAAATTACAAGAACCTGGTGAACACCAGCGCCGCCGAATACGACGAGATGATGGACACGAACGTCCGGTCCACGTTCCTGTTCACTCGGCATACGGTTCCGGTGATGTTGCAGCAGAAATCGGGGGTGATTCTGATGATTTCCTCGATGGCCGGCGTTTACGGTTTTGGTGGCGAGGCGGTGTATTGCATGACGAAGTTTGCGCAGGTCGGCTTCGCGCAGGCCCTCGACCGCGAGTTGCGCGAGAGCGGCATCAAGGTAGGCGCGATTTGCCCCGGCGGGGTGAAGACGGAGTTCGCCATCGGCAAGGGGCGCACCGAGCAATCGGTCAAACAATCCAACATGCTGGACGCGGAAGATGTGGCGGGCGTCGTGCTGATGGCCTGCACCCAATCACCCAAGTCGCGCATCATCGAAGTGCAAATGCGCACGATGGCCGAGGGGCTGGCGTAGCTCTGTGCGCGGCGGCTCTCGGCAGAGAGCCGCCATTGTTGGGTGGTAGAATCCGAGGCTCGGCAGAACATTTGTAGCGGCGCTCTGTGGCGCCGCGGATTTTAAAATGCTCAAAGAAAATGCGGGGGTCACAGACCGCCGCTGCATCGGAACGGGCGTTTTCCCGGGTCGCAGAATCGGTTTTAGGCAGTGTCTCAATTTCAAATGGTGGCTGCGCCGCTGCGGCGGCGCACGGCGGTGCGGCAGCACCGCCACTGCCAAATCAAGACCCTACACGGTTTGCAGCGGTCTGCCGACTCGCCGCTACGTAGCGGCCCCAATTGTTCGCAGCCGTCGTCACCCCACTCTTCACTCGAATTTTCGCAGATAACCGGCTAGGGTGATTCCCATGTTGCTGATCACCTCAAACCAGGCAAGGCAGTTACTGCATCTCAGTTACATCGGGTCGGTGCGGGCGAAGGAGCTTCAGCGCAGCCGTGCGGACCTGACGACGCAACTGGGGGAATTGTCGCCGGGCTTTCGGTTGCTGGCGGATTTCAGCCAGTTGGAGTCCATGGAACTGGATTGCACGCCGGAGCTGGGCCGGATGATGGATTTGATTGGGCAGGCGGGTGTGGGTTTGGTGGTGCGGGTCATTCCGGACAAGGGCAAAGACATCGGGATGAACATCCTGACGGTTTTTCATTACCGGCACCGTCCGCGGGTGGTCACCTGCAAAAGTCTGGCCGAGGCGGCCAAGGCGCTGGCGTTTTAGGGGAATGATTTTCGGAGCATGGTGGCCGGGCGCCCGCCATGAAAATATTTTCAACGCCGGGATAAAGAGACGCCAGGAAGGGTTTGTTTTCCATCGGTTCCGTTTGCGTGACGAAGTCATCCCGGCACTGTCCAAACCGTTGGGCGCCTGTGATACGAAACAGGGCCGGAAAGCGAGGTTGCCATGTCGAGCTTTTGTTATGAGGCTGTGGACGCCAGCGGGTTGAAGAGCCGGGGCACGCTGGAGGTCACCGATCAAAGCGAGGCTTTGAAACGGATTAAAGAAATGGGGTTGTTTCCGACCAGGGTCACGCAAGCCATGCCATCCCCGAACCGGCCAGGGGCTCTGGCCGTTTCCAAAACCTCCAAGTCCCCGATTCGGATGCGGCGTGGCAGAGTCAAACCGGCCGTGCTCGCGGTTTTCACCCGCCAGTTGGCGACATTGATTGAGGTGGGGATGCCGCTTCTGCGCGGATTGCGACTCCTGGAGGAGCAGGCGGAGAACCGGGTTTTAGAACGTGTCATCACGGACGTGGCCACGAACATTGAAAGCGGCGGCTCGTTGTCGGAGGCCCTGGCGGCGCAGCCCAAGGTGTTCAATGCGCTTTACGTGAACATGGTCAGGGCGGGTGAAATCGGCGGCATGTTGGAAGTGGTGCTTCGGCGCCAGGCGGAGTTCATGGAGAAAGCGCTGAAAATCAAAGGCAAAATCAAGGCCGCCATGTTTTATCCGGCCGCCGTGCTGGTGGTTGCGACGGGTATTCTCGCGCTCTTGCTGGTTTTCATCATTCCACGGTTCCAGATGGTTTTTGAAGGGTTGCTCAATGGACAGCCGATGCCGTGGTTTACGCTCCTGATCCTGAGAATCAGCGATGCGGTCAAAAGCCATTTTCTGACGGTTGGCATGGTGGTACTGGCCTTGGTCATCGTGTTCCAGGTCCTCGTTCACACCCGGCCGGGCCGGCGATGGTTTGACCGTAGCAAACTCACCATGCCCGTCATCGGCAAAGTTTTCCGAAAGGTGGCGCTGTCACGATTTACCCGGACACTTGGGACATTGCTCGGCAGCGGGGTGCCCATTCTGCAGGCGCTGACGATCGTGAAGGAAACGACCGGCAATATTATCGTGGGCGGCGTGATTTCCAATATCCATGACAGCGTGAAGGAGGGCGGAACCGTTGCCGGGCCTTTGAAGGAATCCCGGATTTTCCCGGCGATGGTGGCCGGCATGGTGGACGTGGGCGAGCAAGCCGGCGCGTTGCCCGACATGCTCATGCGAATCGCCGACACCTATGACGAAGAGGTGGACAACGCCATCAGCGCCCTGACGTCACTGCTGGAACCGGTCATGATCATTTTTCTGGCGGTGGTCGTCGGGAGCATCGTGATTGCCATGTTCCTGCCGATACTCGCCATTATTATGGATCCATACGGCGGGGGAGCCGCAGGTGGCGGGATTTAAGGATTTCCAGGCGTCACGCATCATTCCATCCCGTATTCGGCTTCATTTGATGCGCGTGTTCCGTATGTTTCGCGGCTAAAAAATCTTCGGCCTTTCGTCTCCGCGTTGCTGCTCGCGCCTGCGTGTCTCCGCGCCCTGGCAATGCTAAAGGCAATAGGTTGGGAAAGGGCGAATCGTTCAGGCCGGTGCTGGCGGAATGGCTTGCCTGCCCGGACTTGATTTTTCCGCACGGCACACCCAGAGTGCGGTTGGAAAGGCGGCGGATTTGTGAAAAGGCGCTGGTTTCCCAGCGCCAATTGTCATTGCTGCTTGCTCCTGCAACCGCCCGGAATTCACCGACTTGATTTTGGCGGATTGTGCAACCGGAAAAACGCATTGGATACTACACTCGGATAATAATTCATCATAGCGTCCAGATTGTTCGTTGTAATAAACGTCCAGACCTTTGTGCCTTCCACCTGTTCGAAAAGAGTCGAGGGCGAGAAGCCCGAATAGTATAGAGGCTCAACCCATGGCACATGACCGAGACTTGGATCGGGTGTTAGATAGGGGGTCACCTCCACGTCAAACCCTTTGGCCGGAGCTGTCCAACTGAGCCAATAAGCAATATTTTGTGGGACAGCCCAGAGTCCGATTTCGGTAGTACGTGTACCAGGGCTTTCAACAGCACTCCAGTCGTCCGACCAATTCTTCCCGAATGAGAAGTCGTTCGTTAGCTCACCGTATGCGCCACTGATGCTTATATTGAAGCACAGCACAGAGTCCCCGATGGAAAGAGTTGAATTGTTTTGAACCCCAAAATAGACCCGCAGGGGATTGAGGAAATACTGCTCATCACCCGCCGGTATGGTGAACGACACCGGTGAAAGGCCGGGCCCGGTTACCGACCCGTGATTCGAATCGCTTAATGTCAACGTCCACGTGCCATTGCCCGAAGCCGCGCCATAACCGGTCGGATTTTTGCCGTTATAGTAGTTGGTAGCCAGCTTTTTGAATAAGACGTGATTACCAAGACTGTTGGTATAATCAACCGCCGGGTCCCCTGCATTGAGAGACAACCCATTGGTGTTCAACTTATATCCGACAAATACGTGATAATTACTATTCGTTACACCCTGGTTGTTGAGGGTCATGCATAACGCGTTCGTTGCATCAAGATCTACCCGTGTATCGTTAGCACCATTAGCCTGATCAGCCGTGGGCATGGCATTCACCGGTATGAACCAGAACATCGTCTGCAAGGCATCGGGTATCGGGGGCAGGTTGGTAACGGTGAAGGAATACGTTACAGGGTACGTCGCGTTATTAACCCACGACATCTGTGAATTCTGTGAAACCATCTCCGTGCGTTGGTAGTTTGTGTTGGGTTGTGAAAAAACGCGCAAGCCGAGGTCCCTATCGCACTCTATGCCAATATTCGGGAGAGCAGTTGCAACCAAGATGAACTGGCGGCTTTGCCCAACACTGTCGTTGAGATTGGTAAACCAGACAGTCGCACTATAACTCCCTTGTGTCAGAGAGTAGGCATTGGCATTCAGACATACGGTTACGTTGGTTATTCCGCCGACCGTTATTGTGCCGCCGCCAGGCGAGGCGTTGAGCCAAACTGAAGTGTTGACGAGAGTCCAATTTAGTGAATTTGTCCCAGCGTTGGCCAAAGAGAAACTCTCGTTCGTTATGCTAAACGGTCCGCCAACATATCCCGACGCGGTAAAACCTGTTGCCGGTGTGATTTGCAGAGCGTCAACTCCAACTCCGATCGTGAAGCTGCAACAATTGAACTGGCCGCAGGAGTCCGTTGCGCAGCAACTGACGGTGTTGGTGCCGATTGGGAACACGCTCCCGCTGGGCGGCACACAGTTGGTCGTGTACGGCGGACAGCCGCCACTGACCGTCGGGGCGGGATAATTGACCATGACCCCGGCTGGATTCGTAGACGTCACGATGACGTTGCCAGGGCAGGTGACGCTCAACGGCGACGGCGATACCGTCACCGTGAAGCTGCAACAGTTGGTCTGGCCGTAGGAGTCCGTCACGCTGCAATTGACGGTGGTGATGCCGATCGGGAATATGCTCCCGCTGGGCGGCACACAGTTGGTCGTGATCGGCAGCAAACCGCCACTGACCGTCACGGTATAATTGACCACCACGCCGCTTGGATTTGTCGTCGTCACGGTGATGTTGCCAGGGCAGGTGATGCTCAGCAGCGGCGGCAACGACACCAAGCTGAAACTCTCGGCGCTGGCGGAAGTGTTGGTAATGGCGAGATAATAAGAATAACCAGGGAGCCACGGCCAGTCGGCGAGGCTGGTGAGCGATTCGGTGAGACTGGCGTTGGCTTGATGATAGCTGATCCATTGCGCGTCATCGCCCGGACCGGGAACGGTGCCTTGCTCCAGTAAAAACACGAGGTCGGAGGAATTGGAGGCGCTGAACCGGAGGCTCGTGGCTTCCGGTGGGACATCGATGCGGTAGAGCAAAGTGCTGTTGCCGGCAATGACATTGCTGAGCGAGCCGCAATCGAAGTCGAGGATGCCGTCCACATTTATCGCGCCGCCGTTGGTCGAACAAGTGATGGAGAAGATTGCGTCATCCGGCGACCAGATGCCGAAATAATAACTCGTCCCGGTGCGCAAAGGCGGGGTGGTCAAGGTAAAGCTGCCGGGCGAAATGGAGTCCGGGTAAGGCCCTTCGTTTTTGCTGTCTGACGACCAGGTGACGAACTCCCAGATGTAATCTGAATCGCCATCTTCGCCATCTCCCGGCGGAACGGTGTCACGAATGAAGAGCTGGGGAGAACCTACGCTGTTTGTCCAGGTGACAACCAAGTTATTGGGAGCGTTGGTGGGAATCTGCACACGATAGTAACGCCAATCGCCGCCCGCCAATCCCTGGTTCGTCAAGGTCACGCTGCCGTCCAGGGGCAAGTCCTGCACCAAGCCGTTGGTCGCGGAATTTCCGCTGGAGAGGATCAGGCGATAGCGCACATTGGCGTTGCCGGCGGCATAGACGGAGATGACCCAGATGCCGGGGGTGAGTTGGGCGTCAGTGCGTCCGTTCAAGGGCACCCAACTGCCGTATTGGGTGGTGCGGCCGGTCAACTGACGGTCAATCAGTTGGCCATCCCGCCAGTCGCACGATCCTTCAGCATAGTGGTTCGGGGTGGGCGCGGCGCCGACGCGTATGTAGAGTTGGGGATTGCCGCTGATGGCCAGCAATTCGGTATGCAGGAGGCCGGCGTTATTGGTGGGGATAATGACCGCATAAAAATCATAGTGGCCTTGGGCGAGATCCACCCCTTGGTCTCCGAGCAACGGAATGCCGTTGGAATCTACGCCGGTGTCGCCAAAGACCGGCTGGCTCAGGCCGGGGGAGGTGTCCGCCTGCCCGAGCATGGGCATCGTCCAGGGAGCGCGTTGCATGGTGTTGGTGGTGATGAGACTGCTGGCCAGCGAAAAGGCGGTATTGCCGCTCCCCTTGACCTCGACATACCAGGTGCCCGGCACGAGGAACGGCGGGGCAATGATAATGCTGCCGGAGGCGAATGCAGTGGTGTCGCAAGTGTTATCCGGGAGCAGATTCTGGCGCACGCGAACCGAAGGGGAACCGTTGGTTTGGGACAAATTCAATTCCCAACCCAGGATCGGCGCGCCATTAAGGTTGGTCGGCACAACGACTTGAAAGAACGCGCTCTCGGTATCCGCCAAAATGCCGGAAACAATATTGGTGTCGCCGTTGGTGTTCAACTGGCTGTCGGGGTTGAGGAGGGCCGGGACAAGTTCGCGGACTCTGAGATCGTAGGCCGCATCCACGTAACCGCTGATGTTGGCGGCCTTGACCGCCAGGCTGTAACTCGTGGCGGGCGGGTTGGGAATGGTAATCAAGTTGAGACTGTACCAATTCGATCCCTGTCCGCCCTCCACGCCATAACCATCCCCGTACGGCGTCGCGATGCCGGTGTCGGGTTCCAGTAAAGTCATCGCTGGATTGCCCACACGGTTCTGCAACCGCACTTCCATACCCATGATGTTGGTGTTGAGCGGAAACACAAAGTGGTAGGCGGCGACATCCTCAGATTCCAGCATGACGTTGGTGACAAGGAGATCAGTTGCGCCCACCGTGCCGAGATCCGTCACGGGTAATGATCCGCTGGAGAGCACATAGCTCGTGGTGTTGCTGCCAATCTCCCAGTTGCGGTCGTTGGGGTTGACGCCCTCGCTGACCACTCCCACATAATAGGTTCCAGCCGGGATGTTGGTCTCGCCAGATTGCGGGAGAAGCAGGTAATGCTCATTGCCCACCTTCTGCGCCTTGAAGCCGCCAGAGAAATCGGAGCACCATTCCCCGCCACACACCCGATAAACCGCGCTGCCGCCCGAAATGATATTGGGCAGGTATTGATGTTGCACGACCAGCAAGGCATCGCCGTTTGTCGGGGCGAGTCTCATACGCCAACTCGGAGTGTTGGTGGGAACCACCACCTGGTAATAAGCCGCT
>Ga0116112_1000405_pt1 | contig 34578 bp, 26 predicted proteins | sample June2015DPH_8_15_FD_89721 | JGI IMG/M metagenome (GOLD analysis project Ga0116112, IMG submission 89721) | Peatland microbial communities from SPRUCE experiment site at the Marcell Experimental Forest, Minnesota, USA - June2015DPH_8_150 | ecosystem: Environmental > Terrestrial > Soil > Wetlands... | reverse complement strand
CTCTTTCGCCCCTGACGGGGGAATGGCGCTTACATAAGGCCCAAAACTTTCTTTCCCAGTTTCTTACGTCTGGGAGGGTTGGGTACGGTAGCAAACAAGACTTGGCGACTTAATCGCTGCATTTCCTTGAGGGTGGTTTGCACCTCCCGCCACTGGATAATGGCCGAACGCAGCCATTCATACTGTTCCTTGGACAGCGCGACACTGAGGGTTTTGCCTTTGACCTTGCGTGTCCACTGATAGCAAGGACCGCCGGCACCTGGACCGCGGTCTTGCACGTAACCTTCACTGATCCAGCCGGTGGTGCTCAACTGTTGTGCCAACCGGGTATACTGCCTTTGCGCCCGGGCCAAGGAAAAATCGCTGTTCATGCCCAAAAGTCTAGCAGACGTGTCAATAAGGCGGTACTACTACCGCCCTATGCACCACACGCCCTTCTTCTCCGCCTGGCGCGCCCAACTGGCACCCTCGGGCTCGCGCACGGCCAGAGTCCTCGCCGACTTGCGGGCTTGCACGCTCTGCCAACTGGAAGCCCGCTTCGGCTCCTGCCTGCCGGCCACGCTTTTCCCCAAGGCCCCGGAAAAGCAAAACAGCCGCGACCGCCTCTACACCCGCTGGCGCACCTTCTGGTGCCTGCTCTGGCAAAGCCTTAACCCCCAAGCCACCGGCCGGGAAGTCGTTCGCCAACTCCAGGCCTTGTTCCAGCTGGAGGGCGGCCCCAGCCTTTCCGAGGAGGATGGCGCTTACTGCCGCGCTCGCGCCCGGCTGCCTTTGAGCGAATTTCCCAAGGCCTTGGCGGCCACCGCCCAAGCCGCCGGGCAGCACGCCACCCCTTTGAACTGGCTCCAAGGCCGCCCGCTCAAGGTAGTGGATGGCTCAACCCTGACCTTGCCCGACACGCCCAAAAACCGCGCGGCCTATCCGCCAGTCCAAGCCTCGCTGCCCCATTTTCCAATGCTCCGTCTGGTCGTGTTGTTTTCCTTGGGCAGCGGCGCTCTGCTGGCCCTGGCCCAAGGTAGTTTGTTGCAGTCCGAATTGTCGCTGTGGGGCCTGCTGCTCAATCAACTGGCCAAGGGTGAGGTCGTCGTGGGCGACCGGGGCTTTGGCAATTTTGTGGTAGTGGCGCTCTTGCAAACGCTGGGGGTGGATTTCCTCGGGCGGTCGCTGCGCCGTGGCGATGGCCGGCGCCGAACCCGGCGGCTGGGCAAAAACGACTGGTTGCTGGTCTGGAAAAAGGGGCCGTGTCCCTCGCCGTGGTTGACGCTGGCGCAGTGGGTGGGCTTGCCGGTCGAGTTGACCGTACGGGTGGTGCGGGGCCGCTGCCATCAAAAAGGCTTTCGCGTGCGCCAAGTCACGCTGGTCACCACGCTGGTGGATCCCCAACGCTACCCCGCACGGGAACTGTTCGAAGCCTACTTGCGGCGGTGGCGGCTGGAAATGTGTCTGGACGATCTCAAAACCACCCTGCAGTTGGAAATGCGGCGCAGTCACTCGCCCGAAATGGCGCAAAAGGAAGTTTACGCGCGACTCATCGCACACAATCTGGTGCGCTGGACGATGGCGCAAGCGGCCCTCCAGCACGGCGTGGCGTTGGAACGAATCAGCTTCAAAGGCACGCTGGATGCGCTGCGGCAGTTCAGCCACGCCATGAGCCAAACGCGCTCCTCAAAGAAACGGCGGGCCTTGTGGGCTGAACTGCTGCGTACGCTGGCGGCCGATTTGGTGCCGGCACGTCCGGGACGGCGCGAGCCCCGAGCCGTCAGGCGCAAGAAAAACAAATACCCACGGCTCAACTTGCCGCGCCGCCACTTCCAGGATCACCCCAAACGCGCTGTGCGCCGCACCCGAGCACGCTTGCGCAGGCTGGGCCTTATGTAAGCGCCATTCCCCCGTCGGGGCGGCATATTCCGTCATTGGTGAGAAGATGTCGCTCCTACGGAGCTTGGGCCGTTTTTGATTGTCTCACTATAGAGATGCCAGCCCTACGGGCTTTCAGAAAAGTTCACAGATTTTCTTTGCGTCTTGGCGTCTTTGCGTGAAATTCTCCGCGTGGAAAGGCTCGGCAAAAATCACGGCGGTTACCACGGCGAAACCATTGACATCCACGCCATTTTGCGCGAGGTCGAAACCGCCGCCCAAACGCACGGCTGGGCGGTCGAGACATTCGGCCAACAAGGCGAATTCAAACTGCTCGCCCTCCATCGCCCGCCACCGTCAACCCTCAGCTCTCAACCCTCAACCAGGATTTACTTGAGCACCGGCATTCACGGCGACGAACCCGCCGGCCCACTTGCCGCATTGCGGTTGCTTCAGAACGACCGGTGGCCGGCAAATGCCGAACTGTGGTTTTGCCCGTGCCTGAACCCGACCGGTTTTGTTTTGAACCGGCGCGAGAACGCCGGCGGCAAGGATTTGAATCGCGATTACCGGCATTTGGAAACCACCGAAGTCCGCGCACACATCGCCTGGCTGGAACGCCAGCCGCAGTTCGATGTGTATCTTTGCCTCCACGAAGATTGGGAGTCGCACGGCTTTTATCTCTACGAACAAAATCCCGACGGCAAACCGTCCCTGGCGGAAACCATCATCGGCGCCGTCCGAAGAATTTGTCCGATCGACCCATCGGAAATGATCGAAGACCGCCCGGCAAAAAACGGCGTCATCCGCCCCAATCTCGACCCGCGCACGCGCCCGCAGTGGGCCGAGGCGTTTTATCTCATCAGGCACAAATCGCCACTCGGCTACACCCTCGAAGCCCCGTCGGATTTTCCGCTGCCGACGCGGGTAACGGCCTTGACGGCAGGCGTGAATGCCGCCCTCGCCAGATTCGCGGCAGCTTGAGTTTGGAATTCAAACCGTCGGCGCTTCCCGTTTTTTCATCCAGGATTTGCCCAGTTCCCTCAGGGTTTCACTTTTCATGACTTTCTCGGCCAGCGGGAAAACAATGCGTTCCTCGTGGTCAAAGTGCCGGCGCGAGGCCAGCACTGCCACGGTCAACAGCCGCCGCGCCTCGGGCAGCCGCCGCGCCGCCCTCACCTTCAACAGGCTGGCGTCAATTTCATGGTGCTCGTTTTCAAAAGTGTCGCGCTGGCCGATTTGTTCCAGACAATGGTCCAGCGGCGCGAACACCAAATCTTCTTCGGTCTTGCCGTGTGCGAGCAACAGGCTTTCCATCAATTCCGCCAGCGACTTTACCTCGTCCAGCGTCTTGAGTTTCGGCAGGACGTGTTCGATGTGGTCAAAAATGTTATGGAATACGACATGTTCCGCGAGCAAGGCTTCAGTGATCTTCATTCTGCCCAAAAGCTTACATCAAGAAATGAAAGTGTCCATACCTTCCAGTCCCGCCCACGTGCAAACCCGGTGGCGGTCACCATAGCCCTGGTCAATGCGGCCCGCGGCGGGCCCGAATTCGTATTAGCGCAAGACCGGCACCGGGAACACGCCCGTTCGTGTGCTGCCATGTGCGGAACGAAAGCAAGGTTCGATGGGGCAAAATTCAAGGGCAAATTCGTGTGCAAAATCGGAGTTTAAACGCATTTTGCGCGAACACAATATATTTGGCCGGGTTGCCGGTTTTGCCACAACTAATGGTGTTTTCGGGCCAAAAATCGCGTAAATTATCGTTGTGCGAAAATGACATTTTTCTTACGATTATCGCACTGGGAATTTGGCGCTCGCAAACGAGCTTTTGAAAGAATTTATGGCGAAAAAAAACGGGCCGGTTGAGGTAAAAAATCAACCGGCAGCCACGGTCACGGCGGAGAAATACGACGCCTCCAAGATAGACAAACTCGAAGGGCTGGAGGCGGTGCGCAAGCGGCCGGGCATGTATATTGGCGACCCGGACGAACGCGGTTTGCATCACAGCGTGTTCGAGGTGCTCGACAACTCGATTGACGAACATCTCGCTGGTTTCTGCGACAAGATTGAGGTGACGATCAATGTGGATGGTTCGGTGTCCATTCGTGACAACGGGCGCGGCATCCCGGTGGACATGCACCCAAAGTGGAAGATGCCGGCGGTCGAGTTGGTGCTGACGAACCTGCACGCGGGCGGCAAGTTCGGCCAGGGCGCCTACAAATATTCCGGCGGCCTGCACGGCGTCGGCGCCAAGTGCGTCAACGCCCTCGCCGAATGGTTCCGCGTCGAGGTCTCGCGCGACGGCAAGGTCTATTCAATGGAATTCGCGCGCGGCAAGACCACGCAAAAACTGGAAGTCATCGGCAAATCGAAAAGCACCGGCACGCTCATCACCTTCAAGCCCGACCCGGAAATATTCACCATCACGACGGAGTTCAAATTCGACATCCTCGCCAACCGCCTGCGCGAACTGGCGTTTCTGAACCCCGGCGCGGAAATCGTGCTCACCGACGAGCGCGACGAGAGAACCGAGACGTTTTTTTATCGCGACGGCATCGAGCAGTTCGTGCGACAGCTCGGACGCAGCAAGCAGCCGTTGCACCCGAAGCCCATCGTCCTGACGGGCAAGCGCCTGACCAAGCTGGAGGGTGGCAAGGAGGAAGACGTGTTCGTGGATTGCGTGCTGCAATACACGGACAGCTACAGTGACCAGATTCTATGTTTTGCCAATTCCATTTCGAACACGGACGGCGGCACGCACCTCACCGGCTTTCGCTCCGCGCTCACCCGCGCCATCAACCAATACGCCAAGCAAAATAACTTGCTGAAGGAAAAAGACCCGACGATTTCCGGCGATGACGTGCGCGAAGGCCTGGTCTGCGTGCTGAGCGTGAAATTGCCCAACCCGCGCTTCGAGTCGCAGACGAAGGTCAAGCTCGTGAACACGGAAATTGACGGCATCGTTTCGTCCGTGGTTTATGACGGCCTGATGACGCACTTCGACGCCAATCCGGGGGTCGCGAAGAAAATTGTTGAGAAAGGCCTGCTCGCCGCCCGCGCGCGCGAAGCCGCCCGCAAAGCCCGCGAGACGGTCCGCAAAGGCGCGCTCACCGGCGGCGGTTTGCCGGGTAAACTCGCCGATTGTTCCGACCGCGATCCGGCCAACACCGAGTTGTTCATCGTCGAAGGTGATTCCGCCGGCGGCTCGGCCAAACAGGGCCGCGACCGGAAGTTCCAGGCGATTCTGCCGATCCGCGGCAAATTGATTAACGTCGAGAAGGCGCGCCTGGACAAGGTGCTGCAGAACAACGAAATCCGGACGATGATCACCGCCGTCGGCACGGGCATCGGCGACGGCGAAGGCGAAGGCGCGTTCAACCTCGAAAAGCTTCGCTATCACAAGGTCATCATCATGACCGACGCGGATGTGGACGGCTCGCACATCCGCACGTTGTTGCTGACGTTTTTCTACCGCCAGATGCCGATGCTGATCAAAAATGGTTTTGTCTTCATTGCGCAGCCGCCACTTTATCAAATCGCGCGCAAGAAACGTGTGGAATACGTGGATGACGATGCACGACTGAACAAGATCCTGATTGAACTCGGCACGGAAGAAGTCCGTTTGAAGAATCTTTCCGATAAAAACGAGCTTTCCCAAAAACAACTCGCGGAAATTCTGGAACTGCTCGAATCACTCGACAAATATGCCAACGCCCTGAAACGCCATGGCGGTGATTTCGCCGAATACGTCGAGCATCGCCAGAAAAGGACCGGTGACCTGCCGAAACATCTGGTCAAGGTGCGCGATGGCAATGACGAAACGGTCCATTATTTTCATACCGAGGAGGAACTGGCGCAGTTCGGTGCGAAGAACGCTGATTTGAAATTGTTCGGCGGTGAGGAAGAAAGCGATGCCACGGCCACCGAGAAGAAAAACGGTTCGACCCGGCGCGCGCATCACGTCGAGCTGCACGAAAGCAAGGCCATTGTCGAATTGCTGGCGAAACTCGGCAAGAAAGGTTTCAGTGTCGAGCACTACGCAGGGCAGGACGAGCCGTTGTTTGAAATTCGCGAAGGTGAAGGCGACCGCGAGACCGTCAAGCCGCTGTTCTCCATCCCGGAAATTCTGGCGGCGGTGAAGGAAGTCGGCCGGCGCGGACTATCCATCAAACGTTTCAAGGGCCTCGGCGAAATGAATGCGAAGGAATTGTTTGAAACGACCATGGATCCGGCGCGGCGCAAGTTGCTGCGCATTGACCTTACCGACGCCGTCGAGGCCGAGGAAATGTTCACCAAGCTCATGGGCGAGGAAGTTGAGCCGCGCCGCCAGTTCATCGAGGATAATGCGCTCAACGTGCGCAATCTGGACATTTGATTTGAATGAAACCGCAGGCGTCGGCTTGCGCGCAATCTGCAGGTTGCGACTACAAAAAATTTTATGGCGGAAAAGAAAGATTCAAACGATTTGCCGGTAACCAACACGCCGTTGTTTGCCGCCGGCGAAAAAATTGCGAAGGTCAACGTCGCCGAGGAAATCAAGAATTCATTCCTGGACTACTCGATGTCGGTGATCATTTCGCGCGCGCTGCCCGATGCACGGGACGGTCTCAAACCTTCGCAACGGCGCATCCTGCTGGCGATGCACGATCTCTCGTTGTTTCCGAACCGCCAGCACCGCAAGTGCGCCAAAATTTGCGGCGATACGAGCGGCAATTACCATCCGCACGGGGAAGCGGTCATTTATCCGACGCTCGTTCACATGGCGCAGCCGTGGGCGATGCGCGAACGGCTGGTGGACGGCCAGGGCAACTTTGGTTCCGTTGAAGGCGATCCACCTGCCGCCATGCGTTACACCGAGGCGCGCATGACGCACCTCGGCGCAGCGTTGATGGAGGACATGGACCAGGACACGGTGGATTTCGTCCCCAACTACGACGAAACCCGCACCGAGCCCACCGTTTTCCCCGCGGCGTTTCCGAACCTGCTCGTCAACGGCGGCACGGGTATTGCCGTGGGCATGGCCACAAACATACCGCCGCACAACCTCGCCGAAATTATTGACGCCATCTGCGCGCAGATTGACGACCCGAACATCACCGTCAAGGGATTGATGAAGTTCGCCAAAGGCCCGGACTTTCCGACGGGCTGCATGATTTGCGGGTTGGAAGGCATTAAAGACTATTTCACGAACGGTCGCGGCAGCCTCAAAGTGCGCGGCCAGGTCGGTGTCGAACAGCTCAAGGGCGGCAAGGAACACATCGTCGTCACGGAAATTCCCTACGGTGTCAACCGCGCCCTGCTCGTCGAGCGCATCGCCGAATTGGTCAACGAAAAGGAACAAGGTTTCACCGACATCACCGCCATCCGCGATGAATCGGACGAGAACACGCGCGTGGTCATTGAACTCAAGCGCGATGCCATTGCGAAGGTGGTCATCAACAACCTTTACAAGCAGACGGCGCTGGAAACGAGTTTTGCCGTCAACATGCTGGCGATTGATCATGGCCGGCCCAAGACGCTGGGACTGAGGGAACTCATCAACTGCTACATCGAGCACCGGCGCGAAGTCGTGCTGCGCCGCACCCGGTTCCAGTTGCAGAAGGCCGAAGAACGCGCGGAAATTCTCGAAGGCTATCTCATCGCGCTGGCAAACCTGGATGAGTTCATCAAAATCATCCGCGGCAGCAAGACACGCGAGGAGGCCCGGGTCAAATTGCTCGCGTTCGAGTGGACGCAAAAGCAGGTCGAACGCTGGGGCATTCTGATTCGCAACGAATCCCGCCTGATCAAGGGCCGCTACGCGCTCACCGAACGGCAGGTGGATGCCATTCTGGAATTGCGCCTCTACCAGTTGACCGGTCTGGAAATTGACAAGGTCGAAACCGAATACAAGGAACTGCTCAAGCGCATCGAGGATTTGATGGACATTCTGGCCAAGGAAGCGCGCGTGCTGGCCATCATCAAAACCGAACTCAAGGCCATCAAGGAAAAATACGCGGGTCCGCGCCGGACTGATCTTGTGCCCGATGAAGGCGAAATCAACATCGAAGACCTTATCGCGAATGAAGGTGTCATCATCACGCTCACGCACAACGGCCTCATCAAACGCACGAACATCAGTTCGTATCGCGCGCAACGCCGCGGTGGCAAGGGCGTCATCGGCATGACCACGCGCGAGGGCGCAACCGACGAGGAACGTGATTTCATCGAGCATCTTTTCACCGCCAGTACGCATGATTACCTGATGTTCTTCACGAACACCGGACGCGTTTATGTCGAGCGTGTGCATGAAATTCCTGACATGGGCCGTGCCGCTAAAGGCCGCAGCATCGCCAACCTCCTCGAATTGAAAACCGGCGAGACCATCGCCGCACTGATTCGTGTGCTTTCCAGGACCGACGCGAACAAGGAAGACGTAACGTGGGCACAGCCGGGGTTTGTCTTCTTTGCGACCAAGCAAGGCACGGTCAAAAAGACCGCGCTGGCCGATTTCGCCAATGTTCGCAAGGGTGGCATCATCGCCATCGGCATCGAATCGGGTGACACGTTGATTGACGTGAAGCTGACGAGCGGCAAGGACGACGTCATCCTCATCACCCACGACGGCATGAGCATCCGGTTTAACGAGGAAGACGCTCGCCCGATGGGCCGGCCCGCCGCCGGGGTGCGCGGCATCAAATTGTCGAAAGGCGATGAAGTCGTCGCGCTGGCCGTGGTCGTTCCGGATGCGACCCTCCTGGTCGCCGGGGAAAATGGCATCGGGAAACGCACTCCCTTCGATGAATACCTCGTTCACGCCGAGAGCGGGGTTCGCAAGCAATCGCGCGGAGGCAAGGGCCGGATCACCATGAAGGTCACCGAAAAAACCGGCGGCGTTGTCGGCGCGCTCACGGTTCGCGACAACGACGAAATCATGCTCATCACCGTTAAAGGCCAGATGGTGCGGACGCGCGTCAGCGACATTCGCGAGGCCGGACGCAATACCCAGGGCGTGAAGCTCATCGAGTTGGAATCCGGCGACAAACTCCAGGCCATCGCGCCGGTCATCGGTGAGGACAAGGAAGACGCCGCCGGCGAGAACGAACCGGCAAAATAATTTTCAAACGTTCCCGACCGTCGAAGCCGTTCCCAGTTGGATATTCCAACTCCGGCGGCATGGACACTGCTTACGTGTCACTGCGGCTGGGGCACAAGTCCCGGCGCCGGTTTCGCAAGACCAGCCTGCTTTATCCGGAATTAAGTTGAGAAAGTTTTTGTTGAAACCACCTTTTGATTGGACGCGCAGCGTATAACAATAACGACTCTGACAAAAAATTTCAGGGGTTTGCATGTCGAAGCTTGTAGTCATTAGCGATGGATTGGCTGGTTTGTCGCACGAACTGGGCAGGCGCTGGGTCACGATCGGGCGCGGTGACAAGAATGCGTTTCAAATCGTCGAAAAGTCGGTCTCCAACCAGCATTGCGACGTGTTGCTGCGCAGCAACGAACTGGTCGTTCGCGACCTTTGCTCAACCAATGGCACGTTCATCGGCGGCAAGACAATTTCCGAGGCCGTCCTGCAACCCGGACAGATCCTGCGCCTGGGCCTGGTGGAGTTGCGCCTGGAAATATCCGAACCCGCCCCGGCGGCGGCGCCCCAGGCAACCGTATCGTCACCGGCTGGGGCTTGTTCCCCTGCCCCGGCACAAAAATCTGAATCCGCGGGCAGCCTGAAAACCTATCGCGTGCTTTTCGTGGATGACAGCCTGGCCTTCCTCGAAATGATCACCGAGCTGTTTGGCGCCCAAACGGAAAAAAGCTGGGAAATTCATACGGCCCCCTCCGCCGACAAGGCCCTGGCCATCCTGCAACAAAAGCTGATTAACCTGGTCGTGCTGGATATCGGCATGCCGTTGCTGGACGGCGTTCAGTTGCTGGGCATCATTCATCAGCAATATCCCAACGTCAAAAAAGTCATCCTGACGGCGCAAAGCGACGAAAGCCGGCGGGCTGCCTGCCTGGCCAACGGCGCGGAACTATTCCTCTTAAAACCGGGTGACGAGGACGGGTGGAGGCTCGTTTTCAACATGCTGAGCAACGTCTTGCGGTGGTCGGACAGCAACGATTTTATCAGCACCTTGAGCGAGACGGGTTTGTTCGATGTCATCCAACTGGAATGCCTGGGTGGCAACTCCTCAGTCTTTGAAGTCCGGAACCGGCAAATCGCCGGCGAGATTTACATTGAGGGCGGCACCATTGTTCACGCCTCGACCGGGAAACTGGTCGGAGAAAAGGCGTTTCATCAATTGCTGTCCTTGACCGATGGCGAATTCCGCCTGATCCCATTCCGGCCACCTCCAAAACGCACCGTGCAACGCCAGTGGGAATCGTTGCTCGCGGAAACCGCCCGCGTGCGGGAGCAGGAAAATTATTCAGCCGACGACGACGAGACCATCCTGGTCACAAAAAAGATGGCGGCAAAGAAATCAACCTCCACCCCGCCACCTTCATCCCCGCCGGCCACACCGCCGCCGCCCAATCCAATCCCGGTCGAAGCGCCTCAACCTGAAGCCCGACGGGCCACGTCAGGCATGAATTTCATCACGTTGGAAGAATTGGTGGAAGCCGACACCAACCTGGTTTCCGACCCGGACAATAAAGGGCAGCCGTCAGGCGACCCAAAGAAATAATCGGCCGCCCGCTTTCGTTCACGGCGACACCCGCTCCAATTTCCACGAATTGTCCGTCTGCCGCGTGTAGCAAAACCGGTCGTGTAACCGGTTGGGCCGGCCCTGCCAGAACTCGATGCGCTCCGGCTTCAACACGTAACCGCCCCAATTCGGCGGCAACGGCACGTCACCGGAAAATCGCTTCGCCATTTCATTCCACTTCGCGTCGAGCGCCGCACGGTCTTTGACGACGTCACGTTGGTTCGATGCCCACGTCGCCAGGCGGCTGCCCCGCGGCCGTGTTTTGAAATACGCCTCCGATTCTTCGCGGGCTATTTTGCTCACCGTGCCGGTGATGCAGACCTGCCGCTCCAAATCCGGCCAGTAAAACGTCAGCGCCGCGTTCGGATTTTCGGCCAGCTCCAGCCCCTTGCGGCTGTCGTAATTCGTGTATAAAACAAAGCCGTGCTCGTCCACGCCCTTGAGCAACACGGCGCGGGTGGAAGGCCGTCCGGCTTTGTCCACCGTTGCCAGCACCATCGCGTTCACGTCAATGGGCACGTGGCCGAGGATGGCGTGCCAGAGTTTGTAGAGGGCGATGCCGATTTTCCGCCAGCGGCTGCCGCCCGACGCCTGCGCAAACCACTGGTTGAACTGCGCGACCGGATTCGCGTCCAGGTCCACGCGATTCAGGCCGCCGAGCGAGTATTCCCGTCTGATGTCCGCCAGTGCCATAATTGCGCGCACCTTACAACGACCGCGCCGTCCTGTCCACGATTACGGTGCAGCGCTCAATCGGAAAAACGCAATTGGGATGGCCGCAAATAAGGCACAAAAAGCGCAAAAGTTCTTTTACGCGAATTTCGCGAATCCCCGCGAATTTTGGGGCAGCCTTCTGGCGGCTTGTTGTGACCTAACGCGCCTGATAGATTGCGGTCCACTTCAAGCGGAGAAACCGCATGACAGCCATTGATTCAGAACGTCCGCCTGCTGACGCAAGTTCGCTTGCAGCCTGGTTCGCAGAAGGCGTTCGCGCGGAGCTTACAGCTTTAGAAAAGGATGGCAGTTCACAGAGTTACGAAGTGCTGGCTGGAAAACTGATTGAGAAGCGAGGCCAGACACAGGCCATTTTTCAGTTCATTATTGCCGACGGAACGCGAATTCCAGAAGAGGCGTCCGGAAAACTCAAGACGGCGACCGATGAATTCATGGTGACGGTGATTGGTCAACAGGCCGATCGCATTGATCTTTGCGTCGAGACCACGGCGGCGCTTCCTCCGGGTATTCATCGCGCAACGCTCATCATTGATGATACGGCGCTGCTTCGTAAGCTCGCACAGGTTTTGGACGAGACAGCGCAGAACCCTGTGCTTGTAAGTCCGCTGGCCGTGATGACGTTTCACCCGGATAGATCCAAGCTTGGATTTGCGACGCTCTGCCCGACATCTGCTCTGATAAATTTCGACGGCCAACCACGACGGATTGCCGAGCAAGCTTGCGGCTCTCCTTTGACATACATTTGGGGACCGCCGGGGACTGGGAAAACCTATACGATCGCTCACCTGGTCACCGCTCTGATCGAAGCCGGCGAGCGAGTTCTTGTATCCAGCCACACTCATGCAGCGGTTGATCAAGCTCTCTACGAAGCGGTCAAACCGGAGTCGGAGAAACGCAAGAAGGGACCGTTGGCTGGACATCCTGCAGTAATCGACGGCAAGATTCTAAGAATAGGTGTCGCAAAAACCGGCATCACTACTGGTGAGAAAATTCCTCCAGATGTGCGGCTCGATGCGGTCGTGGAGGCGAAAGGACGAAAACTGACTGACGAAATCTTGGAACTCACGAGGAAAACGAAACCTCTCGTTGACCAGAGCAGTCAATGGCGCGCGACAGTGGCGGAGTGGGAGCGGCTTGCTGGATTGTCCAACCGCCAGCACGAACTTCAGGCCTCCCTCGCGCAGCATGAAGCAAAGCGGAAGGAAACTGAGACAGCAATTACAGGTGCAAAGCGTGTCTTGCAACAGAGCCGCGCGGAGCTTGAACGGGCGCAACGGGCTTGGTTTTGGCGGGCGACGAAAACTGCGAAAGCGTTGCACGGATTCCAAGAATCCGAAAAGCAACTCCAAAGTACGGAGAAAGCTCTCGGATTGCTACAACATGAAATCGCGACAGCGCAACGACTGGTCACCGAACTTGTATCGGCGCTGGAACGGCAACAGGCCGTTTGCAACAAGTGCCCCACCCGGGAAATCGCCGAGCAAAAACTCTCAAAGTTAGCTTCGGAACTCGAACCACTTGAACAGAGAATTCGCGCCCTACAGGAGGAAATGTCCCACCTAGAGCAGAAGATAATCGCTGAAGCTCGCGCAGTGTTCTGCACGTTGACCAGCCTGTATGCTGGCAATGCGGGAAGGTCGCTTGAGGGGCAAAGTTTCGATGCAGTCATTGTCGATGAAATCTCAATGGCGCTGCCCCCGTTGATCTTTTTAGCAGCGGGACGTGCGGCACGTCGCGTAATCCTTGTTGGCGATTTCCTACAGCTTCCACCCATTGTCCGGGGCGATACGCCGGTTGGTGATGCGAGGTTGGGCAAAGATACTTTCGATCTCGCTGACGTCGCCAAAAACTCACAGAAGGGACCCAATTTTCATGTTGTCGCGAAACTCGATACTCAACGGCGGATGCGGACAGAAATCGCAGACGTTGCAAGATACTTGGTTTACAGCAAAGTGGGCGGTCTGAATGACCACCCAACGGTAAGTGAGCGGGAATCACTGGATTGGTTAGAATTTCTTCCGGCAAATCCTCTCGTCATCGTGGACACCGCTGACTTGCACTGTTGGAGCGGTAAACAGCCGGGTAGTCTCAGTCGTTTCAACTTCGATTCCGCTACGGTGGCTGTGGAAATTGCAGCCTTGGCCGCCGCGAAACTTCCAAAACCTCTTCCCGACGTCGCGCCGCCAATAGGGATCGTCACGCCTTACACCGCGCAACGGCGGCTTCTTACCAAGTTGATTGCCGATTTGGGCTTGAAAGACTGGGTGGCAGCGGGAACAGTCCACACGTTCCAAGGAGGCGAAGCCGACTTGATCATATTCGATTCGGTGCTCGATGAGCCTTACTGGTCCGCACGGCTGTGTAACCCTCGAGACGCAAGTGAAGTCATGCGCGACCTGAACGTAGCTGTTACACGAGCGAAGAATAAATTCATTTTCGTCGGTTCTTCAGAATGGTTGAACGCACATGCGAGGCCAGTGAGTGGTCTCGGTCAATTGTGGCAATTTCTCACAGATCGGGCCGATCTAATTTCAGTCCTTGAGTTAATCAAACTTGAACGCTTCCAGCGAGTGTTTGACCAATACGTTCGCGAGGCAGGGTGGAGCGTTCCGCGTGGACAGACGGGCTACACATTTGAGCACCTAGACGAAACTTCGTTCTTCGACCGATTTGCCAAAGACCTTAACGCAGCGTCAGACTCCATTTTTGGTCTCGCTCCTTACTTCGGGGAATACCGATGGCCGAGAATTCAGCCCCTAATCGGAGCGGCGCTGAAGCGCGGCCTCAAAGTGACGTTAGTCACGCCGCCACTTGCTGAGGTAGAAAACCGAAGCTACGTGGATAAAGTCATCAAGAATTTACGGGACTTGGGAGCAGTTGTCGTGTCGGCGAGCGGTGTCCACGGGAAGGATGTCATAATAGATGAGCAAATCATTTACACCGGCAGCATGAATTGGTCGAGCAATCGCGGTCGCTCCGAGGAAGTCCACAGGATTCACGCTCCTCAATACGCAAAGCAATGCCTTCAAGACATGCAGGCAAAGCATATCCGCCAGGCTGCGATTCACGAAGATGGCACGCCTCGTGTGTGTCCCCATTGCGGTTGGCCGATACAGATTGTGAATCAACGCCAGCAGCATGGCACGTGGGATTTCCAGGCAATGAAAGTTGGCTGCACCAACCCGAATTGCGAAGGTTATCTGCGGAACATAGACGAGCGCCCGTCTTTTAGGAACGCTCCTGTTTGCAAAGTGGACGGCCGCACAAAGTATCGCCGCGTGCGACGCGGGAAAGGCGAAGTCTGGCAATGCCCTAAGCATCCTAAAAATTGTCCAACTGAAAAAATTGTGCCTGGCGATCCGCTGTAAAGCCGGTGGCGATGTAGTCGAGCGAGTTCATATTCAATCCAATTCCCATCCGTGGCTGCGATGGTAGCCAAGCAATTTGAGCCGACGCCGGGCGGGTTTGATGTTCACGTCGTATTCATGGGAAATGGCGCTGGCCAGTTCGTCCACCAGCACGTGGCCGTGCTCGTCGGTGAATTTTTGAATCTGACTTTCCACGAACGGGCGGACGGTGGCTTCCGGCATTAGAATGGCCGAGGCCAGGGCGCGGGCGTTGTTTTCCAGCCGGTCGCGCCGCACGTCGTTCAATTCCTCCTCGACGGCCAGCCGTTGTTCAATGGTTTTGCAGTTGGCGAATATCGCCGGATGAATGAGCAGATGGGCCAGCTCTTCGCCAAGGGTAAAACGATATTTCTTTTCCAGTTGCACGTTGTCAATTAAATCGGCGTCCACGAACACGGCCCTGCCGGTCGTGTCAATGAAGGCATAGGTTTTCCAGCGCCGCGCCAATTCATGGAAGGCGATGATTTTCAGGCCGAAGGTTTCCAGCACCAACCGTTCAATGTCCACGCGACGGCCGCGCATGCATTGCGGCCCTTTGGCGAGCGCGTTGGCGGCGATTCGTTCCAGTTCAAAGAGCCGGAATTCCCTAACTTTTGGACTTTTTCTTGTATCGGCCACTTCTGAGGTCCTCGATGATCCCCCGGAGTTGTTCCTTGCTCACCTGCTCGTATTCCATCGTGCGCAGCATGGCCGGGATGAGTTCGTTTTCCTTCACAATCCGTTCCACGTCGGCCGGAATTTCGTCCCGGCCACGGGCGGCCAGGTCGTGAAACGTTGCGTAATCGGGCGCGCCTTTTTTCAAACCGAGCGCTTTGGCCAACCGGTCCAGCGTCTCCGCCGGCGGCGGCGGCAGCACGTCGGCCTCCACGTTGCAGTAATTGGAGGGCTGCATGGCCACCCGCCGGGCAAATTCACGCAGGCTCAGATCCAGCGCCAGCCGCTTTTCTTTCAAAAACTGTCCGAAGGTCGTTGCCATAGTGTCTTGGAATGACGTTTGTCTCGAAATGTTCTAGTCAAATATAACACACCGCCATTTGCGGGCAAGCATTTTTCTGAGAAAATTTGCGTGCGGGCGTTGCCAAAAATGAATGGACTTTTGACGCATTTCCGAGATCCTGTTTCCACCATGTTCTCGCTCCAAATGCTCTTCGGAAAGGCCGACCGCTTTTATCAGTTGCTGGAAGACGCCGCCAGCGAAGCCCACGAAAGCGTCCGGCTGGTCATTGAAATGCTAAAAACACCAACTTCCGCCAAAAGTCTCGACGATCTCATGCTCACGCGGCGCAAGGAGAAAAAAATCGCCGAGCAAATCACCGCCGAACTGGTGAAAACGTTCGTGACCGGGCTGGAACGCGAGGATATCGAGGCGCTGGCGCTGACGTTGCGCAAAATTCCCAAGACCGTCGAGAAACTGGCGGAACGCATCAACCTCGGTTATCAGCACATCCAGGGCGTGGATTTCAACCGGCAGATTGAAATTATGGAACAGGCCACCGACGTGGTGCTGGCCATGGTCAGACAGCTTCGGGACATGAAGCATCTGGAGAAAATCCACGAGTTGAACACCAAACTCCAGTATCTCGAAAACGAGGCCGACCGGCTGATGATGGACCTGTTGAAAGACCTTTACAGCGGCCGCTACGACGCGCTGCGCGCCATGGTCATCCGCGATCTTTATGAATTGATGGAGAAGGTCATTGACCGCTGCCGCGACGCCGGCAACGTGGTCATGCACATCGTGCTGAAAAATTCCTGACCGGCGCGATGACCCTCATCCTTCTCGTCATCCTCGCGGCGTTGGTGTTCACCTACATCAACGGCTTTCACGACACGGCCAATTCCATCGCCACCGTCGTCGCCACCAAGGTGTTGACGCCGCGTCAGGCCGTCATGCTGGCGGCGGTCACAAATCTGATCGGCGCGTTTGCGGGCACGGCGGTCGCCACCACCATCGCGTCCGGCCTGGTGGATCCCCAGGTCGCCACGTCCGAAGTCCTGATTTGTGCGCTGGTCGCCGGCATTGCCTGGAATCTCCTGACGTGGTGGTTTGGAATGCCGGCCAGTTCGTCCCACGCGCTCGTGGGCGGCTTGTGCGGCGCGTGCCTGGCCGCCGCACGCAACGACTGGCATGTTCTGGTCTGGTCCGTTCCCAATTCCGAGCACTGGTGGTTGAGCAAAGGCCTCCTGTGGAAGGTTATTCTGCCGATGGTCTCCTCACCCATTTGTGGATTGGTGTTCGGTTTTTTGCTGATGGGTCTGCTCTATTTTCTCCTGCGCAATTGGCATACGGCCACCGTCAACAAGACCTTCGGTAAACTACAGCTCCTCAGCTCGGCTTACATGGGGTTCAGCCACGGCACCAACGACGCGCAAAAAACCATGGGCATCATCGCGCTGGCGTTGTTGACCGGCACCAGCAGCGGCCTGTTCGACCATCTCCCCGGCTGGCTGTCGTTCTTGCACACCGCTCCCCCGGAAGCGAACCAGCCGCTCGCCATCGCCGCGTGGATAAAAGTGCTCTGCGCTCTGACGATGTGCGCCGGCACCGCCGTGGGCGGCTGGCGCATCATCAAAACCCTCGGACACAAAATGGTCCGGCTCCATCCCGTGCACGGTTTCGCCGCCGAGACCACCGCCGCCACCGTGCTGGTGACCGCCGCGTATTTCGGCATGCCCGTGTCCACCACCCATGCCGTCACCACGTCCATCATGGGCGTCGGCTGTGCGAAAGGCTTGAATCATCTCAAGCTGGATGTGGTCGAACGCATCCTCTGGGCGTGGATCATGACGCTGCCCGCGAGTGGCGTCATCGCTTATCTGCTGGTCAAGCTGGCGCAAGCCGCCGGTTGGATTCACTAAACTGGAGGGACAAGTGACACGAGTCCCACAAACGAAACTGAATCAGGGACTCGCATAGCTCATCCCTCCGATGGAAACACCTAATACATCGTTTGGACGATTGGATTGCAGGACAAGGTTTGGCGGGACTTGATTTGCGGCGTGCAGAAAGACAGCGGACGATTCTTAAATCGGGGGCAGGGCGCAGCCGATCATCCACCGACCAGTTTGCGCAATTCATTAACCGCTTTTTCCACGCTGATGGCCCCGACCCCGGTCAGTTCCCGCAGAATGACCACTCGCTCGCCTTGCGGTCGCCAGACTTCTTCGAGCGCGTCAGCCCATAAAACCAGGCAGGGCAGGCCAAGCGCAGCAGCCAGATGGGTTATACCCGAATCATGTCCGACAAAGGCCACGCACGACTGGAGCCACCGCGCCAATTCCGGGAGCGGCAGGCTTCGCGCCACTCGACGCCGCTCCGGCGGCACGGCCGCCGCCAGCCGCTGAAGCCGCCCGCCTTCGGCCTCGCCGCCCACGAACAGCAGGTCCAGCTTCGTCGAACCCGTCAACCGCGCGATGAATTCCGTCCATTTGATTTCCGGCCAGTTTTTCTTTTCGCTGCCGCTGCCGGGGTGAAGGGCAAGGGTAGGACAGGCATCTTGCCTGTCTCCAGTTTGAGACAGGCTGGCCGCCGCCGCGCCATCAGGGCACTCTGGCGCGCCCTGAAGACGGGAAGCCTGTCCCACGTTAAGTCGCGGCACAGGGTCCGCATCGAAGATGGCGAACCGTTCCAGTGGTTTGAGATAGACCTGCGTGGCGTGGATGAATTCCGCTTCGTTCGGACGATATGGCCCGGCGATAAATTGCCCGAACAGGCAGCGGCGCAAGTTGGTTTTGAAGATTTCGTCCGGGTCATAAAGATACGAAACCACCAAGTCGAACTCGGAGAAGTAATCCATCAGGTTCTGTTCAAGTATGCCGTCACGCGCGAAAAAGCCGGCCAGTCCGCGCGCCTCGATGGGCTGGACGCGGTCTGCCAAACCGCCCGCCACGGCGAGTTGGGCGATGTGCGGATAGCCGAGCACCTCCAGATGCGCCCGGGGAAATTGTTTGCGCAGGGCGGCAATGGCCGGCAAGGTGAGAATAAAATCTCCAATGGCCCCGCCGCGAATGACCAGAATCCTGGGTCGGGTGGCGCTCACATCGCGCGAAAGGCGGTCAGCCCCAGAATCATCACGAACACCGCAAACGCCAAACGGATGCCGCTGCCGATGCGCACGATGGTTTCGTTCGCGGTGGCGAAATTCACCAGGTCGCGCAGCCGCCACGGCGTGATCGTGAACCAGATGCCCGCAATGACGAGCAGGTAAGCCCAGATTTGAATCACATACACCCACGGCGTCTCGCCCAGATGCGGACGCCCGGTGTCCACCATCAATTTCGCCAGCAGCAACATCAAAACCGCCAGACCGCGCACGGCCAAAAAGTCCTGGACGAAAATGCACGCCAAAATGCCCACCGCCGCAAACACGGCCATCATCGGTTTCTTATAGGCCGAGAAATCGGCAATCGGTTCGATGTTGACGTTCCACAAAAACCATGCCGTGCCCAGCAGCATCAACAAGATGCCGACGGGCAGGTTGCGCGGAAACTTGCGTGCGGCAGCGGCGAATTGCGCCGGTTTGGTCAGACCGTAAATCTGCGGCACGCTCACGCCCAAGCCGAGCAGGATGGATAACAACGACAGCTTCATGGTGAAAAGCTAACCACGAATGGACACAAAAAGACACGAAAAATTCAAAAGTGCTTATTCACTCGGCTGAATGTGTTGTTTGCTTTTGTAATTCACGCAATGGAATCCGTTGTCCGTTTTTATCAAACCACTCGGGATGTTCAAAGAATTGGTGCATATGTTGGTTATGACCATCAACAAATGCTTGCTGAATTTCCTGATGTCCTTTCGGGAATCCCTGGTCTACCAAAAAGTAGTAGATTCGAAATTGCCCATCCATTTTATCGGCGGATTCAATTGCCCCGTCTGTAGGAACAGTCCCTGAATCTTTATCATTAAAATCAAATTTAAATGGTTTAACCTCGTAAAGGCAATAATCGCCACGTAAAAAGTTGCGCGTCGCTTGGTCAAATCCAGCCGTGGTCGCATATCTTTTGGCTTCCGATTTCAAAAAATAATTATCTATCAATGCATACCCAAGAAATCCAAGGCACATCAGCAACAAAACGAACTGGCTTAGGTTAATTAATGTGGAAATGCGCGGCTTTCTCATATTTGTTAAATGTTGATTATTGCCGGGTCGCCGTAGAGCGTGAAGGAACCGGCGCGGGTGATTTTCACGTCCATGAGCCGGCCGCGATGCCGTTCCGAGCCGTCAAACACCACAATCTTGTTGCAGCGCGTTCGGCCCGTCATCCGCGCCGGATTTTTTTTGCTCGGCCCTTCCACCAGAATCTGCGTCTGCCGTCCGACAAACGCGCCGTATTTGCGTTTGGCAATTTCGTTGATGACTTCGAGTAACCGCTGGTTGCGTTCTTCGCGAATTTTTTGCGGCACCTGACCGGGCATTCCGGCGGCGGGCGTGTCGCGGCGCTGCGAGTATTTGAAAATGAACGCCTGATCAAATTCCACTTCGCGCACGAGCGAGAGGGTCTGCTCATAGTCATCCTCGGTCTCGCCGGGAAAACCGACGATGATGTCGGTGCTGATGCCAATTTCCGGCTGGGCGCGCCGCAATTTTTCAATGATGCCGACGTAACGGGCGCGGGTGTAGCCGCGGTGCATTAATTTCAGGACGCGGTCGCTGCCGCTCTGGACGGGCAGATGCGCGTGCTCGACGAGCTTCGGTAACCGCGCGTACGCCTCAATCAAATCGTCGCCGTAACCTTTCGGATGTGGCGAGGTGAACCGGATGCGTTCCAGCCCTTCGATTTCGTGGACGGCGTCGAGGAGTTGAACGAAGGGGGATACGGGTGACGGGTGACGAGTGACGGGTGACAGGAAAGAGCTGCCCGCGTCACGCGCCACGCGCCACTCGCCACGCTTTTCACGTTTCCCATAACTGGTGACAATCTGGCCAAGCAGGGTGATTTCCTTTACGCCCTGCGACACAAGCTGGCGGCATTCGGTCACGATGTCGGGAATGCTGCGGCTGCGTTCCTCGCCGCGCGTATAAGGCACGATGCAGAACGTGCAGTATTGATTGCAGCCCTGCATGATGCTGACAAACGCGGTGACAGATCTTTGCGAATTGCCGTTGAGCAAATGCTCGCGGATGGTCGCTTCGCTGCCCTGCTCCGCCGCCACGTCCACGATTTTTTTACGGCGACCAGCGAGGATTTCGTCGAGGTAATCCGCCGCACGATGGAATTTTTGCGTGCCGAGGACGAGGTCAACGTCCGGCAACCGGTCTATGAGTTCCCGTCCGCGGCTTTGCGCCATGCAACCCATGAAACCGAGCACGACATCGGGACGGTGGCGGCGGGTTTCGCCGATGACAGCGGTCATTTTGCCGAGCGCTTTTTGCTCGGCGAGGTCGCGCACGCTGCACGTGTTGAGCAGGATGACGTCGGCGACGGCTTCGGACGGCGCGAGGGTATAGCCCTTGGCCACGAGCTGCGCGGCGACGGCCTCACTGTCACGCTCGTTCATCTGGCAACCGTAGGTTTTGATGTAAACACTCGGCATGGAACGAGAATAGCGACAAATTAAGCCATCGGCGCGGTCTTGAAAAGGCGGAAAGGCGGCAGTTGTCCATCACCCGGGCAAATTTATTTCAATTTTTTTCAAAATTTGGCTGGCCAAACGGGGTGAACTGGGCTTTAATAACTGCAGGTCATGGGAACGAACCATGCAGTGCAGCACCGCCTGTCTTCGCCGTACTTCGGCGCGGCAGGCCAAACCTCAACCTGGAGGACTTCCAATGGACATCCATCATCCCTTCGTGACTGAATTCCCTGAACATCGTGAAACCATCCGTTCGCTCAAGCTGGCGGACGCAAAGTTCCGCGCGATGTTCGAGGAATACCACAAGCTCGACGACGAAATCTGCCGGATTGAAGAAGAAGTCGAGTTCGCCACTGATCAGGAAATTGACGAACTCAAGTTCAAGCGCGCCAAGTTGAAGGACGCGCTCTATTCCGCCGTAATCAAAAACGAAGCCGCGCTCGTTCACTGAGCGCCGCGTCGGCAATTCGCTCCGGCCGCTTTAATGCGGCTCGGGGCTGGCTTTCCGTTTTTTCGCCTCTTCAATCACCTTTTCTGCCGCGTCGCGCGGCATTTCCTCATAGTGACTGAAATCTTCCGCATGCACGCCTCGGCCGCCGGTGAGTGAACGCAGCGTGCTGGAATAGTGGTAAAGGTCCTTGGCCGGCACGTGCGCCTTGATGACTTGAAACGCGCCGTCGGAATCCATGCCCTGGATTTTCCCGCGCCGGCTCGACAGGTCACCCATCACCTTGCCCATGCAATCCTCGGGAATACGGATTTCCACCGTGTTGATCGGCTCCAGCAGGCACGGCCTGGCAGCGGTGAAGGCTTCCTTGAACGCAAAGTAACCGGCGATTTGAAACGCGATGTCCTTCGAGTCCACCGGATGCATCTTGCCGTCGTAAAAATCAATCTTTACATCCACTACGCGATAGCCGGCGAGAATGCCTTCCGTGCACGCCTGGTTGACGCCTTTCTCAACGGAAGGCACATACACGCGGTCCACGTTCTGGCCGACCAGGGAATTGGTGAACTCGATGCCCGTGTCGCGCGGCTTCGGTTCGATGCGCATCCACACCTCGGCGAATTGCCCCGCGCCGCCGGTCTGTTTTTTGTGCCGGTACTTCGAGTCGCCCCTGGCCCGAATGGTTTCGCGGTAACGCACGCGCGGTTCGGCCAGTTCAACGTGGACATTGTGACGCCGGCGCAAACGGTCGGCCACCACCTCCAGATGCAGTTCGCCCTGTGCGGAAATAATCGTCTGATGCAGTTCCGCGTCCACCACGTAAAGGAACGTCGGGTCTTCCTGGTGCAACGCGGCGAGGCCGGACGCGACTTTGTCCTCTTCACCCTTCACCTTGGCGACCAACGCCGCGTGGATGTTCGGCTTGGGATACACCACCTTCGGCAGCGTTACGCGTTTCTTCGCGCTGCAAAGCGTGTTGCCGGTGTGGGTGACCTTCAGTTTGACGACGGCCGCGATGTCGCCGGGACCGAGGGTGTTTGCTGCCTCGCGGTTCTGGCCGTTGAGCAGATAAATTTGCCCGATGCGCTCGTTTGCCTTGCGATCGCTGTTGTATAAATCCATGCCCGTGGACACCGAACCCGAGTAGATGCGGAAGAAGGACAGCTCGCCAAAATGCGCCTCGGACATGGTCTTGAAAACGTAAAGGACCGGATCGCTGCTATCGAGCGCCACCTCGACTTCTTTGTCGCTGGCATCCACAGCCTTGACCTTTTTGCGATCCACCGGTGATGAACCGTACTTGGCGATGAAATCCATGACCCGTGCCACGCCGATGTTGTTTTCCGCCGACGTGCAGAACAGAGGGATGAGCTGCTGCTTCTGGATGGCCGCGTGGATGCCGCTGCGGAATTCCTCCTCCGAAAGACTGCCCTGCTCGAAAAACTTGTTCATCAAGCTGTCGTCGGACTCCGCGATGAGTTCGATGAGCTGACTGTGCCGGTCCTTTGCTTTCGCCTGCCACTCGCCGGAGGCCGGTTCCTCTTTGTATTTGCCACTGTAATCGGTCGCGTAGGTCACGACTTCATTGCGCAGCACGTCCAAAATCTTGTTGAAGCCCGGACCGGGATTGACTGGCACGCTCAACGGAAACACGTGCCGGCCAAACCGCTCCTGCAACTGTTTGACCACGGCGTCAAAATCCACGTTCTCCTTGTCCACGGCGTTGACGACGATCATTTTCGGGATGCCGTAGCCGGTCGCATAATCCCAGACCCGTTCGGTGCCGACGCCAAGGCCGTGCTGGGCATGGACCACCACCAGCGCGAAATCGCCGACGCGCAACGCACCCAGGCCTTCGCTGATGAAATCGAGGTAACCCGGCGTGTCAATGAGGTTGAATTTCTTTCCCGCCCATTCCGTGTGCAACAGCGAGGCCGAAACCGAAATCTGCCGGTTCTTTTCGCTGACGTGATAATCCGACGCGGTCGAGCCGTCGGCAATGCGGCCCATGCGCGAGATGACGCCGCCGCACATGAGCATCGCCTCGCTCAACATGGTTTTGCCCGACGAGGCGTGACCGACGATGGCAAAGTTCCGGATATCCGCTGGCTGATAGCTTTTCATAATCAAATCTGGCAAAAGGCGCCGTGCATCACTACGGGCATTCAAGTCGGAGAACAGAAAAGTTGAGGAAATGAATCCCGCGACTGTCGGCACGCCATTTCATCCGCCCGCATGATAACCAAATATCCCCGGCGAACGCAACTCGCTTGCGGGCGCGCGCCAACCCTGTATGTTCATGGGCGGGCCACAAGGTCATTCCGGCCTCTGGCGATGCCGCGGAGCCAAGGTGCATTATGGAAACCGAACCGTTGAAAATTTTGCTTATCGGAAAAGACGAGCGTTTTGTGCGCACCGTCGCCGACCTGCTGTGCGCCGACGACCAGGCGGCTGAGGTCACGACCAAGCCCACGGTGGACGCCGGTTTGGCGGCGTTGGCCGCCAATTCCTTTCACGCGGTTTTGTTTGAACTGCCCGCAACCGACGCGACCAGCCTGTCCCAAGTCACATCGCTCACCACCAGGGCGCCGTGCGTGCCGGTGGTGGCGTTCGGAACGGCGACCGATGAAATTTTTTCCGCCGACGTCATCCGCAACGGCGCCCAGGATTATCTGGCCAGGGAATCCTTCGATGCCGCCGGCTTGCGGCGCGCCATCCGCGGCGCGATCGAGCGCCAGCACGAACGGCTCGCGTTGATCGAGGAAAAGAACAATTACTACGGCATTTTCGATCATCTCGTCGAAGGTATTTTCCGCACGACACCCGACGGGCATTATCTGCTGGCCAACGCTGCGCTGGCGCACATCTACGGTTACGAGTCGCCGGTGGAATTGATGGCGAGTATCCAGGACATCGGGACGCGATTGTACGTTGACCCGAAGCGGCGCGAGGAGTTTATCCGGCTCATGGAGGAACACGACACGTTGAAGGGATTCGAGTCTCTCATCAACCGCAAGGACGGGATCGTCATTTGGATTTCGGAAAGCTGCCGTGCGGTGCGCGACGCGCAAGGCAAGTTGCTCTACTACGAAGGCACGGTCGTGGACATCACGCACCGCCGACAGATGGAGCAGGAACTGCGGAACTCGGAGTCCCTTTATCATTCCCTGGTGGAAACGATGCCGCAGAACGTTTTTCGGAAGGATTTGAAAGGGCGGTTCACCTTCGCCAATCAACAATACTGCCAGCATTATCACTGCAAGCTGGAGGACATCCTCGGCAAAACGGATTTTGATTTTTTTCCCAAGGAGCTGGCGGAACAATACACCCGGGACGATCAGCGCGTCATGCAAACCGGCCAGACCTATGAAATCACCGAGGAACATCACCCCTTGGGACAGGAAAAGCGCATCACCCGGGTCGTCAAAACACCGCTCTATGGTGCAGACGGAAAGCTCATCGGATTACAGGGCATCTTCTGGGACGTCACCCGGCAACAGCTCGCCGAGGAAGAGATTCGCCGGGCCAATGCCGAGCTGGCCCGCAGCCGCGAGGAATTGCGCGCCAAAAACGAGCTCATGGAGGAAAGCCTCCGCATGGCGCACGAAATCCAACTCGCCATCCTGCCGCAGCAATACCCGGTTTTCCCTGGCAACCTCCCGCCCGAACAAAGCGCGTTTCAATTCGTCCATCGCTATCAGGCCGCCGAAACCGTCAGCGGCGATTTTTTCAACGTCTCCGCGCTTTCGGATACCGAGGCTGCCGTCTTCATTTGTGACGTGACCGGCCACGGCATCCGCGCCGCGCTCGTCACCGCCATGGTCCGCGCGCTGGCGGAGGAATTGAAGCCGCTGGCGCGCGAGCCGGGAATGTTTTTGCGCAAGCTCAACTCCGATTTGTGCAGCATCCTCAAGAGCACCGGCTCGCTGATGCTCACCACCGCGTTTTATCTCGTGGCCAACTGGCAGACCGGCGTCATGCGCTTCGCCAACGCCGGCCATCCCAAGCCGCTGTTGGTGCGCCGCGCCATGAGCCAGGTTGAACCGCTCACCAACGCCTCCGGCCGCAGCGAGCCCGCGCTCGGTCTGTTTGAAGATTCGCCGTATCAAACCACCGAACTCGCCATCCAGCCCGGCGACCTCCTGATGCTGTTCACCGACGGCCTCTATGAAGTGCAGGGACTCAACGAAGAATTGTATTCGCAAGAGCGGATGATGCTGGACGTGGAAAGCCGGCTGGCCATGTCCACCGGGGAACTGTTTGACGCGCTGTTGGAAGCCATCCGCTCCTTTTCCGTCGACCACGAATTTGCCGACGACGTCTGCCTCATCGGCATGGAATATACCGGCAAGCCCGCCCGGAAAAGTTGACGCGAATTTTGTGAATTGGCACGGATGAAAATTCCGATCCGGCGGCTCCAAAGTCTCCCTGTTCAATCAAGGCCATTCCCAATCTGTTTCGGACGTCGGTGTTGTTCAGGCTGACCCGCAAAACATCACGGTAGCATGGGATGGCTTAGTCCGGTCTGCCCAGGAGGCGGAGGGTATCTGCCAGGCCGAGGCGAGCTTCCTCGGAAGAAGGAACCCGTTGCAAAATGGATCGGTATTCCGTCATGGCCTCGTTCAGTTGGCCTCGTTTCCGGAAGATGAGCGCGCGGGTCAGACGGGGAGGTATATAATCCGGATCCAATCGAATGGCTTTTGACAGTTGCGTTTCCGCATCATCGAGTTTTCCGCGTAACATAAGCAATTGGCCATAACGATAGCAGGACTGGGGGTTGTCGGGTGCCAGCAGCAGCAGCCAGCCGACTTCCGTTTCCGCCTCGTCGAGCTTCCCGCGCCGGAGAAGCAGGGTGCAATAATTGGCACGGGCCAGATAATAATCCGGTTGAAGTGTTATTGCTTCCCGGAATTCCGCCTCGGCTTCATCGAGCCTTCCGCTCCGCAAGAGCGCCAGGGCATAATTGTTGTGAGCGATTGCGTCGTCCGGTTTGATCTGAATCGCCTTGCGGAAGTGCACCATCGCCTCTTCCCACCGCCCGGCATCGGAGAGGTAGTTACCTACAAAAATGTGGGCATTCCAGGCATTCTCGTTTTTGGCCACCGCATCACGCCACAATGTTATGTCGTCACGGTAAAGCCAGGTCTGCCGCCATGCCAGCGCCCCAAGCACCGCCAGCAGCACTCCGCAGATCAATGGTTTCAGAAACGGACCTCGTCTCTGAAAAAAGTCCAGCACGGTGGTGACGCCCGCCGCTGCCAGCACCAAAGGCCCGATGCAGGCAAGATACTGGAAATGATCGCATACAAACGAGAAGTGGAAAAAGTAAACGTTGGAAAAGCCGAGCACCGGGAAAAGCACGGCGATAAAATATCCCATCGCGCACAGCGCCGGTCGCCCCCAACCGTTGCGGTTCCGCCACAAAATCAACAGACCGATTCCTGTCGCCAGCACCGGCAAATATGCCGTCAGTTGCGACGTGTGGATATCCCAACGCGGATAATAGAACATCAATGGATACGGCCAAAACAACTTGCCAAGATAGAAACACAACATCCGACCGGTCAGGACAAATCGCTCCAATAATGTAAAATCCCACTCCTGCCCCGCCGCGCCCACATGGTTTTTTTCGACCCACATCGTGACCAGCCCCATTACAACCCCAACGGCCAGAAACGGCAGCAGCCGACAAATGGTTCTCCACCCAACTTTGACGCACTTCCACCACAGCAGCAGCCAGATGACTACCGGCAAGGCAACCGTGGCCGTCTTGCTCCAAAGGGCAAACACGTAGAGCACCAGTCCCAAACCATAATATTTCCACGGTCCATGGCTGGTGTCTGAAACTCGAAGCGGGGTGACATCGGAGTTGGCAGTCGCTTGCCCCGGCAGCCAAAACTTCAAACAAGCCCAGATCGAACTCAGGTAAAAAAATCCCGAGAGTATGTTCTTGCGTTCAGTTATCCAAGCCACCGATTCAACCTGGACCGGGTGCAAGGCAAAAAAGGCCGCGCCCAGCCATGCTCCTCTGACACCAAGGTTACGCAGGACCAACCAGACCAGGATGGCGTTAAGCGTATGAAGACACACGTTGGTTGTGTGGTAACCCAACGGATTCAACCCCCACAGGTGATACTCCAGCCAAAAACTGGTGTAGGTCAGCGGGTAGTATTGCTGGGTTGCGTCCAACTCAAACCAGACTCGCCGCAAGCCATCCAGAGTTCGCAGCGCCACGTTGCCGGTTATGTTACGTTCGTCATCCCAAAAAAACTGACCGCGCAACGCCGGAAAATAAGCGAGGAAGACGAGCAGAATAATCAAAGCACCCGGCCACCACCGGGACGAGGCCGAACCCACATTCGTTTTCGAAACGGAACTCACATCGGCATTGTCGCAGGCCACGCTGATGTTTTAGCAAAGGAGCTGCGGGTTTTGAAACAGAAATTGTCCGGCGACCGGTTTTTCACGCCGCGGCGGCTCATTCAGCCAGGACTTTTATCACCCGGGACCTTTCGGCGCGTTTGCGCCTGGTTTCGTCGAGGATTTTTTTGCGGAGCCGCAGATTTTTCGGCGTGGCTTCCACATATTCGTCCGAACCGATGTATTCGAGGGCGCGTTCGAGCGAAAGTTTCAGCGGCGGGCTGAGTTGAATGCCTTTGCCCTCGCCTTGCGAACGCATGTTGGTCAGCCGTTTCGCCTTGCAGGGATTCACCGGTATGTCGTTATCGCGCGCGTTTTCCCCCACAATCATGCCGGCGTAAATGGCGTCGCCCGGCTCCACCAGCAGGCGGCCGCGTTCCTGGATCATGTTCAGCGCGTAGGCCATCGCCTGGCCGTTTTCCATGCTCACGAGCGAGCCGTTCTTGCGCGCGGCAATTTCCCCGCGGTCGGGGCCGTATTCGTGAAACAGGTGGCTCATCACGCCGAGGCCGCGCGTCTGGTTCACCAGGTCGGTCTCGAACCCGATCAGGCCGCGCATGGGAATCAGCGCCTCGATCGTCACCTGGTCGCCGTGATGGTTCATGCTCGTGATCCCGGCCTTGCGCCCGGACAGGTTTTCCATGACGGTGCCCATGAATTCCTGCGGGATTTCGAGGAACAATTTTTCAATCGGCTCCAGCAGGTTGCCCGCGGCGTCCTTTTTGTAGAGCACTTCCGGACGGCTAACCAAAACTTCGTAGCCCTCGCGCCGCATTTGTTCGACCAGGATGGCGATTTGCATTTCACCGCGGCCTTCGACCTCGAAAATCTTGGGGTCAGCGGTCTGCCGGATGCGCAAGGCGACATTCGTGCGGGTTTCCTTTTGCAGCCGCTCCCAGATGTGCCGTGCCGTGACGAGCTTGCCGTCCTGGCCGCCGAGCGGGCCGTCGTTCACGGCAAATTCCATCTGGATGGTTGGCGGGTCAATCGGGATGTAAGGCAGCGCGCCGCGTTCCGGTTTGTCCGCGATGGTTTCGCCGATGAACACATCCTCGAAACCGGTTACGCCCACAATGTCACCCGCGTGCGCCTCCGGCACTTCGATGCGTTTCAGGCCTTCGAAGTGATAAATCATCGTGATTTTACCCAGGGTAATTTTGCCGTGGCCATGCAGACAGGAAGCCTCATCGCCCACCTTCACCTTGCCGGCCATGATTTTGCCGAGCGCAATGCGGCCGAGATAATCGCTGTAATCCAGATTTGCGACGAGAACCTGGAAGCCGTCCCCCGCCTTGGCGCGCGGCGGCGGGATGTGTTTTACGATGGCGTCGAACAACGGCCCCATCGTGCCGGAACGTAGCACAGGCGTCCCGCCTGTCTCACCCTTCAAATCCTCAATCGAAGCCAGCGCGTAACCCTGTTTCGCGCTGGCATAAACGAACGGAAAATCGAGCTGTTCGTCCGTGGCGTTGAGCGAAATGAACAGCTCGAAAACCTGGTCGAGCACCTTTCTCGGGTTCGCATTCTCGCGGTCAATTTTGTTGATGACCACAATCGGCTTGGCGCCCGCTTCGAGCGCCTTGCGCAGGACGAAGCGCGTCTGTGCCTGCGGGCCGTCGGCGGCGTCCACCACCAGCAACACGCCGTCAATCATGTTCATGATGCGCTCGACTTCGCCGCCGAAATCCGCGTGGCCGGGCGTGTCCACGATGTTGATGTGGTATTCCTTGTATTTGAACGCGGCGTTTTTGGCGCGGATGGTGATGCCCTTCTCGCGTTCGAGGTCCATCGAATCCATGATGCGCTCCTCGCTGGCCTTGGCCTCGTTGGCGCGGAACGTCCCGGACTGCTTGAGCAGGCAATCCACGAGCGTTGTTTTGCCGTGGTCCACGTGCGCAATAATGGCAATGTTCCTGATGTGCTGCATTATTTAAAACCGAGTCGGATAGGATGCCTTACGTGAGAAAAAGGTCAAGTTGCGTTTGTGGGAAAATTGATTTGGCTAAATACCCCACCAGCGTTTTAGCACTTTCCAGACTTTTTTCAGAAAACCGAAAGGCTCGCAGGTGAAGTCCAAACTGCATTTGCTTTCGCGCTTGAACGAAATCTTCATGGTCGCATTTAACCATGAGATCGAATGGGCAACTATTACAGTTATTTGGGGGTTGATGTATGGGTTAGAAACCGCTTGTCGTATTGTTGATTCAAATAGTCGTAATGATTCTGCCACTTTGCATGAATCTTTAAACGTCGTTTTCTTTCTCTGCTCAATTCAATGCTTATCCGGCTTGGCGCGATGTCATTCCCAAACCATTTCTTAAGTATTTCTGCTTTGCGTGGATTCCGCAATGGAAGGGCAGGCCTGGATGTATCGGCGTTTCCTTCATATTCGGAGAGTACGGAAAGACGAGCCAATTTACGTGTCAGCGGCCAAGCCCTTGGCTGAAGCGCGTGGAACGATGTCATCGCTGCAAATAATGGCGCAACAAAATCCGGGTCGCGATTGTAACGGTTGGCAAAATCAGTCCAACGGATGCGCTGCAATCTTTGTTCTTCATCTTCATCTCTTGCCTGCGATAGCCGGGGGAATTCCCTGCCAGGTATCGGATGATGCCGACGTGTAACTTCCTCAACTGCTTCCCAACATCTAATTGGCCATCCGAGATATTCTTTGCGACTTAAGAGAATAGCCTGCACGCGATGATCAAAAAAACTATCCATTCCCGCCCAAGGTAATCCGCCCGCTGCATGTGGGCCGGGACGTTTGCGCTGTTTCAGTTCATTTACTGTTCTTGCCATGCTGTTATTTTACAAAACGGCACTAAACTTCTTCTCCAAACTTCGCGCGCTCACGAGATCCTGTGGATAAATCGAGATCAACTGCACATTGTGTTTCTTACAAAGACTCTGTTTTAGTTTCATCTTTGCTTCATATTCGGCATTGCCTATCAGCCCGAAATACTCGATAAAAATCCCTTTGATGGTGAAGTCGGTTCGGAAATTTCCCTCTGGGTATTTGATTTCCCTTTTATGCGGAATTCCTCTGGAAGACAGAAAATCGTCTATTGTTTTCTCCGCAAGCGATAGGCAGACGTGACCATCTTTGGCCAAACATTGCGTGCCGCGACTTGTTGGCCTTGCACCGTTTTCCAAAATTCCAGCTTTAATCAGCGCATTTAGCCAAGAACCATAAAGTTGTTTGACACGGTAGAGTGAAGGTTTTTGCAACAGAAGTTTAAACAGTGTCAATCGTTCTTCGGTAGTCAAATCAATCAGGTCGTCAAATCCATCACCAAATTCCTGCGTCGGAATGCGCTGAAGCAGACCAGCAAGTTCTTTAAGATAATCAATTATTGCGGCACTAGACGCATTCATATCTCCTTTATTAAATAAAGCGCTACTGGCGCACGGGGCACAGAATTCCAATTTTTCCACTCCTAATCGCTTAATAATCGGAACAGGTAATGAATCTTCAACAAATCTCTGGTGGCAAAGAATACAGATTTTCGTTTGCGCCGGACGAATGACACGCGTCAACCCTAATTCCTCAGCGCGAGAAACAGCAAAATACATCAGGGTATTATACCATGCGCGAGTCAAACACAATGGGTCTCGCCGTTTCCATTCTTCGACTGCCGTTTTCTCCGTAATGCGAAGAATGTCTTCAGTAATGCTCCAATACCAAATCCACTGATCTTTCTTTATCCGCGCACGCAGCAAATCATCATGAGCTGGAGTCCACCACTTTAGAATAAACGGGTTTTGTGAATCTTTCGGTCTGGAGTGGAAATTTTTGTAAGCAGATTTTTCTCGCTCATCGTAGATGCTCATAACGCTTAAAGATGTCGAGGTCGTCGCCGTAATAAAGCGTGCCCATGAACGGATTTTGCGCCGGAAATTTATCCGCGTCAATCTGCGTCATCCGCGGTTAAACCAATTTCTTCAACCTCGTGTCCTCGCCCAGTTTCCTGACCAACTCCTTCACTTTCTGCGCCTGGCTTCTGTGCGCGAGCAATACCGCGTCGTCCGTCTGAACCAGAATCGAATCGCGCAAACCGACCACCGCAATTGGCGTGCGCCGGTCTTTCGTGCGCGCGTCGTAGATGATGTTGCGCGCAGCGTCCACGTGGATGAAATCTGCCACGGCGCAATTGCCTTCCGGGTCGGCTTTGAGATGCCGCGCCAGGGCCGTCCACGAACCGAGGTCATCCCATTCAAACGCGCCGTCGGCCACAATCACGTTTTGTGCGTGCTCCATCAGCGCGTAATCAATCGAGATTTTTTTGATATCGGGATATTCCTTTGCCAGAACTTTCGCGAGTTTCGCCGGTTTGTTCACTACCTTGAACCAGCGCTGGCAGGCGGCGTACATCTCCGGCTGATGTTTCTGCAAACCTTCGGTGATGGTTACGAACGACCAGACGAACATGCCGGCATTCCAGCGATATTGGCCACTGTTGACGTATTCGAGTGCTTTGTCAAAGTGCGGTTTCTCCACGAATTGTTCGGCGCGATGGAAAACTGTCTTGTAAGCCTTCATACCTTGCGGCGGCGGCAACGCCTCGCCCACTCGAATGTAACCGTAACCCGTCACCGGGTCAGTTGGCTTGATGCCAATGGTAATGATGGCCTGCCCGCGACTGGCCAGATTGAACGCATCGCTCAAAACCTGCTGGAACTTTTTCTCCTCGGGAATCACGTGGTCGGCGGGCAGCACGGCCATCACGCCCGTTGTTGAACGCGCACCGACCAACGCCGCACCGAGCGTGACGGCGGCACAGGTATCGCGGCCAATCGGCTCGGCGATGAGATTGGCTTTGGGAATGTTCGGAAGCTGTTTGCGGACTTCCGGCAGTTGCGCCTCGTTGGTAATGACGAAAATGTTTTTGGCCGGCACGAGCGGCAGCACGCGGTCAACGGCCTGTTGCAGGAACGAGCGTTTGCCGAGCAGCGTGAGCAATTGTTTGGGCATTGTCTCGCGGCTGACCGGCCAGAACCGCTCGCCCCGCCCGCCCGCCATGATGATGACAAAGCGGTTTTTGGTGTCGGGTTTTGTTTTCATAATTTTATCCGCGAATTACGCGAATTATCGCGAATGTTTCGGATTCTTTTTTCTTAATTCGTGTAAATTGGCGAAATTCGCGGATACAATTTCATTTTATAGCATTTCTCAACGATTTCACAAACATGCTCGTGCGCTTTACCATATCCTTCGATTTGCCGTGCTTCGCAATCTGGTTCACCACGGCGCTGCCGACGACCACGGCATCCGCAACGGACGCGACCTTCTTTGCCTGTTCCGGTGTTGAGATGCCAAACCCGACGGCGATGGGCAGTTTCGTGTGCGCGCGGATTTTGGCGACCTGTTGCGCGAGATTGGACGCCACCTGCTTCTGCATCCCCGTCACGCCCTCACGCGAGACGTAGTAAATGAAACCGCTACCGCGTTTGACGATGAATTCCATGCGGTCATCCGGCGTGGTCGGCGCGACCAGGTAAATGTGGCAGAGACCGGCCTGGCGCATGAGTGATTCGTAGTTGTCCGATTCCTCCGGCGGCAAATCGAGCACGAGCAAACCGTCCACGCCAGCTTTGGCCGCGTCCTTGACGAACCGCTCCAGCCCGACTCTGTGGATCAGGTTGAAATAAATGTAGAGGACGATTGGAATTTGCGAGCGCTTGCGGATGGCGGCGACGGTTTCCAAAACTTTCGGTGGCGTGGTGCCGGACTCCAGACCGCGCTGCGCGGCAAGCTGGTTCACTAAACCGTCGGCCAGCGGGTCGCTGAACGGCACACCAAGTTCGAGAATGTCCACGCCCGCCTTGTCGAAGGCGACAGCCAATTCGCGCGTGGCGGTGAGCTTTGGGTCGCCCGCGCCGATATAGACGATGAAGCCTTTTTTGCCGGACTGTTTGAGCCGGGCAAACTTTTCAACGATGCGATTCATGCTCGCCTGAGTTTCCGGTTTGAAGATTCAAGTTTCAAGCGGGATTTGAAACAACCTCTTGATCGTAATCCTAATCCTAATCTTACTCTCGGGACGATTATGATTAAGATTACGATTAAGATTAGGACCGAACCGGGATTTGACCACCCGGCGCTTTTTTAGCATTATCCCAGCATGGCCAGCACCTTCGGACATCTGTTTCGCATCACGACGTGGGGCGAATCCCACGGCGGCGGCGTGGGTGTGGTCGTGGACGGCTGCCCGCCGCGCCTCAAGCTCTCCGAGGCGGACATCCAGCCCGATTTGGACCGTCGCCGGCCCGGCCAATCCAAAATCGTTTCACCGCGCAAGGAATCCGACACGGTGCAAATCCTTTCCGGCACGTTCGAAGGCAAAACCCTTGGCACCCCGATTTGTCTGTGGGTCAAAAACGAGGATGCCCGGCCTGACGCCTACGCCGAAATGAAAACCAAGTTCCGCCCGTCGCACG
>Ga0116112_1000402_pt1 | contig 35038 bp, 37 predicted proteins | sample June2015DPH_8_15_FD_89721 | JGI IMG/M metagenome (GOLD analysis project Ga0116112, IMG submission 89721) | Peatland microbial communities from SPRUCE experiment site at the Marcell Experimental Forest, Minnesota, USA - June2015DPH_8_150 | ecosystem: Environmental > Terrestrial > Soil > Wetlands... | reverse complement strand
GCCGGACGTGGCGATCCAGCCCCTCGACCGGGCTCGGGGCCCTGACCCTTCGACCTTGCTCAGGGTCATCCTGAGCCTGTCGATGGATGAGCTTGTCGAACGGGCCAGATGGATTGCTTCGTCACCCGCTTTCGCGCTCTGCTGGCCAGCAGAGTCGCAATGACAGATCAGGACACCACCCAGCTCTCTGATCGGATGATCGATGGCGGCACTTTCGTGCCGGCACCCGGTGTGATCAGGGTTGAACTCCGCCTTGGCGCAACCAAAAGCCCCGCCGTGAAAGGCGGGGCTGGGTAAAAGAATCTCTTCGGATCACTTCTTCGGTTCCACCGAGACGGCGGGCGCCGTCGCTTTGACTTCCAGCAGTTCGATGTCGAAGATCAGCGTCGACCCCGGCGGGATTCCCTGCTGGCCGGTGTCGCCGTAGGCGAGATGCGGCGGTATGTAGAGGCGGATCTTGCCGCCCTGATTGATCTTTTGCAGGCCCTCGGTCCAGCCTGGGATCACCTGGTTGAGCGGGAACTCGACCGGCTCGACCGCCGCACCGGGCTGGCGCGGCTGGAGCGAGGTGTCGAAGACCGTGCCATTGATGAGCCGGCCCGTATAGTGCACCTTGACCGTGTCGGTGACCTTCGGGTAGGCGCCCGTGCCGGGCAGCACCACTTCATACCGCAGGCCGTCCGCCAACTCGACGACATTCTTGTTGTCCTTGAGCTTGTCGAAAAACGTCTTCGATTCGCCCAGGTTCTGGAGACGCACCTTGGCGAGAAACGCCTCCTGCTTCTTCTGCATGAGCGCGTCCATCTGCGGGCCGATTTTGTCGAGCTCGTAGGGCGCCGCCTTGCCGGCGGCCGCCGCGAGCAGACCCTTCACGACGGCGTCAGTCTGCTCCTTGCTGAACTCGAGCTGGGCCAGACCGAGTCGCTGGCCGACAAACCAGCCGAACGTCTCGAGAATCTGCGGCTCGGTAAACGATGGCGCGGGAGCCGGGGCGACAAGCGGCGCCTTGTCAGCGGGCGCGGCCGGGGTGGTGGCGCCCGGCTGACCGGGAATGTTGACTTTGACCTCCTGGGCGGAGAGGTCGGCAAACGTGCCCAGGCTGAGCAGGCACGCTGTGATGAGGTGGAAACGATTCATGGATGCGGTGGTTGATTTGACGTATGGGAAACCGCCGCAGGCGGTTTGTGCCATGGAAAGCGCACGGACATGACAGCCTGCCCCGTGAAAGGCAATCCCTTAGCGCAGACGGTAGTGGGTCGGTTTGTCATTGCGAGGCGTCCCGCTCACGCGGGATGCCGAAGCAATCGAGCTGGATCGCCGCGGCCCGCCCTGCGGGCCTCGCGATGACAAGACAGACTGACCCACTACCGCGCAGCCCCTCCGGCGGAGAGCCCATCTCGCGGCGCAACCGGCGGAGGCAACTCCGGCCTTTCGTTTCCCCCTTTTTTAATGCAAGCTCTTACCCTTCATCACTTCAAACCTCGCAGTAACTCCATGCAACCCGAGTATTTTTGGAACAGCAGCGACGGCCAGATTCTCGCCGTCAAGAACAAGGACGCCAACACGCTCTCCCTCGTTCTCGCGTTCTGGCCGCGCCACCCCGCTGAGCTCGAATTCATTCACGCCCACCGGACCGAGATCCAATTCACGGAACGCAGCACCCTCGCCCGCATCGGCATCGAGATGATCACCGCCGGCGTGCCCACGGTGGATCACAACCGCCTCCTCCTCGAAACCGACGCCTTCCTCTTCGATCCCAGTTTCCCCAACACCCCCTATTGGAAAAAACTGCTCCGCCCGGGCACGCCCGTCGGACGCCTGTTCTATGCTCCCGAGTCGGCCAAGCTTTCCACCAACGAAATCTGGGAGGCGGTGAAGGAAAACCGGATCAAGCTCCCCAACACCATCTCCATCGACCGCCTTGGCCGCGTCTTCCTCACCCCGCACAAGGTCCGCTACACCCTCAATCCGCGGCTGCAGCGCCCCGAGTTCGAGCGCCTGATCAACGGCGACGCCAGCCGCGGCTATCTCGACAAGGTGCAGGTGCGCCACGAAGTCGACATCCTCTCCGTGCCGCCGCGCTCGGGCGTCCTCACCAGCTGCTCGATGTACCTGAAGGAGCATTTCGTCGTGCTCAACCGCGGCGAGGGCAACTTCGGCCTCCATTGCGGCGCCATCCTCCTCGACCCGATCAAGACCTTCGGCACGAACGTCATGCTCGAGATCTACAACAGCGGCGACCAGCCGGTGGTCAATCCCGTGGTCTCGGTCGAGGTCTTCCGCGCGCCCACCTTCGCCGATCCCGAAGTCAGGACGCTGGAGCGGAGGCGCCGCCAGCTCTTCACCTTCGCCGGCGAACTCTACCGCGGCCTCGACCGCAACCCGCCGCACGAGACGGACGGCGTGCCGCGGCCCCGCACGAAGATCACCGTCAAGGGCCAGAGCTCGGTGATGGAGAACCGCTCCCTGTTCCTCCACCTCGGCGGAAACCCGAAAGACCTGGCGGCCCGGGAGAAATCGGCCCGCGGCTATCGCACCCTGATCCAGGCGCTCGACCACGCACCCGAAAACGCCGACACCCTCGTCGTCGATTTCTTCCCCAATCTGCTCGAGCACATCGAGCTCCTCACCCGGGTCCCCCAGCTCAAGCTCAAGCGGCTCATTTTCCGCCAGCCCTCGCGCACCCACGGCTTCTTCCTCTCCAGCAACGCGCACGCGCGGCTCGATACCTACTTCGCCATCAACCTCGACGTCTACTGGTTCAACACGGCGATGAAGGATCTCTACCTGCACACCTACAAGAAGGACGCGGGCTTTTTCATCCGCGAGGAGTTGGGCAAGCTGTTCCAGGAATCCACCATTCTCGCCTTCTACGGTTCCGCCGTGGAGATTGGCTCCGAGCACTCTGAAAACATCACCGCCCTCATCGGCAAGCTCACCGAGTTCATCGGGCCCAAGGTCGGCATTCTCACCGGCGGCGGCGGCGGGGTCATGCGGCTCGCCACCGACCAGGCCCGCCGCGCCCAGGCGCTCACCGGCGCGTGCTTCCTCGAATTGGAGGCCCAGATGCCCGAGCTCGGCGTCGATTTCTTCAACACCTTCCAGGACACCTCGCGTCACAACCGGCAAAAGTGGTTTGAAGTGGCGGACTTTTGCATCTTCAACGTCGGCGGCGTCGGCACGCTCGAGGAGATCGGCATCGAGCTGTGCAACCTGAAGCTCGGCATCCGCCCGCGCGTGCCCTACATCTTCTACGGCGCCGGCTACTGGAGCGACCTTCGCAAGCAGTTCCGCGAGATGATCCGCACCGGCCGGACGCCGGCTTGGATGGCCGATTACGTCCTCTTCACCGACGATCCCGACGAGGTCGTCGCCTTCTACCGCAAGACACTGCAGGTGCTGTAGCGCGGCGCCCGGCCTTGGTTTTGAGTTTTAGGTTTTGAGTTTTGGGTGGCCGGCGCTGCGGCTAGTCCGGGTGCTGCTTGGATCAGGCACCAGCAGTTCCCGGCGTTTGTAACGTATTACGTTACAAACTCGGAAGGACCGGGGGCCAGATTGGGCGGGTTGTACCGCCGCGCCGAGCCCGCCGCATCGGCATGCGCCTTGGCGTGGAGGGCGGACCTCTCCCTCGACTCCGCTCGGGACCCTGAGCTTGTCGAAGGGCCGGTCCGCCGCGGGTCCGCTCCACCGCCAATTTCGTTGCCCCGCCGGATCCTTTTGGCTTTTGTCGGGAAATTCCAATTTTCCCTTAATCAAACCCCTTGGCCCAATAAAACTATTAGCCAAGAAAGGAGCTATGAAACGCGCTCTGATCTTCATCCTCTCCGCCTTAGCACTCTTCGATATTGCAGTGACCGTTGGCTCGATAGTCGCCGATGAAAAGACGGCCGATCGCTGCCGTTGGATTACGTTTCCAGGCAATGTCACCTATTTATATATCGACGATAATCTTCACCTTCCATATTTCCTCGGTTGGATCTGTATCCCGCTGATTAATTGGTGCCTCTGGGCGACCGTACCGACTTTTCTCTACGTCTGTATCAAACTATGGCGATCGCGATCCAAACTTGCAGCTTAGCGATAGGAGCCCGAAAGAAAGAGAAATACGTGGCTAACCAAGCGCCGGAGGCAACGGCCACAGCTGTCATGCCGGCTGCGGAGCAGCCTCGGGTATCAGCGTCTGGCGCGGCTAACCGTTAACTTTCGGCAAAAAGATCTATGCACATCAAATACTACATCATTGGCATTTTCGCCGCATTTGCATTCGCCTTGGCGCCATCATTCGCAGCGGACACCGTGGTGCTGAAAGTCGGGAAGGACGGCTCCGTTTACCGCGTAGAAGAAAAGAAAATCACCCTACAGGAACTCGGAAGCCTAGCCGCTGTTGAGGCTAAAAAGGACAAAGATGTCAGCTTTCATATTGTTGCTGAGGCTGACGTGTCGATAGAAACGATGACCGGAGTGATGGACGCATGTCGCAAAGCCGGAGTGAATCGCTTCAATCTGAGCGAGGTGAACGAGAACAGAGGGCCGAACCAGCCAGTGCAGACAACACCCACGGCCGCCACGCCCCCTGCGGGGCAACCGCCACGCCAGCCGTGACCGTGCCTCTGCTTCAACGTCAGGTTGCCATGAACTACACGCAAAAACGACCCGGTCGAAATCGTCTGCAAGAAGACTCATGAGAGCGATCACATACACTGAATACGGGCCCTCGGAGGTTCTTCAGTTCACGGAGGTGGCAAAACCCACCCCCAAGGACGATGAGGTTTTGATAAGAATTCGTGCGGCGTCCGTAAACCCACTTGACTGGCACTACCTGAGAGGCGCGCCCTACGTCGTGCGCTTGATGACCGGGTGGCGCAGGCCCAAGGTCACCCGTCTCGGAGTTGACGTGGCCGGGCAGGTTGAAGCGGTCGGCAGGAACGTGACGCAGTTCCAACCAGGTGACGAGGTGTTCGGCGCGTGTAGAGGAGCCTTTGCCGAGTATGGGTGTGCTTCCGAAAAAGCCTTGGTGCTGAAGCCGGCCAATGTGACGTTCGAGCAAGCGGCGGCCGTGCCGGTGGCGGCCTTCACCGCCCTGCAGGGTCTTCGCGACAAAGGACGGATTCAGCGAGGCCAGAAGGTCTTGATCAACGGCGCGGCGGGAGGTGTGGGGACGTTCGCCGTGCAGATTGCCAGGGTGTTCGGCGCGGAGGTGACCGGCGTGTGCAGCACGAGGAATGTGGACATGGTCCGAACGATCGGCGCCAACCACGTCGTGGATTACACCCAAGAGGATTTCACCAAGAGTGGGCAGCGGTATGACCTGATCTTCGATTCCGTGGGGAACCATTCCTTGTCAGATTGCAGGCGCGCGCTGACGACCGAGGGGACGCTCGTGCTGGTCGGAGGAACGGACAAGGGGCGCTGGCTGGGAGCTTTGACTGGTGTGCTCAAAGCGGTCGTGTTGTCACGGTTCGTGAGTCAGAAGCTGCTCCCGTTTCTGGCGCATTTGCGCAAAGATGACTTGATCGTCATGCGAGAGCTTCTCGAAGCCGGAAAAGTCACTCCGGTCATCGACCGGAGCTACCCGTTGCGCGATGTCCCTGAGGCCATCCGGTATCTGGAAGCAGGACACGCCAGAGGAAAAGTAGTGATAACGATGGAACATCGTGGTGAAACCTGACAACGCCTCGCACCCGACCGCCTCTTCGCTTCCCTCGTCGGCGGCGGGTGAAGGCGAGCGTTGATTGAGATGTCGGTAAGGGGAACGGGGCGGACGGCCGAGCCGAGGAACCCGTGAAACGCGTTGGCGGCCGCCGCCAGGTTTTGCGTTTTGGGTTTTGAGTTTTGGGTGGACGGCACCGTGCCGGGGTTGATCGTGGGCGAGTTTTTTGGTTCGACCTTCGGCCTTCGACTTTCGACCTTCGACCTTTCCCGTGGCCTCTTCCCTTCCCCGCTCCCTCCTCGTCGTCGGCTCCGGCGGACGCGAACATGCCCTCGTCAAAGCCTGCCTCGCCTCGCCGGCGCGTCCCCGCGTGATCGCCGCGCCCGGCAACGGCGGCATCGCCCAAGAGACCGCGTGCTTCCCGGTTTCCGCGGAGGACGTGCCCGGCCTGGTTGCGCTGGCCCAGCGCGAGAAAATCGAGTTCGTCATCGTGGGCCCCGAGGTGCCGCTCTCGCTCGGCCTCGTGGATGCACTCGCCGCCGCAGGCATCCCCGCCTATGGACCGAAGCGCGACGGCGCCCGTCTCGAGGCCTCGAAAATTTTCACCAAGGAACTGCTCCAGAAATACCAGATTCCGACGGCTCCGGCTGCTGCTTTCGACCATGTCGACGACGCCCTCGCCTATCTCCGCTCGCGCCCGACCCCCATCGTGGTGAAGGCCGACGGCCTCGCCGCCGGCAAGGGCGTGATCATCGCGCCGACGCTGGCCGAGGCCGAGGCCGCCGTGCGCGGCATGCTCGAGGGCGGCCTGTTCGGCGCCAGCGGCCGGCGGGTGCTCATCGAGGACTGCCTCTTCGGTGAGGAAACCTCGATTCAGCTCATCGTCTCGGGCCGCGATTTTGTCGTGCTGCCGACGAGCCAGGACCACAAGCGCGCCGGCGACAACGATACCGGTCCCAACACCGGCGGCATGGGCGCATATTCGCCGGCCGAGATCGTTGCCCCCGACCTCCTCGCCGAGATCGTCCGGACCATCGCCCGCCCGAGCGTCGACGCCATCGCCGCCGAGGGCATCGATTTCCGCGGCACGCTGTACCTCGGACTGATGCTCACCACCGGAGGCCCGCAGGTGCTGGAGTTCAACACCCGGTTCGGCGATCCGGAGACGCAGGTCATCCTGCCGCGCCTCGCCACCGATCCGCTCGCGTTGATGTGGGCCGCCACCCAAGGCCGACTGCGCGACATCAAACTCGAAGTGAAGCCCGACTACGCCCTATGCGTGGTGGTCGCGGCGAAGGGGTATCCGGGCAGTTATCCGAAGGGCGACGTGATCACGCTGCCTGCCCTGCCCGTCCGCCGTAGCCTTGGCGAAGGCGGAAGCCAAGTCGAAGGGCCCCCGGCGCTTCCGCCCGAAACGTGGATCGTCCATGCCGGCACCGCGCTCAACGCGCAGCGGCAGATCGTTTCCACCGGCGGCCGGGTGCTCGGCGTCTGCGCGCGGGCCTCCACCCTCCGCGCCGCGGCCGACCGGGCTTATGCCGTATGCGACCAGCTCCAGTTCGCCTCCAAGTACTTTCGTCACGACATCGGCGCCCGCCAGTTGAACCGCTCATGAGAATTCTTCGCCACTCTCCTGCCACTTTTGGCCTGCTGCTGGTCTTCGGTCTTCAGTTTTCAATCTTGAATCTGCCGGCGTCGCCGCCGTCGGCGGCGACGCTGGCGGATCTCGGCCGGGGTCTCACCTACGTGCGCCTGCAGCGCCTGCCCGACGACGCCGCGCAGCTGACAGCCGTCTGGAAGGCACCGGCGTTGATCATCGATCTTCGCCATCCGACCGGAGCCGCGGCGCACGCCCTTCCGGCCGATTTGCCGTCCCGACCGCGCACCGCGCCGTTGTTCCTGCTCGTCGGCCCCGGCACGCCCACCGACCTGCTCGCCGCGCTCCGCGACCATGCGCCCGCCCTCATCACCATCGGCCTCGCCGCCCCGGGCCTGACGCCGGACATCACGCTTTCCGTCAATCCCGAGGCTGACGCCCGCGCCTACGCCGCCCTCGAGGCCGGCGCACCCATCGAATCACTCATCAGCGAGAATTCCACCAAGCACCGCTTTGATGAAGCCGCGCTTGCCCGCGACCGCGACAGCGGCGAGACAGAAGATGAGGGTCCAAAGTCGAAGGTCGAAGGCCGGGAAGATGTTCCCCCGATCACGGCGGCCGCGCCGGCGCCCGTTGCGGCCAAATCCGCGGCGCCCGAGAAGCCGCTCAAGGACACCGTCCTCGAGCGCGCCGTGCAACTCCATCGCGCGCTCCTGGCGCTCGGAAAGCTGCCGCGTAGTTGAGAAAGCGCGCCGCCGGCGTGACGTTTCTGCCCTCGACATCACCTGCACACGACTGCTTATTCACGATTTTCGCGCATGCCCGAGGCCGGCCACATTCTCATCGTTTGCACGGCGAACATCTGCCGCAGTCCCATGGCCGCGGCGCTGCTCCGGCACTTCCTCGCGGGCCAGACCGAGCCGCTCAAATCGCTCCAAGTGGTCTCCGCCGGCATCGCCGCGCGCCAGGGCGATCCGGTCTCCGACAACGCCGCGATCGCCATGAAGAAAGTCGGCCTCGATCTTTCGCCGCACTCCAGCCAGCCCGTGACCCAGCAATTGCTGGATGGCGCCCTGGTCGTGCTTTGCATGACCGAGTCGCACCGGGCGATGATCCAGCTGCAGTTCGAACGCGTGCCGAAGCACCTTTATCTTTTCCGCCAGTTCCTGCCGCCCCCTGTCGATCCGGAGGTCGACGATCCCTATGGCGGGCCGCTCAGTGTCTACGAAACCTGCCGCGACAATCTCGTTGAGGCCGTACCCAGCGTCGTCAATTTACTCAAAGTCATCACGGCCGCCCCGTAGCCGCCTCCAAACGTTTTCCTGCCGTCCGCCCTGCTTCCCGCCCGATCCTTATGCCCGACCCCGCCCGCCTCATGCCACTCGACGCCACCCCCCTTCGCCAGCTGGATCCCGAAGTTTACGCCGCCATCGCCGGCGAACTCTCGCGCCAGCAGAGCCACATTGAGCTGATCGCGTCGGAAAACTTCACCTACCCGGCCGTGCTGGAGGCCACCGGCTGCGTGATGACCAACAAATATGCCGAGGGTTACCCCGGGAAGCGCTGGTACGGCGGCTGCGAACAGGTCGACAAGGTCGAGGTGCTCGCCATCGAGCGCGCCAAAAAGCTGTTCGGCGCCGAGCACGCCAACGTGCAGCCGCACTCCGGCTCGCAGGCCAACTTCGCCGTCTACACCGCCGTGCTGCAGCCGGGCGACAAGGTGCTCGGCATGAACCTGAGCCACGGCGGCCACCTCACCCACGGCAATCCCGCCAACTTCTCCGGCAAACTCTACCGGTTCTGCCAGTACGGCGTGCGCGAGGACAACGGCCGCATCGACTACGATGAGCTGGCCGCCATCGCCCAGCGCGAGAAGCCCCGGATGATCACCGTCGGCGCCAGCGCCTACTCGCGCATCATCGACTTCGCCCGCATGGGCGAGATCGCCCGCGGCGCCGGCGCCTACCTCTTTGCCGACATCGCGCACATCGCCGGCCTCGTGGCCGCCGGGCTACATCCCACCCCCGTGCCGCACGCCGATTTCGTCACCACGACCACGCACAAGACGCTGCGCGGCCCGCGCGGCGGCCTCATCCTCTGCAAGGCCGCCTACGCCAAGGCCATCGACTCCGCCATGTTCCCCGGCGGCCAGGGCGGCCCGCTCATGCATGTGATTGCCGCCAAGGCCGTGTGCTTCGGCGAGTGCCTCAAGCCCGAGTTCAAGGTGTACTCGGCGCAGATCATCAAAAACGCCCAGGCCCTCGCCGCCGCCATGGCGTCCCACGGCTACAAGATTGTCTCCGGCGGCACCGACAACCACCTCTTCCTCGTCGACCTCCGGGCCAACCTGCCCGAGCTCACCGCCAAGAAGGCGCAGGAGACGCTCGATCTGGCCAACATCACCTGCAACAAGAACACCGTGCCGTTCGAGACGCGCTCGCCCTTCCAAGCGTCGGGCCTGCGCCTGGGCACGCCGGCGGTGACGACGCGCGGCATGGTCGAGTCGGACATGGGCGAGATCGCCGCCTGCATCGACGTCGTGCTGCGCGCCATCGGCACCGAGCGGCTGGACGCGGTCCTCGCCGAAACGAAGCAACGCATCATCAAGCTGACGTCACGTTTCCCCCTGCCGTATCAACTATAGGGTGGAGTCACCGGATCCATGCCACAGAACCACGGATTGCACGGACCGACACGGATTCGTCCGACAAAATCTGTGTTTATCCGTGTCCGTCCGTGGTAAACCTGCGCCATGTTTGAACAACGCCATGATCCGCTGCTGCCGCGGCGGGACTACTATCACCGCCTCGCCCGCCATGCCCTGCTGGGATGCGGCATTCTGCTCGCCTGCCTCGGCATCGGCATGTGCGGCTACCATTTTCTCGAGGATCTGCCGTGGCTGGATGCCTTTGCCAACGCCGCGATGATCCTGTCCGGCATGGGCCCGCTCGATCCGATCAAGACCGCCGCGGGCAAGCTCTTCGCCGGAACCTATGCGATTTTCAGCGGCGTCGCCTTCCTTACCACCGTGGGCATCCTGCTTGCGCCGGTCGTGCACCGCGCGCTGCACCGGTTCCACCTCGAAGGCCGGCCGCCCCGCGCGTAGCGCCGCGCGGCGCGAAGATGATGGGTCAGTTTCACATGTCATCGCGAGCCCCGCGAAAGTGGGGCGCGGCGATCCAGGTGGCATTCAGCTGGATTGCTTCGTCGCGGCCACTCCTCGCAATGACCATCAAGAACCAAACAGACCCACTACCGGCGCGAAACTGCGGTTGCACCCGGCAACCCCGCCACTAGGGTTTGTTCCTCCTCAATGTTGTGACCACCGCCGCCTCTTCCGCGACCACCGCCACCGCCGCACCGGCGCCCAAACCGCTCTCGCTGGGCGTCATTTTTCTCACGCTCTACATCGACCTGATCGGGTTTTCGATCATCTTCCCCCTTTTCCCCGCGATGCTGGAATATTACCTCGGGCGCGAGGGGCATGGGGGGCTGCTCGGGTGGATGCTCGCCAACATCGAGGCGCTGGCCCGTCTCACCGGCGGAGGAGGCAGTTATATTCCGGTGCTCTTCGGCGGTGTCATCGGCTCGCTTTATTCCCTGCTGCAGTTTCTGTTCGCGCCTTACTGGGGCGGACTTTCCGACCGGCTCGGCCGGCGCCGCGTCCTCCTTGTGACCGTCGCCGGCATCGCGTTCAGCTACCTGCTGTGGGTCTTCAGCGGTTCGTTCTGGTTGTTCATCCTGGCCCGCCTGTTCGGTGGCGCCATGAGCGGCAACCTTTCCGTCGCCACCGCCGCCGTGGCCGATGTGACCTCGCGGGAAAACCGCGCCAAGGGCATGGGGCTGGTGGGGGTGGCCTTCGGCCTCGGCTTCATCACCGGCCCCGCCATCGGCGGCCTGATGTCCGGCTACAACCTGCTAGTCCATCATCCCCGCCTCGCCGTCTGCGGCATTCATCCGTTTTCCATTCCCGCCCTGATCGCGTTCGCCTGCTGCCTGCTCAATCTGGCCTGGATCTACGCCCGGTTTGCCGAGACCCTCACGCCCGAGGCCCGGGAGACCGCCGTACCGCGCGAACGCCATCCCCTCAAGGCGCTCTTCAGCATCGCCGACCTCCGGGTGCGACGCTCGAATCTGCTCTACTTTGTCTTCGCCCTGGCCTTCAGCGCGGTGGAATTCTCGCTGGCGTTCCTCGCCGCCGACCGGTTCGCTTATACGCCGCGACAGATGACGGCGATCTTCGTCTTTGTTGGCTTCATGTCGATTTTCACCCAGGGAGTGCTGGTGCGGAAAACCGTGCCGCTTTTCGGAGAGCGGCGCGTCCTGGTGGCAGGCGTGACGTTCTTCATGCTGGCGCTTTTCCTGATGGGCTTTGCGAAGAACCAGGCGGTTTTCTATGCCGGCCTGGCCTGTCTTTCCCTCGGCTCCGGTTTCACCAACTCGGCCATTTCCGCCCTCATCTCGCTCTACAGCAGTGTCGATGAACAAGGCCGGGTGCTCGGCGTGTTCCGTTCGCTCGGTTCGCTCGCCCGCGCCATCGGGCCGGTGGTCGGCGGCCTGATCTACTGGCGGCTGCATCCCGAAGGCCTTTATGGGCTCGGTGGCCTGATCATGCTCGTGCCCATCATCATGAGCCTGCGCCTGCCCCAACCGGAAAAATGAATTCAACCCTGCGCCTCCCCTTTTCCCACGGGACGCGAGCGAGCCGCGCCCTGCTTTGGATGCTGATTTCCGGACTCTGGCTGCTGCTGGCCGGCTGCACGACCTTCCGCCGGCCGCCGCGCAAAACCAGCGTCGAGGCGGCGCAAAGCGTCCTGCCGGCCTCCCTCGTCTCCAACTTCCTGGTCATTGAGACGCAGGTGGACAAGCACGGTCCCTACCATTTCATCATCGACACCGGCTCGTCGGCCACGCTGTTGACGCCCGACCTGGTGAAGCGATACGGCGGCCGGCCGCGGACCAACCAGCCGGCGGTGCGCGTGCTCGGCGCCAACGGCCAGGTGCAGCTGCTCAATCCCGTCACCCTGAAACGCCTGCAGCTGGGTTCGGCGCGCTTCGAGGGCGTCCAGGCGCTCGTGTACGACCTCGCCGACCTTTCCAATCACCTCGGCGTGCGCATCGACGGGGTGCTCGGTTTCCCCCTGTTTCGCGAGACACTCCTCACGCTCGACTACCTGCACCCGCGGGTCACGATCACGCCGTATGGCGCGCCCATGGCGCTGCCCGGCGTCACGATTCCCTTCAACAACGAACAGAACACGCCGCTCATTCCGATCCAGCTGGGCGCCGAGTCCTTCATTGCGCTGGTTGACTCGGGCAGCGACGCGGCGCTGAGCCTTAACACCGTCGGCCTCCACCCCGCCTTTCAGTTCGGGCCGAGACCCGGCGCCCTCGTGGCCACCCTGGCGGGTGACCGCCTGCGCATGATCGGACGGCTCACGCAACCGCTCACCATCGGCGCCTACGTCATCGATGACCCCATTGTCGACGTGACCGACGAACTGTCGTCCATCGGCGGAGGCTTGTTGCGGAATTTTACCGTGACCTTCGATCAGAAGCGCAATCAGGTGACCTTTTTCCGGCCAAACTACGATACGATCAAGATCGTGCCCATGCGCAGCACGGGACTGAGCTTCACCAAGACGGTCGCCTACTGGCGCGTGGCGGCGGTGGTGGGCGAGTCGGCGGCGGAGATGCTGGGGGTGCAGGCGGGCGACCTGTGCACGCGCATCAACGATGAGCCGGTGTCAGCCTGGCCCTTCCTGCGCTACGCGGAACTGATCCGCTCGACCACGCGCATCACCTATACGTTCATCAATGGCAATGAGGAGCAGCAAGTGACGCTGCCAGTCTTCGAGCTTGTTCCCTGAACAAGCTCGAAGACCGATTCAAGATTCAAGACCGAAGATCCAAGATGATGGCGGAATATCCTCTTGAATTTTGAATCTTAAATCTTGAATCACGCGTTCCGCCTGAGGCGGAACGCGGCGGCCCCGTCACACCCCGCCTCCCAGGGACGGCTGCGGCTCGTCTGCTCGAGCGCCCACCGTCCGCCGCAGGCGCGCAGGAACGCCTCGACCACACCCTCGTTTTCCTCGGGCTCAAGACTGCATGTGCTGTAGACCAGCCGGCCGCCCGGTGTCACCAGCTGAGCCGCCGCGGTGAGCAGCGCGAGCTGCTGCCCGGCATGCTGCGCGATGTCGGCCTCGCGCAGCCGCCATTTCACGTCCACGCGATGGCGCATCGCGCCGGTGTTGGAACAAGGCACGTCGAGCAGCACCGCGGAATATCCGGCCGGCAGATGGTACTGCTTGAGCAGGGCGGGGCTGAGTTGGCGCACGTCAGCCTGGATCAGGGCGACATCGGTCGTGCGCGCTTTGGCGAGGTTTTCCTTGAGCCGGCCGATGCGGCGGTCGTCGGGCAGATCGACCGCGACCACGCGGCCCGCCTTCGTCTCCGGACCATTCTGCTGCGTCCGTGCCTCCAGCAGATCCGCCAGCAGCAGGCTCTTGCCGCCCGGCGCGGCGCATAGATCGAGCACGGTTTCCGCCGGCTGTGGATCGAGCAGTTCCGCGGCAATCAGTGTGGCGGGATCCTGCAGATAAAGCGTGCCGTCGGCCAGCAGCCGTTCGACTTCCGGCCAGTGGCCGGCCGGCACGACATAGAATCCCGCCCAGCCCGTCGGCTGGAGAAACGCCGGCGGCTGCATCGCAGGGCTCCGGTCCGCCGCCGCCTTGGCGAAGGCGGAGCGCCAGCGCCCGTAGACGGGCGGAGGCGTCTGATTCCATTGGAGCAGGTGGTGCGTCGCCGCGGCGCCGAATTGCGCCAGCCAGCGTCGCACAAGCCATTCGGGATGGGAAAAAAAACGCGCCAGCTCCGCGGCGTCTGCTCCGGCGGCCGGGGGGGCCGCGTGGAAGGCGGCGGCTGGGCCGAGCTGGCGGAGCACGGCGTTGACGAGCCGCGCCTCCGCCGGGCTGAGCAGGGTCTTGGCCTGACCGACCGCATGATGCACGATCCGGGCCACCCGTTCCTCCCCGGTTGGCGCCATGCCCGCCTCAAGCAGTTCAAAGCCGGCCACGAGCAGCACGGCCCGCAGCCTCGCCCGCGGCGGCCGCTCCACCAAGGCAGCCACGGCCGCGTTGATCCGCCCATAATTCCGCACCGCGCCGAACAGCAAATGCTGGCAGCGGGCCCTTTCCTCGCCGCGCAACGCGTCCGGCGCCCTCCGTCCGGCCGCCTCCATCAATGCATCCACCCGTTCGCCCCGCTTCAGCCAGCGTTCCAGCAGCGAGATCGCGACTGGCCAGGCGCCGGCGGAAGGTGGGTTCGGCAAGGACCTCATCCCGGTAACGTTAAGACACACAGTTTGACATTCCATCCCATTCTCCACTCAACTCATCGTTTACGCCCGCCACACCGCCATTATGAATTCCGAAGCCGTTCATGCGCTCATCGCCAAAAATCCGTCACTGAAGGCGGCCAAAGCCAAACTCGAGGCCATGGAGCCCGGCGCTTACTGCATCCATCGGAGCTGGGGATTCGGGCAGATCCGGGATTACGATGAGGCGGAAGAGAAGCTGGTCATCGATTTCAAAGGCAAGAGGAAGCACCGGATGGATCCCGCCTTTTGCGTCGGCACGCTCGAAATCCTGCCGGCCAAGCACCTCCTGGTGCGGAAGGAGACCGAGCCCGAGAAGATCGCCCAGCTGATTGAGGAGAAGCCCGTCCAGCTCGTCGTCGAGACGCTGGCCGCCTTTCCCAACAAGGCCACGACCGCCATCGACCTCGAGCTCACGCTCCAGCAGGTGGTCGGCGAGGAGAAGTTCAAGAAGTGGTGGTCCTCCGCCAAGAAGCATGTCGCCAAGGACCCGCGCATTGCCGTGCCGGCCAAGAAAACCGAATGTTACGTGCTGCGCGACGAGCCGATCTCGGCTGAGGACGAGATTCTCGATCGCTTCAACAACACCCGCTCGGCGCGGCGCCGCATCCTGCTGGCCGAGGAGCTGCTCAGCGTCGCCACCAGGAAGGAAACCAAGACCGACCTGACGCCCGTGCTCACCGCCCTCGCCGAGGCCATCAAGGACAGCAACCAGCTCCTTTCCGCCGAGCGGCTCTATGGCGCCGCCGTCCGCGATGAACTGGCCATCATGCTCGGCATCGATATCGCCACCCTCAGTCCAAGCTTGGGCGAACTCGTCGCGGACACCCGCCGCCTGACGGACATCGCCGAGAAGATCCCCGTCCATTTCCAGACGCATTTCCTCGAACTGATCAAGGACGCGCATCCCATTGAGTGGAAGGACCTGACGTTCGCCCTGCTCAAAACCAGCCAGGGCAAGTTCACCACCGAGTGCATCAACTTCCTCGTCGACAGCGGCCACGCCGAGGAACTCGCGACGGTGCTCAAGCGCTGGCAGACCGAGCAGAACCTGCGCGCGCCGGTGCTGCTGTGGATCGTCAAGAACCGCCAGTCGAAGAAATTTGCCAAGCTCCTCAACGACCTCATCACGCCGCGCCTGTGCAGCGCCATCTTCTTCGCCATCGATTATGAAGCGCTGCAATCCGCGGGCGCGCGACGCATTCCGCTGGCTGAAATCCTCAGCGACGACCCCGACCTCATCCCCGACCTGCTGGCCACCGCCGACCCGGAGACCGCGCGCGATCTCGCCAACACCCTCCTGCTCAACCAGGGTTTCGAAGAACTGACGAAAAAGTCGCTGCTCGCCCGCTTCATCAAGACCTTCCCCTCCATCCAATCGCTGGTTTCCAGCGACAACGAAACCAAGGGCGAACAACTGCTCGTGTCGCGCGAGAGCTACGAGCGGAAGCGCCAGGAATACGATTCCATTGTCACCAAGAAGATTCCGGAGAATTCCCGCTCCATCGCCGCCGCCCGCGAGCAGGGCGACCTGCGGGAAAATGCGGGATACAAGATGGCCAAGCAGGACCAGCAGCTGCTCATGGCTCAGAAATCCCAACTCGAACGCGACCTCGGCCGGGCGCGAATCACCGATTTCAAAGATGCCGGCACTGACCAGATCAGCGTGGGCAGCGTGGTCGAGCTGCGCGAGGGTGCTACCGGCCAGACCGTGCATTACACCGTGCTGGGACTCTGGGACGGCGATCCGGAGAAACACATCATCTCCTACAAGACGCCACTCGGTCTCGCCCTGCTTTCCAAAAAGCCCGGAGACCACGTGAAGGTGAAAACCGGCGGTGCCGAGCACGACTATGTTGTGACGGGCATCAGCCGCTACGCCGACCCCCTGCCGGCCGCGGGCAGCTGAGCATGCCTCAGGGTGGAGGGACGCGCCCCCGCCTATCCTTCAAGGCCCGACACCGTCAGGCCCTCCTGGGAACCATTCACGACGGTCGGGGAAATGACATAATCCGCCCTCCGCGCTTTCTCCTCCCACCGCCCGCCATGGAGCATCTGCTGAAAGGACCCGTCATCGGTTTCGCCATCGCAGCGCCGATCGGACCAATCAACCTGCTCGGTTTGCGCCGTTCCCTCAGCGACGGGCGCGCGGCGCTGGATCAACCGGGTCGCCGGTGGCATCATCGCCGGTTTCGGGTCGTGGCAGCTCTCGCTGCTGGCGGCCGAGCGGCTGCTCTGACGCCGCCGGCGCCGACGCCCGCCCCTCCATCGCGGAATTGACGCCCCCGCCCCGACCCGGCATGGCTGAGACATGGACTCGGCTTCTACTCCTCCGCCCGCGCCAGCCGCCACCCCGCCCGTATCGCCGGCTCGCACTTGGGAGATGCTATGCCATCTCTCCGCCATGGCGGGATTCGTCATTCCACTCGGGAATCTGATCGGTCCCTTCCTCGTGTGGCAGCTGAAAAAAAATGAGTTCCCCACCGTCGAGGCTCACGGCAAACAGGCGCTGAATTTCCAGATTTCCTGCCTGATCTACGCCGCTGCGTCGTTCGTTTTGATCTTCGTGCTCATCGGCATCCCGCTGCTGATTGCCATCGGGGTGTTCAACCTGGTCTGCGTCATCGTGGCGACAATCAAGGTCAACAATGGTCGGGCCTGGAAATATCCGCTGGCGCTGCCACTGATCAAATAGCTGCCGCCGCCTTCCCCCCCGGCCCGCCCTGTGAACTCCTCCCTCGACACCCTGAAAATCCTTTCCGATCCCACGCGGCTGCGGCTGCTGGCGCTGCTGATGAAGGAGGAACTCTCGGTCGCCGAAGTGCAGGAGGTGCTCGGCATGGCGCAGTCGCGCATCTCCTCGCAACTCGCCCTCCTCCGCCAGGCCGGGTTCGTGGCCGACCGCCGCGAGGGCAAGAAGGCGTTCTACTCGCTGCGCGCCAGCCTCCCGTCGCGGCAACTGGCGCTGCTCAAAGCCGCGTGCGAGGCCGTGACTGACTCGGCCGAGTTCGCCGAGGACCGCGACAACCTCGACCGGATTCTCCAGAAACGCCGCCGGGTGGCGGAGCAGTATTTCAACCTCATTGCCGGGCGGCTCGGCAAGGGCCACTGTCCCGGCCGTTCGTGGGAGGCGATCGGGCACCTGGCGCTGCGGCTGGTGCCGCCCATCGTCGTGGCCGACCTTGGCGCCGGCGAGGGTCTCATCTCCCAGCTCATTGCGCACCGCGCCGAGCGCGTGTGGTGCATCGATAACTCGCCGCGCATGGTCGAGGTTGGCACCGAGCTGGCCGGGAAGAACGGCCTCGCCAACCTCGCCTACAAGCTGGGCGACATCGAGAACGTGCCCTTGCCCGACAAGTCGGTCGACCTCGCCATCCTCAGCCAGGCGCTGCACCACGCGAACCACCCGCAGACCGCCGTCAACGAAGCCTACCGCATTCTTCGCCCCGGCGGACAGCTCGTGGTGCTTGATCTCAAGGAGCACGCTTTCGAGAAGGCGCGCGAGCTCTACGCCGACGTGTGGCTCGGCTTCAAGGAGAGTGCGCTGCACGGCTTCCTCAAGAGGGCCGGCTTTCAAAAGGTCGAGGTCACCGTCGTATCGCGGGAGACCGTCGAGCCCTGCTTCGAAACCCTGCTCGCCAGCGGAATCAGAGCGGGCAGGCCTTGACCCGGAGGCCCGGGCAGCCTGCCGGGCAGGATTCCTTCCGTTCCCCGCCACAGAAAGGGATTATGAAACGACGCCTAAAAAGAATTGGTCCGCTCACCGCCGGGACAACCCTGGCCGTCATCATGGGCTGCTTCGGCCTGCTGTTCATGCCATTCATCCTGCTGATCAGCGTTGTCATGGCGCACGCTCCGAACGTGCCGCGCGCCTTTCCGTTTATCTTCGGACTCGGCTTCGCCCTGGCAGCGCCGGTGATCTATGGCGTCATGGGTTTCCTCCAGGGCGTGATCGGCGCCTTCGTCTACAATCTGGTGTCGATGCTGACGGGCGGCATCGAAATTGAGGTGGAGTAGACCGCCGGACGACGGGTGTCACTCTTCACGATCCGCCTTCGGACAATCGGTGTCCGCCATCGCTCAACCGGCCGTTCCATCCTTGCGCGAATGCCCTTCGACGGATTCGGCCGGCTCCCCTTCGACACGCTCAGGGTCTACGACACCGCAGGAAGACTCAGAGGGTTTACTTAGCCGGCGGTGCCGTCTTGGCGCGAATACCGGCAGAGGCGGTTGCCATCGGGATCGGCGATCCACGCCAGCCAGCAGACGCGCGTCTCGACGGGCTCGATCAGCATCCTCACCCCACGGCGGCGGGAGGAGGATTCAGGGGGCATGGGTGATCGGGGTGAGAATTTGGAGGATTCAATGATCCGCGCAAGGGATCCCGTCGCTCCGCCCGGAGTGTCGGGGTATTACGCCGGCAGCTCGCCGGTTCGTCGTGTAGAAGTTAATCTAATTATCCGGGCTCCATTGCGCACAGGTTGAGGTTGCAATAAATGCGCAAAGCTTGCCAAGGCTTGCGCTGCCGGGTCGTGCATTCCATGCGATTATGCTGCCATGCAGTCAGCCGCCGTCCCGCCTGATGCCTTCTTCCCCTCGCCCCCATGAACGATGTGCTTACCGGTGACCTGATTTACGTGGCCGTTTTTTGCCTGGGCGGACTGGTGTTCGCCGTGGGCCCTTTCATCGTCGTCCACCTGCTGGCTGCCCGCAAAACCCGCAACTGCGCCAACAAGACCGGCCAGTACATCGAATGCGGAATGGAACCCATTGGCGATGCGTGGATCAGGTACAGCGCGGTCTATTACTTGTACGCCCTGGTGTTCGTCGCGTTCGCGGTGGATGTCCTCTACCTGATCCCCGTCGCGCTGGTCTACAACCGGCAGTTTGTCATCCGGGACTTCGTCGAGCTGGTCATGTTTGTGGGGATTCTCTCCCTCGTGATCGTCTACGCCTGGAAGAAAGGAGTTCTCGAATGGAAGCGTCGGTAGATACCTCCCAGATCGTCAAATTCGCCAAACTGGACGAACTGCTGGCCCTCAGTCGCGCCAACTCTTTGTGGCCCCTGACCTTCGGTCTGGCCTGCTGCGCCATTGAAATGATGGCCGCGGGCGGTCCGCGCTTCGATATCTCGCGCTTTGGCGCCGAGGTTTTCCGGCCTTCGCCCCGTCAGGCCGACGTGATGATCGTAGCCGGCACCGTTAATAAGAAAATAGCTCCGGCCGTGAAGACCCTCTATGACCAGATGCTGGAGCCCAAATGGGTCATCGCCATGGGCAACTGCGCCATCTCCGGCGGACCCTTCGTTTTCCCGGGCCAATATGCCGTGGTCGAGGGCGTCGACCAGCTCTTCCCGGTCGACGTCTACATCCCGGGCTGTCCTCCGCGTCCGGAAGCGCTGATCGAAGGGATTCTGGCGCTGGAACAGAAGCTCACCGGCAAACGGCGCTGGCCGGTGGTGAAGCCGCCGCAATGATCCCGTCCCTCGAGCAATTATCCGACCAATTTACCCGGCTGATCAGGCTGGGCGCGGTCACGCCCAATGTGGAGGATTCCACCGCCGCCGCGCCCGGGCCAACCGCCACTCCGCCGCCGAGTCCGGGCCCGGTCCAGCCAGTTGATTATTCCCTTAAGGGATACCATCTCGATGTCACGGTGTCCCCCGGACAGGTCGTGCTCGCCGCCGAGATCCTTGATCAAAACGGCTTCGGCCTGGATGCCATCACCGGGGTCGACTGGATTGCGCAAAATGAGTTGGAGGTCGTGTATGACTACTTCCATCCCCTTTCGCCCCTCCGCGTCGCGGTCCGGGCCCGCGTTCCCCGGGGCCATCCGGAGCTTCCCACCCTTTCCGGGGTGTTCCCGGGCGCCAACTGGCATGAGCGCGAGACGCACGATTTCTTCGGCATCCGCTTCTTGGGACACCCTGATCTCACCCCGTTCCTCCTGCCGGAAGACGCCGACTACCATCCCCTCCGCAAGGATTTCAACGCGTGATCGCTTCAAACGACATCCCCAGCCGCACGAACCCCCAAGAGACGTTCGTCCTGAACCTGGGGCCGCAGCATCCGGCCACCCACGGGGTCCTGCGGATCAAGATGACGATGAACGGTGAATACGTCACCCGGGCTGAACCCGTCATCGGCTACATCCACCGGATGCACGAGAAAATGGGGGAAAATCGCACGTGGGCCCAGTTTCTCCCCAACACCGGCCGCATCGACTACCTCTCGGCGCTGCACTATAACCACGCCTTTGTCGGTGTGGTGGAACGCGCCCTCCGGCTCGAGGTGCCGCGGCGCGCGGAATACATTCGCGTCATCACGTCCGAACTCAACCGCATCTCCAGCCACCTGGTCTGGTGGAGCGCCTTCCTGCTCGATCTCGGCGGGTTCACCCCCCTGCTCTACGCCTTCGACGACCGGGAAAAAATCCTCGATCTGCTCGAGGGAGTCACCGGCTCCCGCCTGACCTACTGCTACTTCCGCTTCGGTGGACTGTGCAACGACATCGATGACGAGTTCATCAAGGGCACCCGCGCTTTTGTCGCGCAGATGCGTCCGCGACTGAAGATGTATCGCGAGCTGGTGACCGACAACATCATCCTGCGCAAACGCCTGGAAGGCATCGGCCCCATTAGTGCGGAAATGTGCCGCAAATACGGCGCCACGGGCCCGGTAATCCGTGGCTCCGGGGTCGCCTACGACGTGAGAAGGAGCGAGCCTTACTCCGTCTATCCTGAATTCGACTTCGAAATTCCGGTCTTCCCCGAAGGCGATTCCATGGCGCGCTACCTCGTGCGCATGGAGGAGATGGCGCAGAGCCTTCGCATCATCGAGCAGGCCCTGGGCAAACTGCCCCCCGGCCCGGTCATGGGCAAGGTCCCCCGGGTCCTGAAACTGCCTCCCGGCGATTACTGCTACGCTGTCGAAGCCGCCCGCGGTCGGTTCCTCGTGCGCACCGTCAGCGACCACAAGGAGATTCCCTACCGCGTCAAACTGCGCACCCCATCGTTCTCCAATCTGAGCCTCTACGAAGAGGCGAGCAAAGGCATGATGCTGCCCGATGCCCTGGCCCTCCTGGGCAGCCTGGACCTCGTCATTCCCGACATCGACCGCTGACCGCGCACCTCCCGCCATGAGTTTTCTCACCGCCGAGCCCGTCAGATTGCTGCTCTCCCTAGTCTGCATCATGGCCTTTGTCGGCTTGAACGCGGCCTATCTGATGCTGGCCGAACGGAAGGGCGCCGGTCGCATCCAGCGCCGCCCCGGACCAAACGAGGCCGGTTATGGCGGCTGGCTCCAGCCCGTCGCCGATGTCGCCAAGCTCCTTTCCAAGCAGCTCATCGTCCCGCCGGGCACCGACACCATTCTGTTCCGCCTCGCCCCGCTCATGGTCATCTCCCCCGCGATGATGTGCTTGGCGGTGATTCCCTTCAGTGAAACGCTCGTCGCCCGGAACATCAACGTGGGCCTGCTGATGGTCTTCTCCTTCGGATCGATCAACGTGATGGCCATCATGCTCAGCGGCTGGTCCTCCCGCAACAAGTACGCCATCATCTCGGCCGCCCGCGTCGTCTCGCAGGACGTCGCCTACGAGATCCCCATGCTGCTGGTCGTCATCACGCTGCTGATGATGACCGGCACGATGGACCTCAACGAAATCGTCCGGCAGCAGGCCGGCGGGTTCTGGCACTGGAACCTTTTCAAGGTCTGGGTCAATCCGCTCATGCCGGTGACGTTCGTCATCTTCTTCATCTGCATGCTGGCGGAGACGAACCGTGCGCCTTTCGACATGGCCGAGGCCGAGAGCGAACTCGTGGCCGGCGCGTTCACCGAGTACGCCGGCATGGGCTTCGGCATCTTCTTCATGGCCGAATACGCCAACATCGTGCTAGGCTGCAGTCTCGGCACCGTCCTCTTCCTCGGCGGCTGGCAGAGCCCGTTCGGCATCTGGCCGGGGGTGGTCTGGTTCCTCCTCAAGCTCTACGCCCTGATCTTCACGGTCATCTGGGTCCGCTGGACCTTCCCCCGCACCCAGTTCTACGGCCTGCTCAACCTTTCGTGGAAGATCCTCATCCCGGTCTCCCTCTTCACCCTCCTGCTCTCCAGCGCGATGATCAAAATCTTCTGAGCATGAAAGCCTCGATTCTCGAAGTTCCGCGCGGCTTCTGGAGCCTGCTCGTCGGCATGCGGGTGACGCTGACCCAGTTCTTCAAACCGGTCGTCACCGTGCCGTATCCGCGCAAAACCCTGCCCATCCCGGCGCGCTACCGCGGACACATTGTGCTCACGAGCGATCCGGAGACGGGCCGGTCTTTCTGCACCGCCTGCAAATTGTGCGAACGCGCCTGCCCCAGCGACTGCATCCTGGTCGACGGCGTCAGACTGGAGGGGGAGAAAAAAAAGTCGGTGACGGAGTTCAAACTCGACTTCACCAGGTGCAGCCTGTGCGGCGCCTGTGTCGAGGTCTGCCCCTGCGACGCCATCCGCTTTTCCAAAAACTACAACCTCGCGAGCACCTCCAAGGGTGACTACGTCTTTGATCTGGTCGAGCGACTGAAGGCGGAAAAGAAACAGCCGTGATTCCTGGCTCCGACTACCTTGCCACCGGCCTTTTCGGCCTGATCATCGCGACCACGGTTGCCGGCGCGCTGCTCGCGGTGCTCAGCACGCGCATCATCCGCAGCGTCTGCGGCCTGGCGCTGTGCTGCATCGGCCTCGCCGGGCTCTACTATTTCCTGAACAGCCCGTTCCTCGCGTTGATGGAGATCCTCATCTATGTCGGCGCCGTCTGCGTGACCATCGTGTTCGGTGTCATGCTTACCGAGACCGACGAACCCGCGCCGCAGGAAAAGCAGAGCCGCGAGTTTCTATGGGGCGGAGTCGCGCTGCTGGTGAGCGGGGCGATTTTCTGGGGCGTGGCGCGACTGGGCCTGCAGGGCCCCTGGCCGGCGGCGGTCTCGCCGGCGACCGACGGCTCGGTACCGGCCATCGGTGGCGCGCTGCTCACCACCTACAGCCTGCCCTTTGAGTTGATCTCGCTCGTGCTCCTCGTCGCCATCTTGGGCGCCCTCGCCATCGCCCGCGCCGGAAGGGGGAGAGAATGACTGTCCGCCTGTACGATCAACCCGGGGTCTACCTCATCCTCGCGGCCTTTCTGCTGGCCGCCGGCATCTACGGCCTCATCCGCCGCCGCACGCTCATCGGCATGCTCATCTCGGGCGAGCTGATCTTCTCGGCCGCGGCGCTCAATTTCATGGCCCTGAACCGTTTCATGGCGCCGGATCCGACGGTCGGCCAGATCTTCGTTCTTTTCATCATGGGTCTCGCCGCCGCCGAGGTCGCGATCACGCTGAGCATCATCATCGCGGTCTACCGGAATTACCGCTCCATCCACTCCAAGGAGCTTTCCGAACTGAAGGGATAGCTCCATGGAAACGCCCTCCGACCTCCGGCTCCTCCTCGCCGTCCTCGCCCCGCTTCTCGGCGCCGGACTGGTCATGATGACGGGCAGGAAGCCCAACCTGCGCGAAACCTGCTCCTTTCTCACGGCCGCCACGCTGTTCGTCGTCGTCGCGTCGATGATCCCCTGCGTCCGCGCCGGGAGGACGCTGCACTTCACGCTCTTTGCGCTGCTGCCGGGCCTGAGCTTCGCGCTGCGGGCCGACGCGCTGTCGATGATCTTCGCCACGACCGCCTCGTTCCTGTGGGTGCTGACGGTGTTCTACTCGGCGGGCTACATGCGCGGCCTCGGGGAGCATGCCCAGACGCGTTTCAACACCTGCTTCGCCCTCGCGCTGTTCGGCGCCATCGGCTGCGCCTTCTCCGACAATCTCCTCACGCTCTATCTCTTCTATGAGATCGTCAGCATCACCACCTACCCGCTGGTCGCCCATCACCAGGACGAAGAAGGCTATGAGAGCGGAAAGAAATACCTCGTTTACCTGACCACCGCGGCCAAGGGACTCATCCTCCCGGCGATGGTGCTGATCTACGTCCTGTCCGGCACGCTCGACTTCGCCACCAACGCCCACGCCGGCATCCTGCCCGCGAATGTCCACAACGGCGTCATCATCCTCCTCTACGTCTGCTGCCTCCTGGGTTTCGCCAAGAACGCCGTCATGCCGCTGCACCACTGGCTGCCCAGCGCCATGGTCGCGCCGACCCCGGTCAGCGCCCTGCTCCATGCCGTTGCCGTCGTGAAGGTCGGCGTTTTCTCCACCGTGCGCGTGATGCTTTACGTCTTCGGCGTGGACTTGATGGATCGGCTCCATCTCGGCCTGCCCACCGCCTGGTTCGTCTCCATCACGATCCTCGCCGGCTCCATCGTCGCGCTGAGCAAGGATGATCTGAAGGCGCGGCTGGCCTACTCCACCGTCAGCCAGCTCTCCTACATCATCCTCGGCGTCGCCCTCCTGACGCCCACGGCCGTCGCGGGTGGCCTCTTCCACATCGCCGCCCACGCGTTCGCGAAGATCACGCTGTTCTTCTGCGCCGGCGCGATCTACGTGGTCACCCATAAGAAAAAAATCTCCGAGATGAACGGACTGGGCCGGGCGATGCCCTTCACCTTCGGCGCCTTCGCCCTCGCCGCGCTGAGCATGATCGGCGCCCCGCCGGTCGGCGGCTTCATTTCCAAGCTTTATCTCTTCGTCGGCGCCCTCGACGCCGGCTCCATCGGCATCCTCGTCGTGCTCGTGGCCAGCGCGCTCCTCAACGCCGCCTATTTCGCCCCGGTGGTCTACCAAGCCTTCTTCAGTCCGCCTGCCGCCGGGGATGCCCAGCACCACTTCCACGAGGCGCCGCTCGCGCTGCTGATTCCCCTCTGCCTCACCGCCGCCATCTCGGTGGTCATCGGCATCTGCCCCGATTTCTTCATGCACTTTGCCCAGGCCGTCCTGCCATGAACCTTGCCCGCCTCATCGATTTTCTGCGCGACCGCCTGAAGACCGTGGTGCGGGCGGGCATCGCGGTGCTGGTCGTCCTCGTCGTGCTCGACGCCGTTCCGGCCGTCGTCAACAAGGAGCACGCCCACACGGCGATCGAACACCTTCCCGTCTTCTGGGCGGTGTTCGGCCTCCTCGGCTGCCTGGTGCTGGTTGTCTTCGCCAAGAGCTTCGGCCACCTCGGCGTCTCGAAGCGGGAGGACTACTATGATGAGTAACGTCTGGCTTCATCCCGCGCTGGTCCTGTTCCTCGGCTGCCTCGGGCTGCCGCTGGTGCCCGCGCGCCTGAAGAAGACCTTCCTCCTGCTGGTCCCGATCCTGGCGTACGGCGTGGTGCTCACGATGGCGCGGGGCGAATTCGCCCATGTGCGCTTCCTGCAGTGGACGCTGACCTTCGGCCGCGCCGACGCGTTGAGCCTCGTCTTCGCCCACATCATGAGCCTGATGTGCATCATCGGGACACTGTTCGGGCTGCACGTCGAGGAGGACGGCCAGCACATCGCCGCTTGGATCTACGTGGCCGGCTCGCTCGGCGCCATCTTTGCAGGCGATCTGCTCACGCTCTTCCTTTTCTGGGAGGTGATGGCGTTCTCCTCCGTCTTTCTCATCTGGTACCGCCGCAAGCCCGAATCCACCGCCGCCGGTTTCCGCTACCTGCTGGTGCACGTCACGGGCGGCCTGGCGCTTTTCGCCGGCATCGTCCTCCATGTGAAGGCCACCGGCAGCACGGCCTTCACCGCCTTCGAGATCCATCATCTCCCGCCGGCGGCCTGGCTCATCCTGGGCGGATTCCTCCTCAACGCCGCCGTGCCCCCGCTGCACGCCTGGCTGCCCGACGCCTACCCGGCGGGCACGTTCAACGGCGCCGTCTTTCTCAGCGCCTTCACGACCAAGACCGCCGTCTATGCGCTTTGCCGCGGCTTTGCCGGGATGGAACTCCTGGTGGTGCTCGGCGTGATCATGTCCCTCTACGGCGTCGTCTACGCCATCATCGAGAACGACGTGCGCCGGCTCTTCGCCTACCACATCGTCAGCCAGGTCGGCTACATGGTGGCCGGCGTCGGCATCGGCACGCAGCTCGCCGTCAACGGCGCGTGCGCCCACGCCTTCGCCCACATCCTCTACAAGGGCCTGCTCTTCATGGGCGGCGGCGCGGTGCTCCACATGACGGGCGAGACCCGGATGTCGGAGCTGGGCGGCCTCTACAAGAAGATGCCGTGGGCCTTCCTCTTCACGCTGATCGGCGGCCTCTCGATCTCCGCGTTTCCATTTTTCAGCGGCTTCGTGAGCAAGTCCATGATCGTCCAGGCCAGCTTTGACCAGCATCTCCTCTGGGCCGGCTTCCTGCTCAATCTCGCGGCGATCGGCACCTTTTACTGCAACGGCCTGAAAGTCCCGTACTTCGTCTGGTTCGGGAAGAACCACTGCCCGTCCGCCACCTTCGAGCGCGCCCAGGATCCGCCCTGGAACATGCTGGCTGCGATGGGCGTCACCGCGTTCCTCTGCGTCTTCATCGGCTGCTACACGCCGTACCTCTATCATCTGCTCCCGTATCCGGAGGCCGCGCAGGCGTTTCATCCGTACACCTCGTACCACGTCTCCGAAACGCTCCAGATCCTGCTCTTCACCGCCCTCGGCTTCTTCGTGCTGGTCAAGCTGAAGAAAATCGAGCCGCACCGGGGCATCAACCTCGATCTCGACTGGTTCTACCGCATGGGCGGCCGCGCCTTCCTCTGGCTGGCCCGTTGGCCCGTCCAGTCCGCCGACACCGGCGTGGGCGAGGTCTACCGCGTGGGCGGCCTCGTCCCGCTGATGAAGTCCGCCGGACTGGTGGGCCTCTTCGACAACCGTGTCATCGACGGCGCTGTGGACGGCCTTGCGTCCGCGGTCCGCGGCATCGGCGGCCGCCTGCGTTTCGCCCAACGCGGAGCGCTGCAGGAAAACCTCACCCTCGTGTTCGCCGTCGCGGCGATCCTCATCCTCGCCTTCCTGTTCTTCTTCTAGCGCTTTCGTGCCATGATTCCAGCCGGCTCCAACGCGGGCTTTCCGATTCTCAGCGTGCTGATCTTCGCGCCGCTGCTCGCCGCCGCCGTCGCGGCCCTGATCCGCAGCGAGCGCGTGCTGCGCTGGTGGACGCTGGCCGGCACCACCGCTGTCGCGCTTCTCTCGCTGAAGCTCTGGACCGGCTTCAACCCTGCCACCGCTGACTTCCAGTTCGTCGAACACGCCGCGTGGATTCCCGGCCTGAAGATCAACTACACGCTCGGCGTCGACGGCATCAGCCTGCTGCTCGTGCTGCTGACGACCCTCATCACGCCGCTCTGCGTCCTCGCCTCGTGGACCCACCTCCAGACGCGCGTCCGCGAATTCATGATCTGCCTGCTGATCATGGAGACGGCCATGACCGGCGTCTTTTGCGCGCTCGATTCCATCCTCTTCTTCGTCTTCTGGGAGGCGATGCTGATCCCCATGACGCTGCTGATTGGCGTGTGGGGCGGCCCGCGCCGGATCTACGCCTCGCTCAAGTTCTTCATCTACACGATGTCGGGCTCCGTCTTCCTGCTGATCGCGCTCATCGCCCTGCGCCTTCACGCCGGCACCTTCCACATCCCCGACCTGATGGGCCGGCCGTACGATCCCGTCTTCCAATGCTGGATCTTCGCGGCGTTCTTCATCTCCTTCGCGATCAAGGTGCCGATGTTCCCGTTCCACACGTGGCTGCCCGCGGCCCATGTCGAGGCGCCCACGGCCGGCAGCGTGTTGCTTGCCAGTATCCTCCTCAAGATGGGCACGTACGGTTTCCTGCGCTTCTGCCTGCCGATCACGCCCTGTGCCACCCATATCTTCGCGCCTTGGATCCTCTGGCTCTCCGTGGCCGCCATCCTCTACGGCAGCTTCGCCTCGCTCGCGCAGACTGACCTGAAGAAGCTCGTCGCCTACTCCAGCGTCGGCCACATGGGCTTCGCCACGCTCGGCATTTTTGTGCTCAACACCCGCGGCATCGAGGGCGCCACCCTCGTGATGATCAACCACGGCATCACCACGGGCGCGCTGTTCATCGCCGTCGGCCTCATCTACGAACGCCTGCACACCCGGGACCTCAACGCGGCCGCCGGCCTCGGCAAATTCATGCCGGTGTTCTCCTTCTTCCTCGGCGTGTTCTGCCTCTCTTCCCTCGCCTTTCCCGGCACCAACAGCTTCATCGGCGAATTCCTCGTGCTGGCCGGCGGTTTCGCGCACTCCAAATGGCTGGTGGCCTGCGCCGTGCCCGGCGTGGTCGCCGCCGCGGCGTACAACCTGCGCATGCTGCAGCGCGTGGCCTGGGGCGGCACCAACAACCCCGTCCACACCGGCCTCACCGATCTCAACCTGCGGGAGATCGTCAGCCTCGCGCCCCTGCTGGTGTTCGTCTTCTGGATCGGCCTCCACCCGCAGCCGTTCGTCAACGTCATGCACGCCAGCGTGCAACACCTCCTCGCCCAAGCCGGCCACGCCGTGGCCTCGGCTTCCGCCGCCCTGCCATAAGATGACATTGCCCGCACACCAGACCTTTGCCGCCACGGCTCGGCCGGAGCCTCGCCCTCCAGCCCGTCGGCGGTGGTTCATGGCTGCCATGCTCGCTACTCACTACCCGCTACTCGCTACTTGGTAATGATCTCCTCCTTCATCATGGCCTTCCTGCCGGAGCTGGTGCTGCTCGCCGGCGCGCTCGGTCTCTTTGTGGTCACCCTCGGCGCGTCCCAGCAAAAACTCGCCCGGATCGTCGCCCTGCTGGTCGCGTTCGCCACCATCGCCGCCGCGGCGCTGGCGCTGGGACAGCACGCCGACCTCTTCAGCGGCGCCTACCGCGTCGATCAGTTCTCCCAGCTCCTCAAGCTCGTCCTCGCCTTCGGCTTTGCGTGCATCCTGTTCCTCAGCGGCGAACTCCCCGACATCCGCGGCGAGGTCAAGCCCGAGTACTACCTCTTCCTCACTTTGAGCGTGACCGGACTCGTCATGCTTGTGAGCTGCGTCGACATCATCTCGCTCGTGGTTGCCCTCGAGCTGTCCTCGTTCCCGCTCTACCTGCTGGTGCCCATGCGCCGCGAACGCGCGGAGCAGAAGAGCCAGATGGAGTCGGCCATCAAGTACGTCATGTTCGGCGTGGCCGCCAACGGCATCATGTTCTTCGGCCTCAGCTACCTCTACGGCCTCACCGGCACCACGCACCTGCCGGAGATGGTCGCCATCCTCCAGCCCGTCGTGCATTCGCCGCTGGCCATCGTTGGCCTCGTCATGGCCTTCTGCGGACTCTACTACAAGCTGGCCGTCTTCCCGTTCCACTTCTGGACGCCCGACGTCTACCAGGGCGCGTCCAACGAGACCGCCAGCCTCATCGCCTCGCTGCCGAAGGTCGGCACCGTCGCCGTGCTCGTGCGCTTCGTCTCGCTCGCCACGCCGGACAACCGGACCGTCGCCCTGCTGCTGACCTTCCTCGCCGTCGCCTCGATGTTCTACGGCAACCTGATCGCCCTCGTGCAAAAGGACCTCAAGCGCTTGCTGGGCTTCTCCGCCATCGCCCACGCCGGCTACGCGCTGATCGGCTTCGTCGCGATCGACGTCGCTGGCTACACCGCCGCCCTTTACTACATCACCGGCTACCTGCTGATGATTCTGGCCTGCTTCGTCGTCATCTGCCGGGTCTCGCGCGACGGCACCAACGTCGCGATCGAGGAGCTGGCCGGGCTGCACCGCCGCTCGCCGCTGCTGGCCCTCACGCTGCTCGTGGGCCTGTTCGCCCTCGCCAGCATCCCGCCCTTCGTCGGCTTCATGGCCAAGCTCTCCCTGCTCACCGCCGCGCTGGCGCAGGGCCACCTCGTGTTGGTCATCGTCGCCGTGGTCAATTCAGTCATCGCGATCTACTACTACCTGCAGGTCATCCGTCAGGCTGTGTTCGGCGAGGTCAACCCCGCCGCCGCGGCGGGGCCGATCGTACTGACCTGGCCGACGCGCATCCTTTGTGTGGTGCTCATCGCCGGCATCGTCGCCCTCGGCGTCGCGCCCGGCCTCGTCATCGACACCATTTCGCATTCGCTCGCCTTCGTCACCTCCAGCCCCGCTACCCCTTTGCTGGGCCGTTGAGCGCGGTAGATTTATTTAACCACAGAGAGCACAGAGGTGGTCACAGAGGGCACAAGAGCCTCTGACATCTGCTTTCCTGGCCACAAGCCATCGTTGACCCCTCTGTGGCTTCGGATTTTGTCGGCCTGGGTATTCGAGATACAATGATGCAGGTGCAAACGCTTACCGACTCAGACCGTGATTGGGCGGCGGCTTTGGTGACCCGGTACTTTGGTTCACCGATCATCGTGACCCGGGGCGTTTGCCATGACACTCGGACGCTGCCCGGACTTGTCGTCCAAGATGAAGGTATGCGGCTCGGCCTGCTCCAGTACTGCACCGTTGGAATGCGCTGTGAAGTCGTGGTGCTCATTGCCCTCCGCCAGCGCCAAGGACTGGGCCGCCGGATGCTGGGCGAGCTGTCGTCCGTAGCGCGCGCCCAAGGCTGCCGGTGCCTCTGGCTCATTACGACCAACGACAACCGATCCGCGCAGCGGTTTTACGCCGCGCTGGGCTGGCGCGAGGTCGCCCTCCATCGCGGCGCGGTCACGGAAGCACGGAAGCTGAAGCCGGAGATTCCGGCATACGGCCAGGACGGCATTCCCATCGTCGACGAAATCGAGTACGAGCTCAGCCTGGATGATGCCATGCTGCGGCTGCTTCAGGCGAACAAGGAAGACCTCGATGCCCTGCAGGCCGTGTACGAGGCGTGTCCTGATTACTTCGAGCGGTGCCTCGGCGGGCCGGCGGGACCGGCGGAGGCCCAGAGTTCGTTCGCCAATCTCCCGCCCGGACGCTCCTACGACGATAAGTTCGTCTTCGGCGTGCTCGACGGCGACCGCATGATCGGTTGCGCGGAGGTGTTTCGCGATCATCCCAATCCCGGCACTGCCTGCCTAACCCTCCTCCTGATCGTCCCCGAATTTCGCGGCTGGGGATTCGGGCGTGCAGCGCTGGTCGAACTGCACGACTTCGCCCGCACTGAATGCGGCGCGAAGTTGATGCGAACGGCGCTCGTCGATCCCGCCCGCGCGCCGGTCGGCTTCTTCACCAAGCACGGCTACGCGACCACCGGCGAACGCCGCCCCTACCGCTACTTCCGGTTCGAATCCGAGGTGGCTTTCTTCCAGTGTGACCTGCAGAATCAGCCATGAGGATCGGCTCTGACTGATTGATGCCAGCTGGCGCAAAGATGTCCACGGATCTGGATGCATGAAAATCGTCGCGGCATACTCCACCCTTGATGAAGCCTACTTGGCGAAGTCCCGGTTGGAAGGGAGCGGCATCCATGCAGGGATCCACGATGAGCTCACCGCCTCCACGTACTGGCTGTCCTCGAACGCCATCGGCGGCGTGAAGGTTGAGGTCGAGGACGAAGACCTCGATCGGGCGCGCGAGGTGCTGGCGCTGCCGAAGATGGACGCCGGTCTGTTGCGCTGCCCGCACTGCGGATCGGATGAGGTCAGGCTGCGGGAGCTCAGCCCGCTCGCCGCGATCTGCGTCGGCATCGGCTTTGTCCTGCCCTTCCGCTCCCAGCGGGCCGACTGCCTGCGCTGCCATCGGTCTTTTGTCATAGAGCCTCCCAAGGGAAAGATCTGACATGTCACCAATGGAAAAATCCGCCCCAGTGCTTGTCTCCGCTTTGTTGCTCACGTTGACCGGAGGATGCGCGACTTCGCCGACGTCAAGCAGTACTTCAGCAGCGCGTGCCAACACCGCCGTCGAACCGACTCCTCAGCTTGATCGCGTGGATCAGATTCCCATCCCCCTCGTTCAGACTGAACCGATTTATCCTTATGAACTCCGCAAGAAGGGAATCACCGGATCCGCGGTCGTTGGATTTATCGTAGATACTCAAGGTAATGTCCACGATGTCCGCGTCATCCAAGCCACTCACGAGGAATTCGGCATGGCGGCGGTGGCTTGTGTTTCCAAATGGAAATTCAAACCCGGGGTCAGAGGTGGCCGCACGGTGAATACCCTTCTGTCTGTACCGATTTACTTTGATCTCTCCAAGGCAGCCGAGAAGCCGTCGACTACGGCAGGGAAGCCAGAATCGCCACCTTGATCTGGCTCGCGGCATGAAACTCAACTTCCCGTCGTGATGCCCAATATGAGCGAGCCTCCGCCTGCTCCAGTTACCGCCCGGCGGTTTGGCTACGCCTGGGTGGCCATGGCCGTGACCATCGCGCTGCACGTGACGGATGAGGCGGGGACGGATTTTCTGTCGGTCTATAACCCGGCCGTCCAGGCGATCCGCGCGCGGCTGCCGTTTCTGCCGCTGCCGACGTTCACGTTCGGCGTGTGGCTGACGGGACTGGTCCTCGGCATCCTCTTGCTGCTGGTGCTGTCCCCGCTGGCGTTTCGCCGGACGCGATGGATCGTCTGGGTCTCCCTGCCCCTCGCCGTTCTTATGTTCGGCAACGGACTCGGACACATCGCAGGTTCCTTCTATCTCGGGCGTCTGATGCCGGGCGTCTATTCCGCGCCGCTCCTGCTCGTCGCGTCCGCCTACCTGTTCCGGCAGGCGTGGGCGCAGCTCCGTGGAAATACGCCGGGTGTTTAGAACTGCGCGGCAGCCGAATCCGAAAGAAAAACGGGCGCAGCAAGCCTGCGCCCCTACAATTTCTGACCTCTGGCCTCTGACCTCTGGCTTACTCTGACTTCTTCCACCCGTCGTCGGAATCCTGGGGCGGATGCCAGGGCGGTATGATCCATCGCTCCTCCGCTTCGGGGGGAGGCGGCGGGGCCGCTTTGGGCCCGGTCTCCGGCGGCCGGATGGGCCGGCGGTCGTCCTTTCTCCAACTCCGCGGCCAGAGGCCGCCGCCGCGCCGGATCAGACTTCTGAAATCCCACATCATCGCTTTGTCTTTCCGCTGGTAGCTTTCCGATATCCGATATCAAAAATCCACAATCCGCTCACTCCACCTTCACCCGCGCCTTGTAGAACTCCTCGGCCCGGCCGTAGATCTCCTTCGGATCACTCAGCGTCAGCGCCTCGGCGGCGAGCTGCCGTGCGTCGCTCATCTTCATGGCGCGGACGAAATATTTCACCGCGGGCAGCGACGGCGACGACATGCTCAGCTCGTCCACGCCGAGTCCGAGCAGCAGGGGCGTGAACACCGGGTCGCCGGCCATCTCGCCGCACACCGCCACCGGCAGCCGGTGCTGGTGCGCGTCGTCCACCACCCGCTTGATCGTGCGCAGCACGGCCGGGTGGGTCGGCTCGTAGAGGTGGGCGATGTGATCGTTCCCGCGGTCGATCGCCAGCAGGTACTGGATGAGGTCATTGGTGCCGATGCTGAAGAAGTGGCAGTGTTGCGCCAGGATGTCGGCCGTGGCCGCGGCACTGGGGATCTCGATCATGCTGCCGACCTCCATGTTCTCGTCGAAGCGCTCGCCGCGCCGGCGCAGTTCCTCCTTCGCCTCCGCCAGCACGACGTTGGCGCGCGCCAGCTCCTCCGCGCCGCTGATCATTGGATACATCATGCGCACCTTGCCGAAGGCGCTGGCCCGCAGGATGGCGCGGAGCTGCTCCTTGAACATCTCCGGGTGTTCGAGGCAGAGGCGGATCGCGCGAAATCCCAGAAAGGGGTTCGTCTCGTGGTGAATCAGGCCGGGGATGGTCTCCATCGGCTTGTCGCCGCCGAGGTCGAGCGTGCGAATCACCACCGGCTGCGGCGCGAACGCCTCGGCGACGGCCTTGTAGGTGGCAAACTGCTCCTCCTCCCCCGGCAGATGCGACGAGTTGAGGTAAAGGTACTCGGTGCGGAACAGGCCCACGCCCTCGGCCTGGCAATCCTTCGCCTGGCTGACCTCCTCGGCCTTCTCGATGTTGGCCAGCAGCGTCACGTGCACGCCGTCGAGCGTCTCGGCCGGCAGCCGGCTGGCCGCCATCAGGCGCGACTCGATGGTCTTCTTCTCGGTCTGGATCCGGCCGTAGCGGAAAAGCGTCTGCTCGGTGGGGTTGACGATGACCACTCCGTCGTAGCCGTCGACGAGCACCCGGTCGCCGGTGGCGACCCGGGTGGTGAGGTCGCGCACGCCCACCACGGCGGGAATCTTCAGCGAGCGCGCGACGATGACGGCGTGGCTCGTCTTGCTGCCCGAGTCGGTGACGATGCCGATGGCCGTGCTGCGGTCGATGCCCGCGGCGTCGGACGGGGTGATGTCGTTGGCGACGACAACGCGTTTCTCCGCCAGCTCGCTCAGGTGGCGCGCCGCCTGGCCGAGGAGATTCTGCAGCACGCGCTGCGCGACGTCGCGGATGTCGCCGGCGCGCTCCCGCAGGTATTCATCGTTGATCTCATCGAACGCCTTGACGTAGCGCTGCGCGACGTTGTTGAAGCACGTCTCGATGTTGGC
>Ga0116112_1000388_pt1 | contig 35519 bp, 26 predicted proteins | sample June2015DPH_8_15_FD_89721 | JGI IMG/M metagenome (GOLD analysis project Ga0116112, IMG submission 89721) | Peatland microbial communities from SPRUCE experiment site at the Marcell Experimental Forest, Minnesota, USA - June2015DPH_8_150 | ecosystem: Environmental > Terrestrial > Soil > Wetlands... | reverse complement strand
GTCTCGGCCAGGCCCAGCTCCCACGGAATGCCCGAATGTTTGATGGAGGACAGCGGCGACGCCCCCGTGCCGCCATCGTGACCGCTGATGAGCACCACGTCCGCGTGTGCCTTGGCGACACCGGCGGCGACGGTGCCCACGCCGACCTCGGCGACGAGCTTCACGCTCACGCGCGCGTTGCGGTTCGCGTTCTTCAGGTCATGAATCAACTGGGCGAGGTCCTCGATGGAATAAATGTCGTGGTGCGGCGGCGGTGAAATCAAGCCGACACCCGGCGTGGTGTGCCGCGTTTTGGCAATCCACGGATACACCTTGCGGCCGGGCAGTTCGCCGCCTTCACCGGGTTTCGCACCTTGGGCCATCTTGATTTGCAGTTCCTTCGCGTTGACGAGGTATTGGCTCGTGACGCCGAAGCGGCCGGACGCAACCTGCTTGATGGCGCTGTTCTTCGAGTCGCCGCGGTCGTTGGTCCAGACGTAGCGTTCCGGGTCTTCGCCGCCTTCACCGGTGTTGCTTTTGCCGCCGAGGCGGTTCATGGCTATGGCCAGCGCCTCGTGCGCTTCCTGGCTGATGGAGCCGTAGCTCATGGCGCCGGTCTTGAACCGTTTCACGATTTCCTCAACCGGCTCGACTTCCTCGATGGGCACCGGCCGTGGCACGGGAGATTTTGAGGGACTGCCCTGCAACCAGCCGCCCTCGGCTTCCTCGCTCGGAGCCGGCTGCCGGGCGAGTTTTAAATCGAGCAGGCCGCGCAACGTGCACAGATTCCGGGACTGGTTGTTGACCAGCTCGCTGTACTCCTTGAAAATCCTGTAGCTGCCCGTGCGGCAGGCGAGCTGCAGTTTATGAATCGTCTGGGGATTGAACAGGTGGAACTCGCCGTCGCTCCGCCACTGATACTGGCCGCCGGTGTCCAGCGCCACGTTGTCCACCGGGCGTTCCGGATAGGCCCGGCGATGGCGCACCAATGCTTCTTCGGCCAGCACGTCCAGGCTGACACCTTCGATGCGCGACACCGTCCAGGTGAAGTACCGGTCAATCACGTCGTGGCTTAAGCCGATGGCTTCGAAGATCTGGGCACCGCGGTAGCTTTGGATGGTGGAGATGCCCATCTTGGCCATGGTCTTGACGACGCCCTTGACCGACGCCTTGATGTATTTCTTGACGGCGGTTTGATGATCAAGGCCGGGCAGCAAGCCCTCGTGGATCAGGTCGTCGAGCGACTCGAACGCGAGGTAGGGATTGATGGCGCTGCAACCATAACCGATGAGCAGCGCAAAATGATGAACCTCGCGCGGCTCACCCGATTCGAGCACGAGGCCGACGCGCGTGCGCGTGCCTTGCCGGATCAAATGATGGTGCAGGCCGGCCAGGGCGAGCAGGCCGGGGATCGGCGCGTTTTCGGCGCTGATGCCTCGGTCGGAAAGAATGATAATGTTCGAACCTCCGGCAATTGCCTTGTCGGTGGCAACGAACAATTTGTCGAGCGCGCCTTCCATTCCGGACGCGCCTTCCGCCGCCTTGAACAAAATCGGCAGCGTGACCGCCTTGAAACCGGGGCGGTCCACGTGGCGGAGCTTTTCCAGTTCCTCGTTGGTGAGGATGGGATGCTCGAGCTTGATCATGCGGCAGCTTTCGGGCACGGGCCGGAGCAGGTTGCCTTCCGAGCCGATCATGGTTTCGGTGGAGGTGATCATTTCCTCGCGGATGGGGTCAATCGGCGGGTTGGTGACCTGCGCGAAAAGCTGTTTGAAATAGTTGTAGAGCAGTTGCGGTTTGTTCGAGAGCACCGCCAACGGCGTGTCCGTCCCCATCGAACCGATGGGTTGAACGCCGTCGCTGGCCATGGGACCGAGAATGAACCGCAAATCCTCGAACGTGTACCCGAACGCCTGCTGGCGCTGGAATACGGTCCGGTGGTCCAGTTCATGAAAGTGAGGCGGTTCGGGGAGGTCTTTCAGCAACACATGGTTCTGATCGAGCCAGACCTGATACGGATGCCCGGTGGCCACCTTCTTTTTCAACTCCTCGTCCGCGACGATGCGGCCCAGCTCGGTGTCTATCAGGAACATGCGGCCGGGCTGCAGACGGCCTTTCTGGACAACCAGCTCCGGCGGCACGTCGAGCACGCCGACTTCGCTGGCCATGATCACCCGGTCATCCTTCGTCACGTAGTAACGCGACGGGCGCAGGCCGTTGCGGTCCAGGGACGCGCCGATGCGCACGCCGTCGGTGAACGCGATGGAGGCGGGGCCGTCCCACGGTTCCTGCAGGCAGGAATGATATTCGTAGAACGCCCGTTTTTCCGCGTCCATGCTCTCGTGATTTTCCCACGGCTCGGGAATCATCATCATCACCGCGTGCGGCAATGACCGCCCGGTGAGCGTGAGAAACTCCAGCGCATTGTCGAACATGGCCGAGTCGCTGCCGTCCTCGTTGATGACCGGCAGCAGCTTCCTGAGGTCGTCGCCGAACAGGTCGGACGCGAACAGCGACTGGCGGGCGTGCATCCAGTTGATGTTGCCGCGCAGGGTGTTGATTTCGCCGTTGTGTGCGACGTAACGGTAGGGATGCGCGCGTTCCCAGGTGGGAAACGTGTTGGTGCTGAAACGCGAATGCACGAGGCACAACGCGCTGGCCAGCGCCGGGTCCGTGAGGTCCGGATAATATTTTTCCACCTGGTCGGGTATCAACATGCCCTTGTAGATCATCGTCCGGGCCGACAGGCTGCAGACGTAAAACTTGTCGCCACCCCGGATGCCCGCGGCGCGGATGCCGCGCTCCGCCAGTTTGCGGATAACGTAGAGTTTGCGCTCGAACGCCAGGTCGTCGGCCAAACCGCCCGGACGCGCGACGAAGACCTGGCGCACAACCGGTTCAGATGCAATGGCAGTTTGCCCCAGCGAACCGTGTTCGGTGGGCACGGTCCGCCATCCCAACAAGTGCAGACCTTCCGTGGCAACGATTTCATTGAAAAGCACCTCGCATTTGTAACGAGCTGCGGGATGAGACGGCAGGAAGATCATGCCGACGCCGTATTCGCCCGGACCGGGCAGCATAATCTTCACGTCGCGACACGCCTGTTCGAGGAAGGGGTGGGGCAATTGCATCAGGATGCCCGCGCCGTCGCCCGTGTTCGGTTCGCAACCGCATGCGCCGCGGTGCTGGAGGTTGCGCAACACCTGGAGCGCCTGCTGGACGATGGCGTGCGATTTTTTGCCCTTGATGTTGACCACAAAGCCCACCCCGCACGCTTCATGCTCGAAGCGCGGGTCGTAAAGCCCCGTTTTCACCGGCGCACCGGCCCGGACCCGCGCCGGGTGGCTGAGTCGTTGTGTTGTTCTACTGGTCATTTCCTGGCGATAATTGTCGCCTTTTGTTCTCTTATTCTTGACATAAATTTTGCTGCTTCGCAATAAATGTTTTCGAAACGACATCGCCAATCCCGTTTTACACTAAACATCCATGTCGTATATTGGCAGCCTTGTGAATTCGCAAAAGCGTCAGCGCGTCGTCTGCGGCATGAGCGGGGGGGTGGACTCCTCCACCGCGGCGGCGTTGCTGGTCGAGCAGGGCTATGACGTCATCGGCGTCACGCTCAAGCTCTGGAAGCACGACTGTTTTTCGCCCGACGAGGACCTGTTCAAGTGCTGCGGGTCCCGGGCGGCGGCTGATGTGCGCGCCGTCTGCGACCACCTGGGCATCCCGTTTCATTTGATTGATGACGCGGAGGAATTCCAAAGACAGGTCATCGGCCACTTTGCCGCCGAATACCGGGCCGGTCGCACCCCCAACCCGTGCATCCTGTGCAACGAACATCTGAAGTTCGGCACACTGCTCCAGCGCGCGGACGAGTTCGGCGCGCAATATGTTGCCACGGGCCATTACGCGCGGGTGGAACGCGCCAACGGGCGGACGTTGCTCAAGCGCGGTCGCGAGCCGCGCAAGGACCAGAGTTACTTTTTGTTTTCGCTTCGGCAGGACCAACTTGCCCGCGCGTTGTTCCCGGTCGGCGACCGGACCAAGAGCGACACGCGCGCAGCCGCACGCCAGCGCGAACTCAAGACCGCCGAGAAAAAGGAGAGCATGGAGATTTGCTTCGTGCCGGACAACGACTACGGCAAATTCCTCCAGCAATCGAATCTCGCACAGAAACATCTGGGCGAAATCGTGGACCTGCACGGGCGCGTGCTCGGCCATCACGACGGCATCGAGTTTTATACCATCGGCCAGCGGAAGGGCTTGGGCATCTCGGCACCGAAACCGTTCTATGTGATTGAACTGGACGCCGCCCATAACCGCGTGATTGTGGGCGACGACACAGCGCTGGATCGCGACGAATTCACGGTGGACCGCTGCAATTGGATTCCGTTCGACACGCCGCCATCGAGTTTTGCGGCCACGGTAAAAATCCGTTACAAACATCCCGACACGCCGGCGACGGTGATCCCGCTGGGCAATGGCGGCGCGAAGGTGAAGCTGCACGCAGCGCAACGCGCCATCACGCCCGGCCAGGCGGCGGTGTTTTATCAGGACGATCTGGTAATCGGCGGCGGGTGGATTGCGCGATAATTTGAACGTGGCAATTTGACAGCCCGCACCAGCCAGTGCATGGTTGCGGTCATGAAAATACTCATTCTTCTGGTCGTGATCCTGATTTTTCAGGTCATTTCCGCCGGCGCCGCGGATTCCATTTACGACATTCCGCTCAAGGACATTGACGGCAAGGACACCTCGCTGAAGCCGGAGCAGGGCAAGGTGCTGCTCATCGTCAACGTCGCGTCGAAGTGCGGATACACCCCGCAATACACCGCGTTGGAGGCACTCTGCCAGAAATACAAGGATCGGGGCCTGGTCGTGCTCGGTTTTCCCTGCAACCAGTTTGGCCATCAAGAACCCGGCACGGACGCGGAAATCAAACAGTTCTGCTCCTCCAAATACAACGTGACCTTTCCAATGTTCGACAAAATCGAAGTCAACGGTGCCAACCGTCATCCGCTTTACGTGATGCTGGCGGGCAAGAACTCGCCGTTTGCCGGGGATATCAAGTGGAATTTCACCAAATTCCTCGTCGGCCGGGATGGCAAAATTCTGAAACGTTTTAACTCGCCGGTGAAACCGGATGCACCGGAAGTGATTCAAGCCATTGAAGCGGCGCTGACGTTGAAATAGAACCAACGCTTGGCCAGCAGCGGTGTTTTATCAAGACGATTTGGTCGTCGTCGTCGGGTGAATTGCTTAATGCAAAACTCTTAATTCAGCCTCGGCGCTGTGGTATTCTTCAAAAGTAGTCACACCCGTGCCAAGACATTTTTTGAAAAAATCCGCCGCGCCAGTTTTGTCGTTTTCGATGAGCCGTTTGGAGCCAGCATAAAAACATGCTTCGCAGTGCTGTTCCCGGTCTGCCTTGGTATTCGCGTCTGCGGCGGCTTTGAGAAAATCGGCTTCGGTAATTTGACCGGCCAAAAAGCGCCCAACTTGCAACGGCCAATCCGTCGGATTTTGCGCTTTGCGATTGTTCAAATAGGAAACCAGTTCTTGTGTCGCAGCTTCTTTTTCGCCAGACCGCGCCCGGATGAGCCAGATTCGATAATAGGAATAATCCTGAACTTCCGAGCCCAGCTCGCAGGCATTTCTAAAATCCGCCAGCGACCCGACGAAATTGTGCATGTCGTAGTATCCGCAACCCCGGTCATGATACGCCCGGCCGCCGGGAAGCGCGCGCGATTCTTCGGGATGCGAGCGCACAACAAAATTGGTTTTATTTTTCGTCCACCATTTTGCCCATTCATCGGCTTGGTCTTCGGTGAATTGCTGGCCGGTGAGCGCACGCAACGTTTGGGTGGCTTTCAGGCGGACGATTTCATCCGGGTCGCGCAACAGCGGCAGCGCCAGTTCGACAGATTGTTTTTCGGGATTTCGGTCCAAAGCACGCAGCCCGAGTTGCCGCGCGAGAGGCTGGGAATTTTGCAGCAAGACCATGGCTTCATCGGCGGAAATTTTTTCATCCTGCCGCACCATTTGCGTAAAAGCCCAGCTCACGGTTTCCGGGTCGGACGAATTGAAAAAACGCAGCAAATCCTCGCGTGGAATGACCATGTCAAAGCGCTGAAGGATTTGCAGACCGGCACTTTGAATGCCGGGGTCTTTGTCCTTGAGCATTTCCCGAAAATCCGGGGCGAATCTTTCGAGGTCACCGCGAAATCGCGGCAAGGTGAAAAAAGCGGCGTGACGGACGCGGGCATCCTCGTCGCGCATCATGGCAACGAGCGGTTCTGCATTTTTCGGATTCCAATTTAAATAATCGGCAAGTGTCTCGATGCCGGCCATTCTCACTTCAGGTTCTGAATCCTTCAGCCAGGTGACCGCAGCTTCCGTCAATCGCGGATCACTGATTGATCCATAATGCCGGTTGAAAATGGAAGCGGTATTGACGCGGACAACGGGATTTGTGCTTTGAACCGCGGCGAGAATCGCGGGAACTGCGTCGGTCTGAAAACGCGCCAGACCTTCGACGGCGAAGTAACCGTATTTTGTGCCAAGCAAATCGGTGAAAACGGAAAGCGCCGGCTCAAATTCCAGATCGCGCATTTTTTCCGGCTTAAACGTCCAAGTCTGTTTCGTCAGCCACCACGATTTGTCCGCGAGCCGTGAAATCCATTTGCTCGTTTCCGGCAAATCCGCTTTCGTGACTTTGGCGTAAGGTGGCAAATCGTCTGGGTTGGCCATCGGCGTTTCACTCCTCTTTTCAATCATTTTTTGCGCCTCCGCCGACAGCAATGGATTGACTGGCCTGTTTCCACCCAATATGCGCATTTGCATTTCCCGTTGCCTCATCTGCATTTGTTCCATCCGCTCTGCCGATTCTTTCGCCCGCGCCATATCGTTGCCGTAAATTTCCGGTAATTTCTTTTCGAGCATCGCTTTTTCCAGCAGCGGTTCCGGCGAAAGAACATAAACCTGCACTTCCGACGGCTGGCCGTTGACGGAGGAAATTTTCAGCGGGAACACGCAACGGTCGCTCGCAAAGCTGATTTGCAGCGGATGCAGTTCGCCCGAAGCCAATTTAAACTCGCTTGAAATCAATCCCCAAACGCCTTGGCCGAGATTGACCTTGACCGCGACGAAATACCATTGCTGTTTGACATAGGCATCCAGCATGTCGGTTTTGTTGGTGGGAAAATAAAAGTGATTTGCCTCCAGCCAGTTTTCCAGAGCGCCCGCATCTTTGGTGGACAGCACAGCCACCTCGTAAGCGCCGACGGTTTTGACCTCGATCACCTTGACCGGTTTGGATTTTTCCCCGTCCCCCTCGCTGCCGAGGGAGGCAGACCTTGTGCCGGCATGGTATCGCGGCTCAAAATGTTCCTGCGTATATCGGCTCAATTCGTAGAAGCACTTCATCGAGCCTTTTTGCACCTTCGGCAGATTCGGCACCGGAATGAGCCAGCCGAATTCGTCCACCGGTCCCTCGTATTTGACCTGCAAAATCAAATCCTCGCGTCCGGCATCGTAAACGAGAATGGCCTTCTGCGTCGGCTCGTTGATGTCCTTGTGCTTGTCCCATACAAACTTCGGCGCGACGAAGCAACCGTCCGCCAGCAGCTTCGTGGGCGCAAGAAACACAACAAGGAGCGATACCAGAAGAATCGTTATCAGCTTTTTCATATAAATTCTGGCAGTTGATTCCGGAGCATCCCTGAATCAGATGGAATTGACCTGGAAATACTCCCGCGCGAGAAATCTGACAAGGAGTTTTCCGAGTCGAGACGTGCCAGTTTCCGCTTGCACCGCCCTCGCCGCTTGTTAAAGTCATCCCACATTTTCATCCGCCGGCAGCGGCGGCTTTTCCGCCTTCGCACCCCGACATGAGTGTCGGAGCGCTCTGGCGTGACGAAGGCCTTTTTAAACCAGAAAAATATTTGACTCGTGAAAGTTTTCAGCGGCACCGCCAATGAACCTCTGGCCCAGGCGATTTGCAAATACATCGGCATCGAACTCGGCAAATGCAAAATCTCGCCGTCCCCCGACGGCGAGACGTTCGTGAAAGTCGAGGAGAACGTGCGCGGCGAGGACGTGTTCCTCGTCCAATCCACCTGTCCGCCGACGAATTACAATCTGATGGAGATGTTCATCATTATTGACGCGCTGCGGCGGGCGAGCGCGGCGCGCATCACAGCGGTGCTGCCGTTTTATGGTTACGCCCGGCAGGACCGCAAAGACCAGCCGCGCGTGCCCATCACCGCCAAGCTCGTGGCTAATCTCCTCGTCGCCTCCGGCGCCAACCGTATCCTGACGATGGATTTGCACGCGCAGCAGATTCAGGGTTTCTTCGACATCCCGGTGGACCATCTCTACGCCGCGCCGGTGATGTACGAGTATCTGCGGAAAAAGCGCCTGACCGACCTCGTCGTGGTCAGCCCGGACGTGGGCGGGTTGAAGATGGCGCACGCCTATTCGCAGACGATGGAAGCGGGCCTGGCCATCGTGGCCAAGCGGCGCACAAGCGCGACGGAGGTCGAATCCATGGCCGTCATCGGCGAAATCAAAGGCAAAAACATCCTGCTGGTGGACGATTTGACGGAGACGGCGGGCACGCTGACGGCGGCGGCGGCGTTGCTGAAGAAAAAGGGCGCCAAACAGATTCTGGCCTGCGTTTCCCATGCCATTTTAAACGACACGGGCATTGCCAGATTGCGTAAATCAGTGATTGACGAGTTGATTACAACTGATACAGTGCAACGCCCCACCATTGACGGGGTGAAGATTGTCACCCTGTCGGTGGCGGGGCTTTTGGGCGAAGCCATCAAACGAATCAACACCAATTCGTCGGTGAATTCGCTGTTTGAATTCAAAGGCGGGCGCACGAGTTGATCCCGCCCTTGAGGTCACGAGACTCCAATCATCCAGCATTTGTAGCGGCCTTTGGAAACGAAGGCCGCTTTTTCGTAACAAGGAAGTGCCTGGACAAAATCCGGCGGCAGGAGTAAAACCGGAATTGTCATCAGAAAAGTCTCAAAAGCGTATGTAACCAAAACATAGAACGAAAGCTTTAACTTCATTTCCAACAGATCAACCCATGCAGGAAAAGGAAAATCCATGAAACAGAAAATTCTTCAAATGATGGTGGCGGCGCTCGTGTGCGCGGGTGCGCAGGCGCAGGTCAACAGCGGCAGCAATGGCAGTGATGGCGCGTTCAATCCCGCATCGAATATCGTCATTGACATGGCAGACCATCCGAATGGCATTTACCAATATACTTCCGTCAACATTTCAAATGGCGTTACGGTGACGTTTATCCCGAATGCAAACAACACGCCGGTGACTTGGCTCGTGCAAAGCGATTGCACGATAGCTGGGACAGTATCTGTACAAGGAAATGACTCAACCAATAGTATCGTTGGGGCAAATGGTGGTCCCGGTGGTTCTCGCGGTGGAAACGGCACTTTGACTCCGGGATCACTCCCGGGGGCTGGACTCGGACTAGGAGGAGGTCAAGTTGGGGTAAATACAAATTGGATTGGTGGTAATGGTTCTTACGCGACGATCGGAGACTGCAATACCAACCCGCAAACAAGTTCCAGCTCGGGAACATACGCTCAATATTCTCCCGGCAATTCCTATGGAAACATCTTTGAATTGCCACTTCTTGGTGGTTCTGGCGGAAGTGGTGATGGCTGGAGCGCTCAAGGCGGCGGTGGTGGTGGCGGAGCTATTCTTATAGCCGCCTCCGGTACTCTTAGTATGTCTGGCAGAATTCTGGCAAAAGGCGGGAACGGATACTATTCGTCTTACAATTATAGCACCGGAGATTGGTATCAAAATGGCCATGGAGGAGCGGGGAGTGGTGGTGCGATTCGCTTGATAGCATCCGCTGTTACGGGCAATGGGATACTCGACACAACTGGCGGTTCTGCTGTTTACGGGTATTCGTGTTACTGCTGCGGTTGCAATAGTGTTTATGACAATGCAGGTAACGGTCGAATTCGAATTGAAGGACTTTTAGACACTTTCACCGGTGGAACTGCTGGCGTAGCCACACGCGGCTACACTGGAATTATTTTCATGCCGACGAATCAGCAACCTCAGTTGCTTGTCGTTAGCGTCGGCGGAGTTCCAATTTCCGCGTCGCCTACCGGCGTGTTATCCACGCCGGATGCCGTCCTTTCCGCGCAGCAAAATAATCCCATTCCCGCCGTCGTGAGTTGCGCGAACCTGCCGTTGAACACGCTCATCACCGTGAGCGTGCTACCAGCAAATGGTGCTTCCGTCAGCGCGACAGGCTACAACAACACCGGCACGCAAACGTCCAGCACGGCTACCATTTCCGTCAACATCCCGCGCGGTGGCGGTCTCATTTACGCCACGGCTGCAACCTCAAATTAACAAAATTGCATGAGGTCTTGGCGGCAACTTGTAATCGTTGCGGTTTTGCTTCTGCAATCATTGCCCGTTTTTGCCGACGACGTGATTACCAATTTCATGTCGCCGATTGTGAGCTATCAATACGCGGAAGATTTCAGCAGCGAAGTTTTAACCAATGGCGGAATTCAATCGCCTATTGTCAGTTTCCAATATCTTCAAGACTTCGGCAGCACGGCTTTGACGAACGGCGGCATCATCTCACCGATTATCAGCTATGAATATCTCGAAAATTTCAGCAACATGGTTTTGACAAATGGCGGCATCATGTCGCCGATTGTCAGTTATCAGTATTACGAGTGGCCGGGCAGCGGCATTCTGAATTTAGAAAGCAGTCCGGTGGTGAGTTATTACTGGCAGTTCGGCAATTCATCCGGGCCGGTTGTTCTTCACGGTCGCGTGACCGACGTGAACGGTGTGGCGCTTGCAGACGCGACGGTCGCAGTAATGATTTATTTGACTCCGTTGGCGCAAGCGAACACGGACGCGAACGGAAATTATCAAATGCCATCTCTGGACGCGGGCGCTTACAATCTTGAGGCTTGGGATTCAGCTCACCAAGCGTCATTTCGGAGTCTGACGCTGAACGCGAACACGGCGGAGCAGGATTTTCAGTTGAAACTGATGCCATCCACGCCAACGAGCCAGCAGGTGAATCGGTCGGCAACGGTGAACTACACGGTGAATGATCTCATGGGCAGCCAGCTTTTGATTTACAACGGCTCTTCCTTTGTGCCGATCACGGCAAACAATCTGCCTTCGCCGAACCTTATGACGATTGTGATGATGCACGGGTGGGTGTGGACTGCACCAGATCCATCCATCCTAAACACGCCATTTGACCAGTGGCCGGCAAACATGGCAGCATTGTTGCAATCGAGAGGAGTCACTCCCGCAACGGCGAACATCGTCGCTTGGGACTGGCGTTATGCCGCCATGTCGTCATTTCCTCCTTCAGATCCAACCCTCCGAACGCCAGATCAAGGCGTGGGTTTGGGAGAAGCCTTGCAACAATTTTTGGGCGCGAGCTATTCACAGCCGTTGCATTTCATTGGACACAGCCTCGGCACACTGGTCAACGCAGCGGCAATCGATTATCTGCATGGGTATCGTTCGGGGCATCAGGACTATTCGCCAACGCCTTGGGCAAACAATCTCATTCACATCACGCTATTCGATCAAGCGCAAATGGCGGAATTTGGCACGAAGCCTGTGTTGGATGACGGCTTGGATCCGACGGCTTTGGATGCTTGGAATGCGGCGTTTGCTCCGAACAATAACGCCCAACAAAACTGGCAATCTCCTTTGCCGCAAAAATTCACCTGGGCGGACAACTATGAATCGTTTGTTGGAGGCGAATTGCCGAATGTGGCAAACATTTGGCTGCAAAAAGGCGCGCTTAATGCGCTTCCGAGCAATCCTTCCCTCGAAGCAATTGTGGAATTTTTGGACGAAACTCACAGTTACCCAATTTATTGGTATGATCTGTCTATCATGAATCCGACGGATGCGAATAATCCGCTTGGATTCAAGCGAAGTTATGAGTATGCGCCGTCGGCTTTTCCTCCGTCGGACACAACCACTTACCATCAAGCACCGGCAAATAATGACGGGCTTGCCTTGGAACCTGTCAACACAGTTGAACGGCCGCTCGGACTTTTACCCGACGTTGTGTTACAGACCACTGTGGACACAATTCAATACACCAGCGGAGTTACGGTGCAGATCGCGAATACAGTTCAAAATGATTTTTCCAGTTTCTTTAACTATGTGGGCGGCATTGCTGCATCAGGCGGGCAGGCGGTGGTGAATCTCTTCGATTCAGCGGCGCTCAACCTGACTTTAAGCACAATTCCGTCTTCTTCGCCAAACTTGCAAGTAAGAACCGGTGTGCATCCGCTAGCGAACAGCAACGACAACTCTAGCTTGCCGCCAATGGTGTGGCTGCCGATTCAAATTCCAGCCAATGCAGCAGTAATGGCGTTTGATTTCACCGTGTCGGGCGATCCGGTGAACGACTCGTTGGTTTGCGGCATCGGGACAAACAACCTGTTTTCATTGCAGGCGAAATACATTCCCACGAACGCGGTTTCGGCCAGCCGTTTAATTGACGTGATGGCTTGGGCCGGCGCAACGAATGAATTGTTCTTTGGCTTTTTGGGCGGCACCTCGACCAATGCCACACTGGAAATAGAAAATATCCGGTTTTACAGTTTTGAGCAGCCGGCGTTGCAGGCTCAAGCCAACGGTGGAAATCTGATTTTGTCATGGCCGATGTCGGCGCAGAATTTCAGTCTGCAAACCACGACCAATCTCGCCGACTCAAATTCGTGGACGACCCTGACGAACGTTCCGGCAATCGTGAATTTGCAGAACACAGTTACCAATCCAATCACCGGCAATCAGGGCTTTTATCGGCTAATTCAATCGCAGTAACAAATCGCACGACCCGTCCGCCATCTGATGGCTTTCGGCTGGCATGGGGCAAGTGTGCGCGGAACTTTGATCAGGTCAATCCCAAGGAAACGGCTTGAAAGGGGCCGAAATCTGATGTTGACGGATTGACGCCGATAGATTTCGTGCGCACACTCGCTTTGTTTTCCAAACGGGAACGTTTACGCATTTCAGTATGTGACAACGTATGCACATCGCTCAAACAAAAGATGAGAGTCTCACATCGGGCGGGCCGCAGTATTATCTTCATGACATGCCCGACCACGCAAAGGAGTTTCTCCGGAAGAGAGGTGCTTGTCCGGTTGTTCTGCAGACTCCTTACGGCATCGCGAACAGTTCGTTCACGGCGGTTGGCCGGGACCACAAACTCGCGGCAGGAGGAAGGGTCGTAAAAGGCAAAGTCGGGCATGACCGAATCCAAGGCAAAGAATCCATCGGCGAGGCAATCCGCTATTGGTATGGTTTGAAGCACAAGGCGGATTTTGAACGGATTGACCTTGAAGCGATGATTCACGATGACGGGCATTTCATTCTCATACCAATTGCGGTGACGATGCGAAGAACAAAACGTTCGCAAACGCTGGAGAAAATCAACTACCCACTTTCATTTCACCACGATTATCAAAGCAAGCTTTGGAAACGACAGATCGATGCGGCACGGAAAAAGTCGTCTGAGGACGTTTCATGGGCCGCTGCCCAAATCAAACGCGTCGTGACCGAGCATGCACGGATGGACACTCAACGCGTTCACGAAGCTGATTTGCTACGCACTGCGGGTGCGCTTTCACTGCTTGGCCTTGATTTGAGTTTGTATCTGACAAAAGGCTACGACTGCCCTAAAAGCCAATTTAGTTTCTACAACTTGCCGGTGTATCCGTGTCCGGTTGAAATAAAAAAGCGATCCTCGCGTTTCGATTATCAAATCACACGCTACACCAACCTGCCGCGAGCCGTCGTGCTTTGCCTCGAACACGACTTGATCAATCCGCCGGATCACGTGGATGTTGTCGAACTTTCGACATTGGCGGATTATCTTAAAGCCTGATCGATGCGCGCCTATATCGAACCAATCTTTGAAGCAATTCCCGCCGCTCGTCAGGAAGACGCGCGGCATTACGGCGTGCATCCTTACTTCACCCGGCGCCCGGCGAACGTCGTGCGGAGCTATATCGAGCGATATTCGGAGGAGGGCGACACGGTGCTTGACCCATTCGGTGGCACAGGGGTGACGGCAATCGAGGCGTTTCTGCTCGGACGCAACGCGATTCAAAATGACCTGAACCCGTTCGCCAATTTTATCGCGCGCAATATAGCCGACACGACTTTGCCTTCCACCTCGCCGCTGCGCCAAGCATTCGAGCGCGTGGAGCAAGCCTGCAGACATTCCTTGCAGGACATTGAGGAAGATGAAGAAAAAGCGTTGCAGTGGCTCAAAAAACTCCCATTGCCAAAAAATATCCGGTTGCCACACAATTCGGACGCCGAATTCTTTCGGGACATGTTCACGCCCCGGCAATTGGCCGGACTGGCTTTGATCAAATTCGCGATTGACCACGAAAAAGGCGTCATCCGCGATTTGCTGCTTCTCGCCTGGTCGGCATCGGTCGCGAAGCTCAACAAGACCTTTTTATCGGCCAAAGGCCGCGCTGAGAGCCGGGGCGGCTCGAGCATCTTCAGCATTTACCGCTACAAATTGGCCGCGCTGACCGTTGAGCTTCCTATTTGGGAAACTTTTCACGGCCGTTTCCTGAATGTCCTCGCAGCCAAAGAAGAGGTGTTGCGACTGCGAAATTATCGGAAAAAGAGACGTAGATCGTTCAATCTCGACAGCGAAAAGAATTTCCATGTATTGGCGCACGACGCCGCCACGCTCGATAAAATCCTCAAACCGGGCAGCGTGGACTATATCTTTACAGATCCGCCTTACGGAGCGTTCATCAGTTATCTCGATCTTTCCATTTTGTGGAACCATTGGCTTGGCTTCCCGGTAACGGACGAAACCCGCAAGCAGGAAACCATCGTCGGCGGCGAGCAAGCACACACGGAGGAACACTATAAACAGAGTTTGGCGCACAGCATCAAAACCTCTTTTCGCCTGTTGAAACCCGATCGCTGGTTCTCCATCGTGTTTCAACATTGGGATACCAGTTACTTCGCCGCGATCCTGGAGACGGCAGAGGAATGTGGCGGTCAATTGAAGGCTGCGATTACTCAGACCGGCGATGTTATCTGGTCCATGCACAAAAAGAAGAACTCGGCAAGCGTTCTGGCTGGCGAGATGATACTGACCTTTTACAAGCCGGCCAAAGCCAGCAAGCCGTTGAAAGAATCAAAGCCAATCATGGCGGCGGACCCGGCCAAAATCCTTCCGGAAATTTTTGATACTTGCCTCGACAACGGCGTCGGTGTCTTTACCAGCGAGGCTTTGTTCAATCGGCTGGTCATGGAACTGTGGCATCGCCGTGCGTTGGGCTGCCTGAATCTGAACCGCGAACAGTTTGCCCAGCAATTGGAGCAACGCGGCTGGAGTTACAATACGCGCACTCACACTTGGTCGAAAGCTTCTTACCCCAAAAAAATCTTCGCGGAAATGATGTTGTTTGACCGCGAGAACGATTGAAACGATCTCTTGAATGGGCCGTTTCCGAATGGCCTAATTCGTGGAAAACGGCTTGAATATGGCCGAATTCTGATGTTGACGGATTGGTGGCAACTGATATTTTTCCCTGCTCTTTGGCGAGCCGGTCTAACCGGTAACGCCGGAATTTTTTTAAGACGATGAAATCAGTGCCGTTGAAAGCGTATCCCCGCACGTTGCAACGCCGGGGCGGAGCCAAACGATTGCGCGCCGCCGGGCGCGTGCCCGCGATCATTTACGGTCGCCAGGCCAGGCCCCAGAACCTCGAGGTCAACGCCAAGGAACTCGAGGAGCTCATCCACCATTCCGCCTCGGAAAATGTGCTGGTGGATTTGTCGGTCGAAAGCGACGCGCGCGCCAAACGTCTCGCGCTCGTGCAGGAAATCCAGCACCACCCGCTCGAAGGCAACATGTTGCACGTGGATTTCCATGAAGTCGCCGAAAACGAAAAGGTCGTCGTCCATGTCCCGCTGGAAACCACCGGTGAAGCCGCGGGCGTGAAAACCGGCGGCGGGGTGCTCGAACACATTATGTTCAAGCTCAAAGTCCGCTGTCTGCCCCGGGATTTGCCAGAGCAAATCATCGTGGACGTCAGCCATCTCGAACTGGGCAAGGCCGTCCACCTCGGCGAAATCCAAGCCCCCGCCGGCGTCGAAATTCTGGGCGACAAAAATATCCCGGTCGTGGCCGTGGCCATGCCGCGCACCGAAGAGGAAGAGGCGGCGGCGACCGTGGAGGGTGAGGCGGTGTCCGCCGGCGACGTCGAGATGATCAAGGAAAAGAAAGAAGAGGGTGAAGAAGGCGAAGCGAAAGCCCCGGCCAAAGGCGTGGAAAAGGGCGCCGCCCGGCCCGGCGAAAAAGCCCCGGCCAAAGGGGCCGAGAAAGGTGCGGCCAAGGCCGCCGAAAAGGGCGCGGCGAAAGTTCCGGAGAAGGGCGCAGCCGCTACTCCGGAAAAGGCCGCCGACCGGGCCGCCGGGACAAAACCGGCGGAGAAAAAGAAGTAACGCGCGTTTTGCGCGTTGCGTGTTCCGTGATTCGCGAACGAAAAATTTCACGCAACACGAAACACGCAACACGAGAAAGCTCACATGGAAAATAGGTTCCTGATTGTGGGCTTGGGCAATCCCGGCGCGGAATACGCGGAGACGCGACACAATGCCGGGTTTTCGCTGGTCAGGAAACTGGCCGCGCGCTGGAAAGTGGACTGGCGGAACGAACGGAAGTTCAAGGCCCGCGTGGCGCGCGTCGAACGCAACGGCAAACGCGTCCTGCTGTGCCAGCCGAAGACGTTCATGAATGCGAGCGGCGCAGCGGTGCGGGCGGTGATGGATTTTTATCAGTTGCCGCTGGAACATTTACTGGTGGCGGTGGACGATGCCGATCTGCCGCTGGGCGAGCTCCGGTTGCGGGCGGGCGGCAGCAGCGGCGGACATCACGGTCTGGAGTCCGTCGCGCAGTATCTGGCCACGCAGGCGTTCACACGGTTGCGCCTCGGCATCGGCCGCAAAGACGGCGCGCGGGAAATCACGGATTACGTGCTGGACCGTTTTGAAGCAAGGGAAGCGGCGCTGATGGAAAAAGTTTTGGGCCGCGCGGCTGACCAGGCCGAATGCTGGCTGGACGACGGAATTGAAAAGGCAATGAACCAGTTTAATGCCAGTCTACCAACTTAGGTAGGGTCGGCGCGCTGCGCCGACCGGACGCCGCAGCGTGGCGTCCCTACCAGACGAAAAATAAAAAATGGAACGATACGAAGGTCTGTTCATCCTGAACGCGGCAGGCAGGGAAGAAGGCGTCAAGGACGCCCTGGACAGGATTTCTGCCGAAATCACGGCCGCGGGCGGCAAGGTCGAAACCGTGCAGAAGATGGACAAGAAAAATTTCGCGCGCGTGGCGGACAAAAAGCACAGCGCCGGCTTTTACGCGAACATCATTTTCACCGGCGCCCCAACGATCATCACGCCATTGCGGACGAAATTTGCGCTGAACGAGGAAATTCTCCGCGTTCTTTTCACGCAGGCGCCCGAACCCAAACCCGCAAAATAAACCCTCAACCCGGAGACCTTATGGCCAGCTTCAACAAAGTCATTCTTGCAGGAAATTTGACGCGTGACCCTGAACTGCGTTACACCCCCAAAGGCACGGCCGTCGCCCGCATCACGCTGGCCGTGAACCGCACCTACACCCTTGAGGGCGGCGAGAAAAAAGAAGAAGTGAGTTTTGTGGACGTGGACGTCTGGGGACGCCAGGCCGAGGTCATTTCGCAATACATGAAGAAAGGCCGCCCGCTGCTCGTCGAAGGCCGCCTCAAGCAGGACACCTGGGAAGACAAAAACACCAAACAAAAACAGAGCAAATTGAAGGTCGTGCTCGAAGGCTTTTCCTTCATTGACTCCAATCGCGGTGCTGAAGGCGCACCCGCCGCACCCCGTCCGGCCGCCGCGCCAGCCGCGCCGGCAGCCGCCGATGCTGACGCGCCTCCGCCCGAAGGCGACGATGTTCCGTTTTGACGGAGACAATTGATTTTTCCACAAGCGGCAATTTCGTTCACGCATTACGCATCACGCATCGCGATTCAACGATTTAACCAGTTAACGATTTAACGATTTTCATGAAAACCGAAGTCATTCTCACCAGCAACATCGTCGGCCTCGGCGCTGAATCCGACCAGGTGAAGGTCGCCGCCGGTTATGCCCGCAACTATTTGTTCCCGCAACGGCTGGCCATTCCGCTCACGCGGGCCAACAAGCGCCAGATCGAAGCGCTCCAGAAACGCCGCGCCGAGCGCGAAGCGCATGAATTCAACACCATGACCGAGCTCGCCAAAGCCGTCTCGAAACTCATCTGCCTCGTCAAGGTGAAGGCGGGTGAGGACGGCAAGATGTTCGGTTCGGTGACCGCCGGCATGATTGCCGACGAGTTGAAACACCAGTTCGACATCTCGCTCGACAAAAGGAAAATCCACCTCGAACACCCGCTTCGCGCGCTGGGCGAATACGAAATCGAATTGCACCTGCACACCGAAGTGAACGGCACACTCAAGGTCCGCGTCGAAAGCCTCACGCCGGTGACCGCGCCCGCGCCGGAAGCGGCGCCGGCCGCGCCCGCCGAAACGAAAACCGAGGAAGGCAGAAGGCCCCGGACGGAAAAACGCGGTTTCGTAAGACGGGACGCCAGGGGCGAAAGATCTGGCAAGGCCGAGAAGATTGAAAAAGGCGAAGCTGCCGGAGAGAAGAAACCCCACACGCCGAAAGGCGAAAAACCGGCAAAGGTGGAAAAAGCTGACAAGCCAGACAAAGCTGACAAGGCCGCCAAAACCCCGAAGGCTCCCAAAACCGAAAAAGCCGAGAAGGTGGACAAGCCGGCAAAGGCTGAATAACCGCGCATTTTATTTTCTCACGAAGCTGCGGAAATGCTCCGCGGCTTTTTTGTTTGCACACCCGATAAAATTCTTTGACCTCGGAATGCGGCTCTGTTTTGCTTCACCTTTGCCGGCTTGAGTGTAAATCCGATAATGGCGCGACTCTGAATCCTCCCCCAAGGCATTCCCATGTATTTCGGCACGGTCATTTTTTGTCTGGCGGCGGTGGTGGCGATTTATTTTTCCAATAACCCCATGAAGCATGGCCGCTGGTTCATGGTGCGCCGCTTCATCAACTGGCTGCCTCTCGGCATGACCTACGCCTTTTTGTGCATGGGCCGCTACAACCTCATCGTCGCCAAAAGCGCCCTCGGCACGCTCATGTCCAAGGAAGACCTCGGCCTCATCTTCGCCGCCGGCACGTGGACCTACGCGTTGTCGTTTCTCATCAACGGCCCGCTGATTGACAAAATACTCGGCGGGAAACGCGGCATCATCATCGCCGCCCTCGGCGCATCGCTGGCCAACATTACGCTCGGCATCCTGACCTGGCTCATCCTCGTCCGGCATTGGCAGGTGAATCTCGTCATCGCCTTTTCCGTGCTCTACTCGGTGAATATGTATTTCCAGAGCTACGGCGCGGTTTCCATCATCAAGGTCAAGGCGTATTGGTTTCACGTGCGCGAACGCGGCGTGTTCGGCGCGATTTTCGGGACGCTCATTTCGTTCGGCGTCTATTTCGCATTCGACTGGGGAAGCGCCATCGTGAAAATGACAAGCGCGGATGCGCCGGGCAACTGGCTGCAAAAAATCTTCGCGCCCGCCGGCCAGGCCAGGGACGCAACGTGGGCCGTGTTTTTCATCCCGGCGGCAATTCTAATCGTCTGGGCGTTGCTCGATTGGTGGCTCATCAGGGACACGCCGGAAGAAGCCGGCTTGCAGGCTTTTGACACGCACGACGCTTCGTCCGGGCAGATGCATGTGGAATTTTCCGTTCTCGACCTGCTGAAAAAGATTTTTGCCAGCCCGCTGATGCTGTTCATTGCGTGCGTGGAACTGACCTCCGGCGTCTTCCGCTACACCATGACGCAATGGTATCCTGTCTTCGCGAATGAAATGAAACAACCGGGCACGGAGTTTTTCGCGCAGCATTGGGGCTGGCTGATCTGCATTTTTGGCATCATCGGCGGTTTTGCCGGCGGGTTGATTTCCGACAAATCCTTTCAATCGCGGCGCGGTCCGCCGGCGGCGTTCCTGTGCGGCTTTGTCCTGGTCATGGCCGTCATCATGGCCGCGTTCCTGTTCACTCAACCCCGGCTTGTTGGTTGGGCCGCCGTTTTCATCGTCATGGCCTCCATCGGCATCACGTCCTTGATGTCGGGCACGGCGGCGACCGATTTCGGCGGGCGCAAGGCGACGGCGACCTGTGCGGGCGTGGTGGACGGGTTCGCCTATCTGGGCAGCGGGCTGCAATCCTTCTGCCTCGGTTACATCACGTCATGGAACTGGCATTACTGGCCGGTTTTTTTGATCCCCTTCGCCGTGGCTGGCGGAGGCATTGCCCTGCGGATTTGGAACGAACTGCCCGCCGCCACCCGCAAATACATTGCCGAGGTGGAGCAAAAAACGGTCTGAAATTCGCTGAAAACGGGGCTTGACCCGGCCGATAATTCGGTTAGATTGAACGCGCAATGTTAAACAACATCGGACAAGCAGTCATTCTGGCAGTCGTCGTCGTTGTCGTCAGCGACGCCGTTGGCGCTTGTCGTGGTTAAGTAAAATTTCGACAAGAACCCACGGCTGGCAACGGTCGTGGGTTTTTTGTTTAATCCGCGATTGCCGGCCACAACCGAAAGTACACATGAGCAAAACAACTGAAACCAGCGAAACCAAACGGAAAAGCCCCACCCCGCGCGCCGAGGTCGGCCCGGCCATGGCCGGATGCGACATTCTCGTCCAAGCCCTCGAACGTGAAGGGGTCGAGGTCATTTTTGCCTATCCCGGCGGCGCGAGCATGGAAATCCACCAGTCGCTCACGAAATCCAAAATCCGCACCATTTTGCCGCGCCACGAACAGGGCGGCAGTTTTGCGGCGGAAGGTTACGCCCGTTCGACCGGCAGGGTTGGCGTGTGCATGAGCACCAGCGGCCCCGGCGCGACCAATCTCGTCACCCCCATTGCCGACGCCTACCTGGACTCCTGCCCGCTCGTGGCCATCACCGGGCAGGTCACGACCGGCATGATCGGCCGCGGCGCGTTTCAGGAAACCGACATCATCGGCGTGACGCTGCCCATCGTGAAACATTCCTACCTCGTCACGGACGTGAACGACATTCCGCGCATTGTGAAGGAGGCGTTTTACATCGCCCAGACCGGTCGCCCGGGTCCGGTGGTGATTGACGTGCCCAAAAACATCCAGCAAGCCAGGACCCAGCCGGTGTGGCCGACGCTGGAACAGATCAAAAAGGGCCTGCCCGGTTACACCCAGCCGGACCTCCGCGCCGATGAAGTGGCGCTGAACGAAATCATGGGCCTGATTGAAAAGGCCGAACGCCCGGTGATTTATTGCGGCGGCGGCATCATTACCAGTGGTGCATCGGAGGAACTCAAAAAGTTTGCCGAAGCCACAAACATTCCCGTGACAACCACGCTCATGGGCATCGGCGGTTTTCCGGAGACGCATCCGCTTTCGTTGCGCTGGCTGGGCATGCACGGCGCGGCCTTTGCCAACTGGGCCGTCAACGGCGAATACAAACAGCGCGCCAGTTTCAATGACCCGATGGTGAAGCTCAAGGACGGCGCGGATTTATTGCTCGCCTTCGGCGTGCGATTCGACGATCGCGTGACCGGCAAGTTTGAGGAATTCTGCAAGCACGGCACGATTGTGCACCTGGATATTGACGCGTCCGAGTTGAACAAAAACCGGAAGGCGCACCTGCCGGTGGTCGGCGACATCAAGGACGCCCTCACGCGGCTCAACGCGATGCTCGACAGGCGGCCGCTGAACAAAAAGCACACCGCGTGGCTCGAACAAATCGCCGCATGGAAAAAGAAGGCGCCGTTCGCCTACGCCATCACGGGTGAGATTGCCACCAGCGATCACATGAAAGACCATCTCAAGGGCAAGGAAAACCAGATCATCCTGCAACAGATGGTGGTCGAGGCGCTTTACGAATTGACGAAGGGCGATGCCATCATCACCACCGGCGTGGGCCAGCACCAGATGTGGGCGGGGCAATGGTTCAAATATGAACACCCGCGCCAGTTCATCACCAGCGGCGGGCTGGGCTCGATGGGCTTCGGCTTTCCGGCGGCCCTCGGCATCAAGATCGCGCATCCGGACAAGGAAGTAATTGACATAGACGGCGACGGTTCGTTTCTGATGAACATTCAGGAACTGGCGACGGCGCACGTCGAAAAAATCGCCGCCAAAGCCATCATCCTGAACAACCAGCACCTTGGCATGGTGGTGCAATGGGAGGACAACTTCTACCAAGGCAACCGCGGCCACACCTATCTCGGCAATCCTGACAGTCGTGCGCAGATTTATCCCGACTTCGTGCGCGTCTGCAATTCGTTCAACGTGAAATGCGAGCGCGTGATGTATAAAAAGGATTTGCGCGCCGCCATTCAGCGGATGCTCGACGCGAAGGAACCGTACGTGCTCGATGTGATTGTGCCTTACAGCGAACACGTGCTGCCGTTCATTCCGGCAGGCCGCACCGTGGCCGACATGATCTGGAAGGTGTAATGGATGGCCAGGTAACCGCATCTTTCAAGTCGCGTTTCCACGCGCAAACTGAAGTTTGCGGCTGCATTTTGGATTCTGTCATATCAGGCCGGGTGAAAATTTTTCGCCCGGCCTTTCGGCTTTGAACTCCCAATATTCAACCTTCAACCGGCGTTAAACCACAAATGAACGCGAATTTCACGAACTCCGCGCCTCAATTTAGGCATTAAAACTGCAGCAGAGGGAGGGCTGATATGGCATGTCGGAGACGAGATAACGATTTGGCGGGACCAATGACCCAATTGGCCGGGCTTGGCGTGTTGGCTTTAATGTCTATTCCGGACAGTCGCCAGATGCTCCTCTCAATCGAGACTATCGCCCTGGCACTTGTTGGCATTGTCGCCTTCGGCTTCATTCTCTTCGGCATCTGGCGGCTGGCGACCCCGGAGCGGAATATGCATATTTTCACCAGAAACGTGCTGGCGCCGCCACTCCGTGTTCCGGAACAAAAACACGATGATGACGTATCGGAACCCGAACCACCATCCGAACCACTGTCCACAACCGAACTCATCGAACAACTGCATTCGATGGACTGGTTCCAGTTTGAAAAGCTGGTCGGGCACGTTTACCAGAAAATTGGATATACCGTCACCCGTCGAGGCGGCGCGAACCCGGACGGCGGGATTGATTTGGTCATCCAGAAGGACGGGCAGGGCGCCGCCGTTCAATGCAAGCAGTGGAAGGCGTGGCGGGTCGGCATAAAGCAGGTCCGCGAATTCCTGGGGGCGCTGACGGATGCGAACATTCAGCAGGGCAAGTTTTTCACCCTGCGCGGTTACACCAATCAGGCCATGCAGTTCGCCAGAAAAAATGGCATTGAGATTGTGAACGAGGTTGGACTGGCCCAGATGCTGGAATCCACGGATGCACGATTTGACCCGGCAGTGTTTGAATTGTTGCGTGACACGCGAAAATTCTGTCCGAAATGCGAACGCGAACTGGTCATTCGGGTTGCCGAGAGGGGCCCCAATCCCGGCAGCAGATTTTGGGGATGCTCAGGCTATCCGAGCTGTCATTTCACAATGCCGCTTGCCGAAACCACCCCAACGCCTGCCGAATCCGCCGCCCAAGCCGCACTTCATCCTCTCCGCCTCGACCGGGGAGAAGAAAAAGGTGAGGTGTCGCTCGTTTCCTAGCGGAAATTGCGAAGTAGTTGAACAGTTGAAGGTTGAGCGTTGATGATTGATCCATCTTCGCCAAGGCTACGACGGAACAAGGATTTGAGTTTGTTGCGTTGTTCGTGCCTTCTGTGGCGCACACGGAGTGACGCGCCGTGACTTTAACAAATTTTCCATGCGCGCTGACAAATGCCGCGCGTCGTGCTAAACCGTTTCCCGACGACCGAGCAGCGAGAGGTTCCATGCCAGCGAATCTGACACCGGAATACGAGAAGGCCGAGCAGCGTTACCGGGAGGCGACCGATGACGAGGAACGAATGGCCGCCCTGCAGGCGATGCTCAGCACCGTCCCCAAGCACAAGGGCACCGAAAAGTTGCAGGCGGACATCAAACGCCGTCTCAGCCAGCTCCGCCGGGAACAACAGCGGTCCGCGCACACCAAGGGGCCGGACCCGTTCCACATCCCCCGCAGCGGCACCGGTCAGGTGGTGCTCATCGGGCCGCCGAACACGGGCAAGAGCAGTCTGCTCGCCGCCGCCACCAACGCCGAAGCCCGGGTGGCCGATTATCCCTTCACCACCGTCGTGCCGCAGCCGGGCATGTGGGCGATGGACGACGCGCAAATCGAACTGGTGGACACGCCGCCGTTCACCGCCGAACACGTCCCCGCCGGGTTGATGGGCACCATCCACAACGCAGACGTGTTGTGCGTGGTGGCGGAGGCCGGCGACGCCGCGCTCGACCAGGTGGAGATGGTGCTGGGCGTGCTGGCGGCGCGCGGATTGACCCTCCGGTCAGCGCCGCGAAATGAATTGTCTGCGGCAGGCGCCGGTTTCCGGCCGGGATTGATTGTGGCAAACAAGGCGGAACTGGCGGCGGCGGGAACCCTCGAGGCCCTCCGGGAATTGTATGGGGGAAATCTGGATACGTTCGCCGTCAGCGCCAAGACGGGCAAGGGGCTGGATGATCTGTTCCGGCGGCTTTGGGCATTGCTGGCGATGATCCGGGTGTATCCGAAAGAGCCGGGCAAACCGGCGGACCGGCACAAGCCGTTCCTGCTGCCAGCCGGCGCGACCATCGCCGACCTGGCGCGGCTGATTCATCGCGATCTGCCCGAGACGATGAAGTTCGCGCGGCTGTGGGGGCACGGGCGGTTCGAGGGCCAGCCGGTGCACCGGACCGAGGGGTTGCGCGACGGGGACGTGGTGGAAATCCACGAATAAACGGAAGTCACGCCCTCCGAAATTTGCACAATTCGCGTCAAAACGTTTCTTTGCGGTGCCGGGTTTCAGCCGAAGAACCCGCGGCCGGGGTGAATAAGTTCCAGTTGAAGTATTGTTAAAGACGGCTACTGTATCCGGAAATGAAACACTTGTTTGTCCGATTGACGGTCGTGGTCGCCAGCCTGGTGCTGGCCGCCTGGTATGCGGCGGTGCCGGCCAACGGTGCGGTCAACGTCACCGAACACCACAACCACGACTCGCGCGACGGTCTTTACGTTGATCCCGCGTTCACGCCCGCGAACGCCGCCGCGCTGAAGCGCGACACGAATTTTGACGGCACCATCAGCGGCAACGTCTATGCCCAGCCGCTCTACATCGAGGGTGGGCCGGGGGGGCGGGCGATGATCATCGCCGTCACCGAGTCCAACAACGTTTATGCGCTCGACGCGGCCAATGGCAAGGTCATCTGGCAACGGCATGTGGGCGCGCCCGTGCCGTTGTCCAGCCTCCCCTGCGGCGACATTGATCCACTCGGCATCACCGGCACACCCATTGTGGATCTTCCCTCGCGCACGTTGTTTTTTGACGCGATGACCACGCCCGATGGCGGCACCACCAAGAAACATCTCATCTACGCGCTTAACGTGGACACGGGGACGACCAACAGCGGCTGGCCGGTGGACGTGAACACCAATGCCAAATCCGGCAGCACGACCTTCACATCGGTCACGCAAAATGAACGGGGCGCATTGGCCATTGTAAGCAATATCGTTTATGTGCCGTACGGCGGCCATGCCGGTGATTGCGGGACATATCACGGCTGGCTGGTGGGTGTGGCGATGAACCAGCCCACCAACGTGCTGGCATGGGCCACGCCGGCGACCGGCGGCGGCGCGTGGGCCGTCGGCGGCATCGCCAGCGACGGGATGAATCCGTTCATCGCCACGGGCAACACGTTTGGCGCGAGCACCTGGAGTGGCGGCGAGGCGATTATCCGTTTCCAAACCGGCCCGGTGTTCAGCAGCCTGACGAATGATTACTGGGCGCCCCTCAACTGGATGGCGCTCGATTCCGGCGACATTGACCTCGGCGGTTCGGGCGCATTGCTGGTGGACGTGCCGGGCGCCACGCCGTCGAAGCTGGTGGTTTCGCTGGGCAAGGATGGCAATGCGTATTTGCTGAATCGCACCAATCTCGGCGGCGTCAGTGCGCCGCTGGCGCAGGCGCACATCTCCAGCAGCACCATCATCCAGGCAGCGGCCACCTACCAGACCACCCAAGGCACCTATGTCGTATGTTGCGGCAACAACACCAGCCTTATCGCCTTCCGCATCAACGCCACCAGCCCGCCGACCATTACAAGCGCATGGACCGTGAGCCAGAACGGTCGCGGCTCGCCTTTCGTCACCTCCACCGACGGCACCAACAACGTGATTGTCTGGGGCATCGGTTCCGAGGGCAACCAACGGCTCCAGGGTTTCAACGGCGACACGGGCGCGGTCGTTTATTCCGGTGGCGGCGCGAACGAGCTGATGACCGGCACCCGGCGGTTTAACACGGCCATTGCGGCCCATGGGCGCATTTACGTGGCCAACGACAACAAGGTCTATGCCTTTACCGTGCCGGTGGCGCCAATCGTCCTGACCAATCTGGCCCTGTTGCCGGGCGGCGCATTTCAATTCGGCTTCACCAACACGCCGGGCATGAATTTTACGGCGTATGGCACCACCAATTTGTCCTTGCCGTTCACCAACTGGCCCCGGCTAGGCAGCGCCACGGAAATAACGTCCGGCCAGTTCCAATTCACGGATTTGCAGGCGACGACCAATGCGGACCGCTTTTATCGCGTCACGTCGCCGTGAAATCGGATGAGGGTTGAGAGTTGGGGGTTGAGAAAAACATCGAACATCTAACATCCAACGTCCAACATCGAATTGCCAGGAAGGAGACCGGCACTAAAATTCAGGATTCGGGAGTTACAGACTGCGGATGCCCTAGCAACGCTTCCCTCCCTTTTGTGTGATTCGTGTATTTCGTGGTTGTAATCCGGCTCGCGGGTACGCTCGCCCCACCAAAGCGGGCGGCCCGGTGATCCGTCCCCAGAAAAGTTTGGTGTTTTGGCGGGTGGATTTGGTAACCGTATTGCCATGTCCAAACGCATTTGCCTGTTCCTCCTGTTTGCCCTCGTGTTCGTTGCAGGCGCGCAGACCCATCCCGTCAACGCCACCATTGATGCCGGCAAGACCGGCGCGCCGATCTCGAAATACATCTATGGCCAGTTCATCGAGCACATCGGCGGCATCATCAACAACGGCATCTGGGCCGAGATACTCGATGACCGGAAATTTTATTACCCGATCACGTCCCGGGCGCCGGCGAGCGCTCCGGCGCCGGGTAGATTTGGTTTACGGCACTGGACGACTATCGGCCCGGACGAATCCGTGGTGATGGACACGAACCAGCCTTATGTCGGCGAGCACACACCGCTCGTAATGCTGGACGGTGCCAGCCCGCGCGGCATCCGGCAGGCTGGATTGGTGGTGCGCCAGGGAAAATCCTACACCGGACGCGTGGCGCTGGCGGGCGATTCCAGCGCGGAGGTCACCGTCAGCCTCGTCTGGGGAACCAACGCGAACGAACGCCAGACCGTAACCGCGGGCAAACTCCACGGTGCATATCGCAAATTTCCCTTCAGCTTCACTGCCGGAGCGGACAGCGACAACGCGCGGCTGGAAATCACCGGGACAGGCAGGGGCGCCTTTCACATCGGCGCGGTCTCGCTCATGCCAGCGGACAATGTCCAGGGTTTTCGGCGTGAAGTCATTGCGGCGCTGAAGCAATTGCGTTCGGGCGTGTACCGGTTTCCCGGCGGCAATTATGTCTCGGGCTACGAATGGCGCGACACCATAGGTGACCCGGACAAACGGCCGCCGCGTTGGGATTACGCCTGGAACGTCATGCAGCCAAACGACGTCGGCATTGATGAATTCATGACCCTATGCAAACTACTCGACGTGGAGCCTTCCCTCACGGTCAACTCCGGCTTCGGCGACGCGTGGTCCGCCGCCCAACTCGTCGAGTATGCCAACGGCTCGCCGACGACGCCGATGGGCCGGCTGCGCGCAGCCAACGGGCATCACGAACCTTACGGCATCAAGTTTTGGGGCGTCGGCAATGAGATGTGGGGTGAGTGGTCGCTCGGCGTCATGCCGCTCAAGCAATATGAGATCAAACACAACCTGTTCGCCCAGGCCATGCGGGAGGCGGACCCGACCGTCAAACTCATTGCCTGTGGGGCCATGCCCGACGCGATGACCGGGTCAAAGCAATCGCTGCGCCTCAGCGGCAAGCTCGTTCCCGATCTTCCCGGTCCGGCAGACTGGACGGGCGGACTGTTTTCGCATTGTCTGGCCAACATGGATTACATCAGCGAGCACTTTTACACCTACAACAACACGCATTTTGACCTCGAAAAAGGCGATCAGGTGCCCAACGACCCGAATGAACCGCTGGTGGACTGGGAACGCCGCCCAGCCAACATGGTGCGCGCGAAATTCGAGCATTACCAGGAATACCTGAAACGCATTCCCGGCCTCAAAGCCAAGCCGGTGCCCATCTGTATCGACGAATGGGCCTACAGCCGCGTGCCGCCGAATTCCTACAAGCTCGTCCCCGCTTACGCGTGGGCATTCGACGAAATGTTCCGGCATTCAGACCTGTATCAGATGGCGGGCTTCACATTTGCCACTTCTCTTCTCAGCGCCAATCGCACCGAAGCCGTGTTGAATCCCGCCGGACTTCTGTTCAAGCTGTATCGCGATCATTACGGCACGATCCCGGTGGAAGTGACCGGCAATTCGCCCCAGCCGCCACCCAAATATCCCGTCGGCGGCGAGCAGCCGAAGGTCAACGCGGGCAGTGACACATTCCCGCTCGACGTGGCGGCGGCGTTGAGCAGCGACCGGAAAACGCTCACCGTAGCCGTGGTGAACCCGACCGATTCCGCGCAACAGCTCAACCTGACCGTCAAAGGCGTCGAGTTGGCGGGCAAAGGACGGTTGTGGCGCATGGCGCCTTCCAGCATCAACGCGACCATCGTGGTGGGGCAAACACCCGAGGTCCAGGTCGAGGAACAGGCGCTGGACAGCATGCCGGACACGGCCACCATCGCCCCCATCAGCGTGAACATTTTCGAATTTGCGCTGAAGTGAGGGCAGGCAACGGTTGAGAATATAGCGGCAAAGGAAAACTTTGCCTGCCGGTTCCGTTTTTGCAAAGCTGATGCCATGTTCGAGAACGCCATTCGCCGGATACCGCGCCCGGAGGACGTGCCGCGCCTGAACACGCAGGAACTGCGGGACACGTTCCTCGTCACCAACCTTTTCACGCCGGGCCAACTCAACGGCACGTTCACCGACCTCGACCGGCTGGTGGTCGGCGGCGTCATGCCGATCAAGCCGGTAGAACTGCCCAATCACAAGGAAACCGGGTGCGCCTTTTTTCTGGAACGCCGCGAGCTGGGCGCCATCAACGTCGGCGGCACCGGTGCGGTGCATGCGGACGGCAAAACATTTTCGCTTAACCGTCTGGCTTGCATTTACTTACCGATGGGCACCAAATCGGTTACCTTCGAGAGCAAGGACGCGAAGAAACCGGCTAAGTTTTATTTCCTGAGCTGTCCGGCCCACGTGGCGCATCCCGCCGCAATGATGAAACCCAGGGACGCCACGCCCGTGCCGCTCGGCTCGCTGGCGGCGGCGAACCAACGGACAATTTACAAATACATCCACACCGGCGGTATTCCAAGCTGTCAGCTCGTGATGGGCTTCACTGCACTGGACAAAGGCAGCGTGTGGAACTCGTTCCCGCCGCACACGCACGGGCGGCGCACGGAGATTTATTTTTATTTCGACCTCGGCGACAACGTCCTGACGCATTTCCTGGGCGAGCCGCAACAAACGCGGCACCTTTTCGTGCACAACGAGGAAGCCGCACTGTCGCCGAACTGGTCCATCCATTGCGGCTGCGGCACCGGCAATTACAAATTCATCTGGGGCATGGCCGGCGAGAACCAGACGTTTGACGACATGGACGGCGTGAAGCCGCTGGATTTGAGGTAGGGACGCCGCGCTGCGGCGTCCGGTCGGCGCGGCGCGCCGACCCTACCATCAATGTTTATGGCGCGTTTCAAAAACAAAGTTGTAATTGTCACCGGCGCGAGCCGGGGAATCGGCCAGGCCATCGCCGTCGCGTTTGCCCGCGAGGGCGCAAAGGTTGTGGGCGTGGCGCGGAGCGATTTGTCTGCGACCGCTTCCCAGGTCAAAACCGCGGGCGGCGAATTCGTGGCCGTCAACGCCGACCTCGGCAAGACCGCGCAGAAGGAGGCCGCGGATTTGGTGGCGCGGATTTTGAAACAGACCGGCCGCATTGACGTGCTGGTCAACAACGCGGGCATCATCCGCCGCGCGCCGGCGGTGGATTTTTCCGAAGCGGACTGGAACGAGGTGCTGCAAACCAATTTGTCCGCGCCGTTTTTCCTCAGCCAGGCCGTGGCGAAATGGTGGCTCACCGCCGGACGCGGCAAATCGGCGGCCGATGCGCGCCTGAAAATCGTGAACCTCGCCTCCATGTTGTCGTTCCAAGGCGGTATTACCATCGTCGCTTACACGGCGAGCAAACACGGCGTCGCGGGGATCACGAAGGCGCTTGCCAACGAATGGGCGAAGGAACGCATCAACATCAACGCCATCGCTCCGGGTTACATCGCCACGGAGAACACGAAGCCGTTGCGCGAAGACGCCAAACGGAACCAAGCCATCCTCGACCGCATACCCGAAGGCCGGTGGGGCCGGCCGGAGGACATCGCGGGTGGCTGCGTGTTTCTGGCTTCGCCGGAAGCCGATTATCTCAACGGCGCAGTCATCAACATTGACGGTGGCTGGCTGGCACGTTGAACCACAATCATCATCCGTCGCTTATGAAAAATACGTTTGCCCGTTTTCTCGTTTTGCCTGGTCTGGCGTGGTTCTGTGCCGCCCTGACAATTTCCGCCGCACCCGGCGACCAGGGAAATCTGGCAGCAGCTTTGAAGGACAAAGGTGTTTCGATCAAAGTCACCAACCCGTCGAATTTCCGCCGCGAAAGTGAAACGATTGAACTTAATCTGAAGGCCATCGGTGCTCGTTTTCACCTTGACCCGGTGACCGGCAAATTCGCCGTGAGGGACGGCGTTTCCTCAAACATTCTGGATTCACAGAGTTACGCATCCGAATCGAACTCAACGCCGGACAAATTGCTTTTCCAGGTTGACCTTGGGCCGCATGAGACGCGGACGTTTTATGTTTTGGACGTCTCGACGTTAACCAACGTGCCGGAGCCGACAGTCAGGACCTTTGCGCGTTACGTGCCGGAGCGGATGGACGATTTCGCGTGGGAAAGCGACCGCATCGCGTTTCGCTTGTATGGTCAGGCGCTCATCAAGGGCGAGGGCTTGATCAGCAGCGGCGTGGACGTGTGGATCAAGAGCCAACGCAAGCTCATCATGGATGAAATGTACAAGACCGGCCGCTTCCACATGGACAACGGTGATGAGATGGACGATTACCGCGTCGGCACCAGCCGCGGTTGCGGCGGTCTCGGCGTTTGGGATGGCAAAAAACTCTACGTCTCCAGCAATTACCGCAACTGGCGGCTCATCACCACCGGCCCGATCCGCTCGGAATTCGAAGTGACCTACGACGCGTGGGACGCCGGCGGTCGGAAAGTTTCCGAGGTCAAACGTATCAGCATTGACGCCGGTTCGTGGTTCAGCAAGGCGCAAAGCATGTTCCGCAGCGACAGCGCATCACCCTTGACCATCGCCGCCGGTCTGGCCGAGCGTTCCTGCGGTCCGGACGGCAAAGAACTCATCGCACAGGACAAAACCGAAGGCTGGATGAGTTACTGGCAGCCGGAGGACAAACCAAAAGGCACCATGGGCGTCGCCATCATTTTGCCGAAGCGCAGCGTCAAAAAATTTACCAACGACAATCCAACCATGCCCGATTCCGTGCTGCACGCCGTCGTGCCGCAACCCACGATGGAAGGGGCGCCGCCGATCCGCAACCTGCTTGCCGTCACGCGGGTCAAGATCGGCGAACCATTCACTTATTACTTTGGGGCGTGCTGGGACCGCAGCGGCGATTTCACCAATCACATTCAGTGGGAAAATTACGTGCGCCGATTCGCCGAACGCCGCGATGCCCCGTTGCACGTGACGATGGGAGATTGAAAGCAGGGCGTGCCTTCCGTGCGCGCCGTCGTCCCAGCGTGCATATTCAACCGGCGCGCAGAGGACTGCACGCCCTGCCGCATCAACCTTTTTGCTGCGCGACCACCTTCAACGCCTCTGCCGTCAAGGCGGTGATTTTCGACCACGCCTTTTCCTGGATGAGCTTGCGCTCACCCATCCAGGAACCGGCGACTGCCGCGACCTGCGGGATGGTGAGATAATTCGGCAGGGTCGCCGCATTGATGCCGCCGGTCGGCACAAATTTCACACCGGTGTGCGCAAATGGCGCGGCCAGCGCCTTGAGCATCGCCGCGCCGCCCGCCGGTTCCGCCGGGAAAAATTTCAAATGCCTCCAGCCCAGGTTCAGCGCGCGGTCCACTTCCGTTGGCGTCATGACTCCGGGAAAAAACGGCAGGTCGCGTTCCCCGGCTGTGTTTAAAACCGCTTCATTCAGACCGGGAGACACGCCGAATTGCGCGCCGACATCAATCGCGCATTGTACCTGTTCCGACGTCAGCAACGTACCGGCGCCGATGGCCATCCGGGGAACTTTCTGGCGGATGCGTTGGATGGCTTCGGCGGCGGCGGCGGTGCGGAAGGTGATTTCCATCACATTCAATCCACCGGCGAGCAGCGCCTCGGCCAGCGGGACGGCGTCTTCCGCCCGGTCAACCACCGTGATGCAAAGCAACCGTTGTTTGAGAAAGGATTCGGCGTTCACAAAATGCGTGCACCGATGATACACGACGACGGCGGCGAGTGAACTTGAAATTGGAACCGCGGATTTCGCGGATGCCACGGATAAAACTTCAATTCCCTAAGAATCCGCGTAACCGGTGGTTTAGTTGAACTATGAACTTTTCCGTCGAACACATCGGGGTTCCCGCAACAGACGCCGTCGCATTGAAAAACTGGTATGAACGCGTGCTGGGCGCGCGGGTGATTTGGGACAACGGCCAAAAGCCGCCGGTCTTCATCCTCGCGCTGGCGGGCGGCGCGTGGCTGGAGATTTATCCGGCCAACGCCGCGCCCAATGCCGGCCGGGGCGACAACAAACTCGCCGGGTTCCGTCATCTGGCGCTCCGGGTGGATTCCATTGACGCGGCAAAGGCTGAACTCGAACAACGCGGTGTGAAGTTCACGGAAGCAATCAGTCCGGCGGCCGGCGGCGGCCGGGTTTTGTTTTCCGAGGACAGCGAAGGCAATTTGCTGCATCTGGTCGAGCGACCAGCCGAATTATGATTGATGATTTGTGATTGAGACGCCAATGCCAGATTCGCGACGGATTGAAAACCATAAATCGTAAATCAAAAACCACGGCCACTTTCCCCGGCAGCGCAACTACTTCGCCCGCAGCAGGAGCACGGGCACGCTGATGCTGTGCTGAACCCGGCTGGCGGTGGCGCCCAGAAATATGTCGGCCAGGAGGCGGTGTCCGTGCGTGCTCATCGCCACCAGGTCGCAACCTTTTTGCTCCACCCATTTGACGATTTCCTTTACCGGATCGCCGTAAGCCAGTTCGGCCTCGGCAGAAATTCCCGCGCTTTGGAACTCAGCGCGTATTTTTTTCAGATAAGCTGTGTCTTCGGCGATTTCAGGGCTGACCGCGTCCGGCCCGTAAGTCCGCGCCGCCCAGCCGTCGGCCACGTGCAGTAACACGACGCGGCTGTTCGCCCATTTCGCGAGCGGCTTGACGTGATCGATAATCGCCCGGTCGGTCGGCGTCGCGTCCAACGTCACGAGAATTTTGTTATACATGGCGGCCTTTTCATTCTTCAGTGGCCAACGATGACCGCCCACGCCTCCCGAAGCGCATCCGGCAGGCTGTAGAGGTCCATGGCCGTGATAAGGATGGCTGTTCCCCAGCCGGTAATCAACAGGAACCAGCCGTTCCGCCATTTTCCCATGCGCTGGCGCGAGCTGGTGAATTGCAACAGCGGAAACATCGCGAACGGGAGTTCCAGGCACAGCACAACCTGGCTGAGGTTGACCAGATCAGTCACGCTGCCATTCCCGCGGACACTGATGATCAGGATCGCCGGCACGACGGCAAGCGTCCGGGTGATCAGCCGCCGGAGCCACGGGCGGATGCGCCAGTGCATGAATCCTTCCATCACCACCTGTCCGGCGAGCGTGCCGGTGATGGTGCTGCTTTGCCCGCTCGCCAAAAGCGCCACGGCGAACAAGGTGCTCGCCAGCGTCGTTCCCAGCAGCGGGGCGAGGGTGTAATAGGCGATGCGGATCCAGTCGCTGTCCGGGCTGAAGGTGACGACCTGGCCGCCCGCCACGGTGATGCTGGTCTTCCCGTAGAACACGATGGCCGCGAGCACCAGGATGGCCGCGTTGACGAAAAACGCGATGGTCAAGGCCATGGTCGTGTCAATCGTGTTAAACCGGATGGCGCGGCGAATGGACGTTTCATTCTGCTGCAACTGGCGGGTTTGCACCAAAGCCGTGTGGAGGTACAGGTTGTGAGGCATGACGGTCGCCCCGATGATGCCAATCGCCACCACCAACATGCCGGCCTGCGCAAAGTCGGGTCGCGCCATGGCACGCCCCATTTCCAGGAAATCCGGCCGGGTCTGGGCCAATCCGAAAAGCTCGATGCCGTAGCAGGTGCCGATGGTCAGCACGAAGACGGCGACCACTGCCTCGATGAGCCTCATGCCGAAACCCTGCAACGCCAGCAACAGCAGCACGTCGAAGGCAGTGATGATGATCGCCCATTGCATGGGGATGTGGAACAACAGGTTCAAGGCAACCGCGCTGCCCAGCGATTCAGCGAGGTCGGTCATGCCGATGGCGATTTCCATCGAAAGCCAGTTCGGCCAGCGCGTCCAGCGCGGATACCAGTCGCGGCAGCATTGGGCGAGGTCTTTGCCGGTCGCCACGCCCAGGCGGGCGGAGATGACCTGCAGGATGACCGCCATGAAACTGGCCAGCGCCACCACCCAGAGCAGGCCGTACTTGAACTGCGCGCCGCCCGCGAGGTCGGTGCCCCAGTTGCCGGGATCCATGTAGCCCACGCTGATCAGGATTGCCGGCCCGACAAAGGCGCGCCATTGCCGCCAAAAGCTAGCGGTGTGCGGTGGCACCGAGACGGTGCCATGCATGCCTTCGAGCGATACGTGGCCGTCCGGGGAAGCCGGCGCCGAAGCATCGGCAGGGGTGCTGCGCCGGTCGGCGGGAGCGGTGGGCCCAGCCTGGGGTGTTGGCCCGCTCATCGTCCGGGGCAGTCCC
>Ga0116112_1000373_pt1 | contig 36621 bp, 30 predicted proteins | sample June2015DPH_8_15_FD_89721 | JGI IMG/M metagenome (GOLD analysis project Ga0116112, IMG submission 89721) | Peatland microbial communities from SPRUCE experiment site at the Marcell Experimental Forest, Minnesota, USA - June2015DPH_8_150 | ecosystem: Environmental > Terrestrial > Soil > Wetlands... | reverse complement strand
GGAGCGATACCATCAAGGCACCCGGGGGCCGCTTTTTTCATTTGGTTTGCTGGAACGCATCCTGATCGCGAGCCATGCCATCTGGTTTTACGCGGGCAAACTGGTCTGGCCGGTGAATCTGAATTTCAGTTATCCGCGCTGGACGATCAATCCGGCCGAGCCACTGGCCTACGGCTGGCTGGCGGCAGGCGTGGGATTGGGTGCCGCAATTTATTTTGCCAGACGATTTGCCGGACGCGGTGTGGAGGTGGCGGTGTTGTTTTACGTGGCGACTTTGAGTCCGGTGCTTGGTTTTATCATGCTTTACACCTTCTATTTTTCGTTTGTAGCCGACCACTACCAATATATTGCCAGCATCGGTCCCATCGCGCTGGCAGCCGCGGGCATCAGCAACGGGCTGGGCCGCTTCAAGCAGAGAAGCCGGTCCCTGAAACCGGTGTGCTGCGGGGTGCTGTTGCTGACACTCGGAGTGCTGACGTGGCGCCAATGCGGGATGTATGCCGACCTTGAAACCCTCTGGCGGATAACCATCGCCCGGAATCCAAATTCCTTTCTGGCCCACAACAACCTTGGCAGTGTTTATTTCCGAAACGGGCGGATAGACGAGGCAATTGAACAGTATCAAAAGGCCTTGGAGATTTACCCCCGATACGTGATGGCCCTTAACAATCTCGGCAACGCTCTTTTTCGAGCCGGGCGGATGGACGAGGCAATCGAACAGTATCAAAAGGCCTTGGCCATCCAGCCTGACGATGCCGATGCTCACGATGATCTGGGCAACGTTCTGCTTGAAAAAGGGCAGGTGGATGCGGCGATTGTCCAATATCAAAAGGCCTTGGCCATCCAGCCTGACGATGCCGATGCTCACGATGGTCTGGGCAACGCTCTGCTTGAAAAGGGGCAGGTGGATGAGGCAATTGTCCATTTTCAAAAGGCCCTGGCCATTCAGCCCGATAGCGCCGAATATCACAACAACTTCGGCAATGCGCTGTTACGAAAGGGGATGCTGGACGAGGCGATTCATTGTTATCAAAAAGCCCTGGCCATCCAGCCCGACAACCCGAAGTTCCACGACAACCTTGGCATCGTGCTTCTCCGGAAAGGAGCGGTGGATGAGGCGATCAATCATTTCCAAACGGCTTTGGAAATCCACCCCGGCTTTGCCAAGGCCCATGAAGGTCTCGGCATGGCTTTTTTTCAGAAGGGACAAATGGATGAGGCGATTGTTCATTTCCAGAAGGTTGCGGAAATCCGCCCCGACTTTGCGGAGGCCTACAACAACCTGGGCGCGGCTTTTCTCCAAAAAGGGCAGGTGGATGAGGCGATCGCCTCTTACCAGAAGGCCGTGCGACTCGAACCCCGTAACGCAGAATTTCAAAGCAACCTCGGCTATGCTCTTTTCCTGAGAGGAAAGGTGCGCGAGGCGATTGCACATTACCAAACGTCTTTGGAAGTCAACCCTGACAATGCCATTACCTCCAAAAACCTGGCGTGGATACTGGCTACTTGTCCGGATGCATCCGTCCGAAACGGGGTCAAAGCGGTCGGTTTGGCCGAACAGGCGGCCGGGCTTTCCGGCGGCACCGATCCAATTTTTATCGGCACGCTGGCGGCAGCTTATGCCGAGGCGGGGCGATTTGCCGAAGCGGTGGTGACCGGCCAACGGGCATTGCAGATGGCAGTTGCCCAAAAGAACGCCACCCTGGTTAACGCCCTGCGGTCGCAAATCGCACTTTACCAGGCGGGTTCTCCCTTCCGTGATCACAGCCTGACCAACACCCCGGCTCAATACGGACCGCCTTGATCGGCCCATGGCACAGCAGGAATGTGAACCGTTGCGTCCGGTCTTCATCGGATTCGCCCGTTGCGCCCGTGCAAACTTCTGCCGCCGTCGCGAAAAAATTCCGCCATGCCGGAACGGGAATTGTTGAGAAGTCCTTTGCTTTTTTGCTTGCCGCCGGCGGAGCGGCGCCGCATTTTTCCCGAAACCTGAATTGCGAGCCACAGAACCCCAAAGGAAATCTATGAAAAATGCAAATCGTCTGACGCAGTGTTTGGCCGGTGGTGTTGTTGCCATGCTGGCCATCGTTTTATTTACCGGTTGCCAATCGGGCAAGGAACAGGCCTCCTGCAAGAAGGCAACCACCACGGCTGCTGCGCCGGCTGCGTCGGCCGCTCCGGAACCAGCCACCGTCCCGGTGGCCGCGCCGGTGGCAGCCCCTCCGCCGGCGGTTACGCCAACTCCGGCGGCCACTCCGGCGCCGCCAGTTGAGCCGGCCGCCCCAGCAGCAGTCGCTGCTCCGGCGACCGCGCCGGTGGCAGCTCCCGCGCCGGCGGTTGCGCCGACCACGGTTGCCACTTCCACTCCCGCGCCCGTGCTGCCGCCGGTTCGCATCAAGGCCGGCACTTCTGAGACCATCACGGACGCCGTTGGCAACGTATGGCTCCCGGACCAGGGTTTTACGGGCGGCGACATGTATGAGCTGCCCGATGCGGAAATTACCAACAGCCCAACCCCCGCGATTTATCGCACTGAACGATACAGCATGACCGCGTTTTCGTATCCGGTTCCCAACGGCAAATACACCGTGAAACTTCATTTTGCCGAAATCTACTCGGGCATTACCGGGCCGGGCGGTCGTGTTTTCTCCTTCAACGTCGAGGGGCAGGAGTTCAACGATTTTGACATCTGGGTCAAAGCCGGCGGTCCCAATCGCGCCTACATCGAAAGCGTTGATGTGGAAGTCACCGACGGCAAACTGGACATAACTTTCGCCCCCAAAGAGGAAAATCCCAAGATTAACGGGATTGAAATTCTTCCGAGACCCTGAGCCACCGGCCTGCCGCCGCGCTGCTGGCGTGGCGCGCCTGCAAAGTTCTGCCCGGACTTGCGTGGCCATTGTGGGCAGGCGCTTTGTGGGCAGGTTTTTGTATTGGTGGACCAGGTGTTGAACGCTCGTCCTGCAAGACGGGATGCCCGGCTAACGGCTCAACTCGTAGGCTTGCATAATCGTGGCGTATTTGGTGAGCATGTTCGGTACTTCCCAGTCCGGCAACCGCCCGGCGCGGAGGTAGCTTAGAAAGTTTTCGGTCACTTGGGCAAAATGGGCTTCGTGACCGACGTTGTATTTTTCGGGCACCATCACACGCCATCCCACGCCCTCGCGCTGAAAACCGACACCGGGATATTCGCCTTGCAGGCCTGCAATCGCGTTCTTGAGCGCCAGCTTAAATGCCGCGTCGTCCACCCCGCCGGTTTTTTCAACGTAGAGAACGGGTTTGAAGTTTTGTTCGGCGTCCTGCCGGATAATCAGGTTCGCCCGCGTCCCGCGCACGACTGAGTAATGTGTATCGCCCGAACCAGGTGGCGGTTCAAAATCCCAGAGCACCGTCACTTTCGCGCACACCCCGCGCAACCGATAAGTGAATTCGCCGTTGGCATAGACCCGTAGCACACCGTCCTTCACGTCACCTTTCAGGAACTCTGGAAAATTTTCCGTGCCCGTCACCAGTTTGAACTGTTCGCGCGTGAGGGGCGTCGCCCAGCGGCGCGCGCTCAACACGGTCACATCTGCCGGGCTTAACACCTGTTCCGGAAAAGCTTCCCACTGGACCAGATCCACCAGATGGGTGCTGACATCCACGATGCCTTCGCCTTCCTGATGCACGTCGAAGAACCACGCCGGCCGTTTGAGTGGCACTCCAGCCACAATTTTTGAAAAGTAATGAACGCTCTTCATGAGGATGGCAGGTTCGTCCGGTGAACCTTTCACCAGTTTGCCGAACAACGCCGGTTGCCGCGACAATTCGCGCTGCAACTCCGTCGTAATTTCGTAACGCTCGGTCATGATGTCGTAAAGCAACACGTGATTGGACGCGGCTACGGCGAACGCCGGCTGCAGTTTCTGAAAATCCGCGGGCGTAATGGCCATCGGTTTGTCAGCCAGAACGTTCAAACCGGCCTGCACCGAGCGGAGGATGTATTCCGTCTTCCGCGTGTTGTTGCCGGCGATGACGACGATGTTGCCCGGCTTTTCGGCGAGCATTTTTTCCGGGTAATCCGGGCCGGTATAGACTTCCTCGCGCCAGTGCGTCGGCTGGTTTGACCGTGAATTGAAACTCTCAATCCGTTTGAGATGTTCCTGCAGGTCATCGCCGCGCGGCGCGTACACATGCACGAGCGGGTCCACGTCGGCATACATGAATTTCTGCACCAGCGACGCGTGAAAATGCCCCGGGTCGAGCGTCATCAACCGGAACCGGGCGGGTTCAACGTTGGTTTGGACCATGGCGGATTCTGCGTTTGCACTCCAAGCGCACACGAGCAGCAGCGGGAAAATCCGGTTCATGCCAAACCCTTCGCCAGCCGAAACGCCCCGTAAGGCGCGCGTTCCGGGCGCGACAACATCGCATTGGCCCGGTCGTCGTTGGCGAATTGTTCCGCCTGCACATCCCAGTTCAGCGGCCGTCCGAGTTTCATCGCTATCCAACTCAGGATGCAGGCGGCGTTGGCGCGATGCGCGACAGGCGCGGGCGCCAGCGGTGTTTGACGCGACTTCACGCACTCGAGCCAGTTTTTGTGGTGTTCGAGGCTGTGCGGAAAATGCACGGTTACGCCATTGGGATCGAGCAGTTTGGGATCGCTCGCGTCCAGCGGCTTCAGGGGCGTGACCGGTGATTTGGGATCGCTCGCGGTTGTTTGCGCGTCGCGCGACACGAAAATCCAGCCCTCGTCGCCGATGAACCTGATACCGTTCGGGAACCTGTCCGTCGCGGTCAGGTGAATGTCTCCAGGATAAGTCAGTTCCACGTGACAGGCGCCATGAACGTTCCAGATATTGTTTGTCGGAAACACGCCTTTGCCCTCGATCCGCGTCGGGCCGCTCAACTCGAGGTTCATGCCCCAGTGTGCGGTGTCGAAATGGTGCGCGCCCCAGCCGGTGATCATGCCCAGGCAATAGGACTCGTTCCGCAGCCAGCCCGGGCGCGAGGTGATGTCGCGTTGCGAATGCACGCGTTGTTCCGTGTAATAAACCTCCGGCGTCGGGCCGAGCCACATTTCGTAGTTGAGATTGGGCGGCACCGACTGCGGCGGATCATCCGGCGCGGTGGGATCAACCGGCAGCCCGATTTCCACGCGCCGCAAATGTCCGACACGCCCGCTCCGCACAAATTCACACGCCTTGCGGAATTGCTCGTTTGGTCCCCAGGACCGCTGCTGGCTGCCGACCTCAAGAATGCGGTCGCTCTTCCCCACGGTGTCGCGCAACAACACGCCCTCGGCGTGCGTCATGGTCATCGGCTTTTGCAGGTAAACATCCTTGCCCGCGTAAATTGCCGCCAGCGCGATTTGCGCATGCCAATGATCGGGCAGGCTGATGACCACGGCGTCAAGGTCCTTGCGCGCCAGTAATTCCCGGTAATCGCCGTACGCGGCGATTTCGGGCAAGGTCAGATTTTTATCGCGATAGAATTTTTCGACGAATTCCCTGCCGGCCGTCAGCCTTTTCGAATCCAGGTCGCACACGGCCACGATGTCCGCCAGACCGGAATTGAGCACACCGGGCAGGTCGTGGACGGTGGCGATCCGGCCGCAGCCGATCTGGCCCACACGCAAGCGATTGCTCGGGGCCTCAGCTCCAAGCAGGCGGGACGGAACAATCAGCGGCAGCGCGAGTGCCACGGTGCCGACAGCGGTGGTCTTCAAAAAATCGCGGCGGGAAACAGAATCGGGAGTGGAAGACTTTTTCATGGTGTATTGGTGGTTTTCTGCCGGAAGCGGCCGCGTGGTTCATGCGAAAGCCGTTGCTTGACCGTTGATGGCTTCTTTGTCAGGGTCATGGCCATGAGAATGCCACCCCTCTTCGTTTCCTGTAAAGCTGCTTTCATGGCGCTGCTGGTTTTTTGTCTCACCCAACTCGCCGTGTTCGCGGACTGGCAGCGCACAGACACAACCCTTGCCTGGCGCGTTGGCACCAACGTGCTCTGGCAGTTCAGTTTCGATCCCCAAAAGGGCAAACCGTTTTTTCATCCGCTGACCGTCGCCGGCGGCCCGACGCTGACCAATTTCAGACCCGCGGATCATCCGTGGCATTACGGCCTCTGGTTTTCGTGGAAATACATCAACCACGTGAACTACTGGGAGGAAGACCGCACGACCGGCCACGCGGAAGGCGCCACACGCTGGACCAGGCCGGAAATCAAAACGTGGGAGGACGGCAGCGCGATGATCCGGTTTGATGTCACCTACACCAATCCTACAAACCGCGTGGACCTGACCGAAAGCCGAGAGTTGGAAATTTCCGCGCCGAAGGCCGATGGCGGCTACACTATTGATTGGCGCGCACAATTCACCGCCGGCAAGGCGGGAGCCGTGCTGGACCGCACGCCCATGCCCGGCGAACCCGACGGTAAGGTCAATGGCGGTTACGCCGGGCTCGGCATCCGCATGGCCGCTCTGCCGCTGACGATGTCAGTGGTGTGCAGCACCGGCGCCGTGACACACTTTGAAAGCGACCGCGCCCGGCCCAACGCCGCCGCTGTGGGTTGCAATTTCAACGAAGGACCAAAAGCCATCGGCAGCGTCGCCATCTTCAGTGTTCCGGCCAATGCCGGTGAAAATCCGCCCTGGTATCTCATCAACTCCGAACAATTTCGTTTTGCCTGCGCCGCCATCCTGGCGCCTGGAATCCGCACCCTCGCCCCGGGCGAACGGATGAATCTTGATTATCGGATTGCGGTTCAGCCCCAAGCCTGGACGACCAGTGCGCTTCAAACCGCTTATGCGGCGTGGTTTCGAACGCTCCATCCGGCGCGTTGAAATTGGCAATGAATAGGGGCCAGTCAGAAGAGTTGCTGAAATAACCTGGTAGGATCGCTTCGCCGAGGTGACCGGCAAAACTTTTGATTTCTGACTATGGACGGTTCGGCCCGTCCTCCGTAGCAGTACTGCGGACGGTGGACGAGCCGTTCCTACCCAATTTTCGTCACGGCGTTTTGAGCCGGTAAAAGCTGCTGCTGTTGGTTGGCGACAAAACCACTTCGTCCTGCAAGTTGGTGAGATCGAACGTAGGCGGGTTTGTCACGTCCGCCCACGAAGTCAGGTAGGAGCTTTGTTGCAGCACAAAATTCGTCGAAGGGATAATCCAAGAAACAGTGAGGTTACTGCCCGACGGCGCGAGGTTCAACTGTGGTGCCGGTGTGGTTTGCAAAGTGTAAATCCCGCCACCTTGGGGATTGTACGGATCACCTACACTCCCCGCCACTAATTTACCGCCATCCGCCGACGAAGCGACGCAGCAATAAACCTGAAAAGGCGCATTATTCGACATCCAAGTAGTCCCCAAATCCGTGGAAGTATAAATGGAGAACTCGTAAGCGTCAGGGTCTTGAGCCACCGCCACGAGTTTCATTCCATCTGCCGAGGAAACAACCTCCTGCCAACTGGTCCGGTTAAAAGGGGGAATGTGCGCTGTCCAAGTGACTCCTGAATCAATCGAGGAATAAATACATGACAACGAACTAACACCTGAGAAAGGATATGCATTTGCTGCTACCAATTTATCTCCATCTGCCGAAGAGGCAACCGAAATCCAATTCGTGTAGGGCAGGCTGGTTTGCGTCCAAGTAACGCCTGTATCAGCCGACGTGTAAACCCTGCCGTAGCAAACTGCCGCCACCAACTTGCGCCCATCTGCCGAGGAGGCAACGCAAACCCAGTTATTAGTGGGGGCACTGGTTTGTGTCCATGTGGCTCCTGAATTTGTCGAGACGTAAATTGGGCCGACATAATTAAACGCTTGTCCTACGCTGGCCACCAATATGCTCCCATCAGCAGACGAGGCCACGGAACCCCACAGACCATTACTATCCTTGGGTGCTTGACTATTCGTGGGTGCACTGGTCTGTATCCAATCAACTCCTGAGTTCGTTGAGATGAAAATCCCGTATTCAAATGCCGCAGCCACCAATTTGCTTCCATCCGCTGATGAAGCAACCGATTCCCAAGACCCCCCGTAGGGCGGACCAATGGGCAGATTATTTAACGCCCAAGTCGCCCCCGAATTGGTCGAAGTGTAAATACCACTACCAGCGGAAGTATAACTGACGGCTGCCACCAGCTTGCTTCCATCCGCCGATGAAGCGATGGATTGCCAATAGTTGGTCGGTGCGCTGGTTTGCGTCCACGTTTGGGCAAGCCCAGGATCAACGACAAGTGACAGCCCACAAACTGCGGCTACGGTTGTTAGCAGGATTTTCATTGGCCATGTCCTGCTTACACAGCAATTAACATGCCTTAGACAAGTCTCTTATGGCTTGCCGCTGGCCTGGGTGTGGTCGCTGACAGATTAGATCTTTGGCTCCGCTCAACGCAGTGCAAATTGCAGAAGAGTTGATGAAATAATCAGGCAGGGTCGTTTCGCCGAGGTGACCGGCAAAACTTTTGATTTCTGACCACGGACAGTTCAGCGAGCCGTCCCTGCCTTTTTCGGTTCACGGCTTGGCTGGTTCCTTGGTATAGGCAACCAGGGTTTTGATTTTCGCCTCGGCGGCGGCGTCGCGCACCTTCACGATTTTACCCCACGGCGCCTTCTCGTCGGCGTTGATGGCCAGCACGAGATTGGGGTTCATGGCGGCTTTCAAAATCAGTTCGTTGCGCAACTGTTCGAAGGTTTTCGGCAGTTTTTCCACATAATAAATCCCGTTGGTGTCAATGCTCACGACGAATGGGGGGTTTTCGTTCGCGCCGGCCTTTTTGGCTTGCGACGATTCGGGCAACTGCAGTTTCAACGCCGCTTGCTGCTTGAACGTCGTCGTCACCAGCAGAAAAATCACCAGCACGATCAACACGTCAATCAGCGCGACGATGATGACGGCGGGCGCGGTGCGGCGTTTGCGAACGAGGAAGCGCATTGGTTTCGGGTCCGGGGTCTAGGTTCTCGGTTCCGGGGTTTGGGTTCCGGGAATTGGCGTCCGCAATTTGGGAAGTGGGGCGTTCATCGTCCCCGGATCCGGGACGCCAGAAGCCATTCCCGAATACTGCCGGCGGATGAATTCGTCGCAGAGCGCCTCCATCTCAACGGCGAACACCTCGACTTTTTTGCTGAAATAACTCCAGAAAATCAGGGACGGGATGGCGATGAGCAGGCCAATGAGCGTCGCGTTCAAAATCAGCGCGATGCCCTTGGCCAGCACGGCGGCGTCGTTCAAGCCGGTCTGCCCCAGTTTGCCGAACAGCATCATCATGCCGGCGATGGTGCCGACCAGGCCGAGCAATGGCGCGATGCCGACGATGATTTCCAGCACGACCAGGCCGCGTTCGAGGCGGACAATTTCGTGGCGCGCGGCGGTTTGCAGTGCGTCCACGTTTTCGTCCTTCGGCCAGTTGAGATGATCCGACGCGAGCAGCAACAGGCGGCCGAGCGGTGACGGTTTTTGTTCGCAAACGCGGCAGAGCGTTTCCACATCGGCGCGCGATTTGCAGGACGCGAGGGAGGCGGTGATTTCCGGCGGCACGACCTTTTGCCAGCGCAGTGTCCAGGCGCGTTCCACGACGAATGCCAGCCCGACCACCGAGGTCGCCCCCAGCACAATATAAATGAGTGTTTCCATAAAATTTTTCAACCGTAACGTGGTCCCGTTCAATAGTAATAAAATGTGAACTGAACGTCAGCGTAATTGCCGAGCTTGAGTCGCATATCACTCGGAAATCGCTCAAACGGCTCGGCATCGGTCACGGCTTTCTGACAAACATATCCCAGCAAATCGCCCACCGTGTTTTCCGCGAACTTCATATCGGAGACACTGCCATCGTAATTCAAGTGAAATCGCAGTGTCACCTTGCCGGTGCGGTCCAGCGCGAATTGCTGACTGTCGAGCAAATCAAACCAATGCTGGCACACGGCTTCATAAAAACGCCGGTCATATTCGCCGAACCCGGTCAGCTTCACGTCCAGTGACGACACATCCGCCCGGCGACGCACGCCACCGTCCTGCCGCATTTGCACGCCGGGCAGACGGTTCGCCTGCTGGGCGCGCGCCTGATTGAGCGTGCGGGGGCGCGGCTGCTCCTGCGGCTGCAAGTCGCGCGGTTTGCCCAAGGTCAGGTCACCCGCGTTCAGTGCCAGTTCCGGACGTGATTCCGGCGGCGCCCGGGGTGTCGGTTGCAGTTTGTTGAAATCCTGGCGCGGCACGTCCTCCGTCTTGGGCACATCGGCCTGTTTCCCGGTCAATTTGGGTGTATCGGTGTCGCGGTCTGCCTCCGGGTTCGCCGCGCGCGAATTTCGGTCGGAAAAATACTTCGCCTTTTCCGGCGCTTCGGTTGACGGCTGCTCAACCGTCACAAATTCCAGTGGCGGCTCGTAATTGACCGTCCGCACGGGAATCGTGTTGATTCTTTGGGTCAAATACTGCAGCCACGTGGGCCAGGTCCAATGCCGCCACCAGTTGAAATCCTTTCCGGCCTCGTAGCCGCCCCACGTCACCAAATGCGCCGCCAGCGACAGCGACAGCGCCAGTGCCAGCCGCCGGCTTTCCCGGCCGCTCAATCGCAGTGAATCCAGTTGTGTTTCAGCCATGGACATACCGATAAAGTTTGCCGCAGGAAGATAAAGTGAGCAACTCCTTTGCCGTTGTGTCCGAAATCAGCCGGGGGCAACCTGGCACCGCCGCCACGAAGACACGGTGAAAACGAAGCACCGAACCGTATCGGCGCGAACAATGCGGGTACCACGACCGGGCCGAATCGGTGTGCAGCGCTCCGGCGGTAGTGTCCGGTTGCACCCCAATCCGTCTTGCTTTAAAAGCCCTTTGCGCGTAGATTCTGCCCGTTCCAGAGGCGGTTCTGTATCAAACTTAACCAAAGGCATCTTCATGAAGAAAAACGTATTGTTCGGTACATTGGCCCTGGCCGCGGGTTCACTCCTTGCGGCGGACTCCAATCCCAAGGATGACGTCATTAGCGCGGCCCAAAAGCTCGCCGCCAGCGCCAATTACAGTTGGCAACAAACCGTGGTCGTTCCCGAAAGCGCCCAGTTCAAGCCGGGGCCGACTGAGGGCAAAACCGAGAAAGGCGGCGCCACTTACGTCAAGCTGTCCACCTTTGGCGACAACACCACCGAGATCGTGATGCAGGGCAACAAGGCGGCGGTCACCGACCCCGATGACAACTGGCAGTCCATCACCAACCTGGAAAATGAGACTGAAGGTCCCGGCCGGTTTCTCCTGCGCATCGTGCGCAACTTCCAGGTTCCGGCCGCGCAGGCCACGAACCTTCTGGCTTCCGTCAAGGAACTCAAGAAGGACGGCGACGCCTATTCCGGTGACTTGACCGAAGCCGGCGCGAAGGCGCGGTTCAGGTTCGGGACCGTCACCAACTCCAGAGGCTCTGCGAAATTCTGGCTCAAGGACGGCGTACTCTCGAAATATGAGTACCGGTTGCAGGGCAAGGTGGATTTCAACGGCAACGAAGTGGACCTCGACCGCGACACGACCGTTGAAATCAAGGACATTGGCACGACGAAAGTGACAGTGCCGGCGGAGGCCAAGAAGGTGCTTTGAACCGCATTGGCCCCGCGAAATGATAATCGTCAGACGCGTCCGCCGGAAAAACAGGCGGATGCCCATCGACCGTTGGTTTCGAGTGACGGGAAAGGCGAGTTGGACCCGGCAAGCCTTGTCGGTAAGTTGAGGCGAAGAGTTGATGTGGCTTTTTTGTCCGCATCCTGCACGCGCACCGGATGCAAAACCCTCCGCAGTCTGCCCGCAGGTTGCGGGGCATTGACCGCTCTCGCTTGACGTCTACGGGAGAGGATATGATTCTACGGCACATGAACTCAGGCGAAGACCAACCCCCGGCATCTCCGGTACGGTCGGATGAAAGGCAAATGCCCATGGGCAAACCACGGTTCAAAAACCCTGAATTGATCTTGTTTCTGATGTTGGCGATGTTCGGGCTCTCGGCCGCCTGGGGCGCCGCCGCTACTGCCGGAGGAGTGGACTTTTACCAGTTTTGGGTAGTCGGGCAGGTACTGCATCGTTCGGTCGTGACCGATGTATATTCCGACAACGCGCGCAGTCGTCTGGGCGCGGAGTTCTTTGAACAGGCAATGCGCACGGCCAACCCCCACCAACGGGTCGCCGCTGAATACCGTCAGAACCTCAAAACCTATTCATCTCCGTTTTTTTACTCTGTCTTCGAATTGTTTTCGACCGGCAACTACGAGACGGACTTGCGCAACTATCGCGTTCTCATGCTCGCCTGCCTCGTATTCAGCGTCGCGGTTCTATGTCGTCTGTTGCACCACTCGTTAAGCACGACTCTGGGAGCGGTCGCCGTCTTCTCCGCCTGGTTCGAACCGTTCTCCTCGGATATGCGGGTGGGAAATGTCAACAGCATCCAACTCGCCATGTTGGCAGCCTACCTGTGGGTGGCGGCGCGGATGCGCTGGCGCCATCGGGACATTTGGGGCGGCGCGCTCCTCGGGCTCGCCGTGGCGTTCAAACCCAACCTCGTCATTGTCGCGGCTGTGCTCGTGGTTGACTGGCTCCTGAATGGCCAGTTTCGACGTGTGTGGTTTCACGCAACTGGAGCCGCAGTTGGTGGAGGCATCGCTTTCCTCGTCGCCACGGCATGCTTCGGAACCCCGCGCTGCTGGATTAACTGGCTTGCGGCAACCCAATCACTCCTGGACGAAATCATGCCGGTTGATTATGGCAACTTTGCCCCCGCCCGAATCCTTGGCGAGGCGGTGGGCGCTGACATCACCGTCCCGTTGGCGGTCATTTTCGGAAGTCTGGCGGTCGCGGGGTTGTGGTTGAAAAGACCAGGCGCTTCCTCCGGGAATGGAACCGCGCCGGCCTCTGACACATGCCTGCTGGTGCCTGTTGTTTCCCTCGGCTGCCTCCTGGTCGCTCTTATGCCGCGGCTGGTTTGGCTTCATTACTATATGCTGACCATCCCCAGTCTCCTGGTCTTGTTGTGCCCTATGAGGACTAATTCACTTCTGCGCCCATTCCTGGTGATTCCAGCCTTTTTGTGCCTCGCGCTCAGCCCCATCATCAACATTGGAATCTCCCTCACGCCGCATCTGCAAGGCGCACTGATGGTCTTCGCAACGTTCATCCTCTTTGTCCTGACAGTCTTCCCGCATCGCGTCAGCCCTTTGCAAAGAGGCGCCTGAAACCTCGCCTGTTCGTCCCTCGGCCAATTCCCTCGGAGGTCCATGGCTTAAATCTCGTGATTGGCTGGTCGAGCGATGGCAAATCGTTGAGAGTCGGGAGTCGCGAGTCAAGCGGCTAAGGGCGGCGCGACCCGCTATGCAACCGCAGGATGCCAGAAAGCAAAAAGGTCATCAGCCCGCCGCAGATACCGCGCCATGAGCAAGGCGTGGTCGTGTTTGACCGCGGCGCGGAATTTACGAAGCGAGCGGGTTTCGGCCTTTTTCTCGCGCATGAACTTGTTCAGCTCCGACAGCAGCGTCTCGCAATCCTGGATGTCGCCCATCAGCTTTTGATGGCAGCGCAGCTTGCCCGGCGAACCGCCGGCCAGACGGGGCATCAACGGCCGCAACTGCTCGACCAGGTAGCGGAATTTTTTGAAGGCAATCCGCGTGCGATGAACGGCGCGCGGTTCCGCCGGGGCAATGCTCCGCCGCCGCGCCACCACGTTGGCAAACGCCCGATCCACGCTTGCCAACAAACGGACCCAAACCCGACGCCGTTCATCCGGCGGTTTCACGGCGGCGCGGAGTTCCTTGCGCAGCGCATCCATTTGATGCTTCAACGGCTTCAACCTCGTGCGCCGGAGTTTCCGCTCCAGTTGCCGGCTGAGGCGGTTTTCCCGGCGCAGAAGTTCCTTCTTGAAGCGCTTCGCTGCCGGGAACCGGCCAAGCTGCACCTCCACATCGCTCAGCATCACCTGCGTATCGCGCAACCGGCCGGAGGTTTTGAACGATTGTTTGACGCAGCGGGAGAGTCTGTCCGCCGCCTTGCCGGTCAGCAGCGGATCAAACAAGTCCACTAACGCCAGCAGTCGCCGCGTTTCCACGCGCAACTGGTGGACGGTCGCCCTGGATAATTTTTTCCGGCAACGTTTGAACGCCCGCTGGTAGGAACGCCAGGCTGATTTGTATGTCCGATCAAGGCGTGAACCCAGCCGGCCTTCGCCCGTCAACGTCCTTTTGTCCACCAGCGCCTGGTTCATGGTATTCAGCGGGCATCAAATAGAACGTTGGTCCGCCAGCGTCAATCCTTGATGCGTACTGGAACCGCGCCCATTTGCAGGATACCGAAGCTTTTATTCACGATTCTTAACCGTCATCAGTTAACTGCCGGCTTGAGTTCAAGCCGCCGCGTGGCCGATTCCGGGCCGTACGCCCGCCAGGGCGGTTTCAGGCCACAGGCTGATGAGTTTCACACAGTTTTTGCAGCCACGGCTGCGCGCGATTTTCCAGCGCATTCGAATGCGGAAGGTTGCACGACACTTTTCAATTTTAGCCGTGACTAAAACCGGACTTTTCTTAAGTTCCTCCTGAATGAAGCAACCGCAAAAACGCCCGGCTGACGAACCCGCTTTAGCCGTCGGTTCACCTCTGCCTGGCGTGGATGCCAAGCCACTGGACGGCGGTGTGCCGAATCCACAATCTTCAAGGCTTTGGCACTGGGTTTTTGGCCTTCTCCTGATTACCATAACATTTCTGGCCTACCTGCCGGCCGTGCGCGGCAGTTTCGTCTGGGACGACGACTCATGGACAACAGGGCTATCAGCGCTGTTCCAGGACGCATCCGGTTTGCGCCGGATCTGGTTCCAGCCCACCGTGCTGCAACAGTATTACCCGCTGGCGGGCACAACCTTCTGGCTGGATTATCAACTCTGGAAGTTTTGGACGACGCCCTATCACATCGAGAACATCCTGCTGCACGCCTTGGCCGCCCTGCTTTTCTGGCGGTTGCTGCTCCGCCTCCAAGTGCCGGGCGCCTGGCTGGCGGCGGCCATCTTCGCCCTGCATCCGGTCATGGTCGAATCTGCCGCCTGGATCACCGAACGCAAAAACGTGCTCTCCTTGACCCTTTACCTCGCGGCGCTACTGGTTTACCTGCGCTATGCGCAGGGGGTGACCAGTGACGAGCGCGAGGTGACACGAACGGACTCCCCCTTGTCACGAGTCACGGGCCTGCCGGCCGAGGTCCCGTCTGACGGGACGAAAGCTGGTCATCCGTTACTTTTCTACGCTCTGGCGTGGTTCCTGTTCCTGGGTGCGCTCCTGGCCAAGACGACGGCCGTTTCCCTCCCGGCGGTCATTCTGCTGCTGGCTTGGTGGCAGCGTGGCGGCCTACGGTGGCGGGCGGACGTGGTGCCGACCCTGCCGTTCTTCGCCCTGGCGCTCACTCTGGGTGCCCTGACGGCTTGGCTGGAAAAAAACTGGGTGGGTGCCCAAGGGTCCGCCTTTGCCCTGACTTTCCCCCAACGTTGTCTGGTGGCGGGCCGGGTGCCGTGGTTTTACCTCGGCAAACTGCTCTGGCCGGCGCAGCTATGTTTTGTTTACCCGCGCTGGCAACCCGACCCCGGCATGTGGCGTCAATGGCTGTATCCGTTCGGCACCGTGGGGGGGCTGTCCGTGCTCTGGCTGGCGCGGGGGTGCATCGGGCGGGGACCAGTGACGGCGGCATTCTTTTTTGTAGGGACATTGTTTCCGGTGCTGGGGTTTATGAACGCGTATTTCATGCGTTACTCGTTCGTATGCGATCACTGGGTTTATCTTTCCAGCTTGGGAGTCATCGCGCTGGTGGCCGCGCTGGTGGTGCGGGCGGCGGAATTCTGGCGCGCGTCGGTGGTGGTTTATGGATTGGCGATCGTCCTGTTACCGGTGTTGGGCGTCCTGACCTGGCGGCAGGCGGGAGTTTACCGGGATATGGAAACCCTTTGGCGCACCACCATTGCCCGGAATCCAGATTGTTGGATGGCGCAAAGCGACCTGGGAACCTGGCTTTTGGACCGGGGAAAACCGGCTGAAGCGGAAACGCACTTTCGTGAAGCACTCCGACTCACACCCGATTACGCCGAATCCCACTATAATTTGGGGGTTGCGCTGGCCACCCGAGGGAAGTTGGATGAAGCCATTCAACATTACGTGCGGGCAGTCCAACTCAACCCCGCTTACGTTGATGCCATCAATAATTTAGGAGCCGCGCTGGCCAAACAAAAGAAGTTGGCTGAAGCCATTCAGTGTTACGAGCGGGCGCTCCAACTCAAACCCGATTACGCCGATGCCCTCAACAATCTAGGGGTTGCGCTGGCTGAGCAAGGGAAGTTGCCGGAAGCCATTCAACATTACGAGCGGGCGCTCCAACTCAAACCCGATTACGCCGACGCCCACTATAATTTAGGCAACGCGCTGGCCACCCAAGGGAGGTTGAACGAAGCCATTCAACATTTCGAGCGGGCGCTCCAACTCAAACCCGATTACGCCGAAGTCCACTGTAATTTGGGCAACGCGCTGGCCACCCAGGGGAAGTTGGCTGAAGCCATTCAACATTACGAGCGGGCGCTCCAACTCAAACCCGATTACGCCGAAGTCCACTGTGATTTGGGGGGTGTGCTGGCCACGCAGGGAAAGTTGGCTGAAGCCATTCAACATTTCGAGCGGGCGCTCCAACTCAAACCCGATTACGCCGAAGCCCACTATAATTTAGGGGTGGCGCTGGCCACGCAAGGGAAGTTGGCTGAAGCCATTCAACATTACGAGCGGGCGCTCCAACTCAAACCCGATTACACCGAAGCCCAGTATTATTTAGGCAGCGCGCTGGCCACCCAAGGGAAGTTGAATGAAGCCATTCAACATTTCCAGCAAGCCTTGAATCTGGCCACGGCCCGCAACAACACTGCGCTCGCCGAGTCCATCCGCACCCTGCTCAAGTCTTATCAGCCGGCTTTGCACCAACCGCAAAAACCATGAGGGCGCAAACGGGCCTTCGATGATATCCGCCAAAAGCCGCATAAAACGCGCCTTAAACGCCGACCACCCGGAAAGTCATTCACTTGGTTAACGTCAGGACGTTCAACCGGCGCTTGACTCGCCATTGCTCGGCTGCTCACGCCAGCCGCCAAATCACCGTCATTCTGTGGCCTTGCTGGTCGTGGCGCACAACTTTTGCACACTGCATCAAACACTCGGAACCACGCCGGCAGTCGGCGCAAAGCTCACCGACCACATTGGAACAGTCGGGGAACTGGTAAAAAACTTGAGACACAAACTTGACAGACACCACAAAAAATTGCCCCGGAAATCTCCGGGGCAAACAGCTGCCGGCGCTTCGCGCGCGATGGGTGAAACGGTCCGGTCGCTCAGGATGCGGGCAGGATCTCGATTCCGTTAATCTCGGGATTTTCCACCTTGGGCGTGAACTTGATGTCCAATTTGCCATCGGTGACTTCCACATTGACGGTTTCGATGTAGGCGCGATTCGGACCGCCGGCCTTGACCCAAACATCGAAATCATTGAACTGTTGACCTTCGACATTAAACGAAAACACACGGTCGCCCGGACCGCTGATGCCGTCAAAGGTTTCGGCGAAATGAAGCTTTACAATGTATTTGCCGTTGGGAACCGGATAGGAAAACGAAGTCATGCTGTAGTGTTCAGTATGATAGAGCGCCGGGTCTTTCGTGTTGCCAATTTGCAGGTCGGTGGCGCGGTCGGTCGTGTCGCCATCGGCAAAACCCTGATCGGGCAACCAGACATTGCCCTCGGAATCCGTGAACGGAGCGGTCAAGCCCGCCTTGATGCGCACCGGCGGTTTCACGGGGTTGGGAATGGGGGCTTCAGCCGGTATTGCAACGGGCGCGGGAGTTGCCTCCGCGGCCGGTGCCGGAGCTGGTGCCGTGGTTGCCGCCGGCGCGGTAGACGCCGTCTTGCCGGATGACTGCTCGGTGGCAGACGGCTCCGTTTTGCAGCCGGCAAACAAGCTGAGGGTCAACACGGCAACGCAACAAACGGGCAGACTGCGTATCAGACGATTTGTATTTTGCATGAATCTCCTTTGGATTTTGCGATTCGCGATTTCGGTTCGGGGAAAAAATGCGGTGGCGCCATGCCCAACGCAATCCCAAAATCCGCGAGTTCTAAAAGTGAACCCAATTTGCCGCCTGATTAAACAGGCGTTTTTTTTGTTCTCCGCGAGACAAGGAGTTTTTTTTACACCACCGGCGGTTCTGTTTTGACTTCGCTACCGGCAGAAAGCATTGTCAACGCCATTTGCAACCTTTGGAGGATGACGATGCGTATGAAAATTAATTCGCGTAGCAAATGGATATTGATTGTGGTGGCAATGGCACTGGTGTGGTGCAACGCCGGTCAGGCGGCAACCAACGAGGTTTCCGCCGACCAGAATGTGCTGCGCGCCACGCTGACCAACGGCCTGCAAGTCATCATCGTCCGCAACCCGCTCGCGCCGGTGGTCACCACAATGCTCAATTACCGCATTGGCTCGGTCGAATGTTCCGCCGAATTTCCCGGCATGGCGCACGCCACCGAGCACATGATGTTTCGCGGCAGCCCCGGGTTGTCCGCTGACCAATTGTCGGGCATCACGTCTGCCTTGGGCAGCGACGACAACGCCAACACCCAGCCGTCCATCACACAGTATTTCTACACCATCCCGGCGGAATATCTGGACGTGGCCTTGCGGATTGAAGCCGCTCGGATGCGCGATTTGCTGGCCGATGAAAAACTCTGGGACAAGGAACGCGGCGCCATCGAACAGGAAGTCGCGCAGGATTTGTCGAATCCCGAATATGTTTTTTACATGCAACTGCTGGCGGCGATGTTCAAAGGTTCGCCTTACGAACATACCGGCTTGGGCACGCGCCCGTCATTCGACCAGACGACTGATGCCGATCTGCGAAAATTTCACAACGCCTGGTATGTGCCGAACAACGCCATTCTCGTCATCGTCGGCGACGTGCAGCCCGAAGCTGCGCTGGAGCAGGTGAAGAAGATTCTCGGCGGCATTCCATCGACAAAACTTCCCGACCGCCCGGCATACAACTTTCAACCGGTGAAACCGGAGACGATGAAACTGGACACGGACCTGCCGTATGGTTTGACGGCCATCACGTTCCGGTTTCCCGGCGCCGACAATCCCGATTTCGCCGCCGCGCAGATATTATCCGACGTATTGGGCAGCCAGCGCGGGCAGTTGTATGGCCTGGTTCCGCAAGGCAAGGCGCTTTTCGCCGAATTTGATTACGAAACGCTGCCCAAAGCCGGTCTGGGTTACGCCATTGCCGGATTTCCGGCGGGAGCAGACTCGACCAACCTGCTGGAACAGGTGCGGACTGTTCTGGCGGCGGAAATCACCAACGGCGTCATGGCCGAGTTGGTGGAAGCGGCCAAGCGCCGGGAAATTGCCAGTGCCGAGTTGCAGAAGAATTCCGTTCAAGGACTGGCATCGGCCTGGTCGCAGGCCGTCGCTGTCGAAGGGCGCAATTCGCCGGACGACGACATCAATGCTTTGCGCCGGGTGACCGTGGCTGATGTCAATCGCGTTGCGAAAAACTATCTGGATTTTGATCACGCCATTTCGGCCATCCTCACGCCGCAACCCTCCGGCAAACCGATTTCGTCGAAAAGTTTTGGCGGCACGGAATCGTTTGCGTCTTCCAGGAATGTCAATGTGAAGCTGCCTGCCTGGGCAAAAAAGATCACCAAATTGCCGGAAATTCCCGTTTCCGGGCTGAACCCGTTCGTCACCAATCTGTCCAACGGCATCAAGCTCATTGTGCAGCCGGAGACCATCAGCGACACCGTCATCGTCTATGGCCGCGTCAAAAACAATCCAAAAGTCCAAATGGCCGCAGGCCAGGACGGCGTGGACGAGGCACTGGACAAGCTGTTTTCCTACGGCACCAAATCGCTGGACCGGCTTGCCTTTCAGAAGAAGTTGGACGACATCGGCGCGATTGAATCGGCGGGTGCGGATTTTTCGTTGCAGGTGTTGACCGATCAGTTTGAGCGCGGCGTGCAACTGCTCGCGGACAACGAACTCTCGCCGGCGCTGCCCGAAAAGGATTTCAAAATCATCCAGCCGCAACTGGCCGCGTCCGTCGCCGGCGAACTGCAAAGCCCCGACCACATTGCCGGCCACGCCCTGACCGTCGCGTTGTTCCCGAAAGGGGACCCGGCCCGGCGTGAAACAACGCCCGACAGCGTGAAGGCGCTCACCATCCAGGACGTTCAGAATTATTATCACCAGGCGTTCCGGCCCGACCTTGCCACCATCGTCGTTATCGGCAACGTCACGACGGAAAATGCCGTGGCCGTCATTTCAAAATATTTTGGCCGGTGGCAAGCCGAAGGCCCGAAACCGAACACACTGTTCCCGCCGGCGCCGGTCAACTCGGTTTCCGTGACGCACGTGCCCGATTCCAGCCGCGTGCAGGACAAGGTCACTCTGGGCGAGACGCTGACGCTCACCCGCACCAACCTGGATTTTTACGCGCTGCTGCTTGGCAACAGCGTGCTGGGCGGAAATTCCTTTGCCACGCGTTTGTACCAGGACCTGCGCGAAAAAAGCGGTCTGGTGTATTTTGTGTTTTCGAAGTTGAACGTCGGCCTGACCCGCGGTGTTTACCAGGTGGAATACGGCTGTGACCCGCCGAACGTTGCCAAGGCGCGCGCCATCGTTTTGACCAACCTCAAAGACCTGCAGACGAAAAGAGTCGGCACGCGGGAATTGAACCAGGCCAAACTGACCCTGCTCCGCGATATTCCGCTGGCTGAATCGAGCGTGGACTACATTGCCCGCGGTTGGCTCTCGCGCTCGATGCTCAACCTGCCGCTGGATGAACCAATCCGTGCGGCGCGCATTTACGTCAAGCTCGATGCCAAGGATGTCCGGGATGTTTTTGCCAAATGGCTTCGGCCCGACGACCTGGTGCAAGTCACTCAAGGCCCGGCGCCGCAGTGAAACTGTTTGGGAGCCCCGGCATCCTTGCCGGCGGGCGGAAGCTTTCCGGCGAAACGCATGTCGCCGGCAGGATGCCGGCGCTCCCAGGCGGCACTCCGTTTATTCCTGCGTGAAGTAACTCAAATTTTCCAGTTCGATGGCGAGATTGACGTTGTTGACCATGACCTCTTCGGGTACGGAAAGCACAATCGGCGCGAAATTCAAAATGCCCGCGATGCCGGCCTGAATCAGTTGATTAGCGACTTCCTGGGCCACGGCCGCCGGCACGCTGAGAATAGCCATCTTGATGTTTTGCCTGCCAACGACCTCTGGCAGTTTGTCCATGCCGTAAATCGGCTGCTTGGTTTTTTTGTCGCGCTTCCGCCGCGGGTCGGCGTCGAACGCGGCAACAATTTCAAAGCCCTCCTTTTCAAAACCGCGATACGACAGCAACGCGAGTCCGAGGTTGCCGACGCCGACCAGAATAACCGGCTGCAAGCGTGACGTGCCGAGTTCGTCGGCAATTTTTTTGGAAAGCGCCGCCACGTCATAACCGAGACCGCGCGTGCCGAACGTGCCGAAATAGGCGAGGTCCTTGCGGAGCTGGGTGGACTTGACGCCGGCGGCCCGGGCGAGCATCTCGCTGGAAACGGTGCCGATGCCGTGCTCGCGCAGCCGCGCGAGGCAGCGCAGGTAAAGCGACAGGCGATAAATCGCCTTGCGCGGAATGGTTGGACGCCCATTCTTTTTCAAGGGCGCAGATATTAAGCTGCCGAATGTTGAATAGCAAGTATGCGAATGATGGCAAGATAACCGCTCATTTACGCTTATCAGCGCTGATACCGCCCGTTCCAAAACGCCCAGTCACCTCTTCCCCCTGATCTCGACCGCTCACGCTCTCAAAATATAGGAAAAATTTATTTTCAAAATCATCGTGAGACATCCCTTCCGCAAAGTCTCTAATAATACCGTAAAAATATAAAAAATCCGTCTCCACAATTTGTTCCGAACGACCGGAACTAAGTTTTTCGTAGGCTGGTGTTTTCTTAAGCCGCTTGTATGGGGCTTCATCCATTGAACTGATTTCTCGATTCGCAGCACCAGACCCTGTATTTGAGCCAACGCTGTGATGATGAATCAGGGCAACGAGGTCAGCATATTGACGCTTCGAAATTTCTGTCAGGCTGTAACCTGACATTTCAGAACCTGTAAGAAGAGCTTTTTTGCCCTTCATCTCGCCAACCCGCTTCAGGACTGTTCGTGAACATGGGAATTGGCGATAACCGCGCAATGAATGCTTTTCTGGGTTAATCAACCAACATTCTAACACGATTTCTTCCGGTGTAAGTTTGAGACTGATTTCCTTGCTGCGACCAACAATCCAAATGATCAACCTTTCAGTCGAAAGTTTTCTCAACTCGTCAATTTCATTTGCTTGCGCCACTTTTGGGTTCAAATCCATATTATTTTAGCCAGTTGATTTTGATTTCCTTTTCGAGCGGTTTGAATTCGGTGTCGGCGGTGATGAGTTCGGCTTTTTTATGTTTTGCAAGCGCGGCGGCAAAGGCGTCGGCCAGTCCCAAGCCGTGCGCGTTTTTCAAAAGTGCGGCGGCTTCCGCCAGTTCGCGGTCCACCGGCACGGCTTCCAGAGGCGTCGTGTGTTCAAACTGGCGCGCGGTGTCGTAGCCGGCCTTGCCGTGTTTGCGTTCCATCCGGTAAAGGACTTCGGCCCAGTTGACGGCGCTGATGAAGACAGGGCGGTCGGCCTCGGAAGCTTTGTGGAAGAGTTCGCGCATTTTTTCCATGCCCGGTTCGCCAAAGAACATGGCCAGTAATGCCGAGGCGTCCAGAACGGTGGGCTTCACTTGTTCTCCTTTTCGCGCTCGGCGCGGCGTTCCTCAAGATGTTCCTGCACGACGGATTTCTCGCCGGGTTTCAATTTGAAGATGCCGCAGAACGAATCAATGTATTCGCGGGTGACGGGTTGGAAGATGATGCGGTCGCCCTCCTCCACGAAGTTGACGCGTGTACCCGGCTTGATGCCGAATCGGCGCCGGATGCGCGAAGGCACGACCAACTGGCCCTTGGTGGTAACGTAGGCAGTGTTCATATTTTTTCTGTCATTTTGAAATAGGATGGCACAAATCAAAAGGTAAGGCAAGAAGAAAATGTAAGACTTATTCACAATGTCTGCCCTTGTGCAAGGCATTGATTCCAAATGGGAAATGGCATCTGCGCGGCGCGGAACGGAGACCGCGCCCTACCTTTGTGCTCTTTGCGCCTTTTTGCGGCTGAAACCGGCTCGTGAGGATCAGCCTTCGGCAAGCTACGGCACGACAGGCACTCGCCCCACCAAGGCGGACGCCGCGGCGCAGCCTCCCTACCTTTTGTGCTCTTTGCGCCTTTTCGCGGCAAAACATCCGTGTCCATTCGTGTGCATCCACCCTCCGCAGTACCTGCTACGGAGGACGGGGCCGTGATTGAAAAATTCCTGCTCGCCAAACAGTACATTTTCGCCGATGCTAGCCGTTGGATTAAAGTTATGTTCACCGGCACTTACACCGCGATTGTCACCCCGTTCAAGAACGGCGAGGTGGACGAAACCGCCCTGAACCGCCTGATTCAACTGCAAATCAAGGGCGGCGTGGACGGCATTGTGCCCGTCGGTACCACCGGCGAATCGCCAACCGTGGATTACGACGAGCACGTCAACATCATCGCGCTGGCCGTGAAGTTCGCCCGCGGCAAAATCAAGGTGCTCGCCGGCACCGGCGCGAATTCGACCAAAGAAGCGATTTACCTGACGCAACGCGCCGAGGATGTCGGCGCGGACGGTTCGCTGCAGGTCGCGCCGTATTACAACAAACCGCCGCAGGAGGGGCTGTTCCAGCATTTCCGAGCCGTCGCCCGCGCGACGCGTCTGCCCATCGTGCTTTACAACATCCCTGGCCGTTGCGGCGTTGAAATCGGCGTCGAAACGGTCCGGCGTCTGGCGGCGGAATGCAAAAACATCATCGGCATCAAGGAAGCCGGCGGGAGCTGCGACCGCGTGTCGCAATTGCGCGCGGCGCTCGGCCCGAAATTCGAGATTTTGTCCGGCGACGATTCGTTGACGCTGCCGTTCATGGCGGTCGGCGCGCAGGGCGTCATCAGCGTGGCGTCAAACGTTATTCCGCGCGAAGTGGCGCAGATGGTGAATGCGTTTGCCAGCGGTAATGCGAAACGGGCAGGGCAGTTGCACGCGAAATTTACGCCGCTATTCAAGGATTTGTTCATCGAGACGAACCCGGTGCCCGTCAAGGCTGCGCTGGCGATGATGGGTGTGATTGAGGAAGAATATCGTCTGCCGCTGGTGCCGATGGGCGCGGCGAATCGCGCGAAACTGCGCGCCACGATGAAGGCGTGCGGGGTTTTATAATCGGAGATAGAAGATCGGAGATGGGAGTTGGGAATGACAGTTTTGGCAAACCCCATCTGCCATCTACGAACTCCCAACTGCTATGATTAAAGTCATCATCACCGGTTCGAAAGGCCGAATGGGCCAGGCGCTGGTTTCGTGCGCAAAAAACTTTCGCGAACTCGAAGTCGCCGGCCAGATTGATCAAGGCGACGATTTGCGCTCCTGCATCGGCAAGGTGGACGTCGTGGTTGATTTCAGTTTGCAAACGGCGACGGCGGGGATCGTTTCGCTTTGCGCTGAAAATAAAAAGGCGATGGTCATCGGCACCACCGGCCACTCAGATGTTGAAAAATCACGCATCGCGCAAAGCGCATCGCGCATTCCCATCGTTTTGGCTTCGAACTTTTCGACCGGCGTCAACACACTGTTCTGGCTCACGCGCAAGGTGGCGGAAGTTCTCGGCCCGGCTTACGATCTCGAAATTGTCGAGATGCACCATCGCCTCAAGCGGGACGCGCCCAGCGGCACAGCCAAAACGTTGGCGGAAATTCTGGCTGACGTGCGCAAGCTGCAACTCGACAAAGCAGCACGGCACGGACGTGTCGGCATCACCGGCGAACGTACGTCGGCAGAAATTGGCATTCATTCCGTGCGCGGTGGTGACGTGGTGGGCGACCACACGGTAATTTTTGCCACGGACGGCGAGCGGCTGGAATTGACGCACAAGGTTTCCAGCCGCGACACGTTTGCCAATGGAGCGTTGCGCGCCGTGCTCTGGGTCGTCAAACAGAAACCCGGCCTGTACACCATGCAGGACGTGCTCGGTTTGAAGTAGGACGGGCTTCCAGCCTGTCTCCATTTTCAAAACAATGAAAACGGAAATTCAGAGACAGGCGGGACGCCTGTCCTACATTGCTCTCGGCTCCAACCTCGGCGACTCGCGCCGAATCATCCTGGACGCGATGGCACGGCTGCAAAATTTCTCCGACCGGCCCATTCTTAAATCTTCGCTGTGGCAAACGTCGCCGGTGAATTGTCCGCCGGACTCGCCGGCGTTTGTGAACGCGGTTGTTGGCCTCGTGCCGCGAAAAGGTGAGACGCCGGAATCGCTGCTCGAAAAGCTCCGCGTACTTGAAAAAGAATTCGGACACCGGCCAAGGAAAATTTTGAACGAGCCGCGTCCGCTGGATTTGGATTTGATTGCATTTGGCGACGCAATACGAAACAAGCAACGCCTGACCTTGCCGCATCCGCGGGCGCATCTGCGGCGGTTTGTGCTTCAGCCGTTGAGCGAGATCGCGCCGGATTTGATAATGGCGGGGCAGGGAAAAACAGTGTCGCAATTACTGGCGAAACTTCCGGCCGGGGAAATGGTTACGCTGCTCAAATGACGAATGGCTAAACCATAATGACTAATGAATGTACAAATCCCAATGACGAATCGAAAGCGATTGGGTTATTCGTTATTCCTTAGTAATTAGGTTTTAGTGATTTCTTCGAACGTTTCCCCGAATATCCGTTTGTGTTCGAGCGCGACGTAGCGGTCGGTCATGCCGGCCAGGTAATCGCACACGGCGCGGTGCAACCCGGTCTGGCGGCTCCGGCGGCGCGCGCTTTTCCCGATTTCGCGCGGGTGGGCGAGGTAATACTGAAAAAGGCGTTTGAGCATCCGCACGGCGCGCAGGTTCGGCTGATGCACGACGGGGTTGTAATAGAGATTTTGGTAAAGATAATCCCGGAGTTCGATGTTCAATCCGTGGCGTTCAGGGCTGTATTGCACCAGCGCTGTCGGGTGTCGCCGCACGTCATCGGCTGAATTGACGCCTGCCGTACCAATGAGGCGCTCGCTGTGCTCCACGACGTCCCGGATTTGCAGGTCAATGAGGGTGCGGATGATGAAGTAACGTCGGGATTCGTCCGGCAAATCGCCGTGCTCCCTTTTCACCAGCCGCGCAGCGTGCGCCCAGAGGCGAACGTGGCGGGTCAATTTTTTTTCCGTCAGCAATTCCGCATCAAGGCCGTCATCCAGATCGTGGCTGTAATAGGCAATTTCGTCGGCGAGGTTGGCGATTTGCGCTTCGAGCGAGGAATGTTTCGCATCAAAACCTGTTCGCCGCTCGGGGTGGTCGTAGGCGGTGTCATGCTTGACCAGCCCTTCGCGGACTTCCCACGTCAGATTCAGGCCGGGGAAATGCGGATATTTTTGCTCCAACTCCTCGACGATGCGGAGACTGTGGGTGTTATGTTCGAACCCGCCGTGGTTTTTCATCAGACGCGAAAGCGCCATTTCGCCCTTGTGTCCGAACGGCGCATGGCCGAGGTCGTGCGCCAACGCAATGGCTTCGGCCAGATCGGAGTTCAACCTCAGTGCGCTGGCGAGGTTGCGCGCGATGGCGGCGACTTCGATGGTGTGCGTCAGGCGCGTGCGCAGGTGGTCACCGGTGCCGTTGAGAAAGACTTGCGTCTTGTATTCGAGCCGGCGGAAGGCACGCGAATGGATGACGCGGTCGCGGTCGCGCTGGTAATGCGTGCGCCAGACGGGTGGCGGTTCAGGATGTTCGCGCCCGCGGGTGTCGCCGCTGAATTGGGCGCAGGGCGCGAGCACCTGGCGCTCAATTTGTTCCAGTTCCCGGCGCGTACGCGGCATGGTTCAATTTGGTGACAAGTGACGAGTGACAGGTGACACGAAAAACAGGCCAGCGGCGAGCAGTTTTTTTCCCGCCACTTGTCACGTGCCACGGGCCACGTGTCACCTCAATTTGCCAGCAATTTTTGCACGGAAATTCCGCGCAACTCAAACAGCCGGCGGATCACGTCCTCAATCAAATTGTTCGGGCAGGACGCGCCGGCGGTGATGCCGACGGTGATTTTGCCGGATGGCAGCCAGTCGCGGGCTTCGATTTCCTTTTTGGCGTGCTGGTCGTAATGGCGGATGAGCTTGTCCGATTCCATCTTGGCCGCGTTCTTGATGAAGTAGGTCGGCAGTTTGCCCTCGCCCATTTCGGCGAGGTGTGATGTGTTCGACGAATTGTAACCGCCGATAACGAGGAGTAAATTCATCGGTTCACGCAGAAGTTTTTGGAGCGCGTCCTGCCGGTCCTGCGTCGCGCCGCAAATCGTGTCGAAGAAACGGAAGTGTTTGTCAATTTCCGCCGCGCCGAATTTTTTCTCCATCGCGGCTTTGAAGCGGCGTTGCACTTCCTCAGTTTCACCGCGGAGCATGGTGGTTTGGTTCGCCACGCCGACGGCCTGCAAATGCAGTTCGGGATCGAACCCCTGCGAATAAGCGCCTTTGAACTTTTCCAAAAATTGCTGTTTGTCGCCGCCGTGAACGATGTAATGGCAAACGTCATCGGTTTCCGCGAGATTGAAGACGACGAGGTAATGGCCGTGGCCGTAGGCGCGAGCCTGGGAACTGGTGGCCTTGGTCTCCTCGTGCCACGATTTGCCGTGAATGATACTCGTGACGCTTTCCTTGGAATATTGCCGGACGCGTTTCCAGACGCTCATCACGTCGCCGCAGGTGGTGTCCACCAGCACACAACCCTTCTCTTCGAGGCGCTTGCGCGTGCCGACCTCGGTGCCAAACGCGGGAATCATCACTACGTCGCCGGCGTGCAGCCGCGTCATTTCGTCCTCGGTCGGTTTGGGCGAAATGATCTGGATGCCCATGTTGCGGATCTGGTCATTGACTTCCGGGTTATGGATGATTTCGCCGAGCAGATAGATGGGTTTGTCGGGCGGGAAATATTTTCGCGCGGCATAGGCCAGGTCAATCGCGCGCTCGACCCCGTAGCAAAAGCCGAATTCCTTGGCGAGTTTGACGGTGAGGTTGTCCGCGGAAAGCACGCAGCCGTTGGCGCGGACGCGCTCGACGAGTTCGCTCCGATAATGCGAGAGCACCTGGGCCTGCACGGCTTCAAGAATGTCGGGCCGGCGGAGGTTGACTTTTTTCTGTGCGGCGGGCGCTTCAGTTGCCATGGCAGGGGAAATGTAACATGACAGCCGGCAGCGTCCAGCCGGAAAGCCAGAAGGGAATGGATTGATGGATTGATGGATTGATGGATTGATGGATTGATGGATTGGTGGATTGGTGGGTTGGCACAACCGGGATTTACTTCAACCATCCAAAAATCCAATCATCCACCAATCCAACGTTCCGATCTCCGGTGCTTCAACAAATTCCGTTGCGCCTTTGGCGATTTCTGCAATCATTGAGGCATCGGTCGGAGCGTAGCTCAGCTTGGTAGAGCACCAGCTTTGGGAGCTGGCTGTCGCAGGTTCAAATCCTGTCGCTCCGACCAGTTTGTTTTCCGCCTCGTTGCCCGGACTGGTTGACAAGGTCGTTCGCCATTTTTCTCCGCTCCGGAGGTGTTGTCCTGCCGCTTTGTTGCTGGAAAGGGGGGCGTGAATGAAACGCCTAGCTAACAAAGGGCAAACTCAAAATGCCGTGGCTGCGAATCGTCACGCCAGCAGAGCTGGACATTGCGAATGCGTATCTTTTCACCCGTTGACATTTGAACAATGGCTGCGGACTTTAGAATCAAATCCTCGTTTGCTGGCGATTGAGGCCAAAACACGCCGTAACCTTTTGCGGTATAAATCCGCGCTTCGCCACTGGAAAGAAGCCTGTTTTCCGAGTCCAACAGAACCGCCGGAGCAATGGCGTCGTCAGGTATCGGCATACACTGAGAAATGGATGCTTGAATGGAGCGATTCAGGCAAGCAAGATTTCTTGCCGCTTAATCCCAAAAAGCTTATCAGCTTGTGGAAAATGATTGAATTTCCCATAGAATTACTGATTGAATGCCTTGAGGACCTTGAATGGTATATTGATTCGATTCAAGACCGGCCCCCTCAAACCAAGGAGAAAATTGAAAAAAAAGCGCAACTTCTAATCAAGTTTGTTCGGAAAATGTTATTACAGGCTGATAAACTTGAATTAATTGAAACAACAGGGTGTTGTGAACGTTTTATCAGAGCACTTGAAGATTCTGTTAGCGAAGTTCCACTTCTGTCGGGAAGCACAATGCGCTTGGACACTTTTACTCCGCCCGAATTGGTCAGAGAATTAAAAGGAATCCGTGATGCGGTTGAAAAAGAACTGCGCCAAAGAAAATTTGCCTTCATTCCGACTGGGAAAGACAAGTTTTTTGAGCAGGAAAAGCTATTTGGTGAAGCGGTTCACACCGCCTTTCCGTCTGCTGCCTCAGAAATAAAGGATGCTGGAAATTGTCTGGCAGCCGATTTGAACACCGCCGCAATTTTCCATTTAATGCGGGCAGTTGAAGCGGCAATGCGTGTGCTTGTTGTTCACTTGGAAATCAAACTCAAGAACAAAGCCCTGAAAGAAACGGGGTGGGATGAACTTATCAAGTTGATTGATAAAAAACTCAAAGAGCGCCGTGAGAAATACGACAATTCCAAGCGCAAAAAACGAAGTGAGTGGAGCGATTTAAAATTTTATGGAGTCATCGCTGACGAGTTGAACGTCTTTAAGGAAAATTGGAGGGACAAGGTTATGCACACTTGGGATGCTTACAACGAACTTGAAGCAATGAATGTTTTTGTTAGGGTGAGGGGATTCATGCAAAAACTGGCAACGAAAGTGACAGAAAATAATTAGACGATAACAAAACAAAGAAGCCGCCGTGCTGATAACACAGCGGCTTCGCAACCAAAGGCCATAGACCTAAAGTTGCGTATCATATAGATACACGCACAATTTAAGTCTTGGCCGAGAAAGGGTCAAGTGACGTGTTACTGCTGCAAAGGCAAAGCCAAGAAATATGGCAAATTCAAAAATGTGAATCGGATTGTCCAGCGTTATCGCTGTATGCGATGCGACAAAACATTCAGTGAAGAACAGCCGCTCGACGGCCTGCGGATTGACCATGAGAAGGTAATTCAAATCGTCAAGCTGCTTTGTGAAGGCATGGGTGTTAGGGCAACCGCCCGCCTTGTGGATTGCCATCGCGACACCGTTTTGGCGGTGCTGGAAACGATTGGACGCAAGTGTGCCGCCCTGCTGGACGCCAGAGTCCGTTACATCAAGGCCGAGCAAGTCCAGACCGACGAAATCCATACTTTTGTCGGCTGCAAACAAAGACGCACAACCCTTGACGATACTGAACGGGGCGAGTTTTATACGTTTCTGTCTATTGACCGTGACAGTAAGCTCATTATCAATTGGAAAACTGACAAGCGAAACTTCGAGACAACTGAAAATTTCCTTCTGGATTTGAAAGCCAGAATGTTAGACCGCCGCTTTCAACTAACAACCGATGCGTTCAACGGCTATTGCCGGTCTAAAACTGGTGGAGTTGGCGAAGTGTTCAAGGGCTTCCCGATTGATTACGCTACCGAAACCAAAGTCTTTGGCTATGAGCAAATCGCCCCGTTTCGGTTCGCTGTAACCGTAAAGCGCATAAAGCGTAAATACTAGCAACAAACTAACAGGACAACGCCGCTCCGGATGCTGGCGAAAATTTTCTCCCCTGCGCAAATCGCAACACGCTTTTCCCTGACGGCGTTTTTGGAGGAAATTAATTTTCCCCAATAAAATCAGGCATTTTTGCGCATTCCCGCGCGGCGAAATCCCGCTTGGCATTGACGTTGCTTAACGCGCCGCAACGCAGTCGTGAGCCGACACAAGCCGGACGCGGACTGATTACACAGCCAAACATTATGAAGAAAATTGAAGCGATCATAAAGCCGTTCAAACTCGAGGAAGTAAAGGACGCCCTCGGCGAAGTCGGCATCGAAGGCATGACCGTGACCGAGGTCAAGGGGTTTGGCCGCCAGAAAGGCCACACCGAAATTTATCGCGGCAGCGAGTACACCGTGGATTTCCTGCCGAAAATCAAAATCGAACTGGTTGTGGCCGACGGCCAGGCGGACGCCGCCGTGGGCGCGATCGTCCGGTCCGCCAAGACCGGCAAGATTGGCGATGGCAAGGTGTTTGTTGCCCCCATCGAACAGGCCGTGCGCATCCGCACCGAAGAGAAAGGCGAAGCTGCTGTTTGAACCATTCAATCGACCCGAAACCATTCTCCATAACCTAACCATGAAACGATATTTTTTGACCATCGCTTTGATTGCCACCACCGCGTCGGGCGTGTTCACGTCGCGCGCGGATGACACCAACACCCCGGCGGCCACCAATGCGCCGGCAGTTGCTGCGGCACCAGCTGCGAACACCAACATGCCGGCGCCAACGCTCGATCAACGTGTCGCAGCGATTGAAGCCTACTTCCAAAACGGCGACCCGACGGCGCCGTTCAAAGACACCAACGGCAACCAGAACGTGCAGTGGCCGCCTGTCATCAACACCAGCCTCACCAACAGTACCGGTGCGGTCGCTGCTTACCCCGGTGCCGGCCATAACGCCTGGCTCCTGACCAGCACGGCGTTGGTGTTGTTCATGACGTTGCCGGGTCTGGCGCTGTTCTATGGCGGTCTGGTTCGCAGAAAAAACGTGCTTTCCGTGCTCGCCCAATGCTTCCTCATCACCGGCTTGGTCACCATCCTCTGGGTCATTTGCGGTTACGGCATGATCTTTGGCGGCACAGGTGACGCGACGAAAGACTGGATCAAAGGCATCGTCGGCAGTCCGTTCATATGCTGGATGTTGAACAATGTGACTTCCGCGCCCAACCCGAACTATTCCTATTGGGTTTCGGAAAACGTGCTGGCGATGTTCCAATTGATGTTTGCCATCATCACGCCGGCGCTGATCGTGGGTTCGATTGCCGAACGCATGAAGTTCAAGGCCATCCTCGTGTTCATGACACTGTGGATGTTCATCGTGTATTTCACGCAGGGTCACATGGTCTGGGGCATCAACGGCCTGATGAACGGCGTATGGAATCCCGGCGCGAAAATCAAGGCAATGGACTTTGCCGGCGGCACGGTCGTGCATATGACCTCCGGCTGGACGGGTTTGGTCCTGTGTTTGATCCTCGGCCGACGCATCGGGTTCGGCCGGGACAACTTCACGCCGCACAGCATGGTGCTGACCTACATTGGCACCGGCATGCTCTGGGTGGGCTGGTATGGCTTCAACTCCGGCAGCGCGGTGGCGGGGGACGTCATCGCCGCCAATGCCTTTACGACCACCACGATTGCCACGGCCGTGTCGTCCTTCGTCTGGCCGATGATGGAGTGGGTTTTCAGAGGCAAGCCGAGCGTGCTCGGTTTTTGTTCCGGTGCGGTGGCCGGTCTGGTGGTAATCACCCCGGCAGCGGGTTATGTGACGCCGCAGGGCGCGATGGCCATCGGCATCGCCGCCGGTGTCATTCCCTGGTTCTTCGTTTACAAAGTCAAGGGCTGGCTCGGCTATGACGACGCGCTGGACACCTTCGGTGTGCACGCCATCGGCGGGACGCTGGGTGCGTTGATGACCGGCATGCTGGCGCGCAATTCCGTGAATCCGAACCTGGCGGCCAACCTCAAGGCTTATGTCACGGACAGTATTTTCCAACCGCTGGTATGGCAACAAATCAAGGCGATCGGCGTGACCCTCGTGCTGGTCATTTTCGGCACCATCGTTTGCGCTTTTATCACCAAACTGTTGGTTGGCTTGCGCCCGACTGAGGAGGTGGAAATCGCCGGTCTCGACATCAATGAGCACGGCGAGGAGGGGTACCACGGTTAAACGAAAAAAAGCTCGACGCTGCGCCGGTGGTTGGCGAAAGTCACGCCCGGCGCAGCGTTCGATTACAGTTGCACCAAATAACAGACAGACAAACAAATCAACAACTTCACATTCTAAAATATGGCTACACCCAAGAGCGTTATTGAAATGGCAAACAAGGCCGGCGCGAAAATGGTGGACATCAAGTTCGTGGACACCTTCGGCACCTGGCAACACTTCAGCTTGCCCATCGGCGAACTGTCCGAGGAAACCTTCGCCGAAGGCATCGGCTTCGATGGTTCCTCCATTCGCGGCTGGAAAAGCATTGAGGCCAGCGACATGCTGGCCATGCCCGACCCCGAGACGGCGTTCATCGATCCGTTCATGGCCGTGCCAACGCTTTCCCTCACCTGCACGGTCGCCGAAACCGGCACGTTGGAGACTTACAGCCGTGACCCGCGCGGCATCGCGCAGAAGGCGGAAAAATACCTCGTCTCCACCGGCATTGGCGACCAGGCCTTTTTTGGTCCGGAAGCCGAATTCTTCGTTTTTGACAACGTCCAGTTCGATTCCAAGTGCAACGGCACGTTCTACAGCATTGATTCCGACGAGGGCATCTGGAACACCGGCCGCGATGAAATGCCCAACCTCGGCAACAAAATCCGCCACAAGGAAGGTTACTTCCCGGTTGCGCCGCTGGACACCCAGCAGGACATCCGCACCGAAATGGTGCTGACGATGGAACAATTGGGCGTGAAAGTTGAAAAGCAACACCATGAGGTTGCCACCGCCGGTCAGGCTGAAATTGATTATCGCTTCAGCACGCTCGTTACCGCGGCGGACTGGATGATGATTTACAAATACGTCATCAAGAACGTCGCCCTGAAGCACGGCAAAACCGCCTGTTTCATGCCCAAGCCGCTTTTCGGCGACAACGGCTCCGGCATGCACACGCACCAAAGCATCTGGAAGAAAGGCAAACCGCTTTTTGCCGGCAACGAATACGGCGGCCTCAGCAAGATGGCGCTTTACTATGCCGGCGGCCTGCTCAAACACGCCAAGGCCCTCTGCGCCTTTTGCAGCCCGACGACGAACAGTTACAAGCGCCTCGTGCCCGGTTACGAAGCGCCGGTCAATCTCGCCTACTCGGCGCGCAACCGCAGCGCCGCCGTCCGCATCCCGACCTACAGCGAGAGTCCCAAATCCAAGCGCCTCGAATATCGGCCGCCGGACCCGGCGGCGAATCCGTATCTCTGCTTCGCCGCGCTGCTCATGGCCGGGCTGGACGGCGTTCAAAACAAGATTGATCCGGGCGAACCCATTGACAAAAACATGTATGAATTGCCGCCGGAGGAGCATGCAAAGATTCCACAGATACTCGGCAGTCTGGAGGAAGCCATCAAAGCCCTCGAAAAGGACCACCAATTCCTGCTCAAGGGCGATGTCTTCACGGAAGACTTCATCGAAATGTGGATCAGCTCCAAGCGCAAGGAACACGACGCCATCCGCCTGCGTCCGCATCCCTACGAATTCTTCATGTACTATGACGTTTAAGGCGTGGAGAAAATCTTGCTCGCCGCGCCGAAGTGCGAAGCGCGAAGGCGGGATGTATTACGACGTGTAAGAAGGACAGTAAGGAGGAACAGGAAACGGCGCGGACGAAAGTCTGCGCCGTTTTTGTTTCAATACCGCTGCAGGTTTTGGTGGGGCGAGTGTCCCCGCGAGCTGGTTCGTCCTGAGAAAGGTAGGGACGCCTCGCCGAGGCGTCCGAACCGCGAAACGGACGGCTGAGCCAGCCATCCCTACCTCATTTCAATTGCGACGCCAGTTCCTCACCCAGCGCTACTGCTTCGGCAATTGGCTTTTTCCCCTCGGCGCGCCCGGCCGGGCCGTTTCGGAACGAAACCGCGCGCATCTGGATTTTGTCGCCGATGATTTCCGCATAAGCCGCCACCGGACTCTGGCAGCCGCCGCCCATCGCGTGCAAGAACGCCCGCTCTGCCGACACGCATTGAAATGTGTTGAAATGGTTCAGCCGCTCGCAGATTTTGGCGATGCGCTCGTCCTCTGCGCGAATCTCAATGCCAATAGCACCTTGCCCCACGCACGGCAGCATCACGTCCACATCCAGAACCGTCGCCAGCAAGCCGTCCGGCACCGCGTCGCCGACGAGTTTGCTCTCGGGCGTGACACGGAAATTCAGCCGCGTCAGCCCGGCCAGCGCGAGCACCGTCGCGTCCAGTTCACCGCGTTCGGCGACCTTTTGCATCCGCGTGGTGATGTTGCCGCGAATTTCCACCACATTCAAATCCGGTCGCGCCGCGAGCAATTGCGCTTTGCGCCGGGTGCTGCTGGTGGCGATGGTTGCGCGCGACGGCAAATCCTTCAGCGTCGTGTGCTGCTTGAAACCACGTAGCGCGTCTTGGCCGGGAGACCAGTCGTTCGTGATGCGTGTTTCCGTCTCCGCTCTGCTTCGACGCGACAAGGCGTTTTGCGTCAAGTATTCAGCCGAGCGGTAAATCAGCACGTCGCGCACGTCGGCGCGTTTGGGTGTGGCGGCGAGTTTAAGTCCGGCGGGCAAATCGGTCGGCAAATCCTTCAAGCTGTGAACGGCCAGATCGGCCCAGCCTTTTAGCAGCGCGACTTCAAGTTCCTTGGTGAACAAGCCCTTTGGCAAACTCTCGCCCTTTTTGGCCATTGAAGCCGTCTGCAATTTGTCGCCGGTGGTCTTAATGATTTTCAGTTCGAACCGCAGCCGTGGAAATGTCTTGCGGCATTGCGCGGCAATCAAGTTGGCCTGCGCAAGCGCGAGCGCGCTGCCGCGCGTGCAAATGACTATTGGTCGTTCAGAAGCCACTTTTTAACCACAGATGAACACGGATTAACACGGATGGAAAGGAAACAACGTGGCTTGATTATTTTTCAGCGTGATATGGTTTCTTCTGCTCGAATAAATTCAGTTCCTTGTGGGCCTGCTCCATTTCTTTTTCTGGAAGGCCAGACAAAATGCACTTTTTCTCCCATTTGACAGCTTCATCAAAATTGCCGACTTCGGCATAAGCTGCGGCAAGCGTGCCCAGGCAATAAGCGTTTTTCCAGCCACTCAACTCACAAGCTCTGTTGGCGTATTGGACGGCTTTTTCTCCGTCCCGAAGTTTGGCATCTGGAGCGGTGGCGACTAACCAAGCAAGATTGTTCAACGCGGCGACGCAATTCGTGTCAAGTTGAAGTCCCTTCCTACAATCTTCGATGCCTTTGCTATAGTCGCCGACTTTTGAATGGCATAGTCCTCTGGCAGCATATACATCGGCGTTTCCCGCTAGGTTATCCGTGTTAAACTCCAATACCTTGCCGTAGTCTGCTATCGCATGAGGGTAATCTTCTTTTGCGGCGTATGCATCAGCCCTTGAGAAATAGAGCCAAGCATCGTAGGGGGCTAATTCTATCGCCTTGCTGAAGTCTGCGATACTTTTGTCGTATTTACCTGTACACCTGAAAACACGGCCTCGGAAATCATAACCTTCAGCCGAGTCCGGTTTTATTAATCGGAGCATAAAATACTTTACATATGAGCGGAGTTATGACAGCATGGCGGCGTGAAACATCCCGATTTTCGCTCGTTGACTCCCCCCGCGCAGG
>Ga0116112_1000349_pt1 | contig 38021 bp, 56 predicted proteins | sample June2015DPH_8_15_FD_89721 | JGI IMG/M metagenome (GOLD analysis project Ga0116112, IMG submission 89721) | Peatland microbial communities from SPRUCE experiment site at the Marcell Experimental Forest, Minnesota, USA - June2015DPH_8_150 | ecosystem: Environmental > Terrestrial > Soil > Wetlands... | reverse complement strand
GTACATCGATTTGCTGGCGAACGTGAAGAAAGAACAAGGCTCCATCCAAGCCCAGAACCCGAAGCTGCTGTTTCCGATTCTGCCTGAGCCCGGCGAGCCGCTTATCATTGACATCAAAACGTCAGGCAAGGATATTCCTGAATTACTTGTGCTGGACCCGCAACTTCGCAGCTACTCCTGGGTCAAGAATATCCCCCTCGTGGCGTTTTTGTGGTTCCGCAAGATGGGGCGCGAGATTTCCAAGGGCGACAAGGTGACGCTGCTGGAAGACCGCGCAGGTCTACTGGCGGGTACGGATGCCGTCGTGATGGGGGCGGATGAATTCGGATTCTATATCACATCCGAGCCGAAAATTGAAGATGACATGAACGTCCAGTTCATCGGCAAAAGCAAGGCAGTAGAGACCGCCAAGAACGCGTACATTATGACGAACGGAAAACACGTCCCTGAATCCATCCTGACTAAACAGCGCGTGCAATTCAAGATGGCGCGCATCACGCCCGCGAGCGCCGAGGATATCGGGCGGTCCATCAAGCGGGATGTCATCAACATCGCGGCAGCGAACGAAAAGGAATTCTGGCCCATGCAGAGCGGTGTGCGCTTCCCGAACGAAAAGTGCCCGAACTGTGCAATGCGGGGTATATGCTCAGGTAACGCTGAATTGCGGGACAGCCTAGTCACAAGAAAACAGTTAGATGAATTTGACTTCGGCAAGGAATCAGAGTAGACTAGGGGTCCTATGCTCACTGACATTCCTGTTTCCCTGCGGCAGCGTCCGAACTGGGTTTGCTGGAAGACTATCGTACGAGACGGCAGACCCACCAAGGTTCCGTTCGAAATCAAAACGAAACAATGGGCGAAGGCGGACGACCCTGCGACCTGGACTACTTTTGAAAAAGCGGTTGACGCTGCCGACCCGCTCAGTGGCGGCGACTACGACGGAATTGGCTTTCAACTTGGCGGTACGAATATTGTCGGCATCGATTTTGATAACGCCATAACGAACAAAGGTGTTGTTGACCCTTATGCACTAGCGATTCTGAAACTGCTCGGCAGTCCCTACACCGAAACTTCCCCTAGCGGCACTGGACTCCATGCATTCGTTGAGTGTGACGTGCTCCCCGAGGGTGGTCGGAAACTTTCGCAGGGTCACATCGGAATTGAAATATATCACGGGCGCGAAGCCGGGCGTTATTTTACAATGACGGGAGAAAAAGTTCTTGGGCAGGACATCCCGAAAATTTCCGACATGACCCTCCCATACTTGCTGATTGTCAAAAACAAAGACAAACGATTCAAGGCGCTCTGGTTGGGCGATACATCTGCGTATGATGGCGACGAATCCAAGGCTGACTGCGCGCTGATGGGTGAACTGGCGCGGCTCACAAAAAATAATCCGTCGCAGATGGAAAAGTTTTTTGGTTTCTCTGGGCTTGGTCAGCGGGAGAAGTGGACAGACCGTCCTGACTATCGCCAGCGCACCATCAAAGCCGTCATCGCAATCGGCAACACCACAGCTACTGGGCAGCCCGCGCCTACTGCGGCAATTGAATTCCATACGCCCGCTGTCTTAGACACCGCCGAGGATTACGTCGTGGCTCCGCTCGATGGTCAGCGGGACGGATGGTTTCCGCTCGGCGACATCAGCCTGATTGGCGGAAGCAGCGGTACGGGGAAGACGACCTGGATTTTCGATATACTCCACAAACAGAAGCAGGGCTATCACGTGCTGGAGCACAAGACGTTCAAGCGTTCATTCTACGTTCTGGCATATGACCGTGGTCAGAACGCTTTCGCTCGGACGATGATACGTCTGAACCTGCTGCCATCCGACATCCCCACTATTCCGCTTCCGCTTGCTTTTGGGACGGACGCCGTCCAGAATATCATCAACGAAATCGAAAAGATGAATCCGATTCCTCAAATCATTTTCGTTGAGGGGTTGGATATGCTGATTGACGACGCCAACAAGAAGTCGACGGTGTCGCCCTTCATGCGTCAACTTCAAGAAACTGCAGCGCACTTTCATATCGCCTTGATCTGTAGTGTCGGCGCACCGAAAGCGAAGCGTGGCGAAGACTACGCCGCGAAGCGCGACAAGATTTCTGGGTCCGAAGCCTGGGGTCGGAACTGCGAGACAGTCTGCGTGTTGGAATTCACCGAGGAAGATGATGGCACGACCCCGCAGCGGTCGCTGACGGTTCTTCCACGGAATGCGAAGGCTGAGAAATTCACGCTGGAATTCCAAGGCGGGCGGCTCGTGCCCGTTACGCCAAACGCCGAGGCAGAAGTGAGCCCAGGCGGACGCCCGAACGAATCCCTACAGACCGCCATCAATTTCCTAGAGCAAGAACTGCAGGGTGGCCCTCGCAGCGGCAAAGAATTGATTAAAGATGCCCACGACATTGAGAACATCAGCCGCACGACTCTATATCGGGCAGCCAAATACCTTCATATCGCTATCGGAGAGAAGATTACAGGAACCCCGTGCTGGCGCATGCCTGAAGTTCACGCGATGGCAGGGCGACGAGAATCCCTACGACCCAGGCAGATATGAATTTCGGGGAATGATGGGATGAACTCCCCAAACATCGCACGAGGTTATGGGATTGGGGTTAAATATATGATTCTATTATATATAAACAGTACCAAAACCCTTCTGGTACAGATATGGGATGGGACGGACTTATCCCAATACCAAAACCCCAAAGTAGTTCTGGGATGAGGTTATGGGACGAGTAAGTGATTGACAGGGTTGGGTTAAAGTGCTACCATCCCACGTACCAGAACTAAACTGCACTTCTGGAGAAAAAAAACATGAGCCTGCAAAAATCACTACCACGGATCGCCGCCCGGGTGCTTCATAACACCCATGTCGGGCTGTCCCGCATGAAGGAAAAGTTTGAATTGATTGAGGAAGCGTATGGGCGCGCGGCGGTTGAGGCAGACTTTACGCTTTGGTGCCAGGAACAGATGGCGGCATCCAACAACCCGAAATATCCGCTGACGGAATACGTCAAGGTGGTGGACTCCCGCCTGGGCCCCGAATTCGCTGAGAAGCGCCCAGACACGAAAGACCCCCAGGTTTCCGAGATATCAGCAGTCGCCTATGAATTGACGGGCGTGCTACCCTCCGTACGCTCCGTAGCGACTCTTCTGGCGTCATGCCCAGCCGAAGAAATCATTGCTGCGCTGCGGGAGTTTGCCAAGACACTGGACGAGAAAGACACCAAGAGCGGTGTCCGTACTTTCTTTGCCGAGGGCGGCGCTGCAGCGGTGATTCTCGCTCGCAGACGGCGAGCAAAGCCCGTCGTAGGTGGCCCGACGAATCTCTTCGGAATTCCGTCGGCGTGTACTTGCACGGAAGCGACAACGCATGATGACCCACTTCATCAGCGGACGATGTGCTCGAAAGGAAAACAGAATGCCTCTTAATCCAATCATTGAGCCGGGTTGTGAATGGACATCGCCCGATAACCGGGGGCGGTGCGCCATCTGCGGCGGCAAAGAAGGCGGCTACGCCAAGAAAGATTCGGACGGGAACTGGCTTCCGATGTGTTGGCCGTGCGTCAAGCCAAAGATTCAGCCCCCGCCGATGGCGAAGCGCGCGACCATCGGGACGGTTTACACTGACCTGAACGAAACCGATGAACCTGAACCGAAGAAAAAGAAGAACCCCGGGATGGCTCCGAGTACGCATCGGCCAAAGGTGAACTGATGAGCGACGAAATGAAACAAGTGAACGCGGATGACCGTCTGAGCGCCGTGAAGCACCGCGCCGAATGTTTGGCAACTGCTGACGGCGACCTTGAACGTGGTTATGCCCAACTCAGCTGGATGCTGTTTGAAGTCGCCACTCTCCAACTCTGGCGGGTAAAATACGATAGTTTTCGCAAATACTTAGTTGATGTGGCCACCTTTTCGAAGAAGACTCCCGGGGTTTTGCACCAGTATTTCCTTACGGTTCGGGATTTAAGTGACACCTTCACTGCGGACCAATTGGCAACCATGGGAATCTCGAAAGCGATTCAACTACGGCACGCTAAGGAGTACGCAATCGTACTTCCTAAAACACTCATAGATGCGGCGATGACCCCCAGCACGACGGTAAAAGACCTGAAAAAACTCATTTCAATAACCCTTCGGCTTCCCGAGGACGACGGGGATTGGTTTGATTTGGGTGCCGAGTTCTATGTGAATCCAGAAGAGCGGGCCACTATCGAAGATGCAGTCAGGGTCGCAATGCTCTGCGACCCCGCCACGAAAAAAACCATTTCTATATCTATGCAGCGAAAGGACGTTGTGTTAAAATGGTGCATGGAGTTTTTGGCAACGTACGGGGGGACCGAAGCATGAGACATGGGGATCATATCCAAAAGCCCGGAAAACGCTATATGTTTGTTTGTGGTCATGGTGGATTATTGCCTGCGCTCGGTTCATCTAATCGTGTCGGGTATTGGCAGAATCAATCCGGTCTTTGCCGTGGCGGGTGTTGGCAGTGTGGTGTATGTAGACGGATTCAGCAGCGCTCGTATTGGAGAGGCGACAGTCCTACCGGACTACTGGGGCGCATGCGCATGTTGTTGAAGACGCAGCGATCCGCCGCTAAAAGACGCGGCAACTCGCCGCTCCAGTTCTCTGCAGATGATATGGTCCGGCAATGGTTATCACAACATAATCTTTGCGCGGCTTGCGGCGAAGGGTTGGATATCATGTCCGCGCATTTTGACCACAATCACAAGACAGGAAAACCGAGAGGATTTGTTCATTCTTATTGTAACCTTACTATAGGCAACGCCAAAGAAAGTGTCGCCCGTTTACGTGCCTGCGCCGATTATTTAGAGAGATACCAATGAAAGATAAAATGGTTTGGGTGGAAGAGAACGCTAAATTTCAAGCGATTCACATTTTCAAAAGCGAATCGGCGGCGCGCAGATCAGGGCGACAGATTTCCGTGATGCTTTATGCTGTCGCGGTCTATCAGGTGCGCCATCAAACCTTTCTGCGGTCCAAAGGCGAATGCGAACTCTGCGCTACGCCGATCACTGAATCCGGGGGCCACCTCCATGAGCAAGTGCACCGTGGCAAGGGCGGCGAGATTTCAATGGAAAATTCTGTGTTCATTTGTCCGACATGCCATGCCGCAGCACACGCCGACCGCAACCCAAGATTCTCAAAGAAACCTCTTGACATCTGAAAGCATTTCTGGCAGGATGGAGTTGTCTGTGGGATAGACCCAGCCCGACCAACAGGACTGGGAAGGAACCCACCTTTTAGGCGGGGAGTCTCTGAGCAAGGCTCCCCAGCCCTCCTTCAAAATTCATTGCTCAGGAGACTATATGGGGCATAATCCCACAACCAGCGGAAAGAAAGTTGAACGAAAGCAGGCGCAGGAAACCCGCACTCCCGAAGAAATCATCAACACCCTGCGGAAGAACATTTCGAACCCGTACATCGCCATCCTGAAGACAGATGTCGAGGTGCTGATGGCGGCATATGATTTGTTGCTTGCCGAAGTTACAAAGGTATAAATGCCGCAGCATCCCGCTTGCGGAGCCTGCAATGCAGGTAAACCAGACCTGCAGGGGATTTGCACGGACTGCGACGGCTGCATGAGCCAGCACTGTCAGTGCGACCCCTGCCAACACGGCAAGGCACGAAGCGAAGAGTGTGTGTTTTGCGAGCGCCCCTCTGCGTTGGCGGATGTGATGGTGAACACGGACGCGCTGCAGGATGATATTGATTGGCTGTTCGAACCCTAGGAGTAAGTATGTCCATCAAAGTTTTCATTGAGATGCCGCCCGGCAACCGTTCGCAACCGCGCGAGGAAGTTTCCGAAGATAAGGCGATGGAAATCTTTGAACGCATGATACATCAGATGCGCCCATGGAAAGCGTTCACCGCTGACGTGGTCATGTTGGACGAACTCGGCAAGGAAATTCACCGGGAGCATATTTCCAATGCTTAGAGATAAACAAGGCAATCGGCTCTTTCGCAAGATGATGGTCAAGGTTGTGTTTCCTGACGCCATCTTTCCCGACCGAACTTACGTGCAGCACGCGGGTCCGAAGCAAGGATTCGGTCCTGACGGCATTGACGAAATGCTGATGCAGGTCGCCAACCAACTGGAAGAATTATACCCGTTCTGGGAATTTAAGATGCAGGAGATGACGCCCGAGCATCGGACAGCCAGATACTTGATGACATTTGCGGGATATCACGCAACACCCCCGCCAACCATAACCCCCACAGCAGACAGCAACACACCTGAGCCTGAGATGGCAGTCATCCACCTAGCGGGGGCAGCATCGGAAGCCTCTGCCATATCGCAAGACCTGCCGTCTCAGGCAACGGTGCCAGGAGAAGCGCAATGATTCAGCCAACGAGTCACGTCCCGTCAGAAACTTTGGAACAGCGGATGATGCGGTCTATCCACGAGGCCCTCGACAAGAAATTGAAGGAACTCAAGGAACAAATCATAAGGGATGCCATCACGACATTCGATAACGAATTGCGGGCAGCGGTGGGCACCGCCGCCATCAAAATTTCCGAGTATTATTCTATGGAACGACTCGGGCCGAATCTGGTCATCACCGTGCGATTGGAAGATAAGCGATGAAGCGGCCACTGTTTGATATTTGGGAAGAAGAGAAACCAGCACGGGACACGCATCCATTCTGTGCGCAGCTTGTGAACTACATCGGGCATTTTACGACTCAGGCGCATGCGGAGCGGTTTGTCGCGGCGACGAAGCTGGCGCGAGAACAGGCCGATAAGTCGGTAGCTACGACAACTCAAACGGGGTCACGAAGCCGCAAGTAATAGGACCGCAGGGGCACGCGGCACAGGTCGAAATTGGACCTTCCCAGCACATCGTGATAAAACAGGACCATCGAGCGCGGCATACACTGCACTCATGCTCTTGAGTCCAGCCAGGTTCTTCGGGATCGATTTTTTTAGTCATGCAGAGAGGATATCATAATGGCAGATTTCATGCAAGCAGTCCAACTCACCCTTAAGAATGAGGGCGGCTTCGTGAACAATCCTGCCGACCCTGGCGGCGCAACGAATATGGGGGTGGAGCAGCGCGATCTGCCTGATACGCCAATTCAATCGTTGACGGTCGCCCAGGCGACTGCCTATTATTTGGAGACGTATTGGAAACCGATTTATAGCTCCATCACGTCGCAGCCCGTCGCGTCAAAACTTTTCGATCTTGGTGTTTTGTTCGGGATCGGCACGGCGGTTAAGAATCTGCAGACCGCGCTTGATGTTGAGGCTGATGGTAATTTTGGCCCCGCTACTTTGGCTGCGGTCAATCAAGCCGCGCCGACGTTGCTTACCACCTTTCAATTCGAAATGGCGGCCCATGCGAAGGCGCTTGCCGCAGGAAACCCAAAGCTATCCCAGTTTTTAGTGGGTTGGTTGCGCAGGATCAACTCTTAATCAAGACTTCTTATTCCATAAGTAGGAGAACAGATTTGAGCGAGCGGCGCGCCAAGGCTCATCATTGAATTGGGGCCAATCAATAAATACGCCGCAACAAATTCCAAGGGCGGTGGGCCATGGGGGCGACACGAAGCGTTTTCAAATACAAATGTGAGGCAGGGCATTTGATGACGAAATCGTTTCCGCTCGGCACTCGGATAGACGACTACGACGAAACCACCTGCGCAGTCTGTCTGGATAAAGGAGAAGTGAAGCCGATGTACATCGTGTTCGCGGGCTTCACGTCAGCGGAGAAGAAATGAGCGTAGTTCACAGATTTCATTGTGCCCGATGTGACCGATTCATCTACGGGCAAACATTGGATGAACTGGCGACAGGCGTGAACTATCACGCCACATCCATGCACCCTGCCGATTTTTCTAACTGGACACCGCCCACCATCACAGCTTCACTGCACTATTCCACGCCGATGTCCGCTGTTCTGCCGCAATACCTTGTCGCCCACGGTGTATCATCGCATCGCGCCCCCCTTGTGCCCGATATCACGGAAGCGGATAGACAGATGCTGAAAGCAGGGCGTGTTTTATGGGACAGCTAACTGATAGGGAAGAAAAACTGGTCGAACTTGGCAACGCGATGGCGCGAAGCATCGGGCATAAGATTGCGCGCGGATGCCCTAAGCTGAGTCCATCGGTCCCGTGTACTTGTGGGGCCAGTAAAGAGCAAGCCCAGGCGCTCGGAGACTGGCTAAATCTGATGGACTGTATTAAGGAGTCGTGATGCAAGACCTTTGGTCTAAAGAATACTACGAACAAAAGACGTTCGAGCGAGTCAATGCGTCGAAGGGCGTTCAGTTGTTGCCGTGGGAAGAAGAGCGCGAGCGATACAACGCGTTGATCGATCATGATTTGGAAAGATACAGGCAGAGCGATCACGATTGGTTCAAGTCGTGGTCTCGGCGCAAGGGCGAGGTGATGCACTCTTCGGACCTGATCTATAGACTGCAGAAACTGAATCCGCACATCTCAGTGCAGGCCCAGGTGAATTTTTCCGAAGACTGGGGTCTGTACTCCTCGGCAATGGGTCGAGTCCAGTTTTTGACGGGGATGCCGAAAGGCTGGTTAACCGAGCTAAGTTTTTCCATCGTGGATGACAGAGACCTCCCCATTGAAGAAAAACGAGGATGGCGCACCTGTCTTGTGTATTGTCTCCTCAAAGGGGCAATCACATGGGAACAGGTGCTCGCGGAATTTGGAGAGCCCGCTGACGGATTCAACGATTACCGCTGGCAGGAAATAACTGCGGATTTTCGGCTGGGCGGGGAACAACAAGTGCAAAGAAACATTGCTAATCTGCTGGAGCCGTGATAATCTAGAGGCATGAAATCTTCAATACGATGCCGCTTCGACGGTTGTGACCGACAGGCTCGAACCGTGAGGAGCAGTTTGTGTGAGGTGCACTACACATTAATCTGTCGTCGTCATCAAAAAGAGCATGGCTTGTGCGCTCTCGCTTTGTGCCCCCAGCAACGGTTGGGGGATTCGCAATACTGTCAGAAGCATAAACACCAGCGTTTAATTTATCGTAAGAGTTTGAGCGGCAAGATTACCCCAGAATTTAGAACTGTATCTCGACATCTACATTTAATTCGACATAAGGTCTCGACGTACGCAGGGATGCCTTTCTTTGATGGATGGAATCCTAATTGCGGGGGTGCTATCAAAAACGGGGAGGCGTGGATCGTAAAGCATCTAGGGAATCGCCCTGCGGCAGGATACGACATGCATGTGGTTGACAGACAAATAGGATTTATGCCTGGAAACCTACAGTGGGTGCCTCGGGATAAACACCGCCGCACCGAACTTTTGAATACATTATTGCGAGAAATTCAGCAGTTAAAACTCCGTTTAGCTGCCATCGAATCCTAAGTTTTAGACTAACTCAGCCATAAGTAGAACTGCTGAATTCTTATTACAGCCGTTCTTTGTAGAAGAGCATCCAGCACGAGCATTGATAGGAGCGTTTCCCGTGGGCACAGAGAATCTGAACAATCGGAGCACCGCGCCCACCCCCGAACTGCTTGGGCAAATCAATACGGATATGTTAGCTGCCGTCAAGGACGCGTTTGAGGCGGGTGTTATCGCAGGCCGGATGGAAATCCTAGAAAAGATGACGGCACAGGGCAGCACCACACAAGGAGAAACGCTGTGAATACTACTACCGAACTGATTGGGCTGATGGCCGCAATTATATATGCAGGTGGCGACCTTGATAATCCTGATCGTCACGAAGCGGCGGTTGAGAATGCCGTTCGTTTATTCTCTTTAACCGCACCCCTGCTGAAAAAGGTTGAGCAAGAAGATGTTAGCAGCAAATTTTGAAACCCCGAGGAGAATAGTATGTCAGAGAAAAATGAAAACGAGACGGCTGTCCCAAAAGAGTTGATGACCCCTGCCGCGCAGGCGTACATGAACACGCAGTTGCGGGAAACCATCGCCGCGATGTTTCGTGAACTCGCGCCGACTCTTCAGAGTATTGCTCTGACGCCTGAGAAAATTCAAGCGATGGAAGATGCTCGGCGCGCCCCGTCAGACACGCAAATCGCTCGCAGCAAGCGCGAGGAGCGCGAACGAGCAATGCAGCGCGAAGACATCGAAACCGCGCGTAAAGAGCGGGAGGCTATGCAAAATAACTGCCCCCACAAATATCCCAACGGTTCGCTGGCTTTGGCTACTATTTCCAATCGCCCGGATCGGCAACGATTGCTGATCTGTTTTAAAAACCACTGTCTGATTACGCCTGGCATGTGGGTAATTGGTCCCCCCGACAAAGACAATCCGCGCGGGCGGGCGTACTTCGACAAACCGCACCCAGATTACGCGAGGCTTATTCGGGAGTACGATACGGCGCACTCTGGGCAGTAACCCCGAACGAGTTTGAGAAACCGCTTGACATCTTCCATCCTCCGATGCTATCTTCTAGTGTCGGAGGATTTTGTTTTCCAAATTAACGGAGGAAATATGAAAAGATTGAGCATGCTGTTTGTATTTTTGTATTTGTTGTTTGCGGTTCCGTCCTACGCCCAGACGCGATTTTTTGTCGGCGGCCAAGGTGCGGACAGTTTTGATAACTACAGCGCAGGCGTCAGCGCAGGCGCGGAAATTCCCTTCTTGAAGCACTACGAATTCGACCTGAAGGATACCTTCTCGCCAGTTGAGTCGCACGTCTCGCTTGGGGCGGGCCGCGCGAACATCATTCAAGCGGGCGGGTTTATCTGGCTCAGTAAGTCATTCGGATTTACAGGTAGCGCCGAAGACTCTATGTACGATGTGACGAAGGTAACCAAGGATGCGGACTACGCACGCGGCGGTTTCGCATATCGTGGCATCGTCGGCGGTCTTCCTGCTCGCTTTACGTTCCAATATATCCGTCAGTTCAACAACGGAATCACCCCATCAGGACTGGAATCTTCGCATCTACAGGGTGGCGACATCGGGTATACCATGCGTTTCGGTTGCATCGGCGCGGTGTGTGTCCGCAACTCGGAAAACTTTGTGTTTGGACGCGTCCTAACCCAAGGTAATCCGCAGTGTGATGGCACGTACGGCGTCACGGGCGGACCTAACGGCGGCGCATGTCCTAGAACGGCGGCGTTTGGCGGCGGCGTTACGGCGTCCGTAGTGCTGGAGTTCCCGCGCCATCGCGGCCATGAAAAGGATGTATTCTAGTCATGAGCGAACGGACGAAAAAACCCACAATAGATTTGGTCATTACCGCTATCGCGGGGTATGGCTGGGAACAGATTCGTCCGTTCGCTCTTTCTCTTCTTAGGTCGGGGTTCAAAGGCGACAAGGTTATTCTTGCGGCCAACACCGACCCGTTCGCCATCGAGTGCTTGGAGAACCGTGGCATCGAAGTGGTTCAGTTTCCCGTCTCGAGTCCGAAAGGGGTTTATCACTTTGAGTTTGTCGTGCGGGGACGGTACGTTCCTTTATTGCACTTCCTCGCCGAGCGTAAGAACGAATACCGCAATGTGATTTGGGTTGACGCTGGCGACCAGATTTTTCAGTCCGACCCGTCAGCCTGGTTTGACGCACACACCGTTCCCGACACGCGATTCATTGTGGCGGCGCGCGAGTGCTGGCTTATCAAAGATGAAATGGAATTCAACGACCCTTGGGTGAAGGCGACGGTCCCAGAGGATTACGAATGGTTGCGCAATATGGAAGTGATGTGCGCGGGGACGATTGCAGGGGACGCGCAGACGATGTTTGATCTTCTCTCTAGGATGTACTTGATGGTGTACGACAAAACCAAAAACGCATTGGTGACAGAACAGGCGGCGCTGAACTACTTCATTCACAAGCCGTTCAGTTTCCCGCCAACGACACACATATATATTCCTCGAATGAGCGAAGGCTGGACGGCGACATGCTCTCCGTTTCTCGGTATGATGAAACGTCCTGAATCTCTCCTGCTGGATAAGGCTCCGATATTTGACAAAACGCGTGGACTGGTGCTGACACCTGACGGAAAGACCCCGTTCACTCTCGTCCATCAGTTCAATCGAGACGCTGATTGGGCGCGTATCATCCACGAAAAATATCGCTGGGATTAGGTTTTAGACTTTCCTTTCCATAAGTAGATGGCAGACACTACTGCCGTCCTGATGGTTCCCATCAGTCAAAGGAAAAATATTATGGCTGGCTCAAAGGGTTACAACTCTCGTGCGTATGTTTCGGCAGCGCCTGGGGCGTTTTATATCATCGCTGCTTCTGATTTCGGTCAGGCCGTTCCCGTTCTCGTGACTCTGACGACTGGTATGAATGCTTCCGCTTCTTTGTCCACAACGGGCAATGTGTTCGTTCAGACGACTTGGGTTACCGCCGAAGGCGAAGGCGCAGCAAGCGTTGAAGTGAGCGTTGGGATTAACACAACGACCACCAAGCACACCGTCCTCGTGCAGCAACCTATCGTCCCGACCAACGGTCAGACGATTCTCGGCTTCCGTATTTATTCATCGTACGTCACCGCGACCGAACTGCTGAACACTGCGCCGACAGGCGGCACGTCCGTCGTCACGACTCAGGGCACGCTTACGGGCGTTGTTCTTCTGTCGTCCAACACTTCCGCCACATCAACGATTCTGGCGATTGGTGCTGGCGCAGCGCCTCCGTCGTATGATCAAACAGGTATTCAGCAAGCGTTGCCTGTCGTCACCGCGAACACAACGACTGAGTACTATGCCATCGTCCCGAACTCTGGGTCGCAATGGAAACAGCAAAAGTCTGTTGACTTCATGAAGTCGGATGGGACGCTAGAAACCGTAGACATCGTGCTGAACCACTTGGATTTCGTACAGCCCGTGTATCCTGGCGCATCCGGCCAGCCCGCAGGCGGAACGAATCCTCCGTCCGCAACGTACACGCAAGCGACACTCGGCCCGAACGTCTATATGGTTATGAACGGTTATCTGTTCGTGTCCACACAGGCGACATCTACGACCACCGCGACCGCCTTTATCGGCTGGTCGGCATTCAACACCACCAAGGGTCAGTCAACCACGGACGGAAACGTCACCTGGCTCTGCCTTGGCAAAGCGGGATTGGTTCGGTTCCAGTTCGGCAACGTGGCGGTGGGCAACCATACCCCGACAGCCATGACGTATGAATTGTTCCAGCACTAAAAATTTGAGCTACGGGGTCTGACCAACGCATACGCGGAGGGGACCCCCGCTCCGATTTTGTACCAGAAGGAAAATCTTTGTGGAGGGTAATCATATGGAATGGGCTACACAGAAAAAGAACGAGTGGCATCAACCCGCCGAGAGCGGAAGCGGCGCTCCCGATGTCATGGAGCCCGTAGCCATTGAGGGTGTGCCGCTCGAAGACAAAGCGGGAACGGCGCATGTGGATTCACCTGCGACACAAGAGAAGAATTTTAATTGGTAAGAATTCGAGCTACGGGAGTCGCCGCAGACAGATGCTGCGGCTCCCCGCTCTAACTTCGGAGAGTAAAATGAGCGCACGGAAAAAGCAGTTGAAGTTGGGCGTTTGTGTGGTGATCCCGTCCAGCGGGCGGTATGTTCCGATTGAGCTTGCGATGTCGATGGCGATGTTGGCTTACCCTGTCGGAATGAATCATGCCTGGCAGATCAGCAAAGCCGATCCGAAATGCAAGACGATGACCCGAGACATCCAGCGTGAGACGCTGGCAGAGAAGGCTCTAGCCCTCGGCGCAGAATTTATGATGTGCTTTGACGACGACACTGTGCCGCCGTCGCACGCAATTCAATCTTTGTGGTACGTCCTCTCGCAGAACCCGAAGGCCGCCATCGCGGGAGGGATTTACTGCACGAAGAGTGATTTTCCTGAGCCGCTTGTTTACATGAACCTGGGCGACGGGGCATTTTGGAACTGGACTCTCGGCGATGTTTTCAAGTGCGCGGGTATTGGCACGGGCTGCATGATGGTTCGGTTGAGCGCACTGAAAAATATTCCAAAACCGTGGTTCCGAGACTCGCTTGGAAATTCGCAGCCGTATAAGACGAAGATCGGCGATCTTGAACTGAATGTAGTGGACGATAAAAGGTCCGACGATTTGTATTTTTGCACCAAGGTGGCTGAAGCGGGCTACGAGATTATAGCGCACGGCGGCGTTCTTCCGCTGCACTTTGACCAAGACGGGAACTCGTATCATTTGCCTGACGATTCTTATCCGATGGTGAGCTACATGAAAAAGCGGGAAGAGTTTGTGAAAAAGGGTTTGGACCCGACGAACCTGAAGGAATCAAAAATTTCTGTACCAGAAATAAAATCTTAGTGGAGGCAACATCAATGAGCACCGAACAAACACCAGTAGCACCCGTCGCGGCGACAGCCGCTCCGGTAGCAACACCTGCAGCGAAGCCAACCGCCATCCAGCTTATCGAGCAGGAACTGGCGAATTTTTTCAAGCAGGCGGAAGTCGCAGCCAAGAACGCGGAACAGGCCGTCGCGAACACGCACGCGGTCCAGGGCGCCATTCAGGCCACTCAGCATTTGCTGGGGAAGCTGAAGGCGGAAGCGGCGAAGGCAGAAGCCGAAGCCAAGAAGTTGGCGGGCGAAGCCGAAGCAGAAGCCAAGAAGCTGGTTGGCGAAGCCGAAGCCGAAATCAAGAAACTGTAACTACAATCTTCCAGACCGCTGCTCACGGCTGGATGCTCCGAACCTCCCCGCCACAGGCTGACCCCTTGGCGGGGAGATTTTATTTAGGGGCAAAACAAGACTCATGATACCATAAGTAGAGAGCAAATGGAGGGGTCAGCGATGGGACAATTTTATTCGTATTTGTGGTTGCGGGAAGATGGAACGCCCTATTATGCAGGGAAGGGTTCGGGGCGAAGGGCGTTCATTCGACGAGAGAATCATTGGCCGCCGAAAGACCCCACTCGCATTGCGCTCTTTCCGCAGGACAGTGAAGCGGATGCTTTTGAGTCGGAGATAGCACTGATTGCCCTTTTTGGTCGCAAGGATATTGGCACAGGAATTTTGCAGAACCGCACGACTGGCGGCGAGAATCCGCCCCGAGCGAAAAAGGGTCGCAAATATTCTCCTGAAGGTTTGAAGTCGATTCAAAAAGTGAACAGTGCCCGATTATTGGGAAAACGAGGGATGGGCACTCCGCATTTTGGTTTTTCGCATTCGGCGGAAACTCGTCGGAAAATGAGTCAACCTCGGCTACACAGTTGGACACTCTCCGAGGAAACCAAACGACAGCAGAGTGCGGCAGCCGTGCTTCGAGAAGCAAAGAAGAAAGAACAAGGAATTCACTGCGGACAAGTTTTTGGATATCGGCACACTGAAGAAGCAAAGCGAAAAATCAGTGAAGCGAAAAAAGGAAAACCTTCTTGGAATAAGGGGATTCCACAAACGTCCGATCACATCGCTAAATTAAGCGCGGCACGCAAGGGAAAAAAGCGCGGACCATATCGAAAAAGGGACTCTAATGGCGAACTTCAATTTAACTCCAAACGTCAACATGACGACTACGCTTCAAGCAATGTCGGACCAACTCCGTCTGCATAGCAAGCTCCAGAATTTCACAAATGTTGGGGGCGTAGATATGCAGCCTATGCTACGCCTCGCAGAAAATGTTCAGCAAATGCTCCTCGCACGCCGCATGGGATGGAAATTCAATCGAGTGAATCTCGGAAGCAACAATCCTCTCGTCAATCCTGCGTTCATTATGTCGCAGCAAGGATTTCAAGACATCCATCATGCAGGGGCGACTTGCTTCGCTCTGATTAACAGCGTGCTCCCGGGCGGCCAACTTCCCGCAGGTGGCGCGGGCGTCGACCTAAACCCAGGAACATACCAGAACGGGAACGCGCGCATAGCGTATGGTCCGTTCGACGGGGGAAACTCCTATGGACCTTCGGGGAACTGGCAGACGGCTGGCATTATTTTTAATCCTGGGACTGGCACTTTTACTGTGCAGTTTCTGGACCCTCATCCGTTTCAACCTGGGAATATCGGCACATCGCAAATCCTGATTGCGGGCGTCGTGAACCCCGCGTACAACTCGACATTCACATACAACCAACTGGCGCAGACCAGCCAATGGATCAACAGCTACACGCTGATTTCGATTCCTGACAACTTTCATATCGTGCTGCAGGGAACACCTGGTCAGTCGGGCACAGTCACGAACATTTCTGCGTCAGGCAGTGTGACAACTGTCGTAGTGGGTCAGACCATGACCCCAGGCGACATCATGACGTTTGTCGGGCTTGGCCCTAACGCTGCCCTGAATGGTCTCACCGTCACACTCTTGACGGCGACAGCTAGTGCGGTGACGTTCACTACGCCCGCAGGAGTGAGCATCGTGAATGGTGCGGATAGCGGCACGATGTACGCAGCCCCTTCAGGCGCCCCAGGCATTTGGAATCTCGGCTGGGTTGAGTCTGCCGCGCTCGTTGACATCAACAATCCAAGTTTCCCCCTCCCCGTCAATCCGATTGACGCGGTTCATCGTATCGCGCCTGAGTACACATCAACGGGTGACACGCTCAATCTTTCCTGCGAAGTAGATTACGGCAATGGTGTTGTGAAATTTCGACTCTCGGAACCAGTCAGCACGTATCCATTCGCATTCAATGTCGTGTACCAAGCGAAAGCGCCGAAGTTTACGAGCGGGCAGAGTGTTTTTCAGTGGCCCGATGACTATTCGTTCGCGCTTTTCGAAATGTTGCTTTGGCAGGGTATGCGGTTCGCGTACGGCATCACGTCAGCGGAAACGCAGGCGCAAGCTCAAGCTGCGCAAATTGCGCTCTCTTCTGTTCTAGCCGCCGAAGACCGCGAGGATAACATAATGGGGCTGACTCCATCTCGCAGCCTCATGATGTAACGAAAGTAAGACTATTCATGCTATAATTAGAGTATGGAATTCTATTCTTATTTGTGGCTGCGGGAAGACGGCACCCCATATTATGTGGGGAAGGGTACGGGCAATCGGGCATGGGTGCGAGAAAGTCATCACTGTTTTCCGCCAAAAGATCGTTCTCGTATTTTGATTTTCCCGCAAGATAGCGAAGCGGATGCATTTGAGTCGGAGATGGCTCTGATTGCATTGTTTGGACGGAAAGACAACGGTACTGGAACGCTTCGAAATATGACTGATGGTGGGGATGGGTCATCTGGGTATAAACATACGCTCGTCGGCTTACAAAAGATGAGCGCCGCCCATAAAGGGAAGCGCCATAGTCCAGCGACAGAATTTACTTCGGAGACTTGGAAGGGAAAGAAAAGACCTCCACGAACGGCAGAACATCGCCGCAAGATTAGCGAAGCAAATAAAGGCAAAGGACTAGGACATCCTGATCGAACGGGCGGGGCGAATCTAGGAAATAAGTATGCGCTGGGTAGGAAACATACCGCTGAATGGAAAGCATTGCGAAGTGCCCAACAGAAACAATGGTGGGATGAGCGGCGGGCGAAGAGGGTAACTATATCATTACCATCATAAATGGTTTTCCGCAGGGTCCGAACGGTTTGATTGTGCCGAACGGGTCTATCAAGTTTCAACTGAATGTTGACGCCACCGTGATTGCCGCGCCATACGGATTTGTGGCAGCGGACATCCCAGTTGTTTTTCAATTCAATGCGGCAGGCCAGATTCAACCGAATCCTCCCGCAGTCGCCGCAAAAATTTGGAGTAACGAAGAACTTCAGCCCCAGCTTTCGTCAACGCTGTTGGGTACATATTATTTGGTGACGTTTTACGATCAGAACGGGGCGGTAATAAATGCCACACCCTTATGGTGGCAATTTCCAGAATCGGCTAACGCAACAGTTGACATCAGCCAGATGACTGCGATTTCGACGGTAGGGGGAAATATCATATACTATCCAACAGCTTTCGGTGGCGGCGGGTCGGTCACCAGCGTATCCTTTACGGGCGACGGCACCGTTTTGTCCGCGACTCCTTCAACCCCAGTCACTGTCTCGGGCACCATTACCGCAACCCTCTTGACGCAAACCAATAACCTTGTGTTGGCTGGACCTGTTGTTGGTCCCGCAGGTCTGCCTACATTCCGCGCGCTCGTCTCGGCAGATATTCCTGTGCCGCTTGTCCTGAACTCGACGGGGGCTATCACCGCGCTGAGTATAACAAATCCCACAGCCGCGACATCTCTTCTGAATCAAAGTTCTCCTATCGTATCTATAGTGGGTCAGGTTTGGTCCAGCACTGGTCCAGCAAGCATCGCTGATACTTGGACGCTACAAAACGTGATTGGGACGGGCATCAATCCGTCAGCAACCCTGACGTTGGTGCATACAGGAACATCAGGGGCCATCGTAGTAAATATGAACGGCATCGGATTGAATGATTGCGGCATCATTCTCGCGCCTTCGGGAATAACGGCACAAACGCATATAAACTTGACAGGTAGTTCCCCATTGAATCAGCAGGCAACAGATGGCGCACAGATGACTGCGGGGACATCCAGTGAGTTGCTAACTTTGAGTCTTGCATCCGCGCATACAGATTCCACAACCAATCTTCTGCCAGCTGGCGCAATCATTGATTGCGTTACTATTCGCATCACTCAAACAATTTCGGGCGGCTCAACCCCAACAACAATTGCTGTAGGAGATTCAGGGACATCCAATCGTTTTATCTCAACAGGAACGCCATTAACAGCCACATCGACGGCAGTCGGATTAAATCAGATTGACGCGGGCACGTCGTCGCAGGCGGCTGCGGCGAAAGTGCGCATCACACTGGATCAGATACCAGGACAAGGAATCGTGGAAATTACCACGTTCTGGCGACAGTACACTGCCCCAACCGCTTGATTTTAATTGCGCCAAGAATAAGACTTTTCTTTCCATAAGTAGAGGGTTCAAACCCTCATCCAAATTTATGGAATCAGTGAAGCCATTTACGGGAGAAATCTACGTTCATACGAACGTACTGAACGGGAAATCCTACGTGGGACAGACGACTGTGGGTGTGTCCAAGCGGTGGGCACTCCATCAACGGTGCGCTCGGTCGCCCAAAACGCCTGCATACAATGGATTAATCGCCCGAGCAATTCGAAAGTATGGGGCCAATGCATTCGAACATCAAATCTTGTCAAAGGCGCGATCACAATCTGAACTGGATAATTTGGAGAAAATCTGGATTATCTTGCTTCAGACTAAGACTCCGAGCGGGTACAATTTGGCGGATGGCGGGTATGCAGCAGCAGGGCATGTTGTGAGTCCTGAAGTGCGAGCGCGACTGAGCGCCAAACAGAAAGCGAACTGGGAAGACCCAGACTATCGTGCGGCGCATAGTGGAGCGAAAGCCTTTCACTATCGTCGGTCTCCATCACCTGAAACCATTGAAAAACGTGCAGCTAAAATGCGCGGCAGAAGTCAATCAGCAGAACAAATTGAACATCGTGCTGTCAAATTGCGCGGAAAAAAGCGCACAGACGAGTTTCGAGCAAGATGCGCCGCACGTATGACAGGAAAGAAAATGTCTGAAGAAACACGATTACGAATGTCGCTCTCTCAAAAAGCGCGGCAATCGAGAGAGGGGGTATAACTCTATGGCCCGTAAACTTAGCCAACAAGACCCATCCTTGTCTATTGAGTTTTTTTTAGCGGTTTCTACACCCACAGATCACAATTATTTGCGCCATACAAGGGGATTGGGGTGAATGTAGTGTCGTTTCACGACCCTGTGATCGCTGGCAGCAATATGGAAGACACCGATCTGTTTGAATGGACACGTCGGCCCGGATTTTCAAAATTTTGCTCGGTTCAGCTTCCCTCAACTGAGGTAGTTAACCAGTTTGACTCATACCGAAACCTGAACGGGCAAGTCGTCCCGCTGTTTGATTCCTCCACGCGCTTGGCAACATTCACGCCGACAACCGTCACGACAATCGTCGCGAAGACGACTGCCGCGCAAGGCTTCAGCACAACACTTGGCAACATGCTGTACTTTGCGGACGGCGCTGCGGCAGATTATTTCAAATACGATCAGACCAACACCACGGTCTGGGGGCTGGCGGCACCGACGATTACACCGACGGCGACGGGTCTGGGATTCTGGCAGCCCGCAGCGAACTTTGATGTCGGCGACCCAATTCAAGATACGAACGGAAACATTGAAGCGGTTTCTGCGATTCTTATTCCAAGCGGCAGCGTGGGGTCGCCTACTGCGTTCCAAGGAAATTTCCCTCTTGCGGGCGGCGTCGGGACGTGGGCAGGCTCTGTCAGCGCAGGCGGCGTGGTTTCCGAAACCCTCACAAGCGCAGGTTACACCAAATATTTATTTTTCTATGACTTCAATCTGGCGATTCCCGCCACCGCCACGATTTTGGGAATTTCTGCTACCATCTTCAAGCAGGTGGTGGGCGGCACGGCGCAGGACCAGTCCGTTCAGTTAGTGTACGGGGGCGTAGTGATTCCAGGGCAGGTGGATCATGCATCTGCTACCCCATGGAGCACGACCGCATTTGTGCCCATAACGTATGGCGGACCTACAGATACCTGGTCGGCGGGTCTGACGGCCACGCACGCCAGCACACAAGGGTTGTCTGGATTCGGTCTCGCCATCGCGGCAGACGTGCTCACCACCACGGCCTTCAATTTAGTGCAAAGCGGCACCAGCAACACCGAAGTTTCGAACACAACGATCTATTCGTTTCCCAATCCCGTTCAGGCAGGCAACACGTTGGTCATTGGCGTATTTTTGTTCCACGAATCCTTTGTCTCGATTGCCGATAATCTAGGCAACACATATGGTTCGCCTGTCGTTACCGAAATCTTCGGCGAGCACACGATGTACACCTTCGTGGTATCTAACGCCATCGCGGGTGCAACAACCATCACCGTGATAACAGGCAGCCTCAATGGGAACACGTTTACTGGGATCAATGCTCATGAGTTTCATGGAATTTTGTCCGCGTCCCCTGTTGACGCGTCTGCCGCGAACAGTTCCGCTCTAACGTCGCCGTTTAATTCGGGGACGGTTGTTGTGCCGAACGCCGACGATATCGTGTTTTCCTATAATTATAATCCGCTTGGTGGTGCGCTTCCGACACCGAGCGGCGGCTACACGGCGGGAACCAACACGAGTTTTGTCGGTGCGTCAAATCTCCAGCAACTCCTGACGGCGTTCAAGGCTCCTGGGGCTACAGGTTCGGTGTCCCCCTCGTGGAGCAGCGGGTCCGTTGGCAATACGGTTGTGTTGAAGTCGGCTGAGTCCGCGACAGTTGAAGTTGGTGGCGGCAGCTCGTACGCGCCGATCATCACGATTTACTACACCCTTCCGACAGGCGTCGGCCCAGGGTTCTCGGGTCCGGTTGAGCCGATCTGGCCGACAACTCTCGGCGGCACGGTCAATGACGGCGGCGTTGCGTGGACGAACTACGGTCCCCCAGAAATCTGGTATCCGCTGACAAATTACCCCGTTCCCGTCGTGGTGATTGACACCAACGGGAACGTCCAACTCGCTACAGTTACCACTAATCCGGTGGCACCGTGGGACTCAGGAACAGGCTATGCGGCCAATGTGGTGGTCTCGTACGCGGGAAGCTATTGGATCAATGTGTTGGGGTCTACGAACACCGGAAATACTCCTAGTGCCTTCACGACATCATCCGTGACAGCTGGAGTGACAACATATCAAACTTATTGGGCTCCCGCTGCGAACCCGATTACGACAGGCACCATCATGCCTGTATGGAATACAACTCTCGGCGGCACGACGGTAGACGGAAACTATATTTGGACGAATCTCGGGCAGGGTTCTCCGTTGGCGAGTTTTGGATACGCCTATGTGTACGCTTTCCGCACCATTTACGGTCACCTGACGACCGCCAGCCCGTACAGCAACAATACGGGCGCGATTCTCGGGCCACTTAATGGCAGCATCGCCGAATTCAAAATCGTGTCCGGCGTCACTACATTTTATGGCAGCAACAATTTCCTGCCGGGGAATATCTTCACTGTCACGGGGCTGGCCATCGGCACATACTTGAACGAGCAAATCTTCACCGTCCTGACGGCAATCCCGTCGGCCATTTTTCCGCTCACCGCGACGAAAGTGACTGGCAGCGGGCTATTGCTGACGGTCTATGCCTTGAACAATTTATTGGCCGGGCAGACAGTGACGTTCAGCAATGTGGGGACAGCGACGTGGTTGAATGGTTTGACGCTGACGGTTCTGTCGAGCCCGAGCAGCACGTCGTTTACCGCTACCGTCACCTTGGCGGAAAGCGGGGGAAACTACGGCCAAACTTCTGATACAGGCAACGTACTAATTGACGGCAGTTGGACTGCAAACGCGCCTGCTGGCGCACCTGCGAACGTGTCTATTCAAGCAGACGCAGGTGTCGCGGCTCCGCTGATTGCCACGATCACAGGCAAGGGGACCAATTCGCCGCTGTGTAACTCCGTCGCGACGATCACAGCGTTTTCGGTGACGGCGGACATCATCACCATCTATGCCGTCAATAATTTTCAGCCTGGGCTTTGGGTTACGCTGGAAGGCTTGTCGGTTGCAACCTTCTTGAATGGACAGCAAGTGCAGGTTATTGCTGTTGACCAGCCCATCGGCACGTTGAATAACTGGTTCCAAGTATATTTCATCACACCGAACGCGGTGCAGACAGCGGACGCAGGTACGGCGACATTTAACGCGGTGGAAATATATCGCACGTCGGATGGCGGCGGCACATATTTGTTTGACGGTGCGGTTACAAACCCGGGCGCAAATCTTCCGTGGACCTTTGATGATTTTGTTACTGACGCTGATTTGGATATCTTGCTGATTGCCCCGCAGGCGCATCAAAACGACCCGCCCCCAGGAGCCCCGGGCTCAATCATCACCAAGGTGGGCTCTCTGGTTGTTTACTGGCAAGGGCGAATTTGGATGGCTGTTGGAAACTATGTGTACTTTGATGCAGGCCCAGATTGCACGAACGGAATCCCCGAAGAGTCGTGGCCTCCTGGGAATCGATTCCAGTTCGTGGGTCCTGTGATGAACATTATCCCTACTGCGGACGGTGTAGGACTGCTTGTATTCTTGGCCGACCGCGTGAATGCGATTCTGGGCGGACCCGAGACCATCAGCTTCTACGCAACGGATTTCCTGAGCAACTTCGGCATCGCAAACCCGAATGCGATATTCCGTGACGGCTCTGTAATTGGGCTGTTTACAACCCAGAAACAGTATTTTGAATTGCTGGGCGCAAATAAGCAAGAAATTGGCTCTCATATTGCAGACTACCTAACGGCGAATTTCACCGCATCGCAGACATACGCGACAATGCATCGCGATGGATTGGACGTTGGACTATTCTTGAGTAACGGCAGCAATCAGATTTTGCGCTCGGGCATCAACATTGAAAACGCTTGGAGCGTTCCCGCGTATCCATCCTTCGGCGCAGGCGCGCTGCGGTCTATTGAAACGTCGGTCGGCATCTACAGCCTGATGCTGGCAACACCAGCGGGCGGCGCCCAGAATTATCTGTACGCTCGGGATGTGAATTCATGGGGCGACGGCGGTACGTATGGCGCGAACAACGGTACGCCATACGCGGTTTGCAACATCACGATCGGCAGCATCACGTTATCGCAACCTGGTGCGCGGCTCTTCCCGCTTCAGCATGTTGTGGTTTATGCGGACGCCGTAGGCACGCTCAACAATGGCGGATCTTCAAATCCTACTATCTGGGTGCTCCCCAACGAAGTGGCAGCGACGACGGCTGTTCCTTTTATCCAGTTGACCGAAGTTTTGCAAGAGCCGCCTGTCGGGCAAACGCGTCCATCTTCGTCTCTGTTGGCCTTGCGTTATCCTATCAATGGGTGGAACTCTTCATACGCTTCGCAGTTCGTTCACCACATTCAAGTTCGTGTTGAATTTGAACCCGAAAACGCTCCTAATACTTTGAAGGCGATTTCTTTCAAGGAGTCGCAGGACGAATGACGGCTTACATTAAATCCCCCGAAACGGTCCAGCACATGCGTGCGGCTTGGGTACTGAGAAAGGCGAAAAATATATGAACAAGGTAGTTGACAAATCCGTCTCGGCGCATCCTGGTGCAATACCTATAACGCCCGTGGTTTGGCCTGCCCCTCGTCATGTCTCCAATCAAGTGCAACAAACAAAAAGTAACGCAACACCGCAGTCCACTTTTGTTTTGCCGACCACTCAGCCGAACGCGTCTATCGTGGCCTCGCGCACGACACCGCAGCATGTGAGTAACGTCCGGGTGATTTCCCGCCCCGCCGTGAATGGACAAAAAACGATTACGGTTCAGTTTAATCACCCTTCGGGCGACCCCCACTTTCAGGGCGCGTCCGTATATCTCAAGAAGGCGGGCCCGGCCCAGCAGCCGACCCAAGTGGCGTCAGGGAACAAGTCGCCGTTGTCTTTTACGGTTCCGACTAATGCGGCGCCACATGCCATTCATGTAACATCTTGGGGACCATGGGGGGAGACAAACGTCCTGGGCAGCCCAGGTTATCATGTGCGGCTGTCCTCTTGATTTAAGACTTCTTAACCCATAAGTAGGGAGCATTTTATGAGCGAAATGGTGGGCTGGCGTTTTCGTTTGGCGGAACCCGCCGACGCAGAGGCCTTTACTCAGTGGACTTTAAGCAATCCACAGATCGACCCGAAGGATATCGAAGCAGCGAAAACGAAAAATAACCCATCGGTCGTGTATTTTGTGGCGGAAAACGCCGAAGGAAAAGTGGTCACGTTCGCGCCTGTTTATGTGCAAATGATGTTGGCACATTTAGTGTTCAATCCTAATAGCCCCGCTGACGACAGAAAACAGGCGATGAAGGGGATGTTGGATTGGGCGACCGCATATGCACTTGGGATAGGCGTTAGGGAAATCGTGACGTTGAGCAAAGAAGAGTACGGAGTGGCGAAGTGGGCAGTACGAAATGGTTTTGAGTTAGACCCCCGGCAGCTATTTAAGTTTGACATCAACAAGGTGTTGCCCGTAGCGAAGGAATAACATATGTGCTCTAGTGGCGGCGATGTAGCGGCGCAAGACAAAACACTTCAAGATGCCAACACGGCTGCGAATACGCAGTTTTTGGCAGATGCGAATACTGCTTTTGCGGGGCAGCAAGCCATTCAAGCGAAACAGACCGCTCTCGCAAACAACATGATTGCAAATCCGTTGGGCTATACGCCCAGACAGTTGGCGATTCAGACGACTGGTGTCAACGAGAATTTTGCGCGTGCGGCGAAGAATGCGCTCGGGTCGGCGGCGGCATTTGGTGCTGCGCACGGCGCGGCGGATGTGGGTGGCGGCGGCGCGGGTGAGATGGCTGCACAAATTGGGACAGCGGCTGCGACAGGAAAAGCTGGCGCGTTGTCTGATATCGCGTCTGCAAACGAGCAACAGAAGCGCGAGAGCATGTTGCTTGGCTTGAATGAATTGAATACTGCAGGCACGGCGGCTGGCGGCGCAGCAGGCACAGCTATCGGCGGGGCAGGAACAACCGCCAAATCAGGTGTAGAGGCTGGAACTGGCGTCAATGAAGCCCAAAAGCAAGCGTGGAGTAATTTTGGTAGTATATTAGGGACGGCTGGTTCGGCTGTTTCTACGCTTGCTAGTGTATAAGGATTCGTCATGGCTGATACCGTACATTTGAAAAATGATTACAGCAAAGTAAACGAAGCGATTGTCAAACTCTTCGATGAGTGTGGCGTCAAGCGGTCGTTCACCATCCCGTACATCCAAGGGCAAGAAATGAAAGACCACATCAATGCCGTCGCTGAGACCGCCAAACAAACTGGCGGGCTGACGAACAATTTGATTATGTCGGGACACCACAGCGCAGGTAAAGGCTGGGGCAGCGATGAAGGGCACACTGTCGGGCATCCGACCGAGAAACTTCGGCAGACCATGATTCCGAAGAACGACGAAAACGCCAAGGCGGCGATTGCGGCGGCACAGAAGATGGTGAACGACCTCAAGTTTTTGCTGGGCGACGATGACCACACCGTGCAGGAGGCTCAAGGCCACTTGAAGTTAGTCAAGACCACATCAGGTGCTGGCATGTCGCTCTTTGATTTTGGTGGGTTATTAATCGCTCTATTGCAAAAGCCGCTTCAAGCGGCGGCACGCATGCATAGCGGCACCAAAAAGGGCGGGCACTCGGCACAACTTCGTGGACCCGAAGCCCAGGCTCCCCAACAGGGGCAGGAAACGCAGGAAACCGCCCAAGGCGGGGCTCCAGCAGGCAGTGAGGCACCAACAGGCACTCCGGCGGCTCCAGCGGCTCAGGAAGCCCCTGCGCCCCCAGAAGCGGCTCCAGCGGGTCCAGCACAAGCATAAGGAGATAGTTATGTCCGATTTTTCAGAATCTCAAGCAGGCAAGGATTTAGCGAAGATAGGGAGCGGTTTATCCAAGGCTGGAAAATCAGCATCCCAAGACAGCACCAAGCCATATGCCGACCAATCGACTTCCTATCATAAGGGTGGAACAATCCCCGCCGACGGGACATATCAGTTGCAGGCGGGCGAGCATGTCTTGACAGCCGCCGAGGCCGAGACGGCTCGGAAGCATGCCTTGATGGTTAGCGGGCTGAAATCTCTCGCCAAGCCCGCCAAGAAAGCAAAGACGACGAAATCAGGCTCCAAAGGATAATTATGGGCGACACACCGATGACAAATACGCCTGCCGCCACTGAGCAACCCGTGGCGACTCCGAGTGAAACCACATATGCTCCTTCTCCAACCATGGAGTCGGCAACGCCCGTGGGAGCTAACAATGCCACCGCAGCGAATGCTCCAGCCTATGGCGAGCCCGGGGCGGCTGCTCAGCCGTCTACCGTGGTTCCTGCAGGACAACCTGTCCAGCAGCCTGCAGCCCTTCCGAAGCATGCTCATTTGCTTGCGATGGTGCAAGGCCTCGCTGATGGACTTTCCGCAGCGGGCGCAGCCGCTTCGACAGGCGGTCGTGAAGGGGGCGCACCTCAAGTTCAGCAACAGCGGCTCCAGCGGCAAGAAGCCCAACAACGTGCGACGGCGGCGGCTACAGCACAGAAAGCCGCCGAGCAAGATTATGCCATCAAGACGCAAGACCTGAATCACATGAACCTGAGTAACCGATTGATGACGGAGACGTTCCATAATCAAGTCGCTCAATCTAACATGCAGACAGCGAAAGAGCAAACCGAACTGGCAGGTGCACAATTCAATCTATTTGCGGGCACTGGCATGAATCCTCAGCAGATTGATGCGCTTGTTAAAGGCGGTCCTACAGATGCCAAGACTTCGAACATGCTGCAGGCGAACGGGCAGATGAATCTCCGCATCGCTTCACAGTTACTGCCTGCAGACAATCAAAGTCTCGTGGCTTTGAAGGCCGCACTGGCGGACCCATCCACAAAGCCCGCCGACCTCGTCCTGGCAAACAATCGTTTGCAAAATGAATTGAAGGCTCAGGAAGGCGTGAACGATGCTAAGATTAAGGAAGCCACAGCAGCAGCGAATGCCCCACTCGGCGACAAAGCGGCTGCCCTGAATGATATCATGCTCAAGCGGTATCAAGTCCTGAATCCGAAGGCCACGGAACTTCCGCAGGGATATGCTCTGACGCCTGACTCGCTGCCGAAAGACTTTGATCGTGTCCATGCCATCATGCAGCAGACTGAAAACGCTGAAGCCACACAAGCGCAGCGAGAGGTTGCGAACGGTTTCCGTCAACAGCAACTTGATATGATGCAGGGTGTCAAAATTCCTGGCGACGAAACCAAACAAGGCACAGAATACCTCGCATCTTTACCTGTGGGGTTGCAAGGAACAGTCAAAGCGATTGGTGAAGGGCGGGCAGCACCACCGCCCGCAGGTTCACGTAGCCCAGCGGCTCAGACGACGTTGGCTGCCCTCAATCGTGCGTATCCCGATTACGACGCGACCAAATACCCCACGTACCTTCAAGCCCGTGAGAAATTTACGGCTGGTCCTGAAAGCAAAGGCATCAACGCCATCAATACTGTGGAAACGCACTTGAGCAGAATGTTTGACCACGCAAATGCTGCGTTCACGTCAGGTGGCGTTACGGGACGCATTACAGGCTTCCTCGGCGACAAGAACGTGATTGCTCTGGATGATGACGCCACGGCGGTTGCTACCGAACTCGGGAAGGCGTACAACGCAGGCGCAATCACCGAAGGCGAGAAGAACGATTGGCAGAAAAAACTGGACATCAAAGCTGTTGGGCAAACGACTGGGAAACTAATCACCAGCCTGAAGGAAATTGACGGGCTGTTGGAAGGCAAGCAGAAGGCGTACGAGAACCAATGGAAAGCGGCTTCTCCGTCCGCGAGCATCGCCTCTCCCGTGCCGATTATCAGCCCCGATGCAGCGGCTGCCCGTGCGAAGATTCGCGGCGAAGCGGCTCCTCGCACCACGGCAGCCCCCAGCGGCAAAGCGGTGAGTTTGGCTGCCGCGCGTCAATTACCTATCAACAAGGGTAAAACGGACGACCAAATTCGTGCAGACATTCAAGCCCACGGGCATCAGGTTGGTGAATAATGCCAACCCCAGCTTTGCAAGCAGCAGCAGCCGATCCGTACGCAAGCATTGCTACGCCGATTCCCGCAGCGTCAGCCAGCCCCACTGTGTCCGATTCATCTGACCCATACGCAAGTATTGCAACTCCAATAGCCAGCACAACGCAGCGATTTATTCTGCCTGGTATTGGCACTCGTGAATTTGATCCGACTACCGACGAAGGAAAACAAATATTGGCCCTTCATCCAGATGCTCGTCCTGTTGACCAGGCCGCAGTATCCGCAGGACCAACAATCGGTCCACGGACTCCTAACATTCCTGTGAATATTCCTGGTGTTGTTTTTGCTGGTAAAGTGGCGCAACATATCCAGGATTTACAGAACCTTACGCAAGACGAAAAGATTCAGCATCCAATTAAGGCCCAGATTGGAGACCTCATTAATAGACTTCAAGACCTGGTGGTGGGAAATCCTGAGCATGGCGGCATGCAAACTGGGTTTGCCACGAATCCTGTTACAGCAATGCTTATTCCAGGTGCACCCGAATCTACCTTAGCGGAAAAAGCCGCTGCAACCGCCGCGAAAGTTCCTGAAGCCGCCGTCGCAACGCCTGCCGGGGAAGGTTTTTTCACGCGGCTTACGAATCCGTTTCGAGCAAAACTGAAGGCGCAAATGGCTTCCCCCGAAGCTGTCGGCGAAGCAGTCTCTCAGCCAATTGCCCAAGCGGGCGTCAAGGCAACCGCTCCACCAGTTGGAGCCAGTCTGCGGTCGGGGATCGATGTTGAAACTCCTTTGGCCGCCGCTAAGAAATTATATCAGACCGTTGACGCCGCAGCAAAAACGGACTTCAAAGTTCTGTATGACAAATTAGACGCCGCTCAAGACGCGGCTCGTATTGCGGCTCCCGGGTCCCCTGAAGAGGCGATTGCTCAGCGCAACATCAAAGCGGTTGAGGATTCCATCGCAGACCATAAAGCCCTAGCGGAAAAGTCAGGGGTGCCGAATGTCGATAAGACGTTGGCGCAAGCCGATGCAAAATTTGCGGAGACACAAGCCAATAAGGATTTCAACAGTAAGTTTTTCGGGAATCAGAGTGTGATTTCAGGAAATGTGGCGCATGGCGTACCTGAAAAGATTGATGTGGATACGGCCATTAAAACTTTGGAAAACTTCGACAAGCCGAATAAGTTCGGAGTCTCGCGGCTTCAGATGACTTCTTTGGGCAAGGATGGAGCGTTCAAACTGAAACAGGTTTTGTACAATGCTCAGAAGGCCGGTCAGACGGCTATGGACTCTCGCGCACTGCGCAACACCATCTTAAAACTGCTAGGTGTAGGCGCTGGCGCGGTTGAGGGATATCATCTTTTTACCAAATCGCCACAAGAATAAGCACCATAATTATGACTGCCATCCAGCAGGTGATTTTGTCGGCGTTGGTCATCGTCGTATCCTCTGATGTGGCGGTCTAGTCATCATATTGCAAATTTGAAAATTCCTACAATCGCCCAGCCTGCGCCCCACGCTCCGCAAAGCATTAGGAATCTGATATCCATTGAGTCCAGAGTGGGGGTCTTCAACAATACAAAATCTACGATCAATCTGCCCGTTTCTCCGCAAATTATTCCGAACACTGCGGCGACAAAAATTATCCCAAGATATTTCATGGCTTCCTCCATTCCGCAATAATGTGCCAGATGCAAACCTGCATCCAGCCTACCAGTGCGCAGACGCCTAGGTATAGTCCCAGCAACTCAAAGAAGGAAGTCATTGAGTCCGCCTTTCTGATCCACACTCAGAATGGCGACTTCGGGTCCGTCATTCGTGGGGTCCGCTTCCAGAAACCGCTCGTTGATGTTTTCAGCGGAATTCTGGAGTCCGTACGCCACCAATGCGGCGACAATAGTAAGGCGCTCGGGATTGGAAATTACGATTTTGCGTTTCATAGTGCCTCCTGATTCGATTTTAATCCGCCGTACAATTCCTGCCACTTGTTGATTGCCGCGACCAAGTCCGCCTGCGTCGGGTGTTCCTTGGTTTCGTACCCTTGCGGGAAATCGGGGATAATCTCGCCCGTCTTTTCGTTGACGAATGAGCCCTTCGTCGGGCGCGAGAAGAATCCAAACTTCGCGTCATCCTTCGAGGGCTCGACCGTCGCGGTAAAGGTAATTAGGTCGCCCTTCTGTGCGTTCATGAATTGATTGCCCCAGACCTTGAAGCCCGTCAGACCCTGCACTAACAGCTTGGTGGAAATTCCAGAATCTCCATAATGATATGTGGGACGCTCCACTTGCTTGACGGCGAGCACACGACCCGTGATGATGATGCGCCCGCTCGGGACTGGCGCGGCGGCCTCTGCTTCGGCAGCGCGCTGTGCGGCGATGACGGGGCGCTGTAAAATCTTGGCGAGCAGGCTCTTGATGAAGCCAGATTGTTTGTCGGACAGGTTTCCATACTTCACGACGTTGGAAACGATGTCGCGGATCGTCCGCTCTTCGTACTGTTCAAACGCCTGAGCTAGTTTCAACGCGCCGCAGGTGCAATCGCAGCGCACGGTTGTTTGTTCGCGCAAGAGCCAGGGGCAGTCATCGGCATGCGTGGGGTATCCGGCACAGTACATCTCCCAAGCGGGCATTAGCCCCAAGTCTCCCAGAAGTGCGATAGCCTTTTTCTTCCCTGCATGTGCCTCGCGGGCGTTGGCGATGACGCGGCGAAACCCGTTCATGTCGCCGTAGGACATATCCATCTTCTGGGCGCAATCCTCGCCAGTCTGGATGTAGGTATTGCTCGGGGCATGGTGCCAGATGCAAAGATAGACGGCAAACGCGCCGCAGATGTGGCAGGACCCACCATGCTCGTGATTGGAATATCGCCCGCCAGTTCGTGCCATATGCGCGCGGAAGATTTCCCGCTGGGTTTGCAGCATCATGAGGGCTCCCAAGTCACTGGAGCCGATGTAGTCAAACGCCACGAAGGTGTATTCCTCGGGCTTGATGACCGACGGTCGGTGTATGTCAGTTCGGTTGGTTTCCATGTCCCCCATATTACGGGAACTCTGAAAAACCGTCAATGGTACGAAGGTACTACCCCCGTTCTGATACTTTTCGATCCATAAGTAGAGGGGTGTCCGATGGAACGGTCGCCGATCTGCCCTACATGCTTAAGTAAGCACGCCGACATTCACGGGATGGTTTGGGCGGTGGGCGGCGTAGGTCATTCTTGCGATGATGTATGGCATCGCGGCGCGGAATACGACCCGAATAGGTGGAAACTATCGCCGTTCGACGAAGAGTTCTTGAGCGAGAATCATGTCTCTTTAAGGTGAGTTATGCAGTTACCCCAACATCCGCATCTCGATACCATTGACCAACTCATTCGTGTCATCGGCTGGCCATCACTGCTTGGTGTTTTAGTGTGGGCGATTAGGACGTACGACAAAGGTCGCGCGCAGTTCGTCCAGATGGATAAGAATACACAGACGGCAGTCGACACTGTGACGGAAGTCAAAAATCTTGTGACTGTCATGCAGACCAATCACCTAGCACATCTTCAAACAGGAATTGAGCAAGTCGCAAAGAGCAACGACAAAGCTGTGGAAGTACTGGGCCGCATCGATACGAACATTCAGATTCTCGCCGACCGAATGCCGCGCGCCTAAGAGTTCAGTATGCCCCAGAACGCGCGCCTGACCATCGGAGTCCTCGGCAATTTTTTGACGCTGCTCTCGGCAGCGTGAATCAGGAAGCATCGCCCTGTCGGGAAACTCACCTGAACCATAAATTCACGCACCTCGTCTGACGTTACGATTCCGCAATACCCTCGCGCGTCCCCCGTTAGGACTTCAACAAAATCTCCTACACGAACCTTTGAAATAGCTGAGGGATTATGTTTGGCGATCATAGTTTGAACTTCATTATTGGGTACGTCTACCGCGTGGACAAACTCCCCTTCGGAGTTGCATACGGTGGCCATTTCTCCGATGCCTCGTATTTTTGTCAAACGCCGAGTCAGTGCTGGGGATGCACTTCGAGCAAACAGGTAACCGAATTCCAGTTCGCCATCGCCAGTGAGTGGAGCGAAAATTTGCGCCGCTTTTTTGCCGAATATCTTTCGACCCTGTTCGAGAAGTGTCGGAGCGATTTGTTCCATCCTGTGATCTGAAGAAATTTCGAACATGGCCCAAGGCATATCTCCCAGAGTCTCGGTGCGGTTGAACGAAAGCAGCGGTGAATTGTCGGTTGGCGGCGCAGAGAAGCGCAGCACCTTGACGCGGCGGTTGCGCGCCTTGCACCGCTTGCTGAGTCCTGCGCCCGTCAGCGATGCCTGGTGCGTCAGGCTGCGAAGATATGCACCGACGGCGACCGCCTTGACATCCTTGTTCGCCAAGAGGGAAGCGATAGCGGGACGGAAAATTTTACGGACGGCGGGTACGGGCATGCGGAAATTTAGGGCGACTTCGACGTAGTTCTGAGTCGAAGCGTACAAGACAATCATGTCAGTAAGGGAGCCGTATTGGTCTTCAAGCAGCGGTCCTTCGAGAAAACGTAATCGCACTACATCAAGGCGCGCTTTTTCTAAAATAGGCCGGATAATCTCCGCATCGGGATTCGTCCCGAGCAGAATCAGCGAGCCAATCGACTGCTCGATGATGCGGAGATTCTGCCACACACGAGTCTGGATGAAGCCGTGCACCTTCCCGATGAAACTCTGAGACTTCCCGAGCAGCCAATACTCGGCGAACAGTTCCTGAAACTCAGGCCGGAGTTTCGCCAGCAACGGCAGCAATTTGTCGGGATACTCTTGGGCGAACGCTTTGAAATCGATCAAGCTGTTGCTTGCATCTAGTGTTTCAGCAGAGAGCCGTGCGTCAGGTTCTTGGCGTTGGTATGCTTCGAAGCTAGCGGCGTCCGACACATGGGTCATATAGTCGTGAGCGCCCGCCATGTTGTCATCTTTCGACATCCGTTTGCGCCAGCAGCCCCAACTTCGCCGACCCAACCCTCGCCCAGTACGCCATCCGCAGGAATGACTTCTCATAGTTTGTCCAGTCCCTTGATGTGTTTGTTTGCAAACTTCCAGTAAGATTCTACGATGGCGTAGAACGCCTTGCAGTGCGGCAACTGTGGTTCGGCAATATGCAACATTTCATGCAGGAGAGTCTTGCCGCGACGTTTGTTGGAGGTGTTGAGAAACAGCAGGGGGGGACGAAAATCTGCATCGCCGTCGTCATCAACGGTGAGCCCGTGATTGTTGGGCATCACTGTATCATCAACGTGAACAATTTTCGCTTTCGGGAGACGATTTCTCCAAAGGAGTTTATTTAAGCGGCGATACGCGATGGCTGGGCTCAGGCTCACGGAACTGATAGTACCAAAGTACTAGAACCCGTGTCAAGTGCTTTCTAGTCAGGGTCTACAAAGTGCCCGTCTTCGACAGACACAAACTCAAACACGCCGTGCGGGTCTCGGTCGCCCTCGAATTCAATCTGTTCGATGTCGCGCAACCAGTTGGTGGGGCAGGTATGCTCGTTGTAGAAATACCGCTCGTTTTCAACAAACTCTTCTTGCGGCAACCCTTGACTGTGCGCGTACTTCCAGGTGTTCACCTTGACTGTAATCGGCGGGACAGTCACAGATCGCAGGGTCACGGTGATGGGCGTTTCTTTCTTGCTTGTTGGAACCACTTGAAAATCATGTTCGTTTATTCGCACGACGTGTGCCTGTTCACGGCACTCTTGGCATGTCCAGGTGGTGGGTTGACCGATATCAAGACCGCTCCGCCATGAACCTTCGCAATTTGGCATCGGACAGGGAACAAATAACGCAATTTTCGCTTGGACTATCATTCGGTTTCCTCTTTCTCCCAGCAATCGTGAATCGTGTTGGTGTATCCTTGCGCTAACATGTCTTTTTCGACGGCGGCTATTTCTTTTTCGGCGTTATGTAATTGAAGAGAGTGCCGCGCCATGAATGTGGTGAACGACTCTCTTTGCCAAACAGGGGTGCCAATGCTCAGGCCCTGCTCGGCAAAATGTCGATCAATCCCGTCACGGTACTTTTTCAGTTTCGGCGGTTCGGCGCTGCCTTCTTCGTGCGGCCAGTACTCTTCCCGTTCGCTCCAATCACGAACGTAACCGGGCAGAACGGGCGGGAAGAGCCAGGATAGGATGCGAGAAATCAAGCGGCCCTCCGACGCGCGAGAAGGGTCCGTGCCCGCCTGATGTGGCGGCAAGGGGTGCGACGAAACAGGAACGATTCGCACGAGCAAGCCCACGAACGGCCTTGCTTCGTCACCGTGTGATTGACACGACCAGGGCGGGATACGCTCTGGACAGTGCCGTAAGCGATGACGCCCTTCCTGGGCGCATCAGCGGTCTTGAGACTGAGTACTCTTGGGTTTTTCATTTTGTTCTCCTTTAGTCCATCTGGTAGTACATGTTGATTTCCAACTGTGGATAGTTCGCTTTGAGAAATTTGTTCTGGGCTCGTGCCATTGTCGTTCGGCGGTTGCCTTGCCCGTGGGTGCCGCCCAGGTGCAGGGTGCGACCATGCCACCCCGAAGTGAACAGGGAAACGCCATTGATCCTGTTGGCGGCGGCTTTTCGCATTCCAGGGACGCGGATGTAACAGGCGTCAAAGTTGCAGGTGCCGCCGTCATCTACATTGGCGAATTCCATGCCCGCTGCGATGGCTTCGGTGACTGCCTTCTGAATTAGAGCGATGTCGTATTTCATTTGTTTGTTCTCCATGCAGACATTCTCTCAAATCCAGCCCAGAACCGCAATAGGAAATTAGTACTAAATATTTCGCTTGACAGGTAGTACCCCAGTCGTGGTACTATTGGGGTGTTGGGATTACCCGCAGAGAGCATGTTCTGAATGCGCTGCAGCGTTCACACTCGCAAGAGTAGTTGGGGGTTTGAGTCCCTGACCGGGACATGCCTCTCCGAGTGATCCCAACTGGTGGAGGTTGAAGCGGTTCCACCCAAGAGCACAGTGGCGAATAGTACTCGCCAGACGGTTACGACTGTGCTCTCAGGTGGGGCTGTTTCGCCCCGAAAGTTGGCCGTGCAGTTAACACGCGCTAAAGCACTCCGCTAGCAAGGGCGCTAACGCGAATAGGACGGCGGCCTTAAATTACGCACGTCAATACTTGGTGGCTTCTCAGATGGACGAGGGTTCAATTCCCTCTCGGTCCACCGGGATGCATGTGAAAAACCAGAACTATTGCGGGCCGACTGATTGGCTCAGGTTCTGAATCAGCGCATGCATCCCGGTGGGCCGAATCGGTTTCGACATTTGAGCGAGCGGCTGAGGGCTCGTGCCGACAATGGCTACGTCGTAAAAAGTGGACCAAACTCTAAAAGCGACTCGAAAGAGTGCTAAGGTAATTGCGTTCCCAGCAATGCTCGCCGTGGCTCCTGCACGGCAGTATGCGCTGGCTGCGTAAAAGCCGGGGGAGAGAGACCAAAAGTTTCTCTCCTCATTTTAATTTTATGCGCCTCCGACTCTATACTCTCGAACAGAAATTAGCACGGCGGCGTGAGAAGAGTCATCTGCGGGCAAAAATGCATCGCGAGTCCGCAGTCCGGCTCGGTCACTGCACTGATCTATCATGCCGGAATCCCGTGAGACCAGGTCGAGGCACCTGTCTAATGCATGCGCTTCGGCGTAAAATTCAACCTCTCCACCTATCGGCGGGGGAGCAGAAGAGGGCCCGAGAGGCATTTACGCGGTTTGATGGCCGCTGTCAGTGTTGTGGGAGACTAGACCCAGGTTTTGCGGATTGGTGTTTAGACCACGATCACGTCACGATGACTTTTCGCGGGATTATTTGTGTTTACTGCAACAGTATGTTGGGCATGGCGCACGACAGTGTGAAAATGCTTTTGGACGGCGTTCTCTATCTTGAGGAAAAGAGGAAGTTATGAGTACTCACAGGTTCGACGGCTTCACGCCGATCAGCAGCGGGCACATTGACGGCGCAAAATATCACCAGATGGATCGCAAGATGTCGGTGCGCTACAAGAATGGGTACGTTTATGAGGTATCTGGCGTGTCGCCTGAGGCTTACCAGGAGTTCATAGAGGCACCCAGTCAAGGGGTCCATTTTCACGCGCACATCAAAGACCAGTATCACGTTGAGCGAGTGAAATGACCCCTCGGGAAACAATCTGTGCGTTTCACTACAGTCATTCTTGGCCTTCAGGCAAATCTTTTGTGTTCACCTAGTAAGAACTGGACGCACCGAGTAAGCGTAACGGAAGTTCTCGGCGAGGCTGTCTAGAAAAGTCTGCGCCTCTGCGGCAGTCTGAAATGAACCAAACCCCGTGTGCCTATCTAATTGATGGTCATAAAGTTCGAAAGACGAGGGCTTCGCTCCCAGATGCGCCACGAATGTAAAGAACACTTCCTGGTTCCCATCCATCCCCGACAGAATTTTCGCCATTCTCTTTCGCATTTCGCTGACGGTCGTCACTACTCCATGGCTCCCTACTTCAACTGTGATGCGGTGCATAGTGCCTCCTATGATTTTACAGCCACTCCTCGACGAGATATCGAATTAAAACGCGGGCGGTCAGGGCCCCGTTGTTGTTGGGGTCGTGGGGCCGTGCTTGTCCATTTGCCAGCCTGCGCAATAGAGCCGCCATGTGTTCTAGCCGTTCGGCATACCAGATGGTGCTCAGTCGTGCGTTTCGGAGTTCTTTTGGGTCTTTACTGCAAAGGTCGCACATATTGCCTCCTAGTATCCGAATTCTTCCTGAGTCTCTCCTGGCCAAAGTTGACTCGGATGCGGTTCTTGATTATAGCCCGGGCACTCCCAATCGCAAAGTGAATTCGCTATTTCCATTGGCGCACTGCGACCGACGGGCTTCTTGCGCATCCCGCAGACGATGCAGGTAACGGCGGTTCCAATATTTTCGGTCATGCCAGCACCAAAGAGTCCATCGCCTCTTGCGCCAACATCCCGTCGTTCTCTTGCAGATAGACGAAAGCGGACGACGGCGACTTGTGCGCCAGGAACTGACTGACTGCGCCGATGCGCTGGGTGGCGTCAAACACCACCATCGCGGCTGAGTGGCGGAACACATGGCTGTGGGCATAGCTGCTGTGAATGCCCGCCACCGCAAAATACTTCTCCAGCGTCTCATTGTAGTACTGGCGCGAAAGTCCGCCGAAGATGCAGGAGAGCCCTTTAGTCGCCGCCAGGGCTATCAGGGGCGACATATCAAAGGCGGGGTCGGCGTCAACGTGCAGGCTGTGTGTGACGGCATTGCCCCGCTTCGCGGCGCGAATCATGATGACGTACTTGCCTTCACGTTCAAAGATATCCTCGCCGCGAACATTCAGCATCTGGGAAACCCGCGCGCCCGTAAAGAACTGAACGAGCATTGCCATATGGTGCAGGCCGCTCTTGGGTGTGCGGGCTTCGTATGCTGCTCGGAGAACCTTCGCTACGTCTTGCTTGCCGAGGTATTGCATTTGGTGGTTCCTCCTCTAACACGACAAGGATACCAAGAGCGGTTGGGGCTGTCTATAGTACGAAAGT
>Ga0116112_1000344_pt1 | contig 38349 bp, 40 predicted proteins | sample June2015DPH_8_15_FD_89721 | JGI IMG/M metagenome (GOLD analysis project Ga0116112, IMG submission 89721) | Peatland microbial communities from SPRUCE experiment site at the Marcell Experimental Forest, Minnesota, USA - June2015DPH_8_150 | ecosystem: Environmental > Terrestrial > Soil > Wetlands... | reverse complement strand
TTGAGCACCCGCAGCTTGGGGTACACGACCTGGAACATCGCGGGGATGATGGCGAAGTACTTGGCGACGTCGTTCGCGATCGAGAACGTCGTCAGAGCGCCGCGGGTGATCAGGAGCTGCTTGCCGACCTCGACGATCTCGATCAGCTTCGTCGGGTTCGAGTCGAGGTCGACCATGTTGCCGGCTTCCTTCGCCGCGGTCGTGCCGGTGTTCATGGCGACGCCGACGTCCGCCTGTGCGAGCGCGGGCGCGTCGTTCGTGCCGTCTCCGGTCATCGCGACCATGCGGCCCCGCGCCTGCTCCTCCTTGATCAGCGCCATCTTCGTCTCGGGGGTCGCCTCGGCGAGGAAGTCGTCCACACCCGACTCCTGCGCGATAACCGCCGCGGTGACGCGGTTGTCGCCGGTGATCATCACCGTGCGGATACCCATCTTGCGCAGCTCGTCGAAGCGCTCCCGCATGCCGCCCTTGACGATGTCCTTCAGATGGACGACGCCGAGCGCCCAGTTGTCCCGGGCGACGACGAGCGGCGTGCCGCCCTGCTCGGCGACGCCCTGCACGAGCCGGTCGAGCTCCGCCGGCGCGCTGCCTCCCTGCTCGGTGATGAACCGCTTGACCGCGTCGGCGGCGCCCTTGCGGATCAGCGTGCCGTCCATGTTGACGCCGCTCATGCGGGTCGTGGCGCTGAACGGGACGAACTCGTGCTCGCCGAGCTCGCGCTCCCGCACGTTGAAGCGCTCCTTCGCGAGCACGACGATCGAGCGGCCCTCGGGCGTCTCGTCGGCGAGCGAGGCGAGCTGCGCGACCTCGGCGAGCTCGCGCTCCTCGACGCCGGTGACGGGCAGGAACTCGGCCGCCTGGCGATTGCCGAGGGTGATCGTGCCGGTCTTGTCGAGCAGCAGCACGTCGACGTCGCCGGAGGCCTCGACGGCGCGGCCCGACATCGCGAGCACGTTGCGCTGCACGAGGCGGTCCATCCCCGCGATTCCGATCGCCGAGAGCAGCGCGCCGATCGTCGTCGGGATGAGCGCGACGAGCAGCGCGATCAGTACCGTCTGCGAGGTGGACGTGCCCGCGTAGAGCGCGTACGGCCGGAGCGTCACGACCGCGGCGACGAACGTGATCGTCAGGCCGGCGAGCAGGATGTTGAGGGCGATCTCGTTCGGCGTCTTCCGCCGCTCGGCGCCCTCGACGAGCGCGATCATCCGGTCGAGGAAGGACTTGCCCGGCTCCTGGGTCACCTCGATCACGAGGCGGTCGGAGAGGAGCTTCGTGCCGCCGGTCACGGCGGAGCGGTCGCCCCCGGATTCGCGGATGACCGGCGCCGACTCGCCGGTGATGGCCGACTCGTCGACGGAGCCGACGCCCTCGACGATCTCGCCGTCGGCCGGGATGACCATCCCGGCCTCGACGACGACGACGTCGCCCTTCTGGAGCTCCGGCGCGGGTACCTCCTCGAGGCGGCCGCCATCGAGCCGGCGGTGGGCCGTCGTCGTCGTGCGAGTCGCGCGCAACGCGTCGGCCTGCGCCTTGCCGCGCCCCTCGGCGATCGCCTCCGCGAAGTTCGCGAACAGGACGGTCAGCCAGAGCCAAACCGCGATGACGGCGACGAACCACAGCTGTCCATGCCGTCCCCGCGCGAGGTCGAGGAAGAAGATCACGGTCGTGATGACGCTGCCGAGCTCGACGATGAACATCACCGGATTGCGCACCTGACTGCGCGGGTCGAGCTTCGGGAACGAGTCGCGGACCGCCGCGAGTGCGAGCTCGCGCGTGAAGACGCTTGCGCGCTGCCGCGCCATCTACTTACCTCCCAGCTTGTCGAGGGCGAGATTGAGCTCGAGCACGTTCACGCCCGGCTCGCCGAAGAAGCCGAGGCTGCGGCCGTCGGTGTTCTCCTTGATCAGCTTCTGCACGGTCGCCAGCGGCAGGTGCCGCACGGCCGCCACGCGGCGCGCCTGGAGAGCGGCGTAGGCCGGCGAGATGTCCGGATCGATGCCCGAGGCCGAGGTGGTGACCGCGTCGACCGGGATGTCGTGGATCGTCAGACCCGGGTTGTACGGACCCTCGAGCTTGAGGATCGCCTGCGCGTTCTGGGCGACGAGCTTCGCGAGGTCGGAGCTTGTCGGGCCGTAGTTCAGGAACGTCGTCGCGCCGGCGTTGTACGCGGGCGACGTGCCCGACGGGCGCTCGTGGAAGTACGTGGGGCTTGTGAACGCCTGCGCCGCGAGCTTCGAGCCTACGACCGTCCCGTTGCGGACGATCAGGCTGCCGTTGGCCTTGTTCGAGAACGTCACCGAGGCGAAGCCGGTCATCGCCGCGGGATAGGCGAAGCCGAAGAACGCCGTGATGACGACGATGGCTGCGATGGACGCTACGAGGTTCCGCATCAGTGCATCAGCCCTTCCACGATCGGCCCGAGCGTCAGCGCGGGCAGGATCATCAGACCGGCGGTCAGGGCGATCACGCCGACGAGCAGGACGACGAAGGTCGGCCCGTCGGTGCGGAACGTCCCTGCCGACGCCGGCACGATCTTCTTCTTCGCGAGCGAGCCGCCGAGCGCGAGCGCGGCCAAGAGGGGCACGAAGCGGCCGAGGTAGAGCGCAACGGTCCCGAACGAGGCCGAGAAGCTCGTCGCCCCGTAGCCGGCGAACGCGCTGCCGTTGTTGTTCGACTGCGAGTCGTACGCGTAGAGCGTCTCCGTGAAGCCGTGCACGCCGTGGTTGTAGATGGAGGCGACCCCCGACTTCGTCACGATCGCGACGGCCGTCATCGTCAGCACCATCGTCGGCACGAACAGCGCGCCGAGTGCCGCGAGCTTGATCTCGCGCGCCTCGATCTTCTTGCCGAGCCATTCGGGCGTGCGCCCGACCATCAGCCCGGCGATGAAGACGGCGATGATGATGTAGAAGAACATCCCGTAGAGGCCGGAGCCGACCCCGCCGAAGATCACCTCGCCGAGGAAGAGGTTCACGAGTGGCACGGCGCCGCCGGCCGGCGTCTGGGCGTCGAAGCCGCTGTTGACCGAGCCGTTCGAGGCGTCGCTCGTCGCCACGGTCCAGTTCGTCGACGCCGCCTGGCCGAAGCGGACCTCCTTGTCGGCCATGTTGCCGCCGCTCTGGCCGTTCCCTTGGGTGATGTTCACGCCAGAGTTGCGCAGCACCTGCGAGCCGTGCTGCTCGGCCGGCAGGTTCACCGCGACGCCGATCGCGAACACGGCGAGCATCGCCGCGAACACCATCCAGCCGTGCCGGCGCGCCCCGACCATCTTTCCGAACATGAACACCTGCCCTGCCGGGATGAGCAGGAGCGCAAGCATTTCGAAGAAGTTCGAGATTCCGTTCGAGTTCTCGAACGGGACGGCCGAGTTCGAGTTGTAGTAGCCGCCGCCGTTCGTCCCGAGCTGCTTGATCGAGATCTGCGAGGCCGCCGGGCCGCGCGCGATCGTCTGGTGCGCGCCCTGCAGCGTCGTCGCGGTGGCGTGGCTGTGGAACGTCTGCACGACGCCCTGCGAGACGAGGAGCACGCCGAGGATGACGGCGAGGGGCAGCAGGACATAGACGAGCGAGCGGTAGAGGTCACGCCAGAAGTTGCCGATCTCGTTGCGCGAGCGGCGCGCGATTCCGCGCACGACTGCTGCGAGCACGGCCATGCCGACAGCAGCGGAGACGAAGTTCTGCACCGCGAGCCCGGCCATCTGGCTCAGGTACGACATCGTGTACTCGCCGCCGTAGTACTGCCAGTTCGTGTTCGTGATGAAGCTCGCCGTCGTGTTCAGCGCGATGTGCGCCGGAACGGCAGGCAGATGGTCCGGGTTCAGGAACAGATGTCCCTGGAGCCGGAGCATGCCGTAGAGGAAGAGCGAAAAGATCGCGCTGAAGATCAGCGTGACCTTGCCGTAGCTCTTCCAGTCCTGCTCCCGGGCGCCGTCGACGCGGAGCGTGCGGAAGAAGCCGCGCTCGATCGCGCCGAGCCAGCGCAGCCGGCCGCGCCGGGCGAAGTCGTCGTCGTTGTAGACCCGCGCCATGTAGATGCCCAGCGGGTAGCCGAGCGCGATGAGGACTACGACGTAGACGAGGATCTGGCCGATTCCCTGTGCGCTCATCAGTGCCCCTTCAGTGGATGTTGGCGAGCTTCTGGGGCGCGAGCACCAAGCGATGCAAGGACGCAGGGAGCGTTCGTAGCTTCAGCTACGGGCGCGACCGAGGACGCGGCAGCGCGCCGCGTGATCGCGTTCCAGAAGCCGGAGGACATTCGCTGAAGGGGCACTAGAAGCGCTCCCCACGAAACAGGGCGTAGAGGAGATAGACGAACACCGCGAGCGACACGGCCAGACCGAAGGCGTCGGCGGCCGACATCAGATCCGGTCCAGCACGTAGAGCATCGCGAACGCGCATGCGAAGCACGCGAGTCCGATCGCGATCGCGGCAAGGTCGTACATCAGCGACGCACCTCCAGGCGGTCGAGGATCGCGCCGAGCTCGGCGCCGATGTTGCGCGGCTGCCCGTCGAAGAACGGCCGCGCATAGAGAACGCTGTCGGGCTCTGTGAGCAGGCGCCGCACAGCGAGGATTCCGGCCGCGGACACCGGTCGCCCGACGTCGTCGAGGCTGTCCGCAAGTGCGATCAGCTCGGCGCGGTGCGGCCGCAGCGCGCCCCGGTTGAGCGGCGAGGCGCCGGGCAAGCGCCCGGCCGCGAGCTCGGGAACGATGCTCCGGACGGAGCGGCCGAGCAGCCTGCGCTCGCGCCACGACGTCAGCTCCTTGATCCGCCAGCCGTACCGCGAGGCGCGATTCTCGTAGCCCCGCGCGATCCAGGCGTCGGCCGCAGCGCAGGCCCGGCGGCGCTCCTCCCAGCGCTGCGCCGCCAGCACGAGCCCGAGGAGCGCCAGAGACACCGGCGCCACGAGGAGCGTGTCGCCGGCAAGACCGCCTGCTACGCCGAGCCCGAGGACGGCCAGCGCTGCGGCGAGGCACGCCGCCGCCGGCACCCACGGCGCCGAGGGCGCGGTGTGTCGCCGTGGGGCCAGGCGGACGAGCTGCGCGAAGTCCATGCCCGCGAAGCTAGGGCGGCGCCGGTCAACGCCTGCTGAAAGCGGCGGCGGCCGCCCTAAAAGTTGCCTAAACGGGCGGAGACGAGGGATCGACGAGCCGGTAGCCGGCGCCCGGCTCCGTCAGGAGGTATCGCGGGCTCGACGGATCGGGCTCGATCTTGCGCCGCAGGTGCGAGACGTAGACGTGAAGGTAATGCGCCTCGACCTGGTACGCCGGGCCCCAGACCTCGCGCAGCAGCGTCCGGTGGGTGAGCAGCTTGCCGCGATTCTGGGCGAGCACGCGCAGCAGGTCGAACTCGTGCGGGCTCAGCTTCACCCGCTTGCCCTGCACCGTGACGACGCGCTCCGCGACGTCGATGCGCAGCTCGCCGATCTCGATCACCGGCTCCTGACCCGGAGAGCGTCGGCGCAGGACCGCGCGCAGCCGCGCGAGCAGCTCGTCGACGCTGAACGGCTTCGTGACGTAGTCGTCGGCGCCCGCGTCGAGCGCCGCGATCTTCTCCCGCTCCTCCCCCACCGCCGAGAGGACGATCACCGGCGCATCGCTCCAGGAGCGCAGCTCCCGGCAGACGTCCGTGCCGCTGCCGTCCGGCAGGACGAGGTCGAGGATCACCGCCTCGGGCGGGTGCGCCGCGGCGGCGGCGAGCGCCTGCTCGGCGGTCTCGGCGGAGTCGACAGTGTATCCCGCGCCGCGCAGGGTCGCGCGCAGCGCGCGCAGGATCTGCGGCTCGTCGTCGACGACGAGGATCCGCTGTCCGTTCACGCACGCAGCTCGGCGGGCACCTCGACGACCGGCAGCGCAAGCGCGAAGGTCGAGCCCTGGTCCGGCCGCGACTCCGCCCAGACCCGCCCGCCGTTCGCCGCCGCGAACCCTCTCGCGATCGCCAGCCCGAGGCCGGCGCCGGAGCGGGAGTCGCCGAGGCGGCGGTAGAACGGCTCGAAGACCCGCTCGAGCTCGTCGTCGCGGAGGCCGGGGCCCTGGTCGACCACGCGGACAATCGCCTCCTTGCGCGTCGCGGTGATGCGCACGAGCACGTGGGCATCCGCGGGCGAGAACTTCAGCGCGTTCTCGATCAGGTTCGCGAGCACCCGCTGGATCTGCGTCGCGTCGACGTTGACGAGCGGCCCCTCGCCGACAATCTCGACGCGCTGCCGGGCGTCGAGCGCGTCCACCGCCTGGTGTGCGAGGTCGTCGAGCGACCAGAGCTGCTGCTCGGGGGCGGCGCCGCCGGCCTCGAGTCGCGAGAGGTCGAGCAGGTCGCCGACGAGCCGGCTCAGCCGGCCCGAGTCGAGCTCGATCGTCTCGAGCAGTTCGGCCCGGTCCCCGTCGCTCAGCTGGAGGGTCGGGTTGCGCAACGCGCCGACCGCCGTCCGGATGCCGGTGAGCGGCGAGCGGAGGTCGTGCGAGACCGCCCGCAGCAGAGCTGTCTTGACGAGGTCGCTGCGCCGTAGGGTCTCCGCCTCGAGCGCCTCGCGCTCGAGGCGGTCGCGGTCGACGGCGACCGCGAGCAGCGCCGCCAGCGCAGGCAGGAAGCGGTGCCTGGCGGCGACGTGGGCGTCCCCGCCCTGCGGCGTGTACAGCGTTCCCACCGGGCGGTCGGCCGCCTCGAGCGGGTGCGGCACTCGCCCCGGCGGCGGCCGGTGGGCCGTCCCGAGCTCGATCTCGGCGGATTCGACGCCGAGGACGGCGGCCGCCCGCGTCGCAATCTCGTCGAGCTCCTCGTCGAGCTTGCGTCCGCCCAGCAGCTCCGTGGCGAGCTCCGCGAGCAGCGCCGACTCGTGCTCGCGCTGCTCGGCGGCGGCGGCGCGCCGCCGGGCCCGCGCCGCGAGCTCGCTGACGACGACGGCGGTTGCGAAGTAGACCGCGAGCGCGAACCAGTTCTCGCTGTCCGCGAGCGTGAACGTGTGGATCGGCGGCAGGTGGAACCAGTTGAACGCGAGCATGCTCGACACGGAGACGACGAGAGCGAGCGGCAGCCCGTAGACCACTGCGATCGGCAGCACGGCGAAGACGTAGAGCACCCCGAGGCTCAGCACGGGGACGTACGGCTTGAAGAGCTGGATCGCCGCCGTCACGACCGCGACGGCGGCCGCGCTCGCGAGGAGCGCGACACCGAGCCGGCGCGGATCCCGGTAGACGCTCACAGAAGGAACGCTACTCCGGTCACGACCATCGCACGCCGGACGGTAGAGCAGCGAAGCGCTCTACCGGGAGGCGGACCCCACGCGGCCGGGGAGGCCGAAGGCCCCACCGGCCGCGCCACGCTACGAGCAGCCCCGGCAGCCAAACGCCCTCGCGGGGGCGGAAACCGCGCTTTCCGCCCCCGCGACGTACCTCCCTCGACCCACGGCGCTAGCCGTGGATCGAAACCAAGAGGGGAATGATCAGGATCGCGACGATGTTCGCGATCTTGATCATCGGGTTGATCGCCGGGCCGGCGGTGTCCTTGTAGGGATCGCCGACGGTGTCGCCGGTGACGGCCGCCTGGTGGGCAGCGGAGCCCTTGCCACCGTAGAGGCCGTCCTCGATCAGCTTCTTCGCGTTGTCCCAGGCGCCGCCGCCGGAGGTCATCGAGATCGCGAGGAAGAGGCCGGTGACGATCGTGCCGATCAGCAGGCCGCCGAGCATCCGTGGATTGATGATCCCGACGATGATCGGGAACGCGATCGGCACGATCGCGGGCAGCAGCATCGAGCGGAGCGCCGAGCGCGTGACGATGTCGATCGCGCGCCCGTACTCCGGCCGCGAGGTGCCCTCCATGATCCCCGGGTTCTCGCGGAACTGGCGCCGCACCTCCTGCACGACCTCGCCGCCGACGCGGCCGACCGCCTGCATCGCGAGCGACGCGAACAGGAACGGCATCAGGCCGCCGAGGAACAGGCCGGCGATCACCCACGCGTTCGAGAGGTCGAACGTCAGCCCGGCGAGCGCCGAGCCGGGCTTCGCCTGCTGGTGAAGGCCGTTCGCGTACGAGCCGAAGAGGACGAGCGCGGCGAGCGCGGCGGAGCCGATCGCATAGCCCTTCGTCACCGCCTTCGTCGTGTTGCCGACCGCATCGAGCGGATCGGTGATCGCCCGCACCTCCGGCGGCAGGTCGGCCATCTCGGCGATGCCGCCGGCGTTATCGGTGACGGGGCCGTACGCGTCGAGCGCGACGATCAGGCCGGTCATCGAGAGCTGCGCCATCACCGCGACGCCGATCCCGAAGAGACCCGCGAGGTGGTTCGCGACCAGGATGCCGGTCGCGATCACGATCACCGGAGCGCCGGTCGCCTGCATGCCGACTGCGAGCCCTTCGATGACGTTCGTCGCGTGCCCCGTGAGCGAGGCGGCCGAGATCTTCTTGACCGGGTTCCAGCGCGTGCCCGTGTAGTACTCGGTGATCCCGACGAGCAGGGCCGTCACGGCGAGCCCGATCAGGGCCGAGCCGTAGAGGTTGCCGAACGAGAACTTGCCGTGCTGGTCGAAGCCCATCGTGATCGGGATGAAGATCACCGCGGAGATGACCGTCGCCACGATCACGGCGCGATAGAGCGCGTTCATCACGTTGCCGCCGTCGCGCACGCGGGCGAACTGGGCGCCGATGATCGAGGAGATGATCGAAACGCCGCCGATCGCGAGCGGGTAGAGCCAGAGGCGCGTGCCCGTTGCAGCCGCCGCGCCCGTGACGCCGAGCAGCATCACGGCGACCGCGGTCACGGCGTACGTCTCGAACAGGTCCGCGGCCATCCCGGCGCAGTCGCCGACGTTGTCGCCGACGTTGTCCGCGATCACGGCCGGGTTGCGCGGGTCATCCTCGGGGATGCCCACCTCGATCTTGCCGACGAGGTCGGCGCCGACGTCCGCGGCCTTCGTGTAGATGCCGCCGCCGAGCCGCGCGAAGACCGAGATCAGCGAGCCGCCGAAGGCGAGCCCGATCAGGTCGTGGATCGCCGAGTTCGGCGTGTGGCCGAGCCAGCCCGTGAGCGCCCAGTAGTAGCCGGCGACGCCGAGCAGACCAAGGCCGACGACGAGCAGACCGGTGACGGAGCCGGCGCGGAAGGCGACGTTCAGGGCCGCGGGCAGCCCCGTACGGGCTGCCTCCGCCGTCCGCACGTTCGAGCGCACGGCGACGTTCATCCCGATGAAGCCCGCAGAAGCGGACAGGGTCGCGCCGATCAGGAAGCCGATCGCGGTCCCCCACCCGAGCCGGTGGTAGAGGCCGAGCGCGAGGAACGGCACGATCGCGACGATCGCGATCGTCGTGTACTGGCGGCGCAGGTACGCCGCGGCACCCTCCTGCACGGCGCGGGAGATCTCCTGCATGCGCTCCGTGCCGGCGGGCCGGCCGAGCAGCCAGGCCGTCAGCCCGAGGCCGTAGGCGACCGCTGCAGCGGCGCACAGGAGCGCGAAAAGCACTGCGTGATGCATGAACCAGCTCATAGGCGACGGGCTCCCCTTGTCACAAAGTCAGCGCCGGGACGACCCCGGCGCGCGCGTTTTGTATCAAATCGGGCGGCCGGAGGCCGTCACAAGGGACTAACGCATCCCGTGGCCGGGCAGCCGCTGCGGCGGCTTCACCGCGGACTTGGGCGGCGTTGCGAACTGGTCGCGACCGTGCGTCGCGGGGACGTCGGGGCGACCGCTCGGGTGGTTCTTCTTGCCACGACGCTTGGATGCCATGGCCCGAGCATACCCGTTGCGTCTACGGCGAGGGCTTCGCCGCGTCCGCGTAGGCAAGCTGGAGGTTGGCGACGACCTGCTGGACGTCCCGGCGCGCGCCCTCCTCGAGCAGCGGGGCGAGCGCCCTCAGCGCGTCGATCGCGAGCCGAGCCTGATCGAGATCCGCGACCTCGGGTGCGAGCTTCCCGAACGCGAGCGAGGCAAGCAGCGAGCACGTGTGCACGAGCAGGTCGGCGACCTTCGCCTTGCGGAGCTCGGCGACAAGCTCCTCGGCGCTCGCCATGCTGGGCTCAGCCTGCGACTCGCTCACCGGCGGCCACCTGCTCGGCAAAGATCTCCTCCATCGTTGCGCCCTCTTCGCGGCGAGCGATCTGGCGCTCGGCGGCGTTGCGCTCGGGAAGCGCGAGCCAGGAGGCGGCGCCGAGCTCGTCCGCGAGCGGCCGGACCCACTCGAGCAGCTGCTCGAGGCGCGCCCGCGCCGGGATCGGCTCGCCGCGCTCGAGGTCGATCAGCTCGCCGGACAGCCCGTGCCTGATCGCACGCCAGAGGTTCTCCTCCAGCAGGCGGTGCGGCCAGGACGGCAGCGGCTCCCCCTCGTCGAGCGCACGCGCGATGCGCGCGGTGAGCGAGTAGCAGAGCGCCGCGAGCGAGCGCGCCTCGTTGAGCTCGGGCTGTGCGTCGCAGATCCGGATCTCGACGGTCGGGAACGCGAGGTGCGGCCGCACGCTCCACCAGATCTGTGTGTGCTCGGTGATCGAGCCGGTCTGGTAGAGCAAGCGGACGTACGCCTCCCAGTCGTCCCAGCCCTCGAACCAATCGGGGATGCCGCAGCGCGGGAACATGCGCGTGAAGACCTGCGTGCGCGCCGAATGCAGGTACGTGAAGACGCCCTCGACGAAGGGCGAGCTCGCCGAGAGAGCCAGCAACTCCGGCAGGTAGTTGCGCAGTGCGCTGGTGACGCGCAGGGCGCGGTCGGGCCCGTTGATCCCGACGTGCACGTGCAGGCCGAAGGTGTTGTTGCGCCAGACGACGTAGCGCAGGGTCTCGTCGTTGCGGCGGTAGTGCGGCGTGTCGATGATCCGCTGCTCCTGCCACGGGCTCCACGGGTGCGTGCCGGTCGACGCGAGCGCGACGCCGAAGCCGTCCGCGAGCGCGCGGAGCTGCGCGCGCCGCTCGCCGAGCCGGTCGGCGGCGTCGGCGAACGTGTCGCAGCGGCCGGTGCGCACCTCGATCTCGGAGGCGATCAGCTCCCCGACGAGGTGCGATTCGAGCTCGGAGCCCTGCGCGCCCGCCTGCAGCTCCTCGAACCGGTTGACGAGGCCGAGCGTCGACGGGTCGATGAGCGCGAACTCCTCCTCCACGGCAAGCGTGAAGTCCGGCACCTCCTCGAATGCGGCGCGCGACGCCGCGAGCATCTCCTCGTAGCCGAGCTTCTGCTCGTCGCCCATGCGCGGAAGCCTAGCCCGCGGGGCTCGGATCAAACGAGACCCGGCTCGAGCAGCCGCTCGGCAACGCGGGCCCAGCCCCAGTTGCGCTCGACCGCGCGCCGGGCGGCGAGCCCGAGGGCGCGCCGCTCGTCGGCCGGCAGCGCGAGCAGCGCGGCCAGGCGCTCGCGGAGCATGGCGACGTCGCCGGTCGCGGACGCGACGAGTTGCGCGCGCTCCGGCGGGTACTCGCGCGCGATCCCGGCGGCGACCTCGGCGAGGCCGGAGTGCTCGGCGACGACGGGCGGTACGCCCGCCGCGGCCGCCTCGGCAGCGACCATCCCGAACGCCTCGGGGAAGATCGACGGCACGACTGCGACATCACAGAGCGGAAGCAGGTGTACGAGGTGCCGGTGCTCGAGCGGACCGGTGAAGAGCGTTCCCGGCGGCGCCTGCGCCTCGAGCTGCGTGCGGTAGTCGCCGAAGCCGACGATCACTGCGCGCGCGTCGAGCCCGCGCAGCGCCTCCAGCAGCACCTGCACGCCCTTGTTCTCGATCAGCTTGCCGAAGTAGACGACGGTCGGCTCGTCGCTCGCGAAGAAGGCGGCGAAGCGCGCGACGTTGCCTTCGTCCGGGTGCCGCTCATCGGCATTGCCCGGGTTCGGCGGGTCGCTCCGCGCCTCCGCGAGCAGGCCGGCGAGCGCCGCGGCACGCGACTCCGGCCGGAACTCCTCGACGTCCACGCCCGGCGGCACCTCGTGGACGCGGGCGACGTGGCCGACCACCTCTTCGAGCACGGCCCGGACATGCGCGGAGCCCACGAACACCGCATCCGCGCCGGCGAGTGACGCGGCTCCCCACCGCTCGAGCTCCGGCCGGCCGCGCATCGAGTACTCCAGCTCGGAGCCGTGCGCCTTGACCGCGTAGCGCGCGCCTGACGCGGCCGCGACCGGACCGCCGAGCAGGACGTGGTTCGCGAAGACGAGGTCGGCGGGCAGCAGCTCGCGCAGCGCGGCGGCGTTCGCCTCCACGTAGCGCTCGCGCTCACCTGGCGTGAAGTCCTGGAGCAGGCGGGCCTCGAGCCCTTCGTAGCGATCGAGCACGAAGACGGGCAGCAGCCCGCCGGGCAGCTCCGGCACGACGATCCGGGCCGAGCCGACGTCGTATCGCTCCGGATGGCGCTCCTGGCAGACGACGGTGACTTCGTGCCCGCCACGGCTCCACTCGCGCGCGAGCGAGCGCGTGTAGACGTTGGAGCCCGTACCCCCGAGCAGGTAGCCGTGCCAGAGGAGGATTCGCATGCGTCCGCAGCCTAGTGCTGCGGCCCGGTGGACGATCCGTCACGAAGGCGGCACGAAGCCGCGCGAAAGGACATCTGTCGCCGCTGCGCCGGCGCGGTTAGGCTGACGCCTGAGCAGGGGGGCGGGTCGGGACCCGAGGTTGGACGCGTGTACCTAGAAGGGCTGTGCCGCTCTAGGTGAGATGGAAGTAGAGCGCGTACAACAGCTCGACCGCCGGGTTGGAGGTGTGCACGGTCACGTCCGACGGGGTCTCGAGTAGAGCCTCGGAGTAGTTGAAGATGATCCGGACGCCGCTGCCGATCAGGTCGTTCGCTGCCTGCTGGGCAGCGCTCGCAGGCACAGCGAGCACGCCGACGATGATGTTCTTGTCACGCACGACCTCGGCGAGACGGGGGTAGTCGCTGACCGCCACGTGCCCGATCGGCCGTCCGATCTTCTCGGGGTCGGTGTCGAAGACGGCGGCGATGTTGATCCCGTGCTCGGCGAAGATCGCCGAGCTCGCGATCGCCTGGCCGAGGCGGCCGGCGCCGATCAGCGCGATGTTGTGCTGCCCCTGCGTGCGCAGGATCTTCCGGATCTCTCCGAGCAGCGAGTCGATGTTGTAGCCGACGCCGCGCTTCCCGAACTTGCCGAACGCCGAGAGGTCGCGCCGGATCTGCGTCGCGTTGATGTTCGTGTACTCGGCGATCTCCTGCGAGGAGATCCGAGTCTTCCCCATCTTCCTCGCCTGTGTCAGCACCTGGAGGTACCGGGACAGGCGAGCCGCGACGCCGACCGTTAGGCGATCCGCCACACGTCCTCCTATCGTCGAGCTTGTAACAGCCGCCGCCTTTCTAGCAGGCGGGACTAGGTGCCTGCTTGTGCAACCGCGCGCCGGAGGGCCTCGGGCTGCACGTGGTACGTGAACCGCCGGCGGCCGTCGATTTCCACGACCGGCAGCCACTCCCGGTACTCGGCCTCGAGCGCCGGGTCACCGGTGATGTCCACCTCCTCCAGCGCGAACCCGAGCTCGGACTGGAGGCCCTGCACCACGCCGCGGGCCCGTTCACAGAGGTGGCAGCCCGCGGCGTGGTAGAGGACGACGTTCGGCTTAGGGATAGATGCCACGCGTCACTGTCGCTTCGGCGACGCGCTGCACGGCGAGCCCATACGCGGCGACGCGCATCGGCAGGTCACGCTTCTGCGCCGTCTCCCAGGTCTGCTCGAACGCACGGCTGACGATGTCGTTCAGCTTCGCGTTCACCTCGGTCTCCTTCCAGAAGTACTCCTGGAGACCCTGGACCCACTCGAAGTAGGAAACGACGACGCCGCCCGCGTTCGCCAGCACATCCGGCAGGATCAACACGCCGTTGTCCTCGAGGATCGCGTCGGCGGCCGGCGTGACCGGCCCGTTCGCGCCCTCGCAGATCATCGACGCCTTCACGTTGGCGGCGTTCTGCTCGGTGATCACCTGCTCGAGCGCGCACGGCGCAAGGATGTCGACGTCGAGAAGCAGCAGATCCTCGTTCGTGATCAGCTCCGCATCCTTGAGGCCCGCAAGCGTGTGGTGCTCGCGCTTGTGCGCGAACGCGGCGGGCACGTCGATCCCCTTCGGGTTGTACAGCGCAGTCGTCGAGTCGGAGACCGCGACCACGGTCGCGCCTTCCTCGTGCAGGAACTTCGCAAGGAAGCTGCCGACGTTGCCGAAACCCTGCACGGCGACACGCATGCCCGCGAGTGAGCGGTTCTGCTTCGCGACGGCGTCGCGGATGCAGAACAGGCTGCCGCGCGCGGTCGCCTCTTCACGCCCGAGTGAGCCGCCGATCGTGAGCGGCTTGCCGGTGACGACGCCGAGGACCGAGTGGCCTTTGTTCATCGAGTACGTGTCGAACATCCACGCCATCACCGAGCCGTCGGTGCCGACGTCCGGCGCCGGGATGTCCTTCTCCGGGCCGATCTCGTTGATGATCTCGCTCGTGAAGCGGCGGGTCATCCGCTCGAGCTCGCCGCGCGACATCTTCTTGGGGTCGCAGACGACGCCGCCTTTCGCGCCGCCAAATGGGATGCCCATCAGCGCGCACTTCCACGTCATCCACATCGCGAGAGCCTTCACCTCGTCGACGGTGACGTCGGGGTGGTAGCGGATACCGCCCTTGGACGGGCCGCGCGCGACGTTGTGGGTCACGCGGTACCCCTTGAAGACCTGGGTCCTACCGTCGTCCATCCCGACGGGGATGGCGACCTCGAGCGCTTTCTTGCACTCGCCGAGCACGTTGACGAGGTTCTGATTGATGCCGAACACTCCGGCGACGCGTCTCAGTTGTGTACGGGCGATCTCGAACGGGTTCTCGCGAAGATGCGAGACCGGTGCTTCGACTGTGGTCACAGCCAGCTCCTTTTCCCGAGCAAATGGAAAGAAAAGCGCATATACGTCGCGAGTATACGACGGGTCATCGGAGCCTGAATCCGAGCTTTCTACTGCTCGCCGGACCGGTGCCGACCGGATACGCGACGACCTTCACGACATAGCTTCCATGCGCCAGGCGCCGCCCGTCCGGACCGCGGCCGGTGATCCCGAACGTGTACCGGCCGGGAAGCACGTCACGCATTCGCGCGAGCAATCCGACCATCGTCCCGTCCGCACGCACGAGCTCGACGTCGAGCTGCCGGAGCGGGACGATCGCAGGCTCGCCCGCCGGCTGCCGTACGCGCCCGACGTCGAGCGAGAGCAGCGCCGGGGTCGCGTCGGAGGGTGCGAACGCTCGCGCAGAGAGAGCGGCGGTGCGGATCAGCCCGGAAGAAGGCCTGGCTGAGATCGCCCACGGCACGCGAATCGACGCGCCGCCTGCTGCGGTCGCAACGACGACGCCGTCGGCGGCTGCCGCCCCGGCCTCGAGGCGTATGCGCACACTACGGCCGCGCTGCAACTGCACGCGCGCAGGATGAACGGAGACAGCGGCCGCCGGCCCATCGTGCACGCGGACGGCGAGCCTCACGCGCACCGGACGCGTCGAGAGGTTCGTGAGCGTGAACACGGCCGCCGCCGAGCGGCCGACACCGAGCGTCGACGGCGACGCGGCAAGCTCACCGGCGACTGCGGCGCCGACGTTGACGAGCCCTGCTCCCTGCGCGAGAACGGAATCGCCCGCGAGAGGCCGCGCGTTGCCGGCGAGCAGCCCCTTCAACGCGCCGGCGGCGAGCGAGGGACGAGCCTGCGCGAGTAGCGCCGCCGCTCCTGCCACCACTGCTGCCGCCGCACTCGTGCCGTTGACGGTGACGAAGCGAGGCGAGCCGTCTGCGTTCGCGCCCGGATCGGCTGTCGCGAGCCCAACGCCCGGCGCGACGAGGTCCGGCTTCACGCGCCCGTCGAAAGCGAGACCGGCGGACGAAAAGCTCGCGATCCTCCCCCGCCCCGCGTTCGGCGCCGAGCCGGCCGGGCCGAGCGCGATCGTCGCGGTCGCACCGGCGGCCAGCCTTCTGAGCACGGCGGCGGCGGCGCCGGTCGGCAGCGACACGACCGGAATGGGCACCGACTCGTCCAGCCCGAGCCCGCCGGCCGGGAGCGGCGCACCGCCGCCGTACAGCACGACCGCGGCTGCGCCCGCCGCCGCGGCCCGCTCAGCAGCGGGCGCCGGCGACGCGCCCACAGGCACGAGCGCCGCACGCCCCGCGACGATGCTCGCGCCCGCACGCGTGAAGAAGTCGCTCAGCCGCGGCGCGGTACGCCGTGCGCCGTCGAGCGTCCCGCGCGGCGCGGCGAGCCGCAGGTCGAGCCGGTGCGCGGGGCGCACGGCCCCCGTCAGCGCGGCGCTCGTATCCAGCAGCGTCTTCAAGCCGCTGCGCACGAGCACGCGCACCCGGTCGATCCGCACGCGCGCGTCAAGCGCCCCGACCGTGAGTGCGTCCGGCGCTCCACCGGGGCCCGAGAGGTCGCCGTAGCCCGGAGCGGCGGCGCCGTCGTTGCCCGCGGGCGCGACGACGAGCGTGTCGAGTGCGAGCGCGCCGGCCACGGCACGGGCCTCGGGCCCGTCCGCGAAACCTGCGAACGGCTCGGCGAGCGCGACGAGCGCAACCCGCGCTGCGTCATGCGCGTCGCCGTCGTCGTTCGGATCGACGGCCCGGTCGAGGCCGGCGATCAGCTGGTCGCTGCGGGCGTAGATCGCCCGGTGCCCGAGCCCGTCCGGCTGCCAGCCGGCGACCCGGATCGGCAGGACGGAGGCGCCCGTCGCGACTCCGGACAGGCCCGCCGGCCCGCCGGCACCGACCAGCAGCCCCGCCATCTCGGTGCCGTGCCGCTCGATCTGCGCGGGATCGTCCGGGTTGACCGCCGCGAGCGCTCCCGCGTCGCCGCCGATCACGTCGACGCCGTCGAGCACCCGCCCACGCAGGTACGGGACGGCAGGGTCGACGCCGGTGTCGAGCAGCGCGATCGTGACGCCGCGGCCGTCCACGCCGGCGACGTCGAACTCGACGCGGTGCCCGGAGCCGGGACCGAAATCCGAACGCGAGAGCACCCGCGTGGAGATCGAATCGGGATAGGCGACGCGCACCGGATATACGCCGACGACGCCGCTGTCCCGCTCGAGCAGCGGAACCGCGCTCGCGTCGACAACGGCTGAGAAGCCGTCGAGCACGCGGGCGAAGCTGTAGTCGGGACGGAGCACGACCCCCTCGCGCGTGAGGCGCGCGACGACACGCTTCTGCGCCGCGAGCGCGGCGCTCGTCCACGCGCGCTCCTGTCCTGCGCCGGCGACGCCGCCGGCTGCCGCGACGCGCTGCGCGAGCGATGGCGCCTCGAGGACGACGATCACACGCTCGCCGAGCGTGACGCGCGGCCGGGAGCCGACGAGCCCGCGCCAGATGGAGGGGCTCGGCGTGACGACGGGCGCCCGCCCTGCGCTCGTGCCGCCGGTGGCGAGCAGCGCAGCGGTCACGGATGCCGTCAGGAGCGCGAGCAGGGCAGCACGCCGCGACTCAGCGCGAGGCGTACGCATCGAGGCCAAGATAACGCGGGTACGGCACGGGCGCAGCGAAGCGCGCAGCCGAGGCGATCATCGCCGCATTGTCCGTGCAGAGGACAAGCGGCGCGAGCGCGGCATCCGGCAGCGTCGCGCGGAGCTCCGAGTTCGCTGCGACGCCGCCGACGACCGCGACCGTCGCGGCGCCGGTCTGATCGGCTGCATCGCGCACCCGCCTGACGAGCGCGCGTACGATCGCGCGCTGGTACGAGGCAGCGAGGTCGGCGCGGCGGTCGGCAAGCTCGGCCTCGCTCAGCTCGCGCGTGGCGTACAGGAGCGCGGTCTTGAGCCCCGAGAAGGAGAAGTCGAGGCCGGGAACGCGCGCGACCGGGAACTCGTACGCCGCCGGATCGCCGTCGCGCGCGAGCCGGTCGAGCTCAGCGCCCCCCGGATAGCCGAGCCCGAGCAGGCGCGCCCCCTTGTCGAAGGCCTCGCCGGCAGCGTCGTCGAGTGTCGTACCGAGCAGGCGCTCCTCCCCGTACCCGCGCACGTCGAGCAGCATCGTGTGGCCGCCGCTGGCGAGCAGGCAGAGAAACGGCGGCTCCAGCGGCTCCGGCTGCAGGTAGAGCGAGGCGACGTGCCCGCGCAGGTGGTCGACGGGAACGAGCGGCAGCCGCCGCGACCAGGCGATCGCCTTCGCCGTGGCGAGGCCGACGAGGAGCGCACCGATCAGCCCCGGGCCCTGCGTGACGGCGACGCGCTCGACGTCGTCGAGCGTCGCCCCCGCCTCCGCGAGCGCTTCCCGCACGACGGGCGCGACGAGCTCCAGATGGCGCCGCGACGCAACTTCCGGGACGACGCCGCCGAAGCGCGCGTGTAGCTCGGCCTGGGACGCCACGACATTGGAGCCGATGTGGCCGTCCGCGCTGATGACCGCGGCGGCGGTTTCGTCACATGAAGTCTCGATGCCGAGGATCACTTGTGGCCGTCCTGGACGGCCACTAGGCAGGCGAAGCTGGTCGACAGACACTTCCTAATGTGCAGGTGTCGATCGTCGCCGACGTTCGTGAGAAGGAGAGCCGGCTCTTTGATGCGCTGCGGAAGCTCGATGTGCGGATCGAGCGCAGACGGTTGCCCGTGGCCGACTACCTCGCCGGCGCGGCGCTCGTCGAGCGCAGGAGCGTGCGCGACTTGCATCTTGCGATCATTCAGGGCCGCTTCTGGCCGCAACCCGGACGGCTGAGCCGGACGCCGCTTCGTCCGCACCTGCTCGTTGAGGTCGCCGAACTGGGCATCGGCGTGATCCGGTCGAGCGGACCCGCTGACTCGGCTCTTTGGCTCAAGATCCCTGCGGGCCGGCAACAACGAAGGCGCCGCGTCACCCGGGCCTACGCGCAACATCCCGCACCGTCTGAGGCCGCTGAGGCGATGCTCGCCGCGGTCCCTGGCATTTCGACTGTCACCGCGCAAGCCCTCCTCCAGCGCTTCGGATCGGTGGCGGCGGTGATCGAAGCCGGCCTCGAGGAATGGCTCTCCATCCACGGTGTCGGCCCCAAGAAGGTGCAGGCCATTAGCGAGACGTTGGCGCCCCGCGAACGTCACGTCTAGTCGCGCGCAGAGCGCGCGACCGGCTCCTTCCACATGATCAGCGCGTCTTCCCGATTGTCCGTGTAGTAGCCGCGCCGGACTCCCCGCCCGTCGAAGCCGAGCCGCTCGTAGAGGCTGATCGCCGTCGCATTCGAGACCCGCACCTCCAGCGTGTAGCCCCGCCGGGCGTCGTTCGCGGTGAGCTCGAACAGCCGCTCGAGCAGCATGGTCGCGATACCGCGGCCTCGCTGCTCCGGGTGGACCGCGACGTTCATCACGTGCCAGGCGTCGACGTAGCGCGAGACGACCAGGTAGCCGCAGAGCTTCCCGTCGTCGCCGTCGGCATCGAACGCGCCGAGGCAGATCGAGCTCGGCTTGGCGAGCTCGCCCGCGAACATCGAGCGCGACCACGGCGTCGGGTACGAGAGCCGTTCGATCTCCTCGATCACCCGCAGGTCCCCAAGCCCGAGCCGCCGCAGCTCGATCGTCGTCAACGCACGCTCCTCTGGGCGTCGGGCACGCGCAGGTAGAGCGGCTCGATCGAGTCCACCGGGCCGAAGTCGTGGGCGAGCGCCGCGTGGAAGCGCGCGCGCGGGAGATGCCGCTCGTCGTCGTCGGGCGGGATCACCGCGCCCTTCTCCTCCAGCAGCGCGCGATAGCGGCGGGCGCCGTCGCCCACGCAGACCGTGCCGGCCACGAGCTCGAGCGCGGCCGGCACGAGCACGGTCGGCTCTCCCCGGACGAGCGTGAACACCTCGCGCCGCCGCGCGTCGACGACAGGCACCGCTCCGGGCGCTCCTGCGGCGAGCGCGTCGAGCGTCGACACGCCGGCGCCGCGGAGGTCGAGCGCGAGCGCAAGCCCGCGCGCCGTGGCAAGCCCGATGCGCACGCCGGTAAAGCTTCCCGGGCCGATCCCCAGTGCGAGCGCGTCGAGGTCGCAGGGATGTGCGCCGCCCTGTCGCAGCAGCGCGTCGATGTCCTCGAGCAGCGTGACGGCGCGCGAGACCCGCTCGGCGAGGACATCGCCGCCGTCGACGAGCGCACTCGTCGCCACCTCCGTCGCAGTGTCGAACGCCAGCGTCAGCACTCGTCGATCAGAACGAACCTCCGGCCGCCACCAGCATGCCGCAAATGGACGGCGAAGCGCGGCGGCGGGAGGACGCCTTCACCGGCCTCCGGCCATTCGACGAACGCGATCGAGCTGTCGAAGTACGGCTCGAGGTCTCCCCATTCGGCCGCGGAAACGCCCTGGAAGCGGTAGAGGTCGAGGTGCGATATCTCCCCCTGCCCGGTGTGGTAGCGGTGGCCGATCGTGTAGCTGGGGCTCGTCACGTGCTCGCGCACGCCGAGCGCGACGCACGCGCCGCGCACGAACGTCGTCTTGCCGGTGCCGAGCTCGCCCGCCACGGTCACCACGTCACCGGGCGCCAGGCGTGCAGCGAGCTGCGCCGCCAGCGCTTCGGTCTCCTCCGGGGAGGTCGTCTCCGTCTCGGCCACGAGTCGAAGCGTAGAGTCACACCCGTGCCTGCGTATCTGATCGTCGAAACGGACATCCGCGATCCCGAGCAGTACGAGCTGTACAAGGCCGCGTCTCCGGGCGCGGTCGCAGCCGGCGGCGGGCGCTTCCTCGCCCGCGGCGGCGAGCTGACGGTGCTCGAAGGCGACTGGCAGCCGAGGCGGCTCGTTGTGCTCGAGTTCGAGGATCTCGAAGCGGTCAAGCGGTTCTACGACTCGTCCGCGTACCAGGCGGCAAAGGCGCTCCGTGAGGGCGCCGCAGACCTCCGCATGGTCGCCGTCCAGGGCGTCTCGGAGGGCTAGAACAGCCCGAGCTGCTCGGCCGGAGGCTGCGCCGCCACGAGCGTCAACTCCGGCTCGGGCACGGCGACCGGTTCGAGCGTCCGCCCGAGCAGCTCGGGCAGGCGCGCGAAGTCGGACTCGAGCACCTTCAACATCGCGGGCGTGTAGAGCGCCGCGGCCGGATGGTAGAGCGGGTAGAGCAGCACGCTGCGGCTGCCGATCGTCGTCTGCTGCTCCTGGCCGTGCACGCGTGTGATTCCGAGCGGGCGGCCGGAGAGGAGCTTCGTCGCGAAATTGCCGAGGGTGGCGACGACGGTCGGCTCGATCAGCTCGATCTGCCGGAAGAGATGGCTCTCGCACGCCTCGACCTCGTCCGGCTGCGGGTCCCGGTTGCCCGGAGGTCTGCATTTCAGGGTGTTCGCGATGTACACGTCCTGACGGGACATGCCGATCCCGGCGAGCAGCTTCTCGAGCAGCCTGCCCGCCTGGCCGACGAACGGCACGCCCTGCTTGTCCTCGTGGAAGCCGGGTGCCTCGCCGACGAACATCAGGTCGGCCTTCGAGTTGCCGGAGCCGAAGACGACCTGCGTCCGGCCCTGCGCCAGGCGGCAGCGGGTGCAGCCGGCGACCGCCTCGCCGTAGGCCTGCAGCTCGTCGAGATGCTCGACGGGGACCGCGCTCACGGGCGGTGAGTGTACGACGCCTCCCGGACGAACGTTCAGTGCCCCTTCAGTGAATGTTGCCGAGCTTCTGGGGCGCGAGCACCAAGCGATGCAAGGACGCAGGGAGCGCTCGTAGCCGTAGCTACGGGCGCGACCGAGGACGCCGCAGCGCGCAGCGTGATCGCGTTCCAGAAGCCGGAGGACATTTGCTGAAGGGGCACTACCGCCCGATCGCCACGATCTTGGCCCGCCACGTCCCGCGCGGAGCCTCGACCGTGATCTTGTCGCCGACCGCCTTCCCGAGCACCGCCCGGCCGACGGGCGACTCCGGCGAGACGCCGCCGACGCTCGAGATCTCGAGCGACATCCGCTCGCCGTCGTCCCGCTCGAGCTCGACGCGCGAGCCGACCGTAACGACGCCGCTCGCGCGCGCAGCCTCCTCGTCGATCACGACCGCGTCGTGCAGCCGCGCGCGCAGGATCGCGATCCGCCGCTCGAGCAGGCCCTGCTCGTTCTTCGCCGCGTGGTACTCGAAGTTCTCCGAGAGGTCGCCGTGGCCGCGTGCGACCGAGATCGCCTCGACGATCGCCTTCCGGCGGGGCCCCTCGAGCTCCGCGAGCTCCGCCTCGAGGTGCTCCCGCTCGGCGCGGGTCAGCTGGTCCGCCACTAGTGGCCGTGGCCGCAGCCGCAGGAGCCACCGCAGCAGCCCCCTCCGCCGCCGAAGCTCGGCTGCTTCGAGACGCCGTGCACGGCGAACGTCGAGAACTGCCGCGCGACGTTCGTCGTCTGGCAGTCCGGGCAGGCGACCTGCTGCTCGCCGCGGACGAGCTCCTCGAAATGCGACTCACACTCCATGCAGACGTACTCGTAGATCGGCACGGCCGACAGTTTACGTGCCGCGCACCCGGGGGGCTAGACGCCGAACAGCGCCAGCTGGGCGCCGAGCATCACCGCGAACGAGATGCCGCCGCCGAGCAGGAGCGTGCGCTTCGGCGCGTCGCGGAGCGCCTCGGGAAGCAGCTCCGAGAAGACCATCCAGATCATCGCGCCTGCGGCGAAGCCGAGCCCGGCGGGCAGCACGGCCTTGAACTGCTCGACGAACAGGTACGCGAGCGGCGCGATCAGCGGCTGCGGCAGGCTCGAGAAGACGCTCCACCAGGCGGCCGCGCGCACGCTCGCGCCGCGCGGCACGAGCACGAGGCTGATCGCCAGTCCCTCGGGGATGTTGTGCACGGCGATTGCAATCGTGATCAGGATTCCCAGCCGCTCGCCGCCGCCGTAGGAGACACCGACGCCGACGCCTTCGCTCGCTGAGTGCACGGTCATCACGGAGACGATCACGAGCGCCTTCACGGCGTCCGCGCCGACGAGCCGGCCCAGCACCAGCTCGTCGTTCTCTCCGATCAGCCGCCGGAAGACGAAGATGAAGATCGCGCCGAGCCCGGCACCGAGGCAGAGCCGCCCCACGCCGAGCCCGAAGCCCTGCCAGAGGAGCCCCACGCTGGCGGCGAGCATGAAGCCGGAGGCGATCGCGTTCGACGTGCCGAGCCACCGCCTCTGCATCCCGTTGCGCAGGACCGCGAACGGAAGCGCGCCGAGGCCGGTCGCGAGCGCCGTGACCGCAGCGGCGATCGTCACCGTCCAGACGTTGACGGGCATCGCTCCGATGCTCCGCCGGTGCGGCCGGAGCCGCATCCGGTCGAACCCGGAGCGCACCCGCGGGCGCGTACCGATGTCCCGATACACTTGACAGTGCCCGGCATCCGCTACGGAGCTGGAGCGACCGCAGTGATCGAGCGCATCCACGTCATCGGCTCGGGCCGCGTCGGCTCGGCTGTCGCCGCGAGGCTTCGCGAGCGCGGCCTCACCGTGGGCGCGGACATGGCCGAGCTCGTGCTCCTGTGTGTCCCGGACTCGGCGATCGCCGAGGTCGCCGGGGCCGTGGAGCCGGGGCCGTGGGTGGGGCACGTCAGCGGCGCGACGCCGCTCGCCGCGCTCGAGCCGCACACGCGCCGCTTCAGCGTGCACCCGCTGCAGACGTTCACGCACGCACGCGGACCGGAGCAACTCGACGGCGCGTGGGCCGCCGTGACGGCCGAGACCGACGAGGCGCGCACGCTGGGGCTCTGGCTGGCCGAGACGCTGGGCCTCCGCCCGTTCGAGCTGGACGACGGCGCGCGGACGCTGTACCACGCCGGCGCCGTGTTCGCCTCGAACTACGTCGTGACCCTGCAGCGCGCCGCGTCGCTGCTGTTCGAGGCGGCGGGCGCGCCGCCCGAGGCGCTCGACCCGCTGATGCTGCGCACGATCGAGAACGGCTTCGAGCTGACGGGGCCGATCTCGCGCGGCGACTGGGCGACGGTCGAGGCGCACCGTGCCGCGATCCGCGCAGGGCGGCCGGAGCTCGACCACCTCTACGAGACGCTCGCCGCCGCGACGGTGGTGCTCGCCACGTGAGGACGATCCGCACAGTCGACGAGCTGCGCGCCGCGCTCGCAGACGCCGGCAACATCGGGCTCGTGCCGACGATGGGCGCCTTCCACGAGGGGCATCTCTTCCTGCTGCGCGCCGCGCGCAAGGAGAACGACGTGGTCGTCGCCTCGCTGTTCGTGAACCCCGCGCAGTTCGACGACGAGTCCGATCTCGACGCCTACCCGCGAGACGAGGCGCGTGACGCGCAGCTCGCCGCCGAGGCCGGCGTCGACATCCTGTTCGCGCCGTCGCTCGTGGAGATGTATCCCGCCGGGTTCCAGACCTGGGTCGACGTCGAAGGCGTCTCGCGCGGGCTCGAAGGCGAGGCGCGGCCCGGCCACTTCCGCGCCGTCGCCACCGTCTGCCTGAAGCTCTTCAACATCGTCCGCCCGGCGCGCGCCTACTTCGGCCAGAAGGACGCGCAGCAGGCCGCAGTGATCCGCCGGCTCGTGTGCGACCTCAACCTGCCGCTCGAGATTCGCGTGCTGCCGACCGTGCACGACACCGACGGCCTCGCGCTCTCGTCGCGCAACGCCCGGCTCTCCCCGGAAGACCGTGCAAGGGCGCTCGCCCTCCCTCGCGCCTTGGCAAGGGGAGCCGAGATCTATCGCCTGGGCGGCGACGCAGTCGCCGCGACTCGGGCCGCACTGAACGGCCTTACACCGGATTACGTCGAGCTCTTCGACCTCGACGGCGCGCTCGTGCTTGCGACCGCCGTCCGCATCGGCTCGACGCGTCTCATCGACAACGTTGTGCTCGAAGTCCCGTGCCAGGCTTCAGCCTGGCTCGGGCCCACAAACAAGGGAGAGCTCCCGTGAGCGACAAGCCCTCGCGCTATGCATCGTGGACCGCCGGCAAGCTGCCGTTGCCGGAGCTCCTGGAGATGAAGCGACGCGGCGACAAGATCGTGATGGTCACCGCGTACGACGCGCCGAGCGGCCGGCTCGCCGACGCCGCCGGCGTGGATCTGATCCTCATCGGCGATTCATCCGGGATGGTCGTGCACGGGCGCGAGTCCACGGTCGCCGTGTCGATGGACGAGATCGTGTTCATGACGCAGTGGGTGACGCGTGGCGCGAAGCGTCCGCTCGTGATCGCCGACATGCCGTTCGGCTCGTACGAAGCCTCCGACGAGCAGGCTGTGCAGCACGCGATTCGCCTCGTCAAGGAGGGCGGCGCGGACGCTGTAAAGCTCGAGCGCGGCGGCACGTCGGTCTCTCGTGCGCACGCGATCGTCGATGCCGGCATCCCGGTGATGGGCCACGTCGGCCTGACGCCGCAGACGGCGACCGTGCTCGGCGGCTTCAAGGCGCAGGGGCGCACCGCCGACCGGGCGCAGCGGCTGATCGTGGAGGCGCAGGCGCTCGAGGCGGCAGGGTGCTTCGCAATCGTGCTCGAGGCCGTGCCGGACGCCGTGGCACGGGCGGTGACGCGCGCGCTGACCGTGCCGACGATCGGCATCGGCGCCGGCGCCGGTACCGACGGCCAGGTGCTCGTCTGGCACGACATGCTCGGCTACTACGAAGGCCACGCGCCGCGCTTCGTCAAGCGCTACGCCGATCTCAGCGCGGTGATCATCGATGCGCTCGGCCACTTCGCCGAGGACGTGCGCAGCGGCGCGTTCCCGGAGCCGCAGCACGCGTACGCGATGCCGGAGGACGAGCTCGCCGCGTTCGAGGCTGCACTTCCCGAGAAACCCGAGGTGGGTTAGAGCAGGACGGAGACCGCGGCTACGCCCTGACGAGCCCGGCCGCACGGCCGACTTCGACGAACGCCGCGAGCGCCCGCTCGAGGTGCACAGGCTCGAGCGCGGCGGACATCTGCACCCGGATCCGCGCCGTTCCCTCCGGTACGACTGGGAAGCCGAATCCGGTCACGAACACGCCGCGCTCCAGCAGTCGTTCGGACACCTCGATGGCGCGTGCGGTCTCGCCGACGATGATCGGAATGATCGCAGACTCCCCGTCCAGCGGGTTGAAGCCCACCTCGCGCAGCGCACCCCGAAACCAGCGCGTGTTCTCGCGCAGCTTGGCCACGAGGTCCGGGCGCGTCCGCAGCACATGCACGGCGGCGCGCGCACTGCACGCGACGGTCGGCGGAAGCGCGTTCGAGAAGAGCTGTGGCCGCGAGCGCTGTGCGAGCAGGTCGCAGACCTCCGCGGACGAGGCGACGTAGCCGCCGGCCGCACCGCCGAGAGCCTTGCCGAGCGTCCCGGTCAGCACGTGCACCTGGCCGAGCACGCCGAAGTGCTCCGCCACGCCGCGCCCGGTCTTCCCAACGACGCCGACGCCGTGTGAGTCGTCCACGATCACGACGGCGTCGTACGCGCACGCCAGCTCGAGGATGTCCGGCAGCTTCGCGAGATCGCCCTCCATCGAGAAGACGCCGTCGGTGATGATCAGCTTCCGCTGCCCGTGCCCGCAGGAGCGCAGCGCCTCGCGCAACTCACCCATGTCGGAGTGCGCGTATCGCAGCTTCCGCTCGGGCTTCGCAAGCCGAACGGCGTCGATGATCGACGCGTGGTTCAGCTCGTCGGAAAGGATCACGGTGGTCCCGTCGGCGAGGGTCGGAATGGCTGCCTCGTTCGCGTTCCAGCACGAGACGTACGTGAGCGCCGCGTCGGTCGCAGAGAGCTCGGCGAGGTCGTGCTCCAGTGCGAGGTGCGGCGCGAACGTGCCGCAGATGAAGCGCACGGAGGCGGTGCCGGCGCCGTAGCGCTCGAGCCCGTGGATGCCGGCGCGTACGACGTCTGGATGCTCGGCGAGACCGAGGTAGTTGTTCGAGGAGAGGACGATCACCTCACCGCGCCCGGCCATTTTCACCACCGGCCCCTGCGGGGATTCGAGCGTGTTGAACCGCTTGTACGTGCCGGCCTCTCGCAGGGCGGCGAGCTCGCTGCCGATCTGCTCGTCGAGTGTGCTCATCGGTGTGCCCACCTCTCGAGCCGCGAGAGGTTGCCGTCCGCCTCGACCGCGCCGACCGGCGTTGCGATCAGGGCTTCGTTCGGCGCACCGTTGGGGCGCAGCACGATCTTGCACGCTTCGCCCGACTCGAGCAGCGCGAACGCGCGATCGAACTCGGTGAGGCCGAGCTGCTCGGTGATCAGCGGCCGCAGGTCGACGACACCGTGCTCGAGCAGCCAGCGGGTCTTGTACCAGGTGGCGAACACCTCACGACCGCTCACAGCCGAGACGTTGAGGTTCTTGAAGATCAGCTCCTCGGCGACGTCGAGCTCCACCGGCTGAGCCGGAATGCCGAACAGGATCACGCGGCCGCCGTTGCGGGCGATGCGGAACGCGTCGACGATCGCCTCGCGCGCGCCGGACATCTCGAACACGACATCCGGATGCTCGCCCTCGTTGTGCTCGACGACGTACTGCGCGAAGGCCCCGTTGCGGTCGACGCCGAGGATCTGCGTCTGCTCGCACATGTGTGCGCGCCCGGTGCGGCAGTGGTAACACGCGCCGCAGGTGACGTGACTCTCGGCCGAGACGTAGTCGCCCTCGGCGACGTGCCGCACGTTGCGGCCGAGCGCGACGACCGTCCCCGCGAACTCGTGCCCGAGCGTCAGCGGCGGGGAGACCCGGTGACGCGCCCAGGCGTCCCAGCGGAAGATGTGGAGATCGGTGCCGCACACGCTCGCCGCCTCGACCTCGACGAGCACCTCGTCGTCGGCGGGTGCCGGGACGGACACCTCTTCCAGCGCAAGTCCCGGAGCGGGTCCACGCTTACGGACGGCCCACATGGTCTCCATACCGCCACGATGCTGGGTCGTGACGCGCCGGACATCCGCGCCCGGCCGGAGCGCAGCTGCGGCTTTCTTCTTAGAGCTTCGTCGCGGCCACGAGCAGCGCCGGGAAGACGCCCGCGAGCACGACCGTCGCGGCCGCCCGCGCCCAGGTCCAGCCGTGAACGGCGCGCACGCCGACGACGAGCAGCCAGACGCTCCAGGCGAGGAAGGCGAGGTAGAGCGCACCGAACACCGCGTCGCCGCGCCCGAAGTCGTCGCCACCGGTTCGGAAGAGGTCGGTGCCGTAGACGGCGATGCGCACCGGCCACAGCGTCAGCAGCGAGAGGGCGAGCGGAGCGGCGGCGAGGCCGAGCACTTGCCGTGAGCGGCGCCAGCTGCCCTGGCTACCGAGCCGGCGCGCCGCTCCGAACAGGAGCCCGCCGCCGAGCCAGTAGAGCGCGAGCGCGTACACGGCGCCGCCGATGAAGGCCCAGACCGGGATCAGCGAGAGCGAGAACGACGGATCGTTGAGCAGGTGCCGCGCAACCGGCGTCCCGAGCACACCTGCGATCCCCGCGAGCCCGGCGATCGCCGAGATCGGCTCCTGCCGCGCCTCCGCCGCCTCGGGCGACTCGTCGCGCAGTGAGACGAAGACGGCGCGCGGCGCGACGAGCACCGCGGCCGCGCGGAGCCACCAGTTGCGCTCGAGTGCCGACGCAGGCGCTGCCTCGCTGCTCACGTCCGCAGAGTATCGGGGGAACGTGTGAAGCTCGCGCCGGCTCAGGCGGCGACGGCCGCCGCAGGCAGCACTGCCCGCAGGAACTGGCCGGTGAAGCTGGCGGGGACTTCGGCCACCTCCTCCGGCGTGCCGACGGCGACGATCTCGCCGCCCGCGTCGCCACCCTCCGGGCCAAGGTCGACGATCCAGTCGGCCTGCTTGATCACGTCGAGGTTGTGCTCGATCACGATCATCGTGTTGCCGCCGTCGACGAGACGCTGCAGCGTCTCGAGCAGCTTCTCGATGTCGGCGAAATGGAGGCCGGTCGTCGGCTCGTCGAGGATGTAGAGCGTCTTGCCCGTCGCCACCTTCGAGAGCTCCGCGGCGAGCTTGACGCGCTGAGCCTCGCCGCCCGACAGCGTCGTCGCCGGCTGGCCGAGCTTGATGTAGTCGAGACCGACGTCGTGCAGCGTCTGCAGCCGCCGCCGGATCTTCGGGATCTTGGCGAAGAACTGGAGCGCCTCCTCGACCGACATGTCGAGCACGTCGGAGATCGACTTGTTCTTGAAGCGCACCTCGAGCGTCTCGCGGTTGTAGCGCGCGCCCTTGCACGTCTCGCACGGGACGTAGACGTCCGGCAGGAAGTGCATCTCGATCTTGATCTGGCCGTCGCCCTTGCACGTCTCGCAGCGACCGCCGCGCACGTTGAACGAGAACCGCCCCGGCCTGTAGCCGCGCACCTTCGCCTCCGGCGTGAGCGAGTACAGCTCGCGAATGTGCGTGAACAGGTCGGTGTACGTCGCAGGGTTCGAGCGCGGCGTGCGCCCGATCGGCTTCTGGTCGATCTCGATCACCTTGTCGAAGACGTCGATGCCCTCGACGCCCTCGTGCGCTCCCGGCTTGACCCGCGCCTTGTTCAGCCGGTTGGCGAGCGCCTTGTAGACGATCTCGTTCACGAGCGTCGACTTGCCGGAGCCGGAGACACCGGTGACGCAGACGAACTTGCCGACCGGGAACTCGACGTCGATCGTCTTGAGGTTGTGCTGCGACGCGCCGCGCACGAGGAAGGCGCCCCGCTCCTCGATGCGCCGCTCCGGGATCGCGATCGTGCGCTCGTGGGAGAGGAACCGGCCCGTGATCGACTTGCGGTTGCGCGCCACCTTCTCCGCCGGCCCCTCGGCGACGACCTCGCCGCCGTGCAGCCCGGCGCCGGGCCCCATGTCGACGAGCCAGTCCGCGCGCCGCATCATCTCCTCGTCGTGCTCGACGACGACGACCGTGTTGCCGAGGTCGCGCAGCCGCTCGAGCGTCGCGATCAGCCGCGCGTTGTCGCGCTGGTGGAGCCCGATCGACGGCTCGTCGAGGATGTAGAGCACGCCGACGAGCTGCGAGCCGATCTGCGTCGCGAGCCGCAGGCGCTGGGCCTCGCCGCCGGCGAGCGTCGCCGCCGCCCGGTCGAGCGTCAGGTAGCCGACGCCGACGTCGTCGAGGAAGGTCAGCCGCTCACGGATCTCCTTGACGATCCGGTGCCCGATCAGCTGCTCCGTCTTCGTCAGCTCGAGCGTGTCGATGAAGCGCAGCGCCCGCGTCACCGACATCTGCGTGAACTCGTTGATCGAGTAGCCGCCGACCGTGACCGCGAGCACCTCGGGCTTGAGCCGCGCTCCCTTGCACACCGGGCAGGGACGGAACGACATGTACTCCTCGATCCGCTCCCGCTGCTGCGACGAGTCGGTCTCCTTGTAGCGGCGCTGGAGGCTCGCGACGATCCCGTCGAAGGCGAGCATGTACTGGCGGCGGCGGCCCATCCGGTTGCGGTACTGGACGTACACACGCTCGCCGTCGGTGCCGTAGAGGAACCGCTTCTGCTCGTCCTCGGTCAGCTCCGCCCACGGCTTCGAGGTGTCGATCTCGTAGCGGTCGGCGATCGCCTGGATCACCGCCTCGTAGAAGCCGGAGGAGCCGCCGACCGACCAGGGCACGAGCGCGCCGTCGTCGATCGAGAGCGACGGATCGGGCACGAGCAGGTCCGGGTCGATCTCCTGCTGCGAGCCGAGGCCGGTGCAGCGCGGGCAGGCGCCGTGCGGAGCGTTGAAGGAGAAGATGCGCGGCTGCAGCTCCGGCAGGGAGACGCCGTGGTCAGGACAAGCGAAGTTTTGAGAAAACAACAATGTGCCGCCATCGACTACGTCGATGGCGATTAGGCCTTCCGCTAGCTGGGCGGCTGTTTCGATGGATTGCGTGAGACGTAGGCGCAGGTCGCCCTTCATCACGAGCCGGTCGACGACCACCTCGATCGTGTGCTTGAACTTCTTGTCGAGCTCGGGCACGCCTTCCTCGAGCACGTACAGCTCGCCGTCGACCTTGACGCGCGTGAAGCCCTCGCGCGTCAATTCCTCGAAGACGTCCTTGTACTCGCCCTTGCGGTCGCGGACGACGGGCGCGTTGACCATGAAGCGCGTTCCCTCGTCGAGGCGGAGCACCTGGTCGACGATCGCGTCGATGGACTGGCCGGCGATCGGCTTGCCACAGACCGGGCAGTGCGGGTGCCCGACCCGCGCGTAGAACAGGCGCAGGTAGTCGTAGATCTCGGTGACGGTGCCGACGGTCGAGCGCGGGTTCCGCGAGGTCGTCCTCTGGTCGATCGAGATCGCCGGGCTGAGGCCGTCGATGTGGTCGACGTCCGGCTTCTCCATCATCTGCAGGAACTGGCGGGCGTACGCGGAGAGCGACTCGACGTAGCGCCGCTGGCCCTCGGCGTAGATCGTGTCGAAGGCCAGGCTCGACTTGCCGGAGCCGGAGAGCCCGGTGATGCAGATGAGGCGGTTCCGCGGCAGCCGGACGGTGATGTCCTTGAGGTTGTGCTCGCGGGCGCCGTGGACAACCAGCTCGTCGGCAGCCATTTGGAGGGCCATTGTACTTCCCGAACGTACGTTCGTCTAGGTATCCGGCGCCCCGTCGGAGCAGGCGAGGTCTCGGCGTTGCAATCGTCGTTCGCCGTCGTTCATGGGACGGTCGACGCGGACAGCGGCTCTGTCACGAAGAACTTCACCGGCGACGTCTCGCACGGCTGCGTGCTCGTCAGCGGCAACCGCAGCGCCGAATCCTCAGCCGCTTACGAGACGAGCAGCCGCTCGACGAGCCCGTAGACCTCGCGCGGCTCGGCGACGCAGGGGATCTCGAGCTCGCCTGCGACGATCGTGCCGTAGCCGAGCAGCCGGCCGAGCAGCGGCTGCTCCACCTCTACCGTGCCGACCTTCGCGAGGTGCACCGCGGCGGCGTGCTTGTGCAGGACGCCGTGCACGACGAACAGCTTCTCGGTCGTGAGCACGACGTGTGTGCGGTCCCAGCGCCAGACCGCGGCGAGCGCGACGATCGCGGCGGCGACGAGCAGCGCAGCGCCTGCGGCCGAGAGCGGCCAGCCGCCGAGCAAGGCGACGGCGCCGGTGCCGGCGAGGACGAGCGCGCGCAACAGCGGCTGCACGAGCACGACGCCGTGCCGGCGGGCGTCGAGGAAGACGCGCTCTTCGGGAGTGGCGAGCATGGGCTTCCCTCGTTCGACGCGCCGCCGGGATTCCCTCGGGAGGGCGTCTGCTCATGCGCCGCGAACGCGCTGCCGATACGGACCGTGTGCGCCGCTTCCGTCCAGGGAGGTTCGAGCTCGTGGCCGCCGCACTCCTCGCGGCGACGGTCGCCGACGCGGTCTATACGAGCCGGGGCTGGCACAACAGCGACTTCGTGCTCTTCGCCGCGGCGGGCAGGACGATGCTCTCCGGCGGCTGGGCCCACACGTTCCACAACCCGACGATCCAGGCGGCGCCGCTCGAGCTGCTGGCCGCGACCGTGCTCCACCGGCTCGCGGGCTGGTCGCCCGCCGCGCTCGCGATCGCGACCGAGGCAGCGCTGTGCACCGCGCTCATGGCGACCTTCAGGACGGTCGTCGGCCGTCGCGCGCTCCCGCTCGTGTTCGTCGTCGCCGCTGCGCTCTTGCTCGGGCCCGTGCCGGACGCGTACGCGACCGGGCACTTCGCGGAGCCGGTCGCCGGGATTCTCTGGCTCCTGGCCGCGCGCCACGCGCGCGCCGGACGCGTCGGACGCGCAGGGCTCCTCGTCGGCCTCTCCGCAGGGTTCGAGCTCTGGGGCGTGCTCGGCGTCACCGTGCTGGCGCTCGCGCCCAGCCTTCGCCGGAGCGCGTTGGGCGCGGCGATCGCCTCGGCCACGGTCGCGCTCATGCTCGCGCCGTTCGTGCTCGCGGGCGACTTCCACATGTTCGCCTGGCAGTGGCACGTGGCCGGCGGCCCGATCCACCTGATCGTCGGCGTCGGCTACCCGTTCGGCTGGCCGCTCCGGCTCCTGCAGAGCGCCGCCACCGTCGGCCTCGCCGGCGGGCTCGCCCGCCTGATCCGCAGGAACCCGGCGGCGATCTTCATCATCCCGGCTGCGACGACGGCGGTGCGACTCCTGCTCGACCCGCTGGGGATGTTCTACTACTGGGATCCCGTGATCGAGCTCGCGCTGCTCGGGGCCGCAACCGCGTTCGTACGGCGCGATACGGTGCGCGCGTGGGCGCAGTCCGTGGCCGGCCCCGCCGCGGCAGCCTAGGCCTTGCGCCAGCGGCCGAAGACGAGGCCGCCAAGGGTGAAGCCGAGCCCGAACGTGCCGACCCCGAAGCCGCCGATCGCAAGCGCCTTGCGCCAGGTGGACAGGCGCTGCCAGCGGCCGAGCGCCTCCTCCTCCTCGGTCGTGAGCTGCTCGCCGCGACGCTGCTTGCGCAGCGCGCCTCCAGCGCGGAGGCCGAGGTAGACGTCGTCGAAGATCTCGGCGGACTCGTCGCCCATACCTGAATCTATAGCCTCATTCACTCGTGAACGCACGCATCCTCCACGTTTCCGATCTCCACACCGGTATACGCGAGGACCCGGACGTCGAGGCTGCGCTGGCGGCGCTCGTCGAGCGGGTGCAGCCGGAGCTGGTCGTCGCCTCGGGCGACCTGGCCCACCGCGGCCGGCGCGGGCAGCACGAGCGGGCGCACCGGCTTCTGCGCTCGCTGGGCCCGCCGGTGCTGGCGGTGCCGGGCAACCACGACCTCCCCTACGCCTTCCCCGCGCGCGTCACCCACCCGTGGGCGGAGTTCGAGCGCCTCTGGGGGACGACCGAGCCGACATACGCGTCCGCAACGCTGCACGTGGTCGGCCTCAACTCGGCGCGGCCGTACCGGCACCAGACCGGAGCGGTGCGCGACGAGCGGCTGCACCGCGCGGCCGCGCGGCTCGCGGAGGCGGCCGACGGCGCCTTCCGCGTCGCCGTTCTCCATCACCACCTGCTCGGCGCACCGTGGCGGGCGGCGCGCAAGCGGCCGGTGGCGCACCGCAGCCACGTGTTCCGCGAGCTCGTCTCGGCCGGCGCCGACCTGATCGTCTCCGGCCATATCCACCAGGCTGCGGTGAGCGAGCGGCACGAGTTCGAGGTCGTGGGCAGCGAGGCGCGCACTGCGGTCGTCTCGATCGCTCCCGGGCTCGGACAGCCGCGGCCGAACCGGCTGGGCGAGGCGCGCGGCCTGCACGTCTACGAGGTCGACGAGCAAACGCTGACCGTGCTGACGTACATCTGGCAGGGCGGCGGCTGGGGGCTCGACGCGCGGCGCACCTTCGCGCGCGGGCACGGCCCGCTCCCCTCCTGACTACGAGGGCGGCAGGCGCTTCGCACCCGGCCCGGTCAGCGGCCGGTGCTGGACGAAACGCCGGTACAGGTAGAGCACGAGGATGGCGCCGGCGATCGAGATCACGATCCCGCCGGCGTAGCCGAGCAGCAAGTACGAGACCACGCCGCCGACGAGCGAGCCGGCGAGCCCGAGCCCGGTCGTCGCGAGCAGGCCCATCGGGTCGGGCCCGGGCAGGGCGAGGCGGGCGAGCGCGCCGGCGACGAGCCCGTAGAGCACGAGGAAGACGATGAACCACAGCACGGTGGGCCCTCCTCAGGCGCGGAGCGACTCGAGCAGGCGAGTGCGTGCGGCAGTGTACTCCTCGTCGGAGAGCACGCCGGAGTCGTGCAGCTCCTCGAGCAGGCCGAGGTAGTGCGCGGGGTTCTCGGTCGGATGGTCGCCGGCGGCGGTCGCCGCCGCAGCCCGGACGGCGGCGGGCTCGGCCTTGATCGGCGCGAACGGCCCGGTCGGGGCGACCTTGTCGGGATCGATGCCGGCGCGCTGGAGCCGCCGCCGGTACTCGTCGACGCCGAAGCCGCGCTCGGGGAAGCGGTAGGCGCCGCGGCCGAGGATCGGCCGGCGCTGGACGAAGTGGCGGTACCCGACGACGAGCAGGATCGCCACGAAGAAGCCGACCGTGCTGATCCCGTACGCGCTCCGCCAGCCGGCGGCGTACGCGATGCCGCCGCCTCCGAGCGAGCCCACGAGCCCGATCAGGATGGTGAGCCAGATCGGCATCGGGTCCGGCCCGGGAACGGCGAGCCGCGCGAGCGCTCCGGTGAAGAACGCGGAGAACAGCACGCCGACGACGGTCCCGGCGCCGACCGCGGCGACGACCGTCACGCGGGCGCCTCCTCGAGCGCGTTCAGCTCGCGGCGGAGCTCCTTGATCTCGTCGCGAAGCTTCGCGGCGTACTCGAACCGCAGCTCCTCGGCCGCTGCGAACATCTCCTCCTCGAGCGTGACGACGAGCTTCTCGAGCTCCGTGCGGTCCATCCCCTCCACCTTCGTCGCGCCGCGCCGCCGCCGCGCGGGGACGTGCGGCGATTCAAACGAGAGGAACTCGGCGATGTCGCTGACTCCCTTGTGGATCGACTCCGGCGTGATCCCGTGCTCCTCGTTGTAGGCGAGCTGGATCGTGCGCCGGCGGTTCGTCTCGTCGATCGACTCCTTGATCGCCTCGGTCTGCTTGTCCGCGTACATCAGCACCTTGCCGTTCACGTTGCGCGCGGCACGGCCGATCGTCTGGATGAGCGACGTGCGCCCGCGCAGGAAGCCCTCCTTGTCCGCATCGAGGATCGCGACGAGCGACACCTCGGGCAGGTCGAGGCCCTCGCGCAGGAGGTTCACGCCGACGAGCACGTCGTACTCGCCCAGGCGCAGTTCGCGCACGATCTGGATGCGCTCGAGCGTGTCGATCTCGGAGTGGAGATAGCGCGCCTTCACGCCCGACTCGAGCAGGTAGTCCGTCAGGTCCTCCGCCATCTTCTTCGTCAGCGTCGTGATGAGGGTCCGCTCGCCGGCCGCCTCGCGCTGGCGGATCTCTCCGAGCAAATTGTCGATCTGGTTGAGTGTCGGGCGAAGCTCCACGTCCGGGTCGACGACGCCGGTGGGCCGGATCATCTGCTCCGCCATGCGTGTCGAGTGCCGCAGCTCGAACGGCCCCGGCGTGGCCGAGGCGAACACGAGCTGCGGCACCTTCGCCAGGAACTCGTCGAAGCGGAGCGGACGGTTGTCAAGCGCGGACGGCAGGCGGAAGCCGAAGTCGACGAGCGTCTGCTTGCGCGAGCGGTCGCCCTCGTACATGCCGCCGATCTGCGGCACGCTCTGGTGCGACTCGTCGACGAAGACGACGAAATCGGACGGGAAGTAGTCGAGCAGCGTGTGCGGCGGCGAGCCCGGCGGCCGCCCGTCGAGGATGCGCGAGTAGTTCTCGATCCCGTTGCAGAAGCCGAGCTCCTGCATCATCTCCAGGTCGTACTCGGTGCGTTGCCTGATCCGGTGCGCCTCGAGCATCTTCCCCTCCGCCTCGAACTTCTTGACCTGCTGCTCGAGTTCGCGCCGGATCTCGCCGACCGCGCGCTCGATCGTCGGCTTCGAGGTGACGTACTGCGTCGCCGGGAAGACGGTGATCGTGTCGTAGCGCGACAGCACCTCGCCGGTGAGCGGGTCGAAGTGCGTGATCTGCTCGACCTCGTCGCCGAAGAACGAGATGCGGTACGCCGTCTCCGAATGCGCAGGCTGCACCTCGACGACGTCGCCCTTCACGCGGAAACGGCCGCGCCCCAGCAGCGTGTCGTTGCGCACGTACTGGATGTCGATCAGCTTCCGGAGCATCAGGTCGCGATCCTGCTCCTCGCCGACGTTGACGAAGACGACGCGCTCCTTGTACTCCTCCGGCGAGCCGAGACCGTAGATGCACGACACCGACGCGACGATGATCACGTCTCGGCGCGAGAGCAGGTTCGAGGTGGCGGAGTGGCGGAGCCGGTCGATGTCGTCGTTGCGCGACGAGTCCTTCTCGATGTAGAGGTCGGCCTGCGGGACGTACGCCTCGGGCTGGTAGTAGTCGTAGTAGGAGACGAAGTACTCGACCGCGTTGTGCGGAAAGAACTCGCGGAACTCGTTGCAGAGCTGCGCCGCGAGCGTCTTGTTGTGCGCGATCACGAGCGCCGGCCTGCCGACCTTCTCGATCGTCCACGCGATCGTCGCCGTCTTGCCCGTCCCCGTCGCGCCGACGAGCGTCTGGTAGCGCTCGCCGGCGAGCAGGCCTTCGGCGAGCGTCTCGATCGCCTTCGGCTGGTCGCCGGTCGGGCGGTAGTCGTCCGCTGTCTTCAGCTCGGGCACGGAGGTACAGGGTATCGGCCAAGGCCGCCGGGACGACCGTCGCCAGACCCGCTAGAGCACGTCGGGGAGCGAGTCCGGCACGAGGCCGAGCCCTTGCCGCAGCTCCTCGATCAGCTGCTGCGCCTCGTCGAGCAGCTGCGCGAGCGGCTCGAGCTCGGCGCGCGGCACCTCGACGGTCACGCGCACCGGCGAGCGTGCGGTCGAGGAGAGCGCGACCGACTCCTCGCCGTCGCGCGCGAGCGCCGTCAGGTCGAGGTACTCGTCCCGGCCGAGGCGGGCGCCGGGAGCGAACCGCTCGTGCGCCGCACGCAGCCGCTGCGCGAGTACGCCCGGGTAGTGGCCCGGGACGCTGACCGTCGCCTCGCCGCCGCGGAGGCCGATCGACGCCGACCAGCGCGGATACCCGGCCTCGCGCCGCTCATGCCGCAGCACGGCAACCGCAACCGCGTCGGTCTCCCCGATCGGGTACCGCTCCTCCACGCTTACCAGCGTATCGGCGTTTGCCGGGGCTACCCGTAGCCGAGCTCTGCGAGCAGTCCGCCCGCCTCGGCCTCGACGTCCGCGAGCTGCTCCGGCGAGAGCTCGTCCCGCCAGCGGCCGACGGAGCCCACGCGCGCTTCTGGGTGGAGCCCGAGCGGCGGGAGGAGTTCGAGCGCGTCAGCGACGCGCGGCGCGCGGCCTGGGCGTGGCGCCGCTACGTGACGGCGGCGCGGGCCGCGCCGCGGGCAGCGCCGCCAGCTCGGGCGCCGCGGCCTTCAGCAGGGGCACCTCGCCGAGGTCGACGAAGCCCGGCTGCGAGCCGAGCGCCTCGCCGACAAAGCTCGTGCCGGAGGGCGGCGAGCCGACCACGAAGACGAGCCGTTCCTCGGTCCGCCTGTGCAGCCGGTTCCCGCGCAGCGCGACGCGCGGGGCCGTTGTAATGACGTGCATCGTGATTGGATGCATGTGGATTCCCCAAGACGGCCGGGGCAGGCCGCCTAACAAGGCGCCCCCCAGGGCGTCTAGAAGCGTGGGGCTATACTCCCCGCCTCTATGGCAAACGAGACCATCAACGACCCACGGCTCGAAGAAGGCGTCTGGACGACCGGCCCGGACGGCGAGCTGATTCCGGACTACGAGTCGACCTTCCCGACCATCAACGAGGGGGAGGTCGTCCACGGCACCGTCGTCCGCGTGGACAAGGACGAGGTGCTGGTGGATATCGGTTACAAGTCGGAAGGGGTCATCCCCGTCAGCGAGCTGTCGATCCGCCGCTCGGTGAACCCGGCGGACGAGGTCTCCGTCGGTGACGAGATCGCCGCGCTCGTGATGACGAAGGAGGACGCCGAGGGCCGGCTGATCCTCTCGAAGAAGCGCGCCCGCTTCGAGCTCGCCTGGAAGGCGATCGAGCAGGCGCACGAGCAGGGCGAGCCCGTCAACGGCCGCGTGATCGAAGTCGTGAAGGGCGGCCTCATCCTCG